>Ga0335085_10014646_pt1 | contig 11427 bp, 10 predicted proteins | sample Lox_Sample_45_FD_206712 | JGI IMG/M metagenome (GOLD analysis project Ga0335085, IMG submission 206712) | Soil microbial communities from Loxahatchee National Wildlife Refuge, Florida, United States - Lox_Sample_4.5 | ecosystem: Environmental > Terrestrial > Soil > Wetlands | place: USA... | reverse complement strand
GTACGTCTACGCCTACCACCGGATGAAGGCGACCGGCGGCACGTGGCACCTCTGGGCGCGGCTCGTCGACGTGATGGTGCCGGACGGCGACCGCTGGCTGATCGACGACCACCGCCTCACGGGCGTGGACGCGATCCCCAGCCGGCGCGAGATTCCCGGCGACTGGTACGGCGGGCATCCGGGGCGCGAGTGGCCGCCGATCCCGCTGCCGGGCGTGCCGGCGCGGGCGGCGATGGCAGCGGCGAGCCCGAAGGCCGCCGCCGCGATGGACGCGATCGCGCGCGCCGCGACCGACGGCACGGGCCTCGATGAAGGACAGTCGGCGCTGATCACCGCCTGCGCCGCGGCGGCTCGCGGCTACGTCGAGCTCATCCGGGAGTCACTCGAGCGCGCGCTCGCAGCCGGACTGCCGAAGGACCAGGCCTGGGCGGCGCCGGCACCGGTGCTGATCTCGCGAGGCCGGGTCTCAGCTGAGCGCCTCGCGGAGGCGCTGATCGAGGTCTACGGCGAGCCGGAGCCCCGCACGGACGACGGCGCGCCGGCCGACCGCGAGGCGGCGTTCGCGTACTTCGAGGAGTACTTCGGCGAGACGCCGCCGCGGATCGCGATCATGGCCGAGCGTTCGGAGGCCGCGTTCCTCGGTTACGCCCGCCTCCACCGCGGCGCGCTGCGCGAGGGCCCGCTGCCGCCCGTGCTGGTCGAGCTGATCCTCTGCGGCATCAACGCGGCGGAGTACCAGTCGGCCTTCGTTCAGGTGCACGCCGACGCGGCCCGCCGGATCGGCGCGACAACGCAGCAGATCTTCGGCGCGATCGCGTCGGTGATTCCCGTCAGCGGCGTCGCCGTCTGGGCGGCGTCCGCCGACGCAGTGGCTACCTAGCTTCGAGCGCGCGTACGAGCTCGCCGACGACCTCGTTCACGGGGGCAGGCACGTCGTGCTCGCGACCGAGCCGGGCAACCTCCACGCACATCGCGTCGATCTCGGTGCGGCGGCCCTCGGCGATGTCGACCGCGATCGACGCCCGGTGGTCTCCGAGCGACGGGAAGGTCGCCTCCGCGAGCGCCCACGCGTCCTCGTCGGCGAGGGGCACGCCGCAGGCTCGGGCGACGGCAGCGGTCTCTCCGATCAGGCGGCGGAGCAGCGCGCGCGCGGGCTCGTTCCGGAACGTCGCGCCGACGGTGAGCCCGAGCGCCGCCGAGAGCGGGCCCATCGAGCCGGCGAGGACGAGCTTCCTCCAGATCACGAGCTCGACCTCCGGATCGATCGGGGCAGGCAGCCCGGCCGCGGTGAGAGCCGACGCGAACGCCTCGAGCCCCGGGCCGAGAACGGTCTTCGAGCGGCCCGCCATGGTCGACTCCGCGATGCGAACGCGGCCGAGCCCGCCGGGCTCGGCCGCGACCGTGGTCGATCCGGGCACCACCCGTTCCGCTCCGAAGACGCGCTGGAGCGCCTCGACGTTACCGAGGCCGTTCTGGACGGTCGTCACCAGCGTCTCGGGCCCGAGGAGCGGCCACGCGTCTCGCGCGGCCTCCTCGGTCGCAAACGACTTCGTCGCCACGAGGACCACCTCGACCGGCTTGAGTGCCGTCTCGACGCCGACGGCCTCCTCCGTCCGGTCGGGCAGCTCGGCGACCAGCCCGTCGCGCGCGATGGCCGCGATCTGATCCTCCCGGACGTCGACCAGCACCACCTCGTGTCCGGCGCGAGCGAGGAACCAGCCGTAGGTGCAGCCGATCGCACCCGCGCCGACGATGCCGACCCTCACCGCAGGCCGCCGCCGCGCGTCGCCGTGCCGCGGTCCGCGGCACCACCGACGCCCGCCGCCCGCAGCTCGTTCTTGCGCACCTTCGAGGTCGGCGTCTTCGGCAGCTCGGTCGCGAGCTCGACGTAGCGCGGCACGGCGAAGTACGGCAGTCGCTCGTCGCACCACGCCCACACGTCCTCGGGCTCGAGCGCCTGCCCGGGCTCGGGCACGATCACCGCCTTGATCTCGTCCTCGCCGCCCTGCTCCTCCGCGGGTACTGCGACGACGGCCGCCTCGGCGACCGCCGGGTGGGCGGCCAGCACGACCTCCACGTCGACCGACGGCACGTTCTCGCCGCGGCGGCGGATCCGGTCGTCGGAGCGGTCGACGAAGGTGAGGTTTCGGTCGGCGTCGATGCGAACGGCGTCGCCGGTGTGGAACCAGAGGTTCCGGTAGACGGTGAGCGCGGCGTCGGGCATGCCGACGTAGCCGAGCGTCGTCGTCCACGGCAGCCGCGGGCGCACGATCAGCTGGCCGACCTCGCCCGGCGGCACCTCCTCGTCCTCGTCGTCGACGACACGCACCTCGTAGAGGTCGTCGGCGACGCGGCCCGCTCCGTCGGGGCCCTCGCCGACGACGTGGTGGGTGACCATGCCGATCTCCGTGCTGCCGTACGAGGTGACGACCCGCTCGACGCCGAACCGGCGCTTGAACTCTCGCGCGGGCTCCGGCGGGCACGGAACGGTCCACGCGGAGCGAAGCGCGTTGTCGGCGTCGTCCGGCCGCTCGGCCTGCCCGAGGATGAACGCGAGCATCACGCCGAGGAGCGAGGTGTGCGTCGCGCCTGCGGCCCGGATGCGCTCGAGCCACGCGCTCGCCGAGAACCGGCGCTCGATCCGCAGGCGCGAGCCGGCGAGGAGCGTGCTGTAGACGCTCATCTGCGCGTTGACATGGAACAGCGGCAGCTCCGTGAGGTAGACGTCGTCGCGGCCGATGTCGAGGAGCTGCCGGTTCCGCTCAGCGAGCATGTGCACGGCCGCGTGCGGCAGGAGCGCCCCCTTCGACCGGCCCGACGTGCCCGACGTGAAGTGGATCGCGCCGATGTCCGAGGAGCGGTGCCGCGGCCTCGCGGGCGGCGCGGCGGCGCGGAGCAGGTCGTCGAACGAGACGTCGGGCGCTCCGCCGACGACGACCACCGTGCGCAGCGAGGGCAGCGCGGGCAGCGACGGCCGGACGCCCTCGAGCAGCTCGTCCTCGACGATCAGCACCGAGCCCTCGCTCGCCGTCACCAGGTGCTCGAGGAACGGCCCGCGGTAGTCGACGTTCACCGGCACCTGCACGGCGCCCGCCTCGGCGACGCCGAGCATCGCGAGCGTGAACTCGGCGCGGTTCCGCATCATCATCAGCACCCGGTCGCCCCGCGCGACGCCGAGCTCGCCGAGCCCGCCGGCAATCCGCCGCGCCGTCTGGGCCGCCTCGCCGTAGGAGAGCTCGCGCTCGCCGAGCGCGAAGGAGAGGAACGGCCGGTCGCCGAGCTCCTCCCCACGCCGCTGGAGGAGCTCCGGCAGGCACCAGTCGCGCCGGTCCGCGACGACCCAGCTCACGAGAACGTCCTGTCCATCGCCTTCAGCAGGCCGTAGACGAGCTCGTTCGTCGGCACCGGAACGCCGTGCTGCCGCGCCTGGCGGACGATGAAGCCGTGCACGGCCTCGACCTCCGTCTTCCGCCCGCGCTCGACGCTCTGCAGCATCGAGACGCGGATCGCGGTCATGCCGGCCTCCTCCATCCGCCGCCCCTCGGCCCGCACGAGCTCGACCGCCTCCGAGTCGGGCGCGGCGACGATGCGGCGGAGCGGGAAGTCGAGCGGCGCGTCGTCGAGCTCGATCCCGGCGGCCGCGGCGACGGCGGCCCCTTCGCGCGCGAGGCGGACGTAGACGTCGGAGAGCTCCGGCGAGAGAAGCGTCTGGTGCAGGGTGAAGCGCGTCAGGGCCGGAAGCGCCATCGCCGGCACGGAGTGGATGACCTTCGCCCACTCCGCGCCGAGCACGTTCTGCGACACGACGCCGGCGAGACCGGCCTCGCGCAGCTGCTCCGCGAGCCGCTCCACCCGCGCGCTCGTCCCGGTGGGCAGCTCGCCGACGACGGTCGAGCGGTTGAAGGTGTGCCGGACGTAGCCCGGCTCGGCGAGCGTGCCGCCGACCATGCTGACGCCGCCGACGACCGGCTCCGGGCCGCACCACGCGCGCATGACGTCGTCCTTCTCGACGCTGTTCTGGAGCGAGAGCGCGAGGCGAAGGCCCTCGCGCACGTGGTCGAGCCCCTCGAGCGTGGCCTCGGTGTCGGGCGTCTTCGTCAGCACGATCACGGTCTCCGCGGGCTCGATCCGCGCCGGCCGCCAGTCGGCCCGCAGCGGCACGAGCTCCTCGCGGCCGCCGCTCTCGATCCTGAGGCCGCCGGCGTCCTGAATCGCGCGCGCGTGCGGCTCGCGGGCCAGCAGCTGCACGTCGTGCCCCGCCCGCGCGAGGAGGCCGCCGTAGACGCTGCCGAGCGAGCCGGCACCCACGATCAGCACCGACATCGTCAGCTCTCGAGCGCGCGCAGGATCCGCTGCGTCGGCCCCTCGGTGGGGCCGCCGTCGACGACGAGCACGGCGCCGGAGACGTACGAGGCGGCGTCGCTGAGGAGGTACTGGCAGGCATAGGCGATGTCCTCCGGCTCGCCGACGCGGCCCATCGCGGTCGTCCCGCCCGCCTTCGCCGCCAGTGCCTCGTCGCCGCGGAACACGGCATGCATCGAGCCCTCGGTGCGGACCAGCCCGGGCGAGACGCAGTTCACGCGCACCTCCGGCCCCCACTCCGCCGCCAGTGATCGCGTCAGGTGCTCCACGCCGGCCTTGGCGGCGCCGTAGGCGGCGAAGAGCGGCGTCGGGTTGGTCGCCGCCGTCGCCGAGACGAGCACCGCCGAGCCGCGCGCCTCGCGCAGCAGCGGGTACGCCGCGCGCAGGACGTTGAACCCCCCGGTGAGGTTGAGGTCGAGCTGGCGACGGAAGCGCTCCGCCGTGAGCTCCGCCGCGGCGCCCATCGCCGCCCCGCCGACATTGGCCACGACCCCGTCGAGCCGGCCGTGGCGCTCACGGATCGTCTCGACGGCGGCGGTGACCGCCTCCTCGTCGCGGACGTCGGCGGCCACGGCGGTGTCCCCCTCGAGCGAGCGCCCGTGGAGCACGACGACCGCGCCGGCCGCAGTGAGATGGTCGGCGATCCCGCGGCCGACCCCGCGCGACGACCCGGTGACCCAGATGACCCGCCCGGCTACGTCGAACCCCCTCATGCCCCGATGCTACGGTCGGCGCGCATGGACCTGGTGGGGCACCGCTTCCCCGGCGGCACGTTCACGATCGACCACTGGGAGAACGTCCTCCTCACCGACGCCACCGGCAGCGAGCCCCTGCCCGACGGCCTCGTCCACCCGGTCTGGCTCTTCCACGGCCCGATCGCCGCCGCCGGCACGAGCCTCAAGGAACTGTTCGCGCTGTTCGGGGCCGAGTCCGACGAGGCGATCCGCGCCGGCGGGTACGAGTGGACGTTCCACCGGCCGCTGCGCGAGGGCGTCGAGTACACCGCATCGGGCGAGGTCACGGGGATCGAGCGGAAGGTGAGCCGGAGCCTCGGGCCGATGGACGTGACGAGCTTCCGGATCGACCTGAGCGACGCCGACGGCGTCGCCGCCTCGGCCGTCTCGACCTGGCTCGTGCTCCGGAGCGAGGAGTGACGCCCGGCACACCGCTCCCCGAGTGGACGCTCGAGTCGGTCGACCCGGGGCCGATGAAGGTCTACGCAGCGATCGCGCGCGACCCGAACCCGATCCACTGGGACCGCGCCGAGGTGGCCGCGCGCGGGCTTGGCGACCGGCTGATCAACCAGGGGCCGCTGAGCCTCGGCTACGTGATCAACATGCTGCTCGCGTGGGCCGGGCCGGCGTCGCTGCGCGGTTTGAACGTGCGCTTCACGGCCCCCGTGCTCGACGGCGACCGCGTCACGGCCGGCGGCGTCGTCACAGCCGTTCACGACGGCCTCGCCGAGTGCGACGTCTGGCTCACGCGCGGCGACGGGGTTCGCGCGATTCAGGGCACCGCGACGGTCGCGACCGGCAGGACGACCGAGCTCGGGTGATCCGTGTCGTGGAGCACCCGCTGCTCCGCGCGCACGACCTCGCCGGCCCCGTCCTTACCGAGGTCGTTGCCGGTGTTCGTGTTGCGGTCGAAGCGCGGGAAGTTGCTCGAGCTGACCTCGAGCCGGAGCCGGTGGCCGGGCTGGAAGGTGTGCGCGAGGTCCCACAGGTCGATCGTGAGAGCGGTGGGCTGCCCCGGCTCGAGCGGCGCCGACCGCTTTCGCGGCGACTCCCGGTGGCGGGCGCGCAGGATGCCGTCCGCGAGGTTCATCGCGTAGCCCCCGGGCGAGACGTCGACGAGCTTCGCGGTGAAGTCGGTGTCGACCGCGGACGAGCTCGCCCAGAGCTCCACCCGGATGCGGCCGTTGACGACGAGCGGCTCCGAGAGTGCCGGCGACGTGTAGCAGAGGACGTCCTCGCGCCCCTCGACCGCCGTCTGGTCGCCGATGCCGGCCGGCAGGATCGTCGGCATGAGTGTCTTGCCGTAGACCGTCGGCACCGGGTCGAGCGGGTCGTAGACGTAGGCGTCGGCCGGCTCGTCGCCGGGCTCGCCGCGTGCGAGCGCTCCGCCCTCACGGAGATACCAGCGGACCTCCTCGTTCGGCGGCGGCCACGACGGCGTCTCCTTCCACTCGTTCTCGCCGAGCTGCCAGTAGCGGACGCCCCCGCCGCACCCGTGTCGAGCCCCTTGAGCCAGCGATCGAACCAGTCGAGCACGAGCGGCGTCGAGAGCCCCACACCGCACGCCGCGTCCGGGCCGAGCTCGAGCTCGCCGGTGCGGCTGGTGGTGAACGGCGAGACGTAGTTCGCGTGCTCCCACGGCCCGCAGACGAGGCGGTGCGGGGCCCGCGGCGAGAGCGCCCGGTAGAGGTCGAAGTGCGACTTGAGGAAGTTGTCGTACCAGCCGACGATCGAGAGCATCGGCGCCCGGAACCTCTCCGGCTCGGCGAGCACGTCGAGCGCGCGCCAGTAGTCGTCGTAGTCGGGATGCTCGAGCCACTCGCGATACTGCACGTCGCCGGCCCGCTCGAGCAGCGGGTGGTCCGAGATCGGCAGCCGCGCCGCCACCCCAAGCTGGTCGCGGTAGGCCGCCGCGTACTCCCGCTTCAGCGCCGCCCGGGTCTCGTCGTCGGGAAGCCGCGAGATCGACTCCGACAGGGTCATGTACGACCAGTAGACGTTCCAGCCGAGCTCGAAGGCCCCGCTCGTGTACACCCAGCCGTCGTGGAGATCGGCGCCGGTGCCGAGCACGGCACAGGCCTTCACCTCGGGCCGGTCGAGCGCCGTGACGTAGAGCGCCGTGCTCGCGGAGTACGCGGTGCCGTAGACGCCGACGCGGCCGTCGCACCAGGGCTGGGCCAGCACCCACTCGAGCGTGTCCTCGCCGTCGGCCACCTCGTGCACGAACGGGTGCCAGGCCGACTCGCTGCCCGACCGGCCCCGCACCTCCTGCACGACGACCGCGTAGTCGCGCCGCACCGACTCGAGTGGGTTCACGAGAAGCACGCCGACGATGAAGCCGGACGAGCGGCTGCCGCGGATCCTCGTCAGCAGCGTCGGGAACGGGCCGTCGCCCTCCGGGAGATAGACGTCCGCCGCGAGCGCCACCCCGTCCCGCGTCGTCACCTTCAGGTCGCGCTCGACCCGGACGAGGCTCAACGGGCGACCTTGTAGCCCACGGCCTCCCGGTCCCACGTGTCGGGCGTCACGCCGTCCTCGCGCAGCTTGAACTTCTCGACGCGCTCGGACGCGTTCTTCGGCAGCTCGTCCATGAAGCGCACGTACCGCGGCACCGCGAAATGCGCCATGCGGCCCTGGCAGAAGTCGAGCAGCTCCTCAGGCGAGAGCGAGGCGCCCGGCTGGAGCACGACCGCGACCATCACGTCCGCCTCCGACAGATCCGAGGCGACCCCGTACGCGGCCGACTCGAGCACCGCCTCGTGCGTGTTGATCGTCGACTCGACCTCCCACGACGAGATGTTCTCGCCACGGCGGCGGATGCAGTCCTTCATGCGGTCGAGGAAGAACAGGAAGCCGTCCTCGTCCATCGTCCCCCGATCGCCCGTGTGGAACCAGAGATTCCGCCAGGCCTCGACCGTGTCGGCCTCGCGGCCGTAGTAGCCGCTGAAGATCGCGCCCGGAAGCTTCGGCCGGAGCACGATCTCACCCGGCGTGTTCGGCGGCAGCACCTCGTCGTACTCGTCCACGATCCTGACCTCGTACGTCATCGACTCGCGGCCCGCCGAGCCGATCTTGCGGTTGTCGAGCCGGTTCTCGCACCCCATCGGCGACTCCGTCATCCCGTAGACCTCGACGAGCTTCATACCGAAGCGCTCCTCGAACTTCTCCCAGATCTCGACCGGGCACGGCGCGCCGAACGCGATCCGGACGGGGTTGTCCGCGTCGGCGGGCCCGGGCGGCTGCTTGTAGAGCATCACGAGCAGCGCGCCCATGTAGTTGAACGCGGTGACGTCCTTCTCCCGCGCCATCTCCCAGAACGTCCTGACCGGGAAGCGCTTGTCCAGGAGGCACGAGCCGCCCGCCTCGAGCGCAGCGCAGACGCTCGTGTACTTGGCGTTGTTGTGGAAGAGCGGGAACGCGGTGTACAGGCGGTCCTCGGCCGTGTAGTCCATCAGCCAGACGAGGTGGCGCGTCAGGTGCAGCACCGCCTGGTGCGAGAGGACGACGCCTTTCGGCGGGCCCGTCGTACCGCTCGAGTGCAGGACGACGGCCGTGTCGCGCCGGTCCACCCTCGGCTGCGGCGTCGGCGCGCCGGTGTCCGCGAGCTCGGCGAGCACGTGCACGGCGAGGCGCAAGGGCAGCTCGACCGGCTCCTCCGCGGGCTCGTTCCGGTTCACGATCAGCTGCCGCAGCTTCGGCAGCTCGGCCAGCACGGGCAGCAGGCTCGGTAGGAACGCCTCGTCGATCACGAGCGCCTTCGCGTCGGCATGGTCGACGATGTACTGCAGCGCGGCGCCGCGCGAGGCGGTGTGCACCGGCACCTCGACGATGCCCGCCTTCTGCAGGCCGAACCAGGCCTCCACGTTCTCGATGCTGTTCGCCATCATCAGCGACACGTGGTCGCCCGGCTCGAGCCCGAGCGAGGTGAAGCCGGCAGCGAAGCGGTCGGTGCGCTCGTCGAGCTCGGCGTAGCTGCGCGCGACGCCGTTCACCTCGAGCGCGAGCTTGTCGCCGCCGATCCGCGCGCGGTGGCGGACCCACTCCGGGAAGGTGTGCGGGTCGTCGGGCCGGAGGGTGAACCGCTCACCCCTGGCCATTACTCGCGTGCTTCGAGGACGACCGGCAGCTCGGGGGGCGAGTGGAGGATGAAGCCCTGGCTCGGCGGCAGCTCCCGCGCCGGCGTCATCCGGCCGACGCGGTCGAAGAGCTTCGTGAACGCGTGGTACATCTCGACCTCCCCCAGCCGCGACCCGGTGCAGTGGTGGGGCCCGGCGCCGAACGGGAGGATATCGCCGGACGAGCCGAACTGACGGCCGGGGTTGTCGGCGAACCGGTCCGGGTCGAAGCGCTGCGGGTCGGCGAAGACCGACTCGTCGCGGTTGCCCGAAGCGAGCATCGGCACGACCTTCTGGTTCTCCTTGATCGCGATCCCGCCGACCTCCTCGTCGCGTCGGGCCTCGCGGACGAGGCCCTGCACGGGCGGGAAGATCCGCAGCGCCTCGGCCGAGAAGGCGCTCAGCCGGTCGCGGTCGCCGCGCCGGCCGGCCGCCTCCTCCCAGGCCTCGGGGTTGAGCGCCAGATGGCGGAACGTGCTCGTGAGCACGCGCTCGGTCGTCTCGACGCCGGCGGTCAGCAGGAAGACGACGGCGGCGTAGATCTCCTCCTCCGGCAGCGGCTTCCCGTCGAACTCGCCTTGCAGGAGGTGCGAGATCAGGTCGTCGCCCGGGTTCTCGCGCCGCTCGGCGACGACGGGGACGAGGAACTCCTTCACCTCGTCGCGCGCCTTGATCGCCGCGTCGCGAGCTGCGGGGTTCGCGATGCTGGCGACGCCGCCGTTCGCGATCGCGTGGTACCACTCGCAGAACCGCGGCGCCTCGTCGACCTGCATCAGCTCGGTGATCGCGAGGAGCGGCACCCACATGTCGTAGGAGGCGCGAAGGTCGACCTCCTCTCCGAACGGAAGCAGCTCGGCCTGCTCGCGCGCGATCTTGTCCATCATCCCGTCGAGGCGCTCCTTGACCGCCCGCGGCGTGCGCATCTCGCGTGCGACGATGCCGACCTTCTTGTTGTGCTCGCGGCCGGTCATCTCGAGGAAGGAGCGGCCGTAGACGGGCTTGCCGGGGCCGTGCAGCGGGCGCCCGAAGCGCTCGTCCGACGAGAGCACCTCCTTCACGTCGCCGTAGCGAGTGAAGACCCAGGCGTCGAGGCGCTGGCTGAAGAACGACGGCAGGTCGGCGCGGAGCCGCGCGAACACCTCGTGCCGGTCGACGTTCGGGTTGCCGTCGACGACCGCGTCGAACTGCTCGACGAGGTCGGAGCGGGTCGCGGCCCGAACTGTCACTACGCGGCGGCGTTCACCCGCGCGTGGATCGCGTCCTGGTAGGCCTCCGCCTCCTCGGGCGTCGCCGGCCGGACGTCCATGATCGAGCCGAACATCTGCCCCGCGACGGTGACGAGGCAGATCCAGCAGGCGAGCTCGACGATCTCGTCGTCGGTGAACCCGGTCCTCAGGAGCTCGAAGTCCTCGTCGGTGACCTGCTTGTGGTCGTCGGCGATCTTCTCGGCGAAGCGCACCGCGAGCCGCTCGCGCTCCGAGGTGAAGTTCTCGTCCAGCTCGCCCAGCGCGACGCAGTAGTTGCAGCCGACCTTCGGCGCCGTCGCGCGGCGCACCGACTCCTTCAGCTCGATCGGCAGCAGGCCCTGGAACCGCACGGTCCGGTTGAGGCGGCCGAACGCCTCGAGGATCTCGGGACGGCGCGCCATGATCCCGGCGAGCGCGCTGTACTGCAGCGGGTTGGTGCCCTCCGGCGCGGGCAGCGGGTCGATGCGTGACATGCGCGGATAATAAAACAAACGGCCGTTTGACGAAAGTCGGCCGGAGCGTAAGACTCCGCTCGATGCACGAGCTCGAGTGGGTCGAGACGATGCCGATCGGCGACGTGCTCGTGCGCGCGGCGGCCCGCTGGCCCGGCAACGAGGCTCTCCTCCTGGGCGGAGTGCGGCGCACGTACCGGCAGCTGCTGCTCGACGCCGAGAGCACGGCGCGGTCGTTGCTCGCCCTCGGCCTCGAGCCCGGCGACCGGATCGGGATCCTGATGCCGAACTGCCACGAGTTCGTCGACGTCGAGCTCGGCTGCGCGATGGCCGGGCTGCCGTTCGTGCCGATCAACGCGCGCTACAAGTCGCACGAGCTCACGTACCTGGTCGCGGATGCGGAGCTGAAGGCGGTCGTGACGACCGACCTGATCGGCGAGTACGTCGACTTCGCGGAGCTGCTCACGGAGTCGACGCGGGAGTGGCCGCCCGCGCTGCGGCACCTGATCCTGCTCGG
>Ga0335085_10014645_pt1 | contig 11428 bp, 7 predicted proteins | sample Lox_Sample_45_FD_206712 | JGI IMG/M metagenome (GOLD analysis project Ga0335085, IMG submission 206712) | Soil microbial communities from Loxahatchee National Wildlife Refuge, Florida, United States - Lox_Sample_4.5 | ecosystem: Environmental > Terrestrial > Soil > Wetlands | place: USA: Florida... | reverse complement strand
CACGATCATCGACGTGAAGGTCTTCTCCCGCAAGGGCGAGGACAAGAACGAGCGGCTGAAGACCCAGGAGAGCGAGGAGATCGCCCGGCTTCAGAAGGAATACAACGAGGAGAAGAAGGCGATCCAGGAGGATAAGTATAAGCGCATCCGCCGCATCCTGGTCGGCAAGACCGCAGCGGACAAGGTTGTGAACTCCAAGACCGGCAAGACCGAGCTGGCCAAGGGCAAGAAGATCACGGCGGACGTCCTGGACAAGCTGCCGGAGAAGGACCTGGCGAAGATCAAGGTGGAGTCCGAGGACTATCCCGCCAAGCTCCAGGAGGTCCTGGACACCGCCGAGAACCAGCTCCAGATCCTCGAGTCCATCTACGATGAGAAGATCGGCAGACTCAAGCGGGGCGACGACCTGCCTCCGGGCGTGGTAAAGCTCGTGAAGGTCTATGTGGCCATGAAGCGCAAGCTCTCGGTGGGCGACAAGATGGCGGGCCGCCACGGGAACAAGGGCGTGGTATCGCGCATCGTTCCCGAGGAGGACATGCCCTACCTTCCCGACGGCACGCCGGTCGAGATCGTTCTGAACCCCCTGGGCGTTCCGTCCCGTATGAACGTGGGACAGATCCTCGAGACGCACCTCGGCTGGGCCGCCAAGGCCCTCGGCCTGCATGTTGCGACGCCGGTCTTCGATGGCGCTCGCGAGAACGATATCAAGGCCATGCTGAAGGACGCGAAGCTGCCGGTGACGGGCCAGTCGATGCTCTATGACGGGCGGACCGGCGACCCCTTCGACAAACCCGTGACCGTGGGCTACATGTACATGCTGAAGCTCCACCACCTGGTGGACGACAAGCTGCACGCGCGGTCCATCGGCCCCTATTCGCTCGTCACGCAGCAACCGCTGGGCGGCAAGGCCCAGTTCGGCGGCCAGCGTCTCGGCGAGATGGAGGTCTGGGCGCTCCAGGCCTACGGCGCCGCCTACTGTCTGCAGGAGTTCCTGACGGTGAAGTCCGACGACGTGTCGGGCAGGGCCAAGATCTACGAGGCCATCGTGAAGGGCGAGCACACCCTGGAGCCCGGCCTGCCCGAGTCGTTCTACGTGCTGATCAAGGAGCTCCAGAGCCTCTGTCTTGACGTCGAGCTCATCGAGCGCAAGAACGGCAAGGAACGGCTGATCGGGCTCGAGAAGATCTCGTCGGCGCGGTAGCAGACAGAGTGCCGTCGTTTGCAGATGATGAATCGAAGCGGGCCCGCGGGCCCGCAGGAGGATGAACGTGGAAGAGAAACGCATGATCGAGAACAAGGCGAGAATGGATGTCATGAGCCTCTTCGAGAAGCCGAAGGACATCAACTTCGATTCGATCCGCATCCGGGTCGCCTCACCGGAGCGCATCAAGGAGTGGTCCTTCGGCGAGGTGAAGAAGCCGGAAACGATCAATTACCGGTCCTTCAAGCCGGAGCGGGACGGCCTGTTCTGCGCCAAGATCTTCGGCCCGATCAAGGACTGGGAGTGTCTGTGCGGAAAATATAAGCGGATGAAGCACCGTGGCATCGTCTGCGACAAGTGCGGCGTCGAGGTCATCCAGTCAAAGGTGCGTCGCGAGCGCATGGGCCACATCGAACTGGCATCGCCGGTGGCCCACATCTGGTTCCTGAAGGGCCTGCCGAGCCGGATCGGCACGCTGCTGGATATGACGCTCCGCCAGCTGGAGAAGATCCTCTACTTCGAGTCCTTTGTCGTCATCGACGGAGGCGATACGCCGCTCAAGGTCCAGGAGCTCCTGACCGAGGAGCGGTACCGCAAGGCCCAGATGGAGTACGGGCCGGGCAGTTTCCGGGCCGGCATGGGAGCCGAGGTCATCCGCGAGATGCTGCGCGCCCTGGACCTCGAGAAGGAGTCCGAGGAGATCCGGGCGAAGATCGAGACGGCCACGTCCATGGCCACCAAGAAGAAGCTGACGAAGCGGCTCAAGGTCATCGAATCGTTCCGCAAGTCGGGCAACAAGCCCGAATGGATGATCCTGGACGTCGTCCCGGTCATCCCGCCGGAACTGCGGCCGCTGGTCCCCCTCGAAGGCGGCCGGTTCGCCACGTCGGACCTGAACGACCTCTATCGCCGGGTCATCAACCGGAACAACCGTCTGCGGCGGCTCGAGGAGCTGAAGGCGCCTTCCGTCATCATCAGGAACGAGAAACGCATGCTCCAGGAGGCGGTGGACGCCCTCTTCGACAACGGCCGGCGCGGCAGGGTGCTGCGCGGTCCGAACAAGCGGCCGCTCAAGTCCCTCTCCGACATGCTCAAGGGCAAGCAGGGGCGGTTCCGCCAGAACCTGCTCGGCAAGCGCGTTGATTACTCCGGCCGTTCCGTCATCGTGGTCGGCCCGGACCTGGCGCTCCATCAGTGCGGCCTGCCGAAGAAGATGGCGCTGGAGCTGTTCAAGCCCTTCATCTTCAACAAGCTCGAGGAGAAGGGCTATGCCACGACCATTAAGAGCGCCAAGAAGATGATCGAGCGCGAGCGGCCGGAGGTCTGGGACGTTCTCGAAGAGGTGATCCAGGAGCATCCGGTGCTGCTGAACCGAGCCCCGACGCTGCATCGCCTCGGCATCCAGGCATTCGATCCGCTGCTGGTCGAGGGCAAAGCCATCCGTCTCCATCCGCTCGTCTGCGCCGCCTTTAACGCGGACTTCGACGGCGACCAGATGGCGGTGCACATTCCGCTCTCGGTGGAGGCGCAGCTCGAGGCGCGAGTGCTGATGCTGTCGGTGAACAACATCCTCTCGCCGGCGAACGGCAGGCCGATCGCGGTCCCGTCCCAGGACATCGTGCTGGGCTGCTACTACCTTACTAAGGCACGGACCAACGCCAAAGGCATGGGCATGGTCTTTGCGGGCCCCCATGAGGTGAGGATCGCCTTCGACCAGGGCGAGGTGGAGATCCACGCCCGCGTGCGCTGCCGCATCAACGGGAAGCTCGAAGAGACCACCGTCGGCCGCGTCCTGTTCAGCGAGGTCCTTCCGGAGGGGATCCCCTTCTCCTTTATCAACAAGGAGATGACCAAGAAAGAGCTCGCCAAGCTCATCGACGAGTGCTACCGCAAGTTCGGGCTCCGCAGGACCGTGCTGCTGCTCGACGAACTGAAGGAAATCGGGTTCACCTCGGCGACGCGCTCCGGCGTGTCCATCTGCATCTCCGACATGCATGTTCCGAGCAAGAAACAGAAGTTCATCGAACAGGCCCAGAAAGAGGTCATGGAGATCCATCACCAGTATACCGAGGGTCTCATCACCAACGGCGAACGCTACAATAAGGAGATCGACATCTGGGCCAACGTGACCGAGAAGATCGCCGACGAGATGATGGCCGAGCTCGGCATGGAGGCCGTGGAGCACGGCGTGGTGAAGAAGGCCGAGCTGCAGGAAGCCCGGTCCTTCAATAATATCTTTATGATGGCCGATTCCGGAGCACGCGGAAGCACCCAGCAGATCCGGCAGCTTGCCGGCATGCGCGGCCTCATGGCGAAGCCGTCGGGCGAGATCATCGAGACGCCGATCACCGCGAACTTCCGCGAGGGGCTCACGGTGCTGCAGTACTTTATCTCGACCCACGGCGCCCGGAAGGGCCTTGCCGATACGGCGCTCAAGACCGCGAACTCCGGCTACCTGACCCGCCGGCTGGTCGATGTGTCGCAGGACGTCATTACGACGATCGACGACTGCGGGACCACCGATGGCATCATCGTGGGTTCGCTCGTCGAGGGCGGCGAGATCATCGAGCCCATGTCCGAGCGTATTCTTGGCCGCGTGGTGTCCGAGGACGTCAAAGACCCGCTCACCAAAGACGTGATCATTCCCGCCAAGAACGAGATCACCGAAGAGCTGGTGAAGCGAATCGACGAGGCCGGCCTCGACAAGGTCAAGATCCGGTCGGTGCTCACCTGCCAGGCGGCCAGGGGCGTCTGCCGTATGTGCTACGGTCGTGACCTCGCACGGGGCAAGATCGTGGACATCGGCGAGGCCGTGGGGATCATCGCGGCGCAGTCCATCGGCGAGCCGGGTACCCAGCTCACGATGCGGACGTTCCATATCGGCGGTACGGCGAGCAAGGTCGTGGAGCAGACGGTGCTGGAGGCAAAGAACAGCGGCATCGTGAAGTACCAGAACCTGAGCACCGTGAAGAACAAAGAGGGAGACTACGTCGCCATGTCCCGGAATGGCAGCATCGCCATCTTTGACGAAACAGGCCGGGAGAAGGAAAAGTACACGATCATCTACGGCGCGCGGATCAAGGTCCAGGACGGTCAGAAGGCGGACGTTGGCCAGAAGCTCGTCGAGTGGGACCCGTACTCTCTTCCGATCCTCACCGAGATCGGCGGCAAGATCGCCTTCGGCGATATCATCGAAGGCGTGACGATGCGCGAAGAAGTGGATGAGGTCACGGGTCTTGCCCGGAAGGTCATCATCGACTATCCGGACCAGAACCTGCGACCGCGCATCTCCATCAAGGACGCTCATGGCAAGACCGCGAAGCTCCCCGGCTCGAATGCCGTGGCACGCTATCTGCTGCCTGCCGGAGCCCATATCCTCGTGGACAAGAACGACGAGATCTTCCCGGGCGACATCCTGGTGAAGATCCCGCGCGAAACCACGAAGACCAAGGACATCACAGGCGGTCTTCCGCGCGTCGCCGAGCTCTTCGAAGCGCGGAAGCCGAAGGAGCAGGCAATCATCAGCGAGATCGACGGCACGGTGGAGTTCGGCGGCTTCGTTAAGGGCATGCGCCGTATCCTGGTGAAGGATGGCATGGGGAACGAGAAGGAGTACCTCATCCCAAAGGGCAAACATGTGAATGTCCACGAAGGCGACTGGGTCACCGCAGGCGAGCCGCTCATGGATGGTCCGGTGGACCCGCACGATATCCTGAACGTGCTCGGCCCCAAGGAGCTGCAGAAGTACTTGGTGGACGAGGTACAGCAGGTGTATCGACTCCAGGGCGTGAGCATCAATGACAAGCATATCGAGGTGATCGTGCGCCAGATGCTCCGGAAGGTCCGGATCGAGGATGCCGGCGACGCGTCGTTCCTCATCGGCGAACAGGTGGACCGGTTCGCCTTCGCCCGCGAGAACGAGGCGGTCATTGCGCGGGGCGGCAAGCCGGCGACGGCGCGGCCGATCCTCCTCGGCATCACCAAGGCCTCGCTCACCACGGACAGCTTCATCTCCGCAGCGTCGTTCCAAGAGACCACGCGCGTGCTTACCGAAGCATCGATCACAGGGGCCGTAGACGACCTTGTGGGTCTTAAGGAGAATGTGATCATGGGCCGACTGATCCCTGCGGGTACCGGCATGTCCGAATATCGGAATACCTTCGTTGAAGTTGCTGAAGAAGCAGCTTCCGATGAATAGTGCTTATCGGCGAAGCGGGCCGGCCGTCTTCAGGCCCGCTTCATTTTCCTTAGGTTCCCTCGCGACTTTTTTGCATGAGAGCCGAAAAAAGCCTTGACAAGAGCCCTATAAGCCTATATAATCATCGGGTTTTGACTCAACTAATGGCCGGTTTTTCGCGCCGGCCATTTATCTGTTTTTTAAGGAGTAATGGACGTGCCTACGATCAGCCAGCTGGTAAGAAAGGGCAGGACCCTCGCAGTAAGCAAGACCAAGAGCCCTGCGCTCAAATCCTGCCCCCAGAAGCGGGGTGTCTGCATCAGGGTGTACACGACCACACCGAAGAAGCCGAATTCGGCTCTCCGGAAGGTCGCCAGGGTGCGCCTCACGAACGGGATGGAAGTGACGACGTACATCCCCGGGGTGGGCCATAACCTTCAGGAGCACTCGATCGTGCTGATCCGCGGGGGCCGCGTGAAGGACCTCCCGGGCGTGCGGTATCACATCGTACGAGGGACCTTGGACACTGTTGGCGTCGCGAACCGGAAACAGGGGCGCTCCAAATACGGAGCGAAGCGTCCGAAGTAAAATCGTGAATCGGAAGGCCTAGAGAGCAGAAGAGGGAATCGAGTATGCCGAGGAAACAGGTTGTCGTCAAGCGGGAGATCCTCCCGGACCCGAAATACAACAGCAAGATGCTGGCCAAGTTCATCAATGTGCTTCTGCGCAAGGGCAAGAAGAGCACGGCCGAATCCATCTGTTACCGTGCGCTGGACCGGATTCAGCAAAAGACCAACGGTGATCCGCTGGCCATCTTCAAGAAGGCGGTCGAGAATGTGAAGCCGACCCTCGAGGTGAAGTCACGTCGCGTCGGCGGGGCGTCCTACCAGGTGCCGATTGAGGTCAAACAGCCGCGCAGGCTTTCCCTGGCGTTCCGTTGGCTTCGCCTCTATGCTGTCGCTCGTCCGGAGAAGTCCATGGTTGACAAGCTTGCCGGCGAGATCCTCGATGCATCGAACAACACCGGCGCTGCCGTCAAGAAGCGCGAAGATACCCACCGTATGGCCGAGGCCAACAAAGCCTTCGCCCACTATCGTTGGTAAGGCATTTAACAGGGAGCGGAGGAAGCGGTGGCTAGGCAGTATTCACTCGAAAATACCCGGAACATCGGGATCATGGCTCACATCGACGCCGGCAAGACGACGACGACGGAGCGTATCCTTTACTATACCGGTGTTTCCTATAAGATCGGTGAAGTGCACGACGGCACGGCGGTCATGGACTGGATGGTGCAGGAGCAGGAGCGCGGCATCACCATCACGTCGGCTGCCACGACCTGTTTCTGGCGCGATAAGCGCATCAACATCATCGATACTCCCGGTCACGTGGATTTCACTATCGAGGTCGAGCGCTCGCTCCGGGTGCTCGACGGTGCGGTGGCGGCATTCGATGCGGTGAGCGGGGTTGAGCCCCAGTCCGAAACGGTCTGGCGGCAGGCGGATAAGTACAACGTCCCTCGCATTGCGTTCATGAATAAGATGGACCGCATCGGCGCGGACTTTTATATGAGCGTCCAGAGCATGATCGACCGGCTGGGCGCCAATCCGGTCCCGATCCAGATCCCTGTCGGAGCCGAGGACAAGTTTCGCGGTTGCGTGGACCTCGTCAAGATGAAGGCCGTGCTTTTCGACGACGAAACGCTTGGCGCGAAGTACGTGATTGAGGAGATTCCTGCCGACCTCCAGGCCAAGGCCAAGGAGTGGCGGGACAAACTTATCGAAAAGCTCGCCGATGTCGACGAGGCCGTCGCGGAAAAGTTCCTGAACGACCAGCAGCCGTCGGAAGCGGAGATCATGAGCGCGATTCGCAGGGGTACGATTGCCATGAGCATCTTCCCGGTGATCTGCGGATCGGCCTTCAAGAATAAAGGTGTCCAGCTTCTCCTTGACGCGGTTGTGGACTATCTTCCGTCGCCGCTGGACATTCCGCCTGTGAGCGGCATCGAGCCCAAGAGCGGCGAAGAGGTAACGCGGAAGACGTCCGACAGCGAGCCCTTCGCTGCAGTGGCGTTCAAGATCATGACCGATCCCTTTGTCGGCCAGCTGACATTCATCCGGGTCTATTCGGGGACATTGAGTTCGGGCTCCTACGTATACAATTCCACCAAAGGGCAGCGCGAGCGGGTCGGACGACTGCTCAAAATGCATGCGAATAAGCGCGAGGAGATCCAGGAGATCTACTCTGGCGATATCTGCGCCGCCGTTGGCCTCAAGAGTACGCTTACCGGGCATACGCTTTGCGATGAGAACAAACAGGTCATTTTGGAAGCCATGACCTTCCCGGAACCCGTGATTTCTGTGGCCATCGAGCCTAAAACGAAGGCAGATCAGGAAAAGCTCGGTTTGTCGCTTCAAAAGCTTATGCAGGAAGACCCGTCGTTCCGAGTCTTCACGGATCAGGAAACCGGCCAGACCATTATTTCGGGCATGGGCGAACTGCACCTGGAGATCATTGTTGACCGCCTCATGCGCGAGTTCAAGGTGGATGCCAACGTCGGCAAACCCCAGGTGGCGTATCGGGAAACGATCCGGAAGAAGGTCACTGCAGAAGGCAAGTTCATCCGTCAGTCCGGCGGCCGCGGTCAATATGGACACGTGGTCCTCGAAATGGAACCACAGGAACCCGGCAAAGGGTTCGAGTTCGTGAACAAGACGGTTGGCGGTTCGGTCCCCAAGGAATACGTCGCGCCCACGCAGAAGGGCATAGAAGAGGCCATGGAGACCGGCGTACTCGCCGGATACCCTGTGGTCGACATCAAGATAACGCTCATCGATGGTTCCTACCATGATGTTGATTCCTCTGAAATGGCGTTCAAGATCGCCGGTTCCATGGGTTTTAAAGAAGGATCGCACAAAGCGAATCCTGTTCTGCTTGAGCCGATCATGGCGGTCGAGGTGGTTTGCGCCGAGGAGTACATGGGGGACATCATCGGCGACCTCAGTTCGCGCCGGGGCAGGGTGCAGGGGATGAACATGCGGGGGTCGGGCAGGGTCATTTCGGCCCAGGTGCCGCTGTCCGAGATGTTCGGGTATGCCACGGACATCCGGTCCAAGACCCAGGGCCGGGCGACCTACACCATGCAGTTCGCCCACTATGAAGAAGTCCCCAAGAACATCTCCGAGCAGATCATCGCCAAGGTGAAGGGCGAGGCGGTCAAGAAGTAACCCGTCGCCGTTAGCACGGAGCGATTTCTACTTCCCGAGGAGGAGGCAGGAACATGGCAAAAGCGAAATTTGAGCGTACGAAGCCGCATGTGAACGTGGGGACGATCGGCCACGTTGACCACGGCAAGACGACCCTGACGGCGGCGATCACGAAGGTGCTGGCGTTCAAGAACATGGCCAGTTTCGTTTCGTACGACAACATCGACAAGGCGCCGGAGGAACGCGAGCGCGGCATCACGATTGCGACGGCCCACGTGGAGTACCAGACGGAAAAGCGCCACTACGCCCACGTGGACTGCCCGGGCCATGCCGATTACATTAAGAACATGATCACGGGCGCGGCCCAGATGGACGGCGCGATCCTGGTGGTGTCTGCGGCCGACGGCCCGATGCCCCAGACCCGGGAGCACATCCTGCTCGCCCGCCAGGTGGGTGTTCCGTACATCGTGGTGTACATGAACAAGGTGGACATGGTGGACGACCCCGAGCTCCTGGAACTGGTGGAGCTGGAAGTGCGCGAGCTGTTGTCCAAGTACCAGTTCCCCGGGGACAAGACCCCGATCGTGAAGGGGAGCGCGCTGAAGGCCCTGCAGAGCGAAAGCAAGGACATCAACGCTCCTGAGTACAAGAGCATCCTTGAGCTCATGGACGCCCTGGACAGCTACATCCCCGAGCCGAAGCGCGACATCGACAAGCCCTACCTGATGCCGATCGAGGACGTGTTCTCGATCGCGGGCCGGGGCACGGTGGTGACGGGCCGGATCGAGCGCGGGATCGTGAAGGTGGGCGACGAGATCGAGATCGTGGGCATCAAGCCCACGCAGAAGACAGTGGTGACGGGCGTGGAGATGTTCCGGAAGCTCCTGGACCAGGGCCAGGCGGGCGACAACGTGGGCGTGCTGCTTCGGGGCGTGAAGAAGGAAGAGGTGGAGCGCGGGATGGTCCTGGCGAAGCCCGGGAGCATCACGCCGCACACGAAGTTCAAGGCCGAGGCGTACGTGTTGACGAAGGAAGAGGGCGGTCGGCACACGCCGTTCTTCAAGGGATACCGGCCGCAGTTCTACTTCCGGACGACGGACGTGACGGGCGTGGTGACGTTGGCCGAAGGGGTGGAGATGGTGATGCCGGGCGACAACATGAGCTGCTCGGTGGAGCTGATCACCCCGATCGCGATGGACAAGGAGCTTCGGTTCGCGATCCGCGAGGGCGGCCGCACGGTGGGCGCCGGCGTCATCACCGAAGTCATCGAGTAACACGAGAGGAAGGGCGATTCACGTGACGCAAAAGATCAGGATACGACTCAAGGGATACGATCACCGCCTGCTCGACCAGTCGGTGGTGGAGATCATGGACACGGCCAAGCGGACCGGAGCGAAGGTCTCGGGACCGATCCCGCTCCCAACGCGCATCAACCGCTGGACCGTCCTCCGCTCGCCTCACGTGGACAAGAAGTCCCGGGAGCAGTTCGAGATTCGGACGCACAAGCGGCTCCTGGACATCCTCGACCCGACGCCGCAGACGGTGGATGCACTGATGAAGCTCGATCTTGCCGCAGGCGTCGATGTCGAGATCAAGCTGTAACCACGAGACCAGCCAGGAACGGCAAACCCGGTCCTGGCCGCAGTGAAGGAATCTACCATGAGCATGGGAATAATTGGAAAGAAATTGGGCATGAGCCAGATCTTCGACGGCAGGGAACTGATCCCGGTCACGGTGATCCAGGCCGGCCCCTGCAAGGTTGTCCAGAAGAAGACCGTGGAGCATGACGGCTACGAGGCCCTGCAGCTTGCCTTTGCCGAAGAAAAGAAGCAGAGCCGCGTGACCAAGGCGATGGCCGGACACTTCAAGAAGGCACAGGCAGCGCCCCATCGCCATCTTCGCGAGATCAAGATGGCCGGGTTCGAGCAGGGTCAGGATGTAAAGGTCGACATCTTCAAGAAGGGCGACCTCGTGAAGGTCACCGGCGTCTCGAAGGGCAAGGGGTTCGCGGGCGTCATGAAGCGGCACAATTTCCGGGGCGGTCCGGGCAGTCATGGCTCAATGTTCAACCGACGGCCCGGCTCCATCGGTGCGAGCGCCTATCCTTCCCGCGTGTTGCCCGGAAAGAAGCTGCCCGGCCATTTGGGCGATGTGACGGTATCGATCAAGAACATCAAGGTGGTCGAGGTACGGCCTGAGCAGAACCTGCTCCTGGTGCGTGGTGCCGTTCCCGGGGGCGAGAACGCCCTGGTGCTGATTACCAAAGGCTAGTCTTCAGATAGTGATAGAGGATCACGACAATGGCATCGGTCTCAATGGTTGATATGAGCAACAAGAAGGTGAAGGACGTGGAACTTCCCGCCGTGTTCGGCGTGGAAGTGAAAGGCCATCTTCTGCATTCGGCGGTGGTGAACCAGCTTGCGAACCGGCGTGCGGGCACGGCTTCCACAAAGACCAAGGGATTGGTGAGTGGCGGCGGCAAAAAGCCCTTTAAGCAGAAGGGAACTGGCCGCGCACGGGCCGGGAGCAACCGCTCACCGCTCTGGCGTCATGGCGGCACGGTCTTCGGGCCCATGCCGCGGGACTACTCTTACAGCCTCCCGAAGAAGGAAAAGCGTGCTGCCCTCACCGCGGCCCTGGCCTCGAAGGTCCAGGACAGCCGCCTCGTCCTGCTGGAAAAGCTGGAACTCGCAGCTCCCCGGACCAAGGAGATGGCCGGGCTGCTGAAGAACCTCGGCGTCGCGGAGAGCGCGCTGGTGCTGCTCGTTTCGAGCAACAAGAACGTCTCGCTTGCCTCGCGGAACATCCCGAACGTCAAGGTCCTCCGGATGGAGAACATCAACGTCT
>Ga0335085_10014644_pt1 | contig 11428 bp, 11 predicted proteins | sample Lox_Sample_45_FD_206712 | JGI IMG/M metagenome (GOLD analysis project Ga0335085, IMG submission 206712) | Soil microbial communities from Loxahatchee National Wildlife Refuge, Florida, United States - Lox_Sample_4.5 | ecosystem: Environmental > Terrestrial > Soil > Wetlands | place: USA... | reverse complement strand
GCTCGACGGCACGGCGGGCCTGTGGTGCGTCAACGCCGGCCACGGGCGCGAGAAAATCATCGGCGCGGCGAAGGCGCAGCTCGATCGGCTCGACTTCGCGCCTACCTTCCAGATGGGGCATCCGCAGGCGTTCGAGGCGGCGCAGAAGATCGCCGCGCTCGCGCCGCCCGGGCTCAATCACGTTTTTTTCGCCAACTCCGGCTCGGAGGCCGTGGACAGCGCGCTCAAAATCGCGCTCGCCTATCACCGCGTTCGCGGCGAGGGCCAGCGCACGGTCCTCGTCGGCCGCGAGCGCGGCTACCACGGCACCGGCTTCGGCGGCATCTCCGTGGGGGGCATGACCAACAACCGCAAGAGCTTCGGCAGCCTGCTGCCGCGCGTGGACCATCTGCGCCATACCTGGGACCTGGAGCGGCAGGCGTACTCGCGCGGCCAGCCCGAATGGGGCGCGCATTTCGCCGACGAGCTGGAGGACCGCATCATTCCGCTGCACGATGCATCCAACATCGCGGCGGTGATCGTCGAGCCGGTGGCGGGCTCCACCGGCGGACTGATTCCGCCCAAGGGCTACCTGGAGCGCCTGCGCGCGATCTGCGACAAGCATGGCATCCTGCTCATTTTCGACGAGGTGATCACGGGCTTCGGCCGCCTGGGCAAACCGTTCGCCGCCGATTATTTCGGCGTAACGCCCGACCTCATGAGCTTCGCCAAAGGCGTGACCAACGGCACCATCCCGATGGGCGGCGTGATCGCGCACGACCGCGTCCATGACGCGTTCATGCGGGGGCCGGAGGGCGCGATCGAGCTGTTTCATGGTTATACCTACTCCGGTCATCCGGTCGCGGCCGCCGCGGCGAGCGCGACTATCGACGTTTACCGCGAGGAAGGCCTGTTCGAGCGCTGCGCCGCGATCGCGCCCTATTTCGAACAGGCGCTGCATTCGCTCAAGGGCCTGCCCAACGTAATCGATATCCGCAACCTCGGGCTGATCGGCGTGATCGAGGTGGCGGCGCGCCCGGGCATGATCGGCGCGCGCGCTTTCGATGCCTTCACCGACTGCTATGCCAACGGCCTGCTGGTGCGGCCCGCCGGCGATACCCTGGCGCTGTCGCCGCCGCTGATCGTGGAGAAACAGCATATCGACCGGATGGTGGGCACGCTCGGCGCCGCGCTGCAGCGCGTCGGCTGAGCGGCGGTAGCAGGACGAGGGGACATCCGGCGAAGCGGTCGCGCGTTCTTCGAGCCGCCTGCCGCGCTGCTGCGCGCAACCGGGCGGTGGCAGAATGAATCCGGCAATGGATTCCAGGGAGACAGCATGAACGACGAACTCGCCTACACGCCTGCCACGGAACTCCTGCGCCGCTACCGCGCACGACAACTGTCGCCGGTGGAGGTGACGCAGGCCGTGCTCGCGCGCATACGCGAGCTCAACCCGAGGCTCAACGCCTACTGTTTGGTCGATGAGGAAGCGGCGCTCGCTGCGGCGCGCGCTTCCGAGGCGCGCTGGATGAAGGCTGCGCCGCTGGGCGCGCTCGACGGCGTGCCTGCCTCGATCAAGGACCTGATCCTCACGCGCGGCTGGCCGACCCTGCGCGGTTCCAGGACCGTCGATGCTTCCGGGCCCTGGCTCGAAGATGGCCCGGCGACGGCGCGCCTGCGCGAGTCCGGCGCGGTGCTGCTGGGCAAGACCTGCACGCCCGAGTTCGGCTGGAAAGGCGTGACCGACAGCGCGCTCACCGGCATCACGCGCAATCCCTGGAACAGCGAACGCACGCCCGGCGGCTCCAGCGGCGGCGCCTCGGCGCAGGTCGCCGCGGGGATGGGACAACTCGCGGTGGGCACGGACGGCGGCGGTTCGATCCGCATCCCCTGTTCGTTCGCCGGCATAACCGGCATCAAGGCCGGATTCGGCCGCGTGCCCGCCTGGCCGTTATCGCCGTTCGGCACGGTCGCGCACGTCGGTCCGATGGCGCGCACGGTGGCCGACTCCGCGCTGATGCTGAATGTGCTGGCGCAGCCCGATGCGCGCGACTGGACCGCCCTGCCCTACGCGGGCATCGATTGGACCGCGGGACTGGACGCCGGGGTGAAGGGCATGCGCATCGCTTACAGTCCGCGGCTGGGCTACGTGAAACACGTCGATGCCGAAGTCGAAGCGCGTGTCGCCGACGCGGCCAGGGTACTCGCCGGGTTGGGCGCGCGGGTGGAGGAGGCCGATCCGGGTTTTGCCGACTGCCGTGAAATCTTCTGGGTGCACTGGACCGCCGGCGCCTACAACCTGCTGCGCAATATGCCCAGTGAGAAATTCGCGCTGCTCGATCCCGGCCTGCAGCAGGCCTGCGCCAGCGGCTCGCAGCACACGCTCGCGCGCTATCTCGATGCGGTCAACGGGCGCGGCGCGCTGGGCGAACATATGAAGCGCTTCCACCAGAAATACGATTTGCTGCTCACGCCCGCCACGGCGATCCCCGCCTTCGCCGCCGGCGTGGTGGCGCCGGAGCGCCCGGCGGGCGAAGAGGATTGGACCTGGTGGACGCCCTTCTCCTTCCCATTCAACCTGACGCAGCAGCCGGCGATGTCCGTGCCCTGCGGTTTTTCCGGAGACGGACTGCCAATCGGGCTGCAGCTGGTGGGGCCGATGCAGCGCGAGGACCTGGTGCTGCGCGCGGCGCACGCCTATCAGCAGGAGACCGAACATCATTTGCGCCGGCCACCGCTGTGACGCTGCCGGAATCCGAGGATTGTCAATCAATCAACCGACGGAGGAGTCGATATGTTGCGTTTAATTCGATTGGCAGCTGTTGTGGCTGCGTTTGCCTGGACCGCCGGCGCCATCGCCCAGATTTATCCGACCAAGCCGATCAGGTGGATCGTTCCCTACCCGCCGGGGGGAATCACCGACAGTGTGACCCGGATCGTAACGCAGCGCGTCCAGGAGCAGACCGGCTGGAAGATCGTGGTCGAGAACAAGCCCGGCGCCAATTCCATCCTCGGCGCCGATCTGGCGGCGAAAGCGGCGCCTGACGGCTACACGATTCTCACCGTGATCGCCGCGCACGCGGCCAACGTCACGCTCTACGCGGGCAAGCTGCCCTATGACCCGGTGAAGAGTTTTGCCCCGGTTTCGCTCGCCGGCATCGCGCCCCTGATCATGACCGCCAATAACGACTTCCCGCCCAAGGACGTGAAGGAATTGATCGCGTATGCGAAGGCCAATCCGGGCAAGATCTCGTTTGGGTCGTCCGGCGTCGGCGCGGCGGCGCATTTGACGACGGAGCTGTTCAAGCAGACTGCCGGGATCGATATGGTGCACATTCCGTACAAGGGCACGGCGCCGGCGCTGGCGGACGAGATGGGCGGCAACATTCAGATTCTGGTCGACACGCCTAGTTCCTTGATGCCGCAGGTGCGCGGCGGCAAGATCAAGGCGCTGGCGATGTTTTCGGCCAAGCGCCTTGCGTCGGCGCCGGAAGTGCCGACCATGGCGGAAGCCGGCGGCCCGCCGCTGGAATCCTCGACCTGGGTCATGTTCCTCGCGCCTGCGGGAACGCCGCGAGACATCGTCAACCGCATGTCGGCGGAAGTGGCGAAGGCGATTGCCGCGAAGGACATCAACGGCCGTTTCGAGTCGCTTGGCATCATACCCGTCGGCAATAACCCGGAACAGGCGGCGCAGTTCCTCGCAGATGAGATCACCAAGTGGTCCAAGGTGATTACCACCGCCGGAGTGAAGGCGGAGATTTGAATCCAGTAATGCGAGGCGACGGCACCCCGGTGCCCGCGGAATTCAGGCGCGGACGGAGCGCGCCTGAGTTTTCAGCTGCCGGCGAAAGCTGAGCCCGAGCAGGGCCAGGCCCAGCGCTGCCGTGACGAACACCGGCTCGGTGCCGTAGGCATCGACCACTTTGCCCGCGAGCCAGACACCGAGCGACTGGCCGCTGAACAGGCACAGCGCGAACAGCGATACCGCTGAGCCACGCGATGCCGGCGCCATCTGCGTCGCGTTGACTTGCAGCGTGTTGTGCAGCATGTACAGGCCGACGCCGATCGCGACTATGCCCGGCAGGCAGGCCCAGGCCGCCGGGGCGAACGCGAGCCAGAGGCAGCCGGCGGCGAGTATCATTCCGCCGCCCGCGGCGAGACCGCCTTCGCCGAGTCGTGCGACGAAGCGCCGCGCGCTGAGCGCGTACAGCATGCCGCCCGCGGCATAGGCGCTGGCCATCGCGCCGGCCGCCGCCGGGCCGAGCGCGAAGCGATGCTGCAGGTGCACCGGAATGAACGCGATTGAAGCGGACATCATCATGCCTTCGGCGAACACGGTGCCGACGATCACGCGTACCCAGCGGTGCTCGAGCAGGCGCGCCATGCGCGCGAGGCCTGCGTAGATGGTCATCGTCGCGTCGCTGGCCGAACGGCGTGTTATCGGATTGCGCCGCAGCTCGAGCAGCAGCAGCGCGCCGACCGCAAGGTAAAGCACGCCGAGCACGACGAAGATCGCGCGCCAGCCGAAATGCTCCGCCAGCACGCCCGCGACCGACTGGCCGAAGGCGGTGCCGAAAATCTGCCCGAGCGCGAAGCGCGCGATGCGCGCCTGGCGCTGCTCGTAGGCGACGACATCGCCGATCCAGGCCATCGACAGCGGGATCAGGGCGCCCACGGTCGCGCCGGCGGCAAAGCGCGCGACCACGAGGAAATGCAGCGTGGGTGCTGCAGCGCAGGCGAAGGTGCCGAGGGAGGACGCGAGCGTGGCGGCGCAGACCATGAGGTATTTGCCGTAGCGGTCGCCCAGCGGCCCATAGACGGCTTGCAGCAGACCGTAGGAGACGGCAAACCCGGTCACGGCCGAGGCGGCGCTGCCGGTGCTGACCGAGAATTCGGCGGCGAGCTGGGGCAGCAGCGTATCGGTCGCACGCAGGCTGGCCGCGCTCGCGAACGCCGCGAGCGACAGCAGGAATACCGCCCGGTTGGTCATGAGAACCGCGATTATCGCGGAAATATCCCATCGTCGCGGAAGCGGTGCCGGCGCGCCCGGCGTAGCGCCATGCGCACGCCGCGGCATTCGGCGCGCGGCTTGCACAAATGCGCGCGGCCCAATATATTGGGCTCCTGACGCGCACGGTTCGCAGCGCGCGATCGCATTGCAAGCCCCCACAAAAGGAGACCGTAATGACCTCACGCTGGATAGACATCAAGGCGCACGACGGCGGCAGCTTCAAAGGCTATCTGTCGCTGCCGCAGCAGGCAGGAAAAGTGGCCAAGGGCCCCGGCATCGTGCTGATTCAGGAGATCTTCGGCGTCAACTCGCATATACGCGGGGTCGCCGACCAGTATGCACGCGACGGCTATACGGTGCTCGCCCCGGATCTGTTCTGGCGCATGCAACCGATGGTCGATCTGGGCTACGGCCAGGATGATTTCCAGAAGGGCATCGGCTATATGCAGAAGTTCGATTTTGCGGCAGGGATAAAGGATCTGGCTGCGACGGTCGCGACTGTGCGCGGGCTGCCTGAGTGCGGCGGCAAGGTGGCCTCGATCGGATTCTGCATGGGGGGGATGTTGTCCTACCTGTGCGCAGCCAACGCCGGCGTGGACGCGGCCGTGTGCTATTACGGCGGGGGCATACACACCAAGCTGGAGGAGGCCGGCAAGATCAAGTGCCCGGTGCTGTTCCATTTTGCCGGGAACGACAGTTACATTCCGGCCTCTGCGGTCGAAGCGGTGAAGCAGACCTTCGCCGGCCGCGAGGGCGTGCGCATCGACGTGTATCCCGGGGTGGATCACGGCTTCAACTGTTGGGACCGACCCGCCTACAATCAGCAGAGTGCGGCGCTCGCGCGCGGACGTTCGCTGTCGTTCCTCGCAACGACCATCAGCTAGATTCCCCCGCATGAGCGACAGAACCTATCTCGACTGGCCGTTCTTCGACGTGCCGCAGCGCCGGCTTGCTGCCGATCTGGACGCATGGGCGCAGGAGAATCTGGCGCACGCCGGCCATGGCGCGGACGTGGACGGGTTCTGCCGCGATCTGGTCGCGCGGCTGGGCCGCGACGGCTGGCTCAGGCACTGCGTGCCCGCCGCCTATGGCGGCGCCGCCCCGGGCATCGATTCGCGTTCGCTGTGCATTGCGCGCGAGACGCTGGCGCGCCACGAGGGGCTGGCCGACTTCGCCTTCGCCATGCAGGGCCTGGGTTCGGGCGCGATTTCCATCGCCGGCAGCGAGGAATTGAAGCAGCGCTACCTGCCGCGCGTCGCCCGCGGCGAGGCGATCGCCGCATTCGCGCTGTCCGAACCCGATGCGGGTTCGGACGTTGGCGCCCTGAGCACGAGCGCGCGCCGCGTGGGCGAAGACTATGTGCTCGATGGCGAGAAAACCTGGATTTCCAACGGCGGCATCGCCGATTTCTACTGCGTCTTCGCGCGCACGGGCGAGGCCGCCGGCGCGCGCGGCATCAGCGCATTCGTCGTCGATGCGGCCACGCCGGGTCTCGAGGTTGCGGCGCGCATCGAGCTGATCGCGCCGCATCCGCTGGCGAGCCTGCGTTTCCGCGGTTGCCGCGTCAGCGCGGCCCAGCGCCTGGGCGAGGCCGGGCAGGGTTTCAAGGTGGCGATGCAGACGCTGGACATTTTTCGCGCGTCGGTTGCCGCGGCCGCGCTCGGGTTCGCGCGGCGGGCGCTGGACGAGGCGCTCGCGCGCGCCAAGGCGCGCAAGATGTTCGGGCAGACGCTGGCTGACTTCCAGCTGACGCAGGCCGCGATCGCCGACATGGCCACGGCCATTGACGGCGCCGCACTGCTAACCTATCGCGCCGCCTGGTTGCGCGACGTGCAGGGAGCGCGCACCACGCGCGAGGCAGCGATGGCAAAAATGGTGGCGACCGAATCGGCGCAGCAGGTCATTGACCGCGCGCTGCAGATGTTCGGCGGGCTGGGCGTGGTCAGCGGCTATCCCGTGGAAAAGCTCTACCGCGAGATCCGCGCGCTGCGCATTTACGAAGGCGCGACCGAAGTGCAGAAGCTGATCATCGCCCGCGAAACGCTGAAGGGCTAGCCAGCTCGCCCTTCGATTTTAGGCGGTCCGGCGATGGCGTTGGTACGCTGCGCGACGCGGGCACGAGCCGTTAACAGCCCGCGCTAGGTTAATGCGCGGGCGGTCCTTAACCCTCGCCCCAGCGCTCGACGCTGCGCAACGCAGGCACGAGCCGTTAACAGCCCGCGCTAGATTCATGCGCGGGCGGTCCTTAACCCTCGCCCCAGCGCTCGATCAGATTGTGCTCGACACCGAGCCGATCCATTACCCGGGCGACGACGAAATCGACCACCGCGGCGACGCTCTGCGGACGGTGGTAGAAGCCGGGATTGGCCGGCAGGATGACGGCGCCTGCGTGCGCGAGCTTGAGCATGGCCTCCAGGTGTATTGCCGAAAAGGGTGTCTCCCGCGGCACCAGAACGAGCTTGCGTCCCTCCTTCAGCATCACATCCGCGGCGCGCTCGATCAGATTGTCCGACATCCCCGCCGCGACCGCGGCGAGCGTCCCGATCGTGCAGGGGATGATCACCATGGCATCCGCCGCGTTCGATCCCGAGGCGACAGGCGCGAACCATTCCTCCCGGCCAAATACCCGCAACTGACCCGGCTGTGCCTTGAAGCGTTCGCTGAACAGCGCTTCGGCGTCGCCGGTGCGCGCCGGCAGGACCAGGTCCAGCTCCTGCTTCGACACCACCTGCGCCGCCTGCGAGTAAAGCAGGTACACGCGCGCTCCTGCGCCGAGCAGGCATTCGAGCAGGCGGATGCCGTAGGCCATGCCGGAGGCGCCGGTGAGCGCGAGCGTGATGGTTTTGTTCATCGCAGCTGCCGGTGCCGGATCATCACCTGACTGGCGCCGGCGAACGCGGCGCCCAGGCGTTCGGCGAAATAGACGGAACGGTGCTGGCCGCCGGTGCAGCCGATTGCGACCGTGAGATAACTGCGGTTCTCGCGCTCGAAAGCCGGCAGCCAGTTGCCGATGAAGGCATGGATGTCGGCGTACATCTTCTGCGTCGCGTCGTCCTTCTCCAGGAACGCGGCGACCGCCGCATCCAGGCCGGTCAAATCATGCAGGCCGGGCTCGTAATAGGGGTTGGGCAGGCAGCGCACGTCGAACACGAAATCGGCGTCCAGCGGCAAACCCTGCTTGAAGCCGAATGACTCGAACAGCAGCGTCAGGCGCGAGCGATCGACTTCGACCAGCTTCTTGATCCAGCTGCGCAGCGTATTGGGCGAGATCTCGCTGGTATCGACATGATGGCCGAATTCGCCGATGTTGCCGAGCAGTTCGCGTTCGTGCGCGATGCTCTCGGCCACGGTCAGACCGCCTTTGCTCAGGGGATGACGCCGCCGTGTTTCGGAGAAGCGTTTGATCAGCGTGTCGTCCTTGGCTTCGAGAAACAACAGCCTTACGTCCATGCCCTTTTGCCGCAGGGCCGCGACGGTCTGCGGCAATTGGCGCACCGAGCTGCCGCTGCGCGCGTCCATGCTGAGGGCAACGCGCTCGTGGCCGGAGCCCGCGAGCGACTCGAGCAGGGGCATCACCAGGGCGACGGGGAGGTTGTCCACGCAGTAATAGCCGCTATCTTCCAGCACGTTGAGCGCCACGCTCTTGCCGGAGCCGGAAATGCCGCTGATCAGGACGAGTTGCATGGCGTTAGGATATCACCCGAATCCTGATGTAAGCGAATTGCCTGACAGACAGCGCGGCGCGCGGCATTGACGCTTGTGCATTCCGCGCCACGGCCGTGCGCGCGCCGGGCGCCAAAATGAAAGGGCGCAAGCCCCGCTTGCGCCCCCTTACCCGCCGGAACAGGCGTCCACTAGCCCTTGAGGCACTCGCTCATGAACTTCTTGCGTTCGTCGCCCTTGAGTTTTTTTGCCCCGGCTTCCTTGTTGCAAAAACCCATTTTCTGCTTCTGGTCGGCGGGTTTGGCTGCCGCTGCCGCCGCAGGGGGTGCGGCCTCGCCGCCTTTGAGGCAGCTGCTCATGAATTTCTTGCGCTCCTCGCCGGCGAGCTTTTTCTCCTTCGCTTCCTTGCTGCAATCGCCCATCTTGCTTTGCTGGGCGCTCATTTTCTTCTCCGCCGCGGGCGGTGCGGACTTGTCCGCCGGCTTCTTGTCCTGGGCTTGCGCCATGGATACGCAGAACAGACCCGCCACGAATGCTGCAAGCAATTTGCTCATTGTTCTCTCCTTTCGATCGGCTGTTTATGGGGTGGTACGGCAAGCATAACGCCGGGGGTTGCGGATCAGTTGACCTCGCGCTTCAGCTCTCCCTGCTGCCGCGCGATGAATTCCTGCGTGCTGTCGTAGCCGCGCAGCTGCAAAATGTAGTTGCGCACTGCCGCCTCAACCAGCACCGCCAGGTTGCGACCGGCGGCCACGGGGATGACGATCTCACGGATGGGGAGGCCGAGAATATCCTTGGTGAGTTCGTGCAGAGGCAAGCGCTCGGCCGGGGCGGCGCCGGGCTGGCTGGGTTTTTCCAGGTGCACGATCAGCTTGAGATTCATCTTCGGCCGCACTGCGGTTTCACCGAAAATGACGCGGATGTTGAGAACGCCCAGGCCGCGCACCTCGAGGAAATCCTTCAGCACTGGCGGGCAGCGGCCCTCCAAAGTCTTGGCGGCAATGCGCGAAATTTCGACCACGTCGTCGGCGACGAGGCCATGGCCGCGGCTGATCAACTCGAGCGCGAGTTCGCTCTTGCCCACGCCGGATTCTCCGGTGATGAGCACGCCCAGGCCGAGCACGTCCATGAAGACGCCGTGCATGGAGGTCGAATCGGCAAGAATCTTGGCGAGGTAGTGGCGCAGGGTGTCGATGACGACATCGGCCGCCGACGCGGAGGCGAGGACCGGCACGGTTTTCGCCTCCGCGGCGCTCAACAACGCCGCAGGCGCGGCTACGCCATCGGCGAGGATGATGGCAGCGGGCTCGGCCGCAAATAGGTTGGCGATGACCTGACCAGTCGCATCGCCGCTGTAACCGTCGATGTAGGCAAGCTCGCGCCGCCCCAGCACCTGGATGCGATTGGGATGAATCAGATTCAGATGTCCGACCAGCGCTGCGGTGTCGGCGCTGTCGCGGCGCACCGGTAGCGCTTCGCCGCCGCGGCCGGTAATCCAGCCTAGGCCCAGCCTCGCGGCATTGTCCTCATACAGCCGCGCGATGCTGGTCTGTAACATCAGGCTGCCAGTTGCTGATGAGCTGGTGCAGGTCGCCCGCATCCTTGGTCTGGATCAACTGCTCGCGCAGGTCCGGGTCGGAAAACATCTGCGCCAGTTCCGACAGGATCTGCAGGTGCTGTTCGGTAGCCTGTTCCGGCACGAGCAGCACGAACAGCAGCTTGACCGGTTTGCCGTCAGGGGAGTCGAACGGCACCGGGGTTCCGAGGCGCACGAAAGCGGCAACCGCTTCACGCAGGCCTTTGATGCGGCCGTGCGGAATGGCCACGCCCTGACCCAGTCCGGTCGACCCGAGGCGCTCGCGCGCGAACAGGCTGTCGAACACGAGGCTGCGCGCAAGTCCTTGGTTATTCTCGAAAATCAGGCCGGCCTGTTCGAACATGCGCTTCTTGCTGCTGACCTCGAGGTCGAGGACGATGTTCGAGGGCGGTAACAGTTTTGAAATGAGATTCATGGCGCAGGCGAAGTGGGCGGCGGATTTCCGGCGCGCCCGCATCGGGCAGGCGGGGCCGAAAGGCGCAGCATTCTACCGCAATTCAGATTGAAGGGTTATTCTTCCGCCGCCTGGCGCTTGATGGCGTCGTGCGGGTGGGAGTAGGCCTTTTGCTTGTGCTTGATGATCTGGCGGTCGAGCTTGTCCATCATCAGATCGACGGCCGCGTACATGTCCTCGTCGTCGCTTTCGACGTGGATGTCCTTGCCGGGAAGGTGCACGCTGATCTCGGCCTTGTGCCGCAGCTTCTGCACCGAAAGGATGACGTTGATCTCGATGACCTGGTCGAAATGCCGTTGAACGCGTTCAAGTTTTGACAGGACGTAATCGCGGATGGCCTGGGTGACTTCGACGTGATGACCACTGACCTGTACGTTCATCTTCGGCTCCTTTCAAGAATTACAAGGACTTGCGCAGGCTGACCGGCGGGATATTCAGCGATTCCCTGTATTTCGCGATCGTGCGGCGCGCGACCACGATGCCCTGTTCGCCGAGGATCCGGGAAATCTTGCTGTCCGACAGCGGCCGCTTGCAGTCCTCGGCGTGGACCAGTTGCTTGAGCAGCGCGCGGATCGCCGTGGCCGAACAGGCGCCACCTGTTTCGGTGGCGACGTGGCTGCCAAAAAAATATTTCAGCTCGAAGATCCCGCGTGGCGTGGCCATGAATTTCTGCGTCGTGACGCGCGACACGGTGGACTCGTGCAGGCCCAGGGTTTCCGCG
>Ga0335085_10014643_pt1 | contig 11428 bp, 9 predicted proteins | sample Lox_Sample_45_FD_206712 | JGI IMG/M metagenome (GOLD analysis project Ga0335085, IMG submission 206712) | Soil microbial communities from Loxahatchee National Wildlife Refuge, Florida, United States - Lox_Sample_4.5 | ecosystem: Environmental > Terrestrial > Soil > Wetlands | place: USA: Florida... | reverse complement strand
CTTCGGTGATTGCGCCGACGCCGCAGTATCAGCAGTCGATCGAGAAATACGCGAAGTCGCAGTACACGAAGTATCACGGCGGGGAAGACGGCTGGGCGGACGTGCTGGCGCAAGCCAAGGCGAGTCCAGCGCAGCCCGCGGGCTTCAAGCTGAAACCGGCCCCCACCCCGGCGGAGCAGGCGGCGACGCTGGTGAAGGACAAGACTCCCGATCAACTCAAGGCCTTGAGCTTCGGGGAGTGGCAACTGGTGCTCTCGCAAGGCAAGCCGGAAGACGCGCAGAAGGTCTGGGACGCGATCAAGGGGGTGCCGCTGCAGATGGAAGGCCTGGTGATCAGCGCGACGGCCGATCAAATCCTGATTGCCGAGAGCTCGGATGACATTGAGGCGAAGAAAGCAGACATTACCGTGACCATGAACGGGCCGATTCCGGCGAAGCTGATGCCGAAAGAGGGCGCAACGCTGGATTTCGAAGGCGTTCCGGCATCGTACACGGCCAGTCCCTTCATGATGATGATGGAGAAGGGACAGCTGCTGACCAAGGCGGCTCCGGCGGCGCCGAAGCGGCCGGTCCATCGCAAGCCACAGTAGAGAAAGGGTATGTGGAAGGCCCGCAGCGCGCGCTGCGGGCTTTTTTTTGCGTTTTCAAGCGAGTGATCGGTGGTCCGTACCCGCGGGCGTGGGTTCGAGGCGCCCAGTTTCGAAGAACTCCGCGCCGTTCGCTCCCGAACCGCAGAGAACCCGAAGAATTCGCAGCGCGGAGAAATACGCGGTCCCCGCAACCCGCTTACGGCGTCAGGGCTGCGGGTTCGGCAAGATCCGGAGCGCGATTAACGGACGGCTTTTTTCTCGTAGGCGGCGGGACGGGCGCTGCGCGGGGGGCGCTTGACGCCGTCGCGTAACTGGCGGACATCAATCTTCAATTCTGAAATGGTGCGGCTGAGGGTATTGCGGTGCATGCCGAGCTCGCGGGCGGCGCGGCACTGGTTGCCTTTGTTCTCCTGGAGAACGGTGAGGATGAAGCGCTTTTTGAATTCGCGGACCGCTTCCGAGTAAAGGATGTTGCTTTTGTACATCTGCATGATGAGGGCTTCGAGCTGGTCTCTCACGATATCTCTCTTTCTAAGGGGCAACACGGCCCCCCGGAGGAGCCGCGCGGCGTATGAAAAGCGATTTATGAAGCTCGGTCGCTACTTCCCGGCGGCACCGGAGGGCGGGCTGCGCAACTCCCGCGACTGGCGCAGCAAGTCGAGGCCCTGATAGAAGCGTCCTCGCAATTCCGAGGGCGCGACCCAGATGGCGGCCCGGCCGACGACCTGGAAATAGGGGGCGAACTCAGAGCCTTCCAGCCATTTCGAGGTGGGGGTAAACGCGGTCATGCCCATCAACACCACGGACACCATCAGCGCACCTCGAACCAGGCCCAGGGCCGCACCCAAAATACGGTCAATGATGCTGAGTCCTGCTTCTTTCATTGCCCAGCGTGCGATCTTGCCGGCAATGCCTGCCAGGACCAGCACCGCCAAAAAAATGATCAGGAACCCTGCAATGTCGCCCAACCAGGGTGATTTCAGGTTGGGGGCAAACCCAGCTGAAAGACGGTGGTACTGCCAAGCGGCCAGCAGATAAGCCAGGACAAGTCCGGCCATGCTGAAGGCGGCATGGAAAAAGCCTTCGGCGGCCGCCTGAACGACAGAAATCAGGATGACCGCCACAATGATCGAATCGGCGCCGCTCATGAAAAAGATCCGTGGGCGGCGGATGAGTTATACATCCAGCTCACGACCGGTGAGCTTGGTATAGGCCTCGATATACTTTTCGCCGGTTTTGCGCGCCACTTCGGGGGGAAGAGAGGGAGCGGGCGGCTGCTTGTTCCAGCGAATTTCTTCGAGGTAATCGCGAACATACTGCTTGTCGAACGAATCCTGCGCTTTGCCGGGCTGATACTTGTCGGCCGGCCAGAAGCGGGAGGAGTCGGGGGTCAGTACTTCATCGGCCAGCGTGATTCCGGCCGGGGTACGCCCGAACTCGAACTTGGTGTCGGCGATGATGATGCCCTTGGTGCGGGCATAGTCGGCGGCAGTTTTGTAAATCTTCAGGCTGGCGTCGCGCAAGCGGCGGCTATCTTCGGGATCGACCAGCTTGCACATTTCCTCGAACGAGATATTGATGTCGTGACCGGTGGTCGCCTTGGTCGCGGGGGTGAAGATGGGCTCGGGGAGCTGATCGGATTCCTTCAGGCCTGCCGGCAATTGGATGCCGCAGACTTTGCCGCTGGCCTTGTATTCCTTCCAGCCGGAGCCGGAGAGGTATCCGCGCACCACGCACTCGACGGGGAACATGTCACCGCGTGTGACCAGCATGGAGCGTCCGCGCAACTGGTCGGCGTACTTGCGCACGGCGGGCGGATACTGGTCGACATCGGCGGTGATGAAGTGGTTGGGCACGACGTCTTTGAGGAAGTCGAACCAGAACAGCGAGATCTGGGTGAGCACGCGGCCCTTGTGTGGGATGCCGGTGGCCAGCACGTAATCAAAGGCGGAGATGCGATCGGTGGCCACGAAGAGCAGGCGCTCGCTGTCAAGACGGTAAACGTCACGAACCTTGCCACTGGCAAAAAGTTCGAGGTCGGGGAAATCGGTCTGCAATAAGACGGAGTCGAGAAGTTGGGAAGTCATAGGAGAATTTTACAAGCAGAAAACGTCGCGTATTCTAGCGTGCTAAAAATTTTTGTCAACGACTTCCGTCAGGTTGTGCGGTGAGGTGTGCAGCAAATTGCGTGGAAAAAGATTGACAGAAAAGGGGGTCGGCGGATTCGCTTGCTGGGCAAGGAGTTCGGGGCATGCGCTTGTGGAAATGCTGAGGAGAAAAGGGAGGGGAAATTTTCGCCGCAGAGGACGCGAGGGGTCGGCGGCGGAGCCCAAGGATCCGTAAATCAGAAGCACATGGGCAGATGAGGACATCTGCCCCTACGCTTACGCGGCGCCGAAGCGGACGGAGACCAGTTTGGAGACGCCGGGCTCTTGCATGGTCACGCCGTAGAGAACGGGGGCGATCGACATGGTCTTCTTGCTGTGCGTGATAAGAACGAACTGCGTCTGCATGCTCATCTCTTTGACCAATTCCGTGAAGCGTCCGATGTTGGCTTCGTCGAGCGGGGCGTCGACTTCGTCGAGGATGCAGAACGGGCTGGGCTGATACTGGAAAATTCCGACCAGTAGAGCGAGAGCCGTAAGCGCTTTTTCGCCGCCGGAGAGCAGCAGGACGTTCTGCAGCTTTTTGCCCGGGGGTGAGGCGACCACGTCAATGCCGCTTTCGGCCGAGTTCTCTTCGTCGGTGAGGCGCATGAAGGCGTTGCCGCCGCCGAAGAGCTTCTTGAAAGTGGTCTGGAAGTTGTCGTTGATTTTGTGGAAGGCCTCTTCAAATTTCTGGCGCGAGAAGACGTCGATTTCTTTAATGGTGGCTTGGGTATTCTCGATGGATTCGAGCAGGTCTTTGCGCTGGGTTTCGAGGAAAGCGTGGCGCTCGGCGGTCTCTTTGTATTCCTCGAGGGCCATCATGTTGACCGGGCCCATGGCGTCGAGGCGGGCGCGCATCTCGCGGTAGACCTGGTCTTCGGCGGCAAGATCGTCGCCGGTGAGCATGAGGATCGCGAGGTCGGCCATCAGCGTTTGGCGTTCGACACCGAGATCGTTCAGGCAGGTCTCGGACATGTATTGCACGTCGGATTGCAGCTTGGCGATGGGGGCGGAGAGTTCTCCGCGGCGGTCGCGAGCCTGATCGAGCAGAACGCGGGTCTGGCGCAGGGCCTCGTCAATTTCGGCGAGGCGGGCGCGAACCTGTTCGGACTCGGCTTGCAATTCTGCGTCGCGGGCTTCGGAGGCGAGACGTTCCGCTTCGAAGCTGACCAGTTGATCGGCGAGCTGCTGATTCTCGGTCTCGCGCTCAAGCTTTTCTCTGGCAGCGCTTTCGATCTGCGAGCGGAGAGCCGTGACCCGCTCGGCCATCTCGGCGACCAGGGCCTCGATGCGCTGCAGGACTCCGGCGGCGGCGCGCTGGCGTTCGTCGAGGGCGGCGACCCGGGCCAGTTGCTGCGAGGCGCGCTGGGCGGCGGCATCGCGAACCACGCGCTGGTGGGACAGTTGCGCCTGGGCGCTGGCGGTGGCGTTCTCGAGTTCGAGGCGCTGGGCATCGAGCGCGGCAATGTCGGTATTGCGGGCGGAGATCAGGTTGTCCTGCTCAGAGCGTTCGTTTGAGAGCCGCTGCAGTTCCTTGTAGCAGAGGGTGACACGCTCGTGGACACGCGACATCTCGGATTCAAGCTGTTGCAGCAGGTGGCCCGAGGTCATGGCCTGCTTCTCGGCTTCGCGCTTTTGTTCTTCAAGTCGTTCGAGCAGGGAAGTGAGCTCTTTGATCTCGCGGCCGAGAGTGAGCACGCGCAGTTCTTCGTTGCGCAGGGCAGCTTCGACTTCGGTCATCAGGCGCAAGACGTCGCGCAACTCGCGTTTCATCGAAAGCGGGCCTTCGGCGCGCTGCTTGCCTCCGGTCACGGTGACGTTGTGGAAGCACTCGCCCGACTGCGAGAGGAAAAAGGCGTCAGGATTGGAGAGCGCGAGGTCGCGGGCAAAACCGGGATCGGGGACGATGTATCCGTCGCGCAGCTTGGGAAGAATGACTTCGAGCGACTTGCCGAATCCATCGAGCACGCGGATGGTGCTCTTCAGGGGCACGATGGAGTGGCTGGGAGGGGCAGGGTGCGCGTTCTCATCGACGATGAAGGAGAACTTGGCCTGGGCATCTTCGGGATGAACCAGGAAGGTGGCGCGGCCATCCACGTCGGTACGGAGCAGGCGAAGGCCTTCGTCGGCGGCATCCCAGGACTTCACGACGATGTAGTTGAGTTCGTCGCGCAGGAAATCTTCGACCACACCCTCGTAACGGCCCTCGACTTCGAGGAAGTCAGCGAGGACGCCCACGGGCGCGAGGCCGGAGTTCATGACGCCGGACTGGAAGAGGCGGCGGACGGACTCGGTGGAGTATCCGTGCTCGGCGATGACGGCTTCGAGCGAGCCTTTCTTGCCGAGGGCGGTGGCGTATTCGGCGCGCAAGCCATCGAGGTGGCGCTTGGCTTCGGTCTCTTCGCTGCGCCGGGCGTCGAGCGCCTGGCGGGTGTAGGTGATCTCATGAGTTAAAGCAGTGACGCGCTGTGAGACGGTCTCGAATTCGAGAGCGAGTTGGCCGCGCTGGCCTCCGAAGGCCTCGACCTGCTGGTTGCCGGTGCCGAGTTCGATTTCGAGGCGCTGGGCTTCGCGGTCAACGGCCGCCAGTCGTTCTTCGGCCTGGGTGAGCTGATTGCGCAGGGAAGCGGCGCTGGCGACGGTCTGCATGATAGCCACGCGCGAGGATTCCTGCTGACGCTCGAGTTCGGCGAGCGCGGTGGCGGCGGCGGTTGCCTCCTGCTGGCAATGTTCAAGCTCCTGCTGCGCGGCGAAGACGTCGGCGGCAGCAGATTCGAGAATCTGACGATTGTTGTCGCGCTCGGCTTCGAGCGTGGTAAGCCGGGTCCGCGCCTGGGCTAGCTCGGCTTCGGAAGCGGCGGCGCGGACGATGAGTTCTTCGCAGCGCTCCTCGTTGTGGCGGCGGCGGGCGACGGCGCGATCGGTTTCGATCCGGATCTGATTGAGGCGCTCGCGATTCTCGCGCAGTTCGTTTTCGATCGCGTATCCGCGCTGGGTGCGGTCGGTGTGCTCCGACTCGAGATATTGCACGGCCTCGCTGCGTTCGCGCATTTCTTCAGCGAGAGCGGCCAGCTGGCCTTCGAGCTGGGCGTTCTCCTGCTCCATTTGCGCGAACTTGCTGGCCAGCACCACGCGCAGCTTGGCACGCATCTCGTCACGCAGTTTGGCGTAACGTTCGGCTTTCGAGGCCTGGCGCTTGAGCGAGTTCATCTGACGCGTGACTTCTTCGAAGATGTCGTTGACGCGGTTCAGGTTCAGCTTGGCGTCTTCGAGGCGGGCTTCGGCCAGGCGCTTTTTGGTCTTGAACTTGGTGATGCCGGCAGCCTCTTCAATAATGGCGCGGCGGTCGGTGGGGCGGCTGCTCAGGATCTGGCCGATGCGTCCTTGCTCGATGAGCGCGTAGGACTCGGGGCCGAGCCCGGTGCCCATGAACAGCTCCTGAATATCGCGCAGGCGGCAGAGCTTGCCATTGAGAAGATATTCGCTGTCGCCGGAGCGGAAGAGGCGCCGGGTGACGTGAATCTCGCCCTGGTTAAAGCTCTGTTGGTTGAACTTACGGCGGCGAATCTTAAGCACTACGTGAGGTCCGGTTTGCTCGCTTGCCTGGGGGGTCTCGGGGGCTGATGTCGCTTCGACTTCTTCGGACTTGCCGGGCTGGGCTTCTTCGGTGAGGCGCTCAGTCTCTTCGGCGGCCTGGGCGCGGACGGCGGTCTCGTCCCAATCGTCGGAGGGCATGTCGTCCTGGACTTCGATCTCGGTAGGAAGGCCGGCGTCGGTGCCGGCGTACTGCTCGGGATCAATCAGGGTGAGCGAAACCTCGGCCATGCCGGTAGGCTTGCGGTCGCGGGTGCCGGCAAAGATAACGTCTTCCATGCGGGAGCCGCGCAGGGTCTTGGCCGACTGCTCGCCCAGCACCCAGGAGATGGCGTCGGCAATGTTCGATTTGCCGCACCCGTTGGGGCCAATGATGGCGGCGACGCCGTCGCCGTGGAACTTAAGCTCGGTGCGGTCGCAGAAGGACTTGAATCCGAGAATCTGCAGCTTTTTCAGTTTGAGCAACTTCTACTCCTTCGAGAACCGAGGGAACTGGTGTTTACCAGACGGATTCTCCGTCCTAGAAAAGCGATGCCTGATGCTCGCGATTCCGTCCTCGGCTGGATAGGGCGGGCACAGATTGAAGCTACTGTACCGACGAAATTGTGCCGGGGTCAAGCAAGAAAACACCATATATGGGGTGGGCTCTTGCATGAACCTCCTATATTGCACACGCATTGCAGCAAATGTGCGAGAGACGGGTGAGGGAAGGAGGCGGAGGGGATGAATCGCAAGAGCGGGATAAGGGTAGCGCGAGGGGAGGGGGAAGGCAAGGGGGAAGGGGGCGAGGGTTGGAGAGTCGATGAGTGTAATCGCGCATGGTTACGACAGCTACTCCTTCCGCACCGATCCCGCCTCTGGCACAATTCCAACACATGACACGCACTCACATGGACTCAAGGCACTTGCGATGGGCGAGAACGTTCGCGAGTTTGATTGCATACACGCTGGACAGGGACGAGCTACACCCGACAGACCTAGTCGCTGGAATTTCGGTCGCTTGCTTCGAGCGCGTCGCTAGATTTTGGCCAACTCCAGACTTGCTTGAGGACTTCGTGGCGGAACACTGTGGCTGGAGTGAGCCACGGTGGCTGACATGGCAGCGCTGGCAACACGAAGCGCAGCATCCTCCCTTGCGGTTGCACATCCCATTCACTTCTGGATGGTTTGAGTTGAACTCCTTCATGGGAAAGAGACCGCGGCACTTCTTTGGACATATGTTCAAGCCGTCCGCAGAATGGAAGAAGCTGTTTGAGTTGGGAGAACAGTTAGCGCCATATCGCGTGAAATGGGAGGGGATGACGTTGCCGCTGCTGACTCCCGAACTGATCCTCTTAACCACAACGAAAGTCCCAGACTTAACCCTGTCAAAGTCCTTGTGTGACTCGGGGTTGAGGCTTGGAGACTTGGAGGAAGCCGTCAACCATGCCCATCAAAACCCTGAACTGCTGATGTTCTGAAGGAGAGCCACTTGATCCTCATCATTTGGTCGTTGGCGAAAAATCCCCATTACACTCATTGACCCTCCTCAATCAGCCTGCTCGTGCACCAGAAATATGTGCAGCTTTTTCCAGCATTGATCTCGTTAAGACGCGACACCTCTGCGTCGGCAGCTCCTTGCGAGGTCAAGACCTTCACCACTGTGATTGTGTTCGTCGGATGGGCTTGGTCGATGGGTGTGTTGATCCGCACAATCGGATAAACATGCTGGTACTTTGAATGAGGTCGATCCGGCGCTCTTCCCATTGGGGAAAGTTTAGGTTAGTGGCTCAGTAAAGCCAAGTTGGCGCAAAATCCCGATTTCACTCATTGACAGTCTCCGGCTTTAAAACACGCACGATAGAGCCTCCGGTTCGTTCCACTCGTATCGGGCAGGAAAGTGATTTCGCCGAGGGGCCGAAGCAAACGCTGATTGTAGGCCGGGCGGGGGTTCGGCTCCACTTTCGGTCCCGCCCTGCCTAGAGGTCCCTTTCCCTACCTTGCTTCTGCCGGCAAGCCCTTGACAAAGAAGCCTGATAGACAAAATCTCCGGCCACGTGTGAGATTTGGGGGCGCGCCGCGAATCATCTTTCAGACAGGGAGGTTCGCGGAGAAAGAATGGAAGCCACCGACCAGCCGGAGAGTGCCGCCACCATGCCGAATCCCGGGCACAAGGAGTTCGAAGAACTGCTCCGTGCGAATCGGGGGATCGTTATGAAGGTGGCGCACAGTTACTGTTTTCATCCCGACGATCGCGCCGACCTGGTCCAGGAAATCTCGGCGCAGTTGTGGCGGGCGTGGCCGCAGTACGATCGGCAGCGGAAATTTACCACCTGGATGTATCGCATCGCGCTCAATGTGGCGATCAGCTACGTCCGCAAAGAATCGCAGAGGCAGCGGAGCATGGTGCCGCTGGAAGAAGGCAGGCATGACGCGCCGGGCGGCGGCGATCCGGAGGCGGAGGCTCGGGCGCAACGACTGCTGGAATACATTAACCGGCAGCCTCCTCTCGATCGCGCGCTGCTTCTGCTTTATCTGGAAGAACGAAGCCAGCGTGAGATCGGGGAGATTCTGGGAATTACCGAGGCCAATGTCTCGACCAAGATCTGGCGGCTCAAGCAACGTATTCGCAAGGAGCTGTAACGATGGAAGGAGTGAGCTTTATGGAACTCGACGAACTGAAAAGCGCATGGCAGGTTCTGGACCGGAAAATCACGCGCGAGGCTGAAGTCAGTTTTGCCCTCTACCGCGAGCGGAAACTTGATAAGACGCGCTCGACGCTGCGACCGATCCGCCGGGGACAAGTGCTGCAGTTGATCTGGGGGATCGGCATTGTTTTCCTGGCCGGGCTGTTGTGGAGCACCAAGCCAACCGCAGTGGCGACGATTGCGGCGGGAGTAACGGTTCAACTCTACGGCATTGTGTGCATCATTTTTGCCGCGGTGGTATGGGGCGGGCTGCGCGAAATTGACTATGCGGATTCGGTGCTTGAGATTCAAAGCAAGCTGGCGCGGGTGCGCAAAGCTTACGTGCTTGCCGGCATGGCGGCCGGCTTGCCATGGTGGTTCTTGTGGGTGCCGTTCCTGATGGTATTCGCTGGATTAGCGGGAGTGAACCTGTACGCGCAGGCGCCGTCGCTGGTGTGGATTGGGCTGGGAGTTGGGGCGGCGGGCATGGCGGCGAGCGGGTGGCTTTACCGCTACTCGCGCGATCGGTCGCGCCCGCGGCTGCATCGCTGGGTGAACGACGCCATGATCGGACGTTCGCTGCAGAAAGCGCAGGCGCAGTTGGATGAGATCAGGCGGTTTGAGCAGGAGGGATGAGGCAATCGTCAGGCGCCGGCAAGTTCTCAGTCAGTTCAACGGCGCCTTCCCTCCGTCCCTTGGCAGGGCGCTGGCGAGCAGAAGCACGGTGCCGCCGAACATCAAGGTATCGAAGAAATAATTGAGGCCTTCGAGGTCGGTATGCATGATGACCGCGATGGGCAAGTATTCAACCAACATGACGAAGGCGATGACGAGGCCCAGCCAGGCTGCGGCGGTCCGGGCTTTCCTTCCCACCAGCAATAAGAGGCCCGCCACGGCGTAGACCGCGGCGACCAGGTAAGTCCAGATAGCATGTCCGAAGACAGACACGGGTGTGACCAGTTCCAGAGGGATTCCGGATACATGGTCGGCGTGCCGGAACTGCTCGAAGCTGTAATAGAGCACCGCAACGGCGATGATGTATCGAGCAATCGTGATCAAGATGCGCGCGGCGCCCTCGCGACCTTTCTCGCCGAGGCTGGCGGCGAATGCGAGAGGTCCCGCGCCGAACGAGAGTTCGCGCAGCATGAGTGCGAGCGTGAAGCGATTGCCGGGATTGCGAGCGAAACCCTGCGCGTCCATCAGGGAGACGAAGATAAAGAAGGTCAAAGCGAGCAGGCTGGCGGCGAGGCGGGTTTGAATCCTGGTCACCAGGCTAAACCCCGCGAGGATAAAGCAGGCGCCGATGAAGTATGCCAAACATACGTGCCAGGGCATCCACTTGGGCACCATGGAGGCGATGATCCGGTTGATGGTGAAATGCTCGGTGCCGAAGGCGGCGATAGGCGCGGCGTAGAAGAGCGGGCCAAAGAGAATCAGCCTGTCGAGTCCCGCGGCCTTCTGCCATTCACCTTTGATGAAGATGAGAGCAAGGCCAATGACGAAGACTGTCCCGCCTACCGCGTAAGACCACAGGACCTCAGTCGGAATTCCCACGATGCTTCCTTTCCGCCCCCTGCCAAGCGTTAGCCAATGGCGGTTAGACGGAGGCAAAAGCTCGAGGGTAGCGGACGAAGCTGCGCCCTACACGGGAAGGCAAGCCCAGGCAACCCTGTTCGTCAGCCAACGTGACAACTGTCAGTTGTTGTCCAGGCCCAGCCATTGCAGGAGCTGCTGAGCGACCTTTTCGGCGCTGGGCGGATCGTCATTGGAAAGAACAATGATGGGCCGAAGGACGGTCCAAGGATCACTGAAAACCGGCAGCCGCCGCTGTAGGCTGGCGTCGTAAGCGGTTGCCCGGGGAGGTTGCTATGAGCAATGCCAACATTCTCTCCTTTGTGAACGAATCCAGTGAAAGGAAAGGCGCGGCCGAACGGTACGAATCGATGTACAGGATCGTGGAGAAGACGCGCCGGTTTGCGGACACGGTCCAGCTCGGCGGCATTTTTGCCGGCGGTGTGTTGCTGGTGGCGGCTATCGTCTCGTACCAGGTGGTGCGGGCGGAACACCTGGGTTATCCGGCGGCGGCCTGGGTCCTGATCGGGCTTGCGGTGTTTGCGCCGCTGGCGGGGCACATCTGGTCGAGGATTTTCGTGGCGCAAGCCGGCATTCTGGAGGCGACCATAGATTCAGCCGTGAACACCTCACCGTTCCTGTTTGATGTGGAGCGGGTGGAGATGATGAACCTGCATCAGGGGAATGCCGAGGCACGCTGCGCCAAGGATGAGGCGGCTTAAGTGGTCTCATGCTGCGGCTATTTGATCACGTGGTGTTCCTTCAGAATCGCCACGGTTTTGTCGATGGGCAAGGCTTCGATGGTGTGTCCGTTGCTAGTCGTGGTCGTGGCTTTGAACATTGAGTTGTAGACGGCTTC
>Ga0335085_10014642_pt1 | contig 11429 bp, 11 predicted proteins | sample Lox_Sample_45_FD_206712 | JGI IMG/M metagenome (GOLD analysis project Ga0335085, IMG submission 206712) | Soil microbial communities from Loxahatchee National Wildlife Refuge, Florida, United States - Lox_Sample_4.5 | ecosystem: Environmental > Terrestrial > Soil > Wetlands | place: USA... | reverse complement strand
TGCCGGACGGCATGTCGTGCGGGATGACGATGCAGCCCAACGGCCGGCCGGTGACCGTCGCCTGCAGCGACGAGCTGGCCTCGCAGGTCGATGAGCTGCAGCATCAGCTCGGCGACGGGCCGTGCCTGCACGCCCTGCGCCAGGGCTCGGTGGTGCACGTCGAGGACACGGCCGAGGGGGCGGACTGGCCCGGCTTCGGGGCGGAAGCGGCGTCGCGCGGGATCGGTTCCTGCCTGGTCCTGCCGCTGATCGCGGACGGGAAGCCGGTGGGCGCGCTCAGCCTGTACGCGCGGGCCGCCCGCGCCTTCGGGGCGGGGGAGACGCGGCGCGCGGAAAGGCTGGCCGAGAACGCGTCCGGGGCGCTGTCCCTGGCCCTGCGGCTGGCCTCCTACGCCGCCCTGGCCGAGCAGCTGCGTTCCTCGCTGGCCTCGAGGGCGGTGATCGATCAGGCCATCGGCGTGATCATGGCCCAGGAGCGGTGCACGCAGGCCCGGGCGTTCGACCTGCTGCGGTGCGCGTCGCAGAACCGCAACGTCAAGCTGCGCGACATCGCGGCCGCGATCGTGACCAGCGTCAGCGGCGAGCCGCCTCAGCCGCTCGTCTTCGAGGACGGCTGAGACCCGGGCAGCCCCAGCCCGCCGATCAGCGACTCGGGCACGCTGGGATAGCTGCCGATCAGCTGGTCGACACCGGTGACCTCGAGTATCCGCCTGACCGCTGGCCCGCCCGCGGCCAGGCGCATCTCGATGCCGCTGGCACCGGCCCGCCGGAACGCCTGGACCAGGCTGTTCAGCCCGGCCGAATCGCAGAATGCGGTCGCGGTCATGTCCACGATGAGCGTGGCCGGGCCCTCGCGGATGACCGAGAGCAGGCAGGCCAGGACCTCACCTGCGTTGCACGCGTCGATCTGCGCGGGCGCGGAGACGACCGCCGCCCGGTCGATCCACAGCACCGGATGACGCCGTGCCGGCACGACCCACCACCGCCGATTCCCACTCGAACAGGCGGGCCACGCCTCCGGACCCTGGCACCGGCGGCTGGAGCCCAGCCGGCGCGCCGTACATGGTTACCACCGGGATTCACCGGGCGCAAATCCGGCCCGCGGGGCGGCACGTAGGGTTGGCTCATCCGGGCCGGCGGGCTGGAGGTGGGCACGGCGGAGCAGCGCGGCGCTGGCGTCAGGGACGCCGAGATCACGATCGTCGGCGGCGGCGCGGTCGGGTGCGCGGTCGCGTACGTGCTGTCCCGGGCCGGCTACGGCGATGTCCAGGTCATTGAGCAGGGCGAGCTGGCCGGTGCCACCTCGGGCCAGGCGGCCGGGCTGGTCGGGCAGGTCCGGGCCACCCGGGAGCGGTGCCGCCTGGCGATGGCGTCGGTGGCCACGTTTTCCCGGATCGAGCAGGAGACCGGCTACACCGCCGACTGGCGCCAGACGGGCAGTGTGCGGGTCGCCATGACCGCCGAGCGCGCCGCGGAGTTCCGGGAGCTGGCCGGGGTGGCGCGCTCCGCCGGGCTGGAGGTCGAATTCCTCACCCCCGCGCGGCTTTCCGAGCTGTGCCCGGTGCTGGAGGGCGCCCGGGCGGAGGCGGCGCTGTGGTGCCCCACCGACGGCTATCTCCAGCCCAACAGCCTGGTGATGGCCTACGCGGGCGCCGCCCGTCGGCGGGGCGTGACCTTCGCCACCCACACCACCGTCACCGGGATCGGGATCGGCGGGGGCGCGGTCACCGGCGTGCGCACCGACCGGGGCGCCGCCGCGACCAGCATGCTGATCAACGCGGCGGGGCCGTGGGCGGCCCCGGTGGCGGCGCTGGCCGGGCTGGAGATCCCGGCCGTCCCGGTACGCCACGAGTACTTCGTCACCAGGCCGGTCACCGGCTGGCACGGCGGGCTGCCGGTGCTCCGCATCCCCGACATCCGGATCTACGCCCGGGCCGAGGGGCCGGGGATCTTGTGCGGGGGCTGGGAGGCGGACGGGCTGAGCCTGGACCCGCGCCAGGTGGCCGTCGGGCAGCCGCTGGCCGTGCGGCCGGACTGGGATGTGCTGTCCGGGTTCGCCCGGGACTTCGCGGCCTTGGTGCCCGCGGTCGCCGAGACCGGGGTGCGCGAGGTCTTCCGCGGGTTCCCGGCGTTCTCGCCGGACGGCCGGTTCATCGTCGGCCCGGTGCCCGGCCTCCGCGGCCTGGTGATGGCCGCTGCCTGCAACGCGCACGGCGTCTCCGGGTCGGCCGGCCTGGCCGAGCATGTGCTGGAGAGCCTGCAGCCCGACCCGTCCCCCTACGTCCGGTCGCTGAGCCCGGCCCGGTTCGTGCCCCGGGACTGGGACTGGGAGTCCGCGCGGGAGCGGGCCGAGCGGCGCTACGAGGACTACTACAGCCTGCCCGGCGCAACCTTTCCGGTCCGCGGCGAGTCATAAGGGCGGGCCCGCGCTGCGCGCGGGCGGTCATGGCCGGCAGCGGCCGGGAACGGCGGGGGCGGTGGGGCGATGCGAAACGGCGGGCGCCGGCTGGGGACGGCCATTGTGCTGGTCTGCGCCGGGTGGGCGGGCGTGCTGGCCTGCGCCGGGTGTGCGAGCAGCCCCGGTCATCAGCGGGCGGCGGTGCCCACGCTGGGCCGGCCGGCCGGTGTCTTCGCCCACGGTGAGGGCTTCGGCCAGGTCCGGCCACCCAGGATCTTCAACGGCGGGGATCCCACCGGTCTCGTTACGCATATCACGTGGAGATCCTGGGGCGGGGCCACGGCGTCGGGGACCGGCACGAGCGACTACGTCGGGCCCGGCCAGTCGGTCGCCACCGGATCCCAGCAGCGGGTCACCGTGGTCGCCTTCAACCGGGGAACCTGCCATGGCCGGTACATGTACCGGGCGGTGGAGTGGTACTTCCCCTCCCATGGCCAGCGGTTCAGCCCGGTCCGGTACCAGAACATCTGCACTGGCACCTACGTCCCGGCCGCGGCGTAGCCGGCGGAACGTGGGCCGCGGGCGGGATCGTCTACGCTTCGGCTGTGCCGCAAGACCAGGAGTGGGACGTCGCGATCATCGGCGCGGGACCGGCCGGCCTGGCCGCGGCGCACGCCGCCGCCTCGGCCGACGCCCGGGTGATCGTGCTGGAACGGGCGGTGCATCCCCGGTACAAGACCTGCGGCGGCGGCCTGATCGGCGCCTCGCTCGCCGCCACCGGCAGCCACATCGACGTGCCCGCGCGCGACCATGTCCGCGCCGCGACGGTCACCCTGGACGGCCGGCGCGCCTTCACCCGGGAGGAACGGGATCCCCTGCTCGCGATGGTGGCACGGGACGAGTTCGACGACGCGCTCCGCCGCGGGGCCGCGGCGGCGGGCGCCACCGTGCAGCAGCGGTGCCCGGTGCGCGGGATCACCGAGGACGGCGACCACGCCCGCGCCCGGCTGGCCGATGGGACCAGCGTGCGGGCCCGCGTCCTGGTCGGCGCCGACGGTTCCTCCGGCGTCAGCGCACGCTACACCGGCGTCCGGTACGAGCAGGTGGATCTCGGCCTGGAGCTGGAGATCGCCGTCCCGCCGCCGGTCGCCGACCAGTGGCGGGGGCGGATGCTGCTCGACTGGGGGCCGATCGCGGGATCCTACGGCTGGGTGTTCCCCAAGAGCGACCGGCTCACCGTCGGCGTGATCGCGTCCCGTGGCCAGGGCGAGCGGACCAGGTGCTACCTGCGTGACTTCACCGCCCGGCTCGGCCTCGCCTCCTTCCAGCCGGACCAGGATTCGGGCCACCTGACCCGCTGCCGCAGCGAAGGCTCGCCGGTGCGCCGGGGACGGGTGCTGGTCGCGGGCGACGCGGCCGGCCTGCTCGAGCCCTGGACGCGCGAGGGCATCAGCTTCGCGCTCCGTTCCGGGGCGCTGGCCGGGGCGGCGGCGGCGCAGGCGTCGGCCAGCACCGGCGCGGAGGAGCTGGACCGGGCCCTGGGCCGGTACCGGGCCGCGCTGGAACAGGAACTGCTCCCCGAGATGGCCGCCGGCCGCCGGCTGCTCGCGGCCTTCAGCCGGCACCCGGGTGCGTTTCACACCGGCCTGGCCACCGCGAAGGGCTGGCGGACCTTCGCGAAGTTCTGCCGGAGCGAGACCACCTGGCGGGCCCTGGTCGGGCACCGGCAGGCGCGGATGGCGCTGTCGCTGCTCTCGCTGGCGTAACCGGCCGGCCCGGGGTCAGCCGGGCCCGGGCTCACGGCCCGGCCGGTAGTCCAGGCCGTGCTCGATGGCGTAGCGGATCAGTTCCCCGCGGTTGTGCAGCTGCAGCTTGGCCAGCGTGTTCTGGACGTGGTTCTGCACGGTGCGGTGGGACAGCACCAGCCGCTGCGCGATCTGCTTGTAGGACAGCCCGGTGCCGACCATGCCCAGGATCTCGGCCTCCCGCTCGGTCAGCCGGGGCGCGCCCGGCGCGGGGCTGGCCGCGAGCCGGCGGAATTCCCCAAGCACGAGCCCGGCCAGCCCGGGGGAGAAGACCGCGTCGCCCGCCGCCGTCCGGCGCACCGCGTCGAGGAACTCGGCCCGGACCGCCGACTTGACGATGTACCCGGCGGCACCGGCCTTGACCGCATCGAGGACGTCCGGCTGCTCGCCGCTGGCGGACAGGATCAGCACTCTGGCCTGCGGGCACGTCGCCAGCAGGCCGCGGGCCACCTCCACCCCTGGCATGTCCGGCAGCTGCAGGTCGAGCACCACGACGTCCGGCCGGACCGCGCCGGCCGCCCGGAGCGCCTGCGCGCCCTCACCTACGGCCGCGACGACCTCGAACCCGGCCTCGGTGAGATCGCGGGCCACGGCGTCACGCCACATGGGGTGGTCATCGACGACCATCACCCGCACCGCTGGCTCGCCCACAGGCGCACCCTAGGGGACCGCTGGCGGGCGCGGCAGGCGCAGCCTGACTTCCGTGCCCGCGCCGGGCGCGGACGTGACCCGCGCCGACCCGCCCAGGTCGCGCATCCGGCCGCAGATCGCCTGGCTGACCCCCAGCCTGCCGTCGGCCGCGGCCAGCGCCAGCCGGCCGGGCGGCATCCCGGGCCCGTCGTCCCGGATGGTGACCGTGACCGCTTCCCCCTCGTCGTCCACCAGGACCCAGGCGCGCGCCGCCGCGCCGCCGTGACGGCGCACGTTGTCGAGCGCCGCGTGGACGGCGGCCGTCACCTCCCGCGCCTGCTGCCCGGGCAGCAGCACCGGCCCGGCGGGCGTGACCACCGACGCCCAGGCGGGCGCTTCCCGGGTCAGCAGGGCCCTCAGGTCCAGATCCCCGGAGGCCGACGCGGGGCCCTCGCCGTCGGCCGCGATCAGCGCGCGCAGCGCCGCCTCCTGCTCACCGGCCAGCCGCCCGATCTCGGCCGCCTCGCCGCCGACCTCGGCGCCCCGGCGCTGCACCAGCGCGAGCACCTGCAGCACCGAATCGTGGATGCCGCGGGCCAGCCGGTCCCGTTCCCGGCTCGCCGCCTCGATCTCCGTCGCCCGCTGCACGGCCCGTTCGGCCCGGTCGGCCAGGGTGGAGACATATCCCACCGCCACCCCGGCCAGCAGCAGCAGCACCGTCCCGTTCAGCGCCGGGCTCCGGTAGGCGCCGGCCAGCGACTGGTGGCGCAGCGTCAGATCGCACAGGCCGAGCACGAGCGCGGCCACCACCCCCGCCCGGATGCCGCCGGCCACGGCCCAGGCCAGCACCGGCCCGGCCACCCACGTCGCGGTCACCGGCATGGCCGCCTGGGCCACGCTGCCCGGGTACTGCAGGAGAGCGGTGGAGGCCAGCGCCGCCGCCGTCACCAGCAGGTCGGCGGCCAGGAGCCGCCGGGTCCGCCGGGCGGGCACGGCATAGGCTGCGCTGGTGAACGCCGTCCAGGCGGCCATCCCGGCCAGCACCGCCCAGGCCCAGCCCAGGCGCTCGTAGTCGGCCCGGTCCACCACGATCAGGACGGCGGCGTAGACGAGCGACGCGACCCGGAAGACCGCGATCGACCGCCACAGCGACGCCTGAACGTTCACGGGCCCACTCTCCTCTGGCCGGCCGGGCCCGTCCACGGGCCATGCGCCCGTGATCACGGGCTGGTGGCGGCGGTTACGATGGTGTGCCACCCGGGAATCTGGCATTAGCCTGCTGTATGCCTATCCTTGAACATTGGTTTGATGAGCAACAAAAAGCGCAGCGACCTCACCGTGACCCGCACTCGCAATGGGGCACTTCCGTAACGGTGTGAGGTGCGCTAACGCCCTTTTTCGCGGTACCACGCACCGATGCCGGAAACATGATTGTTTATGCTCACTGAGTGGCTAGCCGAGAGCGGGCGAAAGGAGAAGCCCCCGTGACTTCCCGCCGTGCCTTCATCCAGCGGAGGAAGGAGATGGCTTTAGCGAGGATCACGCGCTAGTCAAGGCGGTCCCGGCCAGGTGTTGCAGCACGCGGCCGGGACCTTTGTCGGACAACCCTTAGGAGGAACCCCGACATGTTCATTATCCCAGCTGCCGGGCTGGCCAAGGCCGCGATCGCGGTCACGATTTCGCTGCATCCCGCGGCGGCGCACCAGGCGCACCAGGCCCCGGCGCACTACACCGTCAAGGCGGGCGACACGCTGTCGAGCATCGCCCGCCACGAGTACGGCAGCGCGCGGGCCTGGCCCGCCCTGTGGTGGGTCAACCGGCACAAGGTGCACAACCCGCAGATGATCAGGGTGGGCCAGCGGCTGTCGCTGAGCTCGTGGCACCCGCACAAGGCCTGGCTCGACCGGGCCGCGCTGGCCGCCACACCGGCACCGCCGCCGGCGCCGGTGAGCGCCGCGCCCTCGGCCGCCCCGGCCGCGGTCACGTCGCCATCCAGCACGGCGACGTACGGCGGGGCGTCGGGCAGCTACCAGGCCTGCGTCATCGCTGCCGAGTCGGGCGGGAACCCGTCGGCCGTCAACCCGTCCTCGGGCGCGGGCGGCCTGTACCAGTTCCTGCCCAGCACCTGGGCGGCCCTGGGCCACTCGGGGCTGCCGCAGAACGCCTCGGTGGCCGAGCAGAACCAGGCCTTCCAGCAGCAGTACGCGCAGTCGGGCACCAGCGCATGGTCGCCCTACGACGGCTGCTGACCGCCTAGGGGCATGTGCTGCCGGTCCTGGCGGACACGTAGCCGGCTGAAGGCCGGCAGGACATACCCTCAAGGCGCGAGCCCCGGTCCCGTCCCCCCGGGCCGGGGCTCGCTCCTGGGCGGACGTGCCTCAGGCCGGATCCAGGCCGGCCCCGCGCTGCGCCTCGTAGAGCAGCAGGCCCGCCGCCACCGCGAGGTTGAGTGACTCGGCCGTGCCCACCATGGGGATGCGCACGCTGACGTCACCACCGGCCAGCACCTCCCCGGGCAGCCCGGTGCCCTCGGCGCCCAGCAGCAGGGCCAGCGGCCGGGGATAGCTGGCATCCCAGAAGCTCACCGCCGCCCGCGCCGACGTGGTCATCACCGTGACACCGCGGTCGGCAGCCCACGCGAAGAACTCCCCCGCCTCCCGGGCCTGGGCCACCGGCACGCCGAACAGGGCCCCCATCGACGCCTTCACCGCCGCCGGGTCGAACGGGTCGGTGGCCTGGCCGACCAGCACCACCCCGGCCGCCCCGGCCGCGTTCGCGGTCCGGATGATCGTGCCGAGGTTGCCGGGGTTGCCGACCTCATGCAGGGCCACGAACACCGAGCGCGGCCCGGACGGCAGCTCGCCGAGCGGCAGCAGGCGCCCGCGCACGATCGCGGCCAGCCCGGGCGGTCCCTCGCGGTCGGACAGCCGGCCGAACAGCTCGTCACTCACCCTGGCCACCCGGACGCCCGCGGCCTCCTGCTCCGCGACCATGTCCGCGGCCCTCCGCGCGGCCGGCGACCGGCCGAGCAGGCCCGGCGCGACGATCAGGGTCTCGATGGCGGCGCCCGCCTCCACCGCCTGCCACACCGGCTGGATGCCCTGCACCACGAAGGCGCCCTCCCGCCGCCGGTGCCTGCGGTCGGCGAGCAGCCGCATCCGCTTGACGATGGGGTTCGCGCTGCTGCTGATGAGATCGGCCACGTCAGGTCACGTCCAGCATGACCTTGAGCTGCCCGGGAGCGGCGCACGCGGCCAGGGCGCGGGAGGCCTGCGCGAGCGGGAACCGCGCGGTGATCAGCGGGGCCAGTTCCAGCCGGCCGCTCGCGGCGAGCCGGATCGCGGCGTCGCAGTCACGCGGGCGGGCCGCCCGCGGGTTGAGGATCGTCAGCTCCTTGAAGTACCACTGGTAGGTCGGCAGCCCGTCGGCGGCCGGCGCGGTGGTGCCGAAGGCCAGCACCGTCCCGCCCGCTCCCGCCAGGCGCATGGCCTGCGCGAGCGTCTCCTGGCTGCCGACGCACTCCACGGCCAGGTCGGTGCCACGCCCGCCGGTTGCCCCGGCGACCGCGGCATCCGCCTCGCCGGGAACGGCGACCACGCCGGCCCCCAGTCGGAGCGCCAGCTCGCGCTTGGCGGCCGACCGGGTGATCCCGATCAGTGTGCCCACCCCGCGCTCGCGCAGCAGCTGAAGGTGCAGCAGGCCGCTGACGCCCAGGCCGACCACCACCGCGCTCTCGGCGGCGGGGAGCCCGGACTGCGCGTGCACGCAGGTGGACAGCACCTGCAGCAGGCCGGCGTCGGCCGCGGGCAGCCCGTCGGGCAGCGGATGCAGGCAGGCCTCGTCCACCGCCACCAGCTCCGCGAAGCAGCCGTCCACGTCGCGGCCGAGCAGCGCTCCGTTGCGGCACAGCTGCGGCCGGTCCCGGCGGCACAGGTCGCACCGGCCGCAGAACGCGGCCGGGTTGACCAGCACCCGGGTCCCCGCCGGGACGGCCCCGCCGGGGCCCGGCTCCACTACCGAGCCGGTCATCTCATGCCCCAGCACCCGCGGCGTGCGCACGGGGATCTGCCCGGAGGCGATCTTGACGTCGGTGCCGCACAGGCCCGCCTGCGCCACCCGGACCAGGGCATGCCCGTTCACCGCCGGGCGGGGGACCTCCCGCACGGTCACCTTGCCCGGCTGCTCGATCAGGGCGGCACGCACGATGCCATGCTGCCATCGGCGCGCCAAGCGCGCCGGGCTGCGGCCCGGGCACGCTGCCATCAACCGCCACGGGCGCGGGCTGGCGCCCGCATGCCGCCATCGGTGCCGGGCGGCCGGCCGCGCGCGCCGGCACCGCGCCCGCGCGCGCCAGCACCGGGACCGCGCCCGCGCGCACTGGCAGGATGGGGGCATGGAGTTCGTACTCGCTCAGGTCAACGTCGGCCGGCTCCGGGCACCGCTGGACAGCCCGCAGCTGGCCGGCTTCATGGCGGCGCTCGACCCGGTCAACGCCCTGGCGGACGCGGCACCGGGCTTCGTCTGGCGGCTGCAGACCGAAGACGGCAACGCGACCGCCGTGCACGCCTTCGAATGGGACCAGGCCGGCAGCGCGGGGGTGATCCTCAACATGTCGGTGTGGGAGTCGGTCGAGGCACTGGCCGCCTTCGTCTATTCGGAACAGCACCGCCGGGTTCTCCGCCGCCGCCGGGAATGGTTCGAGCGGATGGAAGAGGCATACCTGGCGCTGTGGTGGATCCCGCGCGGCCAGGTCCCCACCACCGGGGATGCGGAGGACCGGATACGCCACCTGCGGGCGCACGGCCCCACGGCCCGCGCGTTCACGCTGCGGGTCCACTTCTCGCCCCCGGGCAGCGGCGAGGCCTCGCCACGGCCCGGGCGCGCCGACTGGATGTGCCCGGCCTGAACGGCCATCAGAACCGGGGCCAGGCCGTCCGTCCGGTAGCAGCACTACCGCGGTTACCGCGGCCATCTTGGCCACCACCGCAGAATGGCCTCGGACGGGCTTCCCAGCCTCGTTGAGCGCTGCTATCGTCCGATGCAACCTAGGCGCCCTGCCGTTTAACTTCACTAAACAAAAAGTGCCCGCGAATCCGGGCTCATCCCCGCCGGAGGTCACAGCAATCGATTGAGGTGCACCGCCCCCCTCCCGCCACAGAACGGAGCACCTGATGGCACCGCACATCCCGCCAGCGGTAGCCCACGGCGTGATCGACTGGCCCAGGCCCGGGGGATTGCCGCGCCGGCCGCTGCCCGCGCGGCGCCGGGTGAAGATGGTCCTGCACCGGGGAATCGTCACCGGGACCATCTCGGGCGGCACCCGGCTGGTGCAGTCGAGCGTCGCGGCCGAACTGGCGGTGAGCACCCGGTCGGTCCGCGAGGCACTCACCGAACTGGCGGCCGAGGGCTTCGTCCGCTTCGACCAGCGCGGCGGGGCGGTGGTGCGGGAACTGTGCCGCACCGAGCTCGAAGACATCTACGAGATCCGCATGATGCTCGAGCCGGTCGCCACGGCCCGGGCCGCGAGCTCGGCCACCCGGGCGGGCCTGCGCCCGGCCATCCAGCTGCTGATGGCGATGGAGTCCGAGACCGATGCCACCCGCTGGGCGGAACACAACGCGAGCTTCCATCACGTCATCGACCTGGCGACCAGCAGCGCCCGGCTGGTCGCCATCCTGAAGAACCTCCGGGAGCTGTCCACCCTCTATATCGCGCACTCGGTCCTGGCCGTCCCGGACCGCGTCCGGCGCGCCAACGCCGAGCACGAGGAGATCCTCCGGGCCGTCTTGGCCCGCGACCCGGCGGCGGCGGCCGACGCCGTGTTCCGCCATCTCGACGGCACGCTCGGCACCCTCCGGAACATCCACCAGCTCCGTGTCCCCCGCGGCAGCGCCGTGCATGCCCGGGTGGGCGGGTCATCCGGGTGCGGGCAGCTCCTGTCGGGGACGGGGCCGCCCAACCGGTAGCACCGCTTGCTGGGCCGGGGGCCCGGCGCTACCTTAATCACGTGGCTGCCCGGATCGTAGTGATTGAGGGTGATGGGATCGGCCGGGAGGTGATCCCGGCCGCTATCGGGGTGATTAGGCGGCTCGAGCTCGGCCTGGAGTTCCAGCCGCTCAATGTGGGCGCGGAGCGGTACCTCCAGACCGGCGAGGCGCTGCCCGAGGAGGATTTCGCACAGCTCGAGACCGCGGACGCGATCCTGCTCGGCGCGATCGGCGATCCCCGGATCACCGACTCCCGCTACCTCGGGCAGACGCTGGGGCGGATCCGCCGCGAGCTGGATCTCTACGCGAACGTCCGGCCGGCCAGGCTGCTCTGCGGCCGCCTGAGCCCGCTGCGCGAGCCCGGGCCGCGGCCCGCCGACATCACCGTCGTCCGGGAGAACACCGAGGGCCTCTACAGCCGCCTGGGCGGCCGGTTCAAGCCGGGCACGCCCGAGGAGATGGCGATCCAGGAGCACGTCAGCACCTTCCACGGGGTGACGAGGATCCTCGACTACGCCTTTTCCGGCGCCCGGTCCTGCGTCGTGCTGGCCGACAAATGGCAGGCCATGCCGCATGCGGGCGCCCTCTGGCAGCGGTGCTGGCGCGACG
>Ga0335085_10014640_pt1 | contig 11430 bp, 3 predicted proteins | sample Lox_Sample_45_FD_206712 | JGI IMG/M metagenome (GOLD analysis project Ga0335085, IMG submission 206712) | Soil microbial communities from Loxahatchee National Wildlife Refuge, Florida, United States - Lox_Sample_4.5 | ecosystem: Environmental > Terrestrial > Soil > Wetlands | place: USA: Florida... | reverse complement strand
TCTCGGCAGGATCGAAAAATCGGAAGAGTTAGATGCGACGAACATAGTCGCTATGGATGCTGCAGTGAAACAGGCCTGCAGGGAAAAGGATGTCCAGCATGAAGCGCGATAAACAAGTAATGCCGATATTGCTGCTGCAACAGCTTCGGGTACTAGGTTGCCTGCTGATACTGACTGGGTGTGCTACCCAGGGAACGCATCAGACCTTGCAGCCCGATCGCGCGACTGCCGGCGCACCGGAGCGGCATGTAAAGCCCGGAGATACGGTGTCAGTCCATTATCTGTGCCGGCTTGGGTCAGGCGAGATCGTGGCTTCAACGGACAGTGTGGCTGAAAGTCAACCGAAGTCCAATATTTATGTGCAACGGGAGGAGGCAGGGCCTCTGTCAATTTCTGCAGCCAGCTCTGCTGATGCTGGACGGGCGCAGGTGACGCCTTACGAACAACGATCACTTGAAGAGGAACTTACGAATCAACTGGCGTTCGCCGTAGTCGGGATGAAGGAAGGGGAAACTCGCACGACAGAGATCAAGGCAGAGGATGCGCCGGCAGTGGACGCCCATAAATATATCGCGCGCCTTACCCGCGTCCGCACGCGACCGAAAGAAATGAAGATGCCCAAGGGTGATTACGAATATAGGACAGGGCGGTCCCCTGAAGTGGGACAAGAATTTTCCTACGATCCCGCTTTTCCTGGGAAGGTGGCGTATGTATCGGAGCAAGAAGTTACGATCCGGTTCTATGCAACTCCCGGCACCATCGTAGAGACGCCATTCGGACCGGGCCGCATCAGGGATGAGGGCAAGAATTACAAAATGGACATAGAGGCGCACAAAGGCGCGCTCGTCCGGGCAGCCTCCGTAGTCGGACGCATCTCCGACGTTGACGATAAGGTCATCACTGTCGACTTCGGGAATCCCTTTGGAGGAGAAGCGCTGCTCTGCGATGTGACTATAGAAAAGATCACAGATGCGAAGCTCGTACAGAGCGGAAAGTAGCGGTAGGTGAACACGATCAGTCCGCGTTTTTTCTTCCTGACACTGCTGCTCGCAGCGCTCATAATACTTATGGCCGGACCCGGCGCCGCCGAGGAAACTGGTGAGACAGGCTTCGATATCAAGGCTTTCGAGGTGTCCGGTAACAGCCTGTTCACTGACGACCAGGTTCGTGCCGCGGTCATTCTGTTCACCGGTTCGGGAAGGACGACGGCGGACGTGGAAAAGGCACGCGACTCTCTAGAAAAAAGATATCACGATGCCGGGTATCCGGCCGTGATGGTAAACATCCCAGAACAGACCCTGCAAGACGGCATCGTCAAACTGCAGGTAATTGAGAGCCGGATCGGCAGGGTGAAGGTCACGGGAAACAGGTATTTCACCAGGGAAAAGATGTTGAAGGACCTACCGTCATTTACGCCGGGCACAATCCTCTTTCTGCCTCGGGTCCAACAGGAGATTGCGCAACTGAACAGAAGCCAGGACTTAAAGGTGGAACCGGTGATGTCTCCAGGCAAGGAAGTGGGGACCATCGATGTGGAGCTCAAGGTGGAGGATCATCTTCCCCTGCACGGATTTCTGGAGCTGAACAATCGGGCGAGCCCTGATACGGTGCCGTTGCGGCTGAATGCGGCAATCCACTACGACAATTTATGGCAAAAGGAGCATTCCCTCTCCTTTCAATATCAGATATCGCCACAGAATACGGATCAGGTAGCGGCGCTGAGCGCTTCCTATGCGTTGCCTGCGCCGTGGGAAAAGAACGATCAGTGGGCGTTATACGGCGTATGGTCGGACAGCAATACCGCATTCGGCGAAGGTTTTCAGATAGTGGGAAAGGGGAAAATCTTCGGCACGCGCTATGTTGTGCTGCTGCCGGAGTACCGATTGTATACCCATACGCTTACGCTGGGCCTGGATTACAAAAGCATAAACCAGACAACGCCGGCTGTAGGGACGACAACTGAAGAGTTGCCCGTTCAATATACGCCGTTTTCGGTTTCCTACAGCGCTACTTTGCCGGACAAGTGGGGCGGGATGAACCAGTTCGGCGCAGGATTGAACATGAACTTCCGGTCCTCCAGTTCTCAAGAAGTAAAGTTCGAGACCAGCCGCTACATGGCACACGCTAATTACCTTGTCTTCACGGCAAGCGCGCAACGCATGCAGAAAGTGCCTTGGGGCATGAACCTTTTTGTGAAAGTGGACGGGCAGGTATCCGATCAGCCGCTTATCAACAGCGAGCAGTATACTGCGGGCGGGATGGAAAGCGTACGCGGGTACATGGAAAGCGAGGTACTGGGCGATAGTGCGCTGCATGGGATGTTTGAACTTTCCTTTCCTGACCCTTTTGGAGGGGCCGAGATAGGAAAGAAGATACAGATAACCCCCTTTATTTTCTATGACTTCGCGGCGCTATCGATCAAAGAGCCGTTGCCCGGCCAGGACAGCAGCATCAGTTTATCGGGGACAGGCGCCGGCATACGAGGTTCGTTAGCGAAGCACCTTGAATATGAACTGGACTGGTCCGTGGCCCTGCGAGCCACGGACCGGACCGAAAAGCATGACCAGAGGTCCTATTTCAAAGTAAGAGCCGTATTCTGAGCGGGAATATTTTTTTCGCTGACCCAGCTAGTGATCCCCGCGGTTGCATTGCATGGTCTACGGGAGGCAACCATGAAGACCGACATTGTTCAGTCCCTGCTTCGCCTGTTGTGCTGCGCGCTAATTTTGTTTCCCCACTCAGCACTTGCCGGGTCCGTCGTTTCTATCCCCGGATTTGCGGGAACGGTTAGCGTGCGACCGCCTGTCGTTGCTGCACCTGCGGCGTCTGCCGGAGCCCCTGGCAATGCGGCAATGCCCATCCCCGGCTTTTACAACAAGGCTTTGCTTCCCACCGTACGGCCCAATGAAGTCCCGATAGTCTTGCCTGGCAATAACACGGGCCTCGATACCAGCAAAGGAAATCAAGGCATCGAGACCACCGGCAATGACGATAGCGGGCAGGTCACGGTGTATCAGAACCAGCAGGGCGCGATCATAAACTGGCAGACCTTCAATATTGGCAGCAGCTCGTCGGTCTATTTCAATCAGCAGGGAAATGCGAGCTGGACGGCTCTCAACCGCATCTGGGACGCCAATCCCAGCCAAATCTACGGAAAGCTGTCGGCGGACGGCAAGATATACCTCGTCAACCAGAACGGGATCCTTTTCGGGCCCGGCTCGAAGGTGAACGTGAACAGTCTTATAGCCTCGGCGCTCAACATTCACGATAACGATTTTCTGAACAATGTTCTCCACTTCACACTGGAAAACTACCAGAACCTGAGCAGCCCGGACCCGCTGGCCGCTGTCTCGAATTTTGGGAAGATCAATGCAGTAAACGGCGGATACATTTTTCTCATGGCTCCCCGCGTAGAAAATTTCGGCACTGTTGATGCTCCCGCGGGCCAGGTCGGCCTTGCAGCTGGGACGGACATACTCCTGAGCCCGCCGGTCCAAAACGATACGACCAGGTCGGGCTATTACATCGTCGTCCTGGATGATTTCTCAAAGCCCAAAAGCAATGATCCCGACTTCGGCCGGGCGGTGAACCAAGAAAGCGGGAGATTGTACGCCGACGGCGGTATGGGAGGTATGTACGGAAACAACGTGGACCAGTGGGGGGTCATCCGCTCCGTGACGGCCTACCAGAACAATAAAGGTCAGGTCGAACTGAGGGCCGCGAACAAGATCACGACAGGATCGAGCAGTAGCATCCTCCTGCCCCCCGTCAATGAATCTGTGGATCCGCAGACAGGCCAACCTCGAACCATCAATGATACCTTTGACATCCAGCCTAATGTTTTTATAGGAGGCTTGGCCCCTTCCCCGAGCGCTAGCGCTGGCCAGGTAGAATTGAGGGGCACCATCCTCGCGCCGGCAGGCGTCGTCACCATCATAGCGACTAATCGGGTTTATCTAGAGACGGGCAGCAGCATCGACGTGAGCGGGATCGTAGCGGACCTTCCCGTGCCGCTCATCACAGATCTCAAGCTGACTAGCGTCGAACTCCGGGACGCACCTGCACAGAAGGACGGCGTCTTGCAGGGGGATAAGATTACTACGTCCGTTACGGCCGGTTCCGCAATCGGAGACTTGAGCCAGGCGATCCTGACCCGGGACAGGACCGCGCAGGAGCGGCTCATCGGCGGCGCGATGACGAAAAAAGCTGATGGGTCCTATTCGATTCAGTCAGGCAATATCGACATATCGGCCTCGAGCGGGGACATTATCGTCAAGCAAGGGGCACTGCTAGATTTTTCCGGCGGCGCAATCAATTATATCGGCGGACTGATGAATTCAACCAAACTGCTATCAGGCACGAAAATCTACGACATCAGCAATGCCCCTGTCAATATTCAGTATGATACGGTCCTCGGAAATTACGAGAAGACATACAACAGGTTCGGCATCCGGCAGTCCTATTCAGGACTTTACTACGGCGGGGCATCGCCGGTCAAAACATATGTACAGGGTTATACCCAGTATGGCGATGCCGGTACGCTCACGCTCAGAGCATCGTCAATCGTTCTCGATGGACAACTAAATGGCAGCGTAACGCGCGGCCAAAATCAGAATACCTGGACCTTGCAGGGGTCGTTTAATAACGCTCAGGACTACAATGATGCGCTGGCGCTTTCCAAGGCGCGGGGCCTCGAAGCGCCTCGGGCCGGAACTTTGAATATCGGCGATGCGCAGTCACTAAAGAACGATCCTTTGTCGATCTCGGTCCTTTCTGAGACAATCCCTCAGACTCAGCTTACCATGATTTCCGATCCCCTGACCGGGCAAGCCACGCTGCTCTCGGCGAAGACGCTGAACGATGCCAGGCTGGGCGCCCTGAATCTGACTGCGGACCTGACCATAGCCACTGCAGCCAATGCCAGTCTCGTGCTTCAGCCTGGCGGTTCATTTTCAGCTACCGCTAGACAAATAGACCATGAGGGTGACATCAGGACCCTAGGGGGCTCGATCAAACTGTTCACCGTGCAGAACTATACGAGCGAAAAAAACCCCAATGGCCTATCTACGGGTACTTCCTATATACCCCTCGATGAGAAGATAACCCTGGGAACAGGCAGTATTCTCGACGCCTCAGGGGAAAGGATTGACAACTCCGGAGTCGGAATGACCGATACGGGCTCCCTTCGGTACGGTCAGACCACTGGAGGCAGCATTAGCATCATGGACAAAACCGACAATGGTTCCGGTGTGTTCATGAAGTCGGGCGCGGTTTTGGATGTGAGTGGTGGTTACAGTATCGACCAGAAGAACAAGATCACTGGCGGGAATGCGGGCATACTGAGCATCCAGGGATCGAATATTCAACTGGACGGTGATCTGCGTGGCTATGCATTGGCTGATCCGAGCGGCAAAATCCTGGGAGGTGCCATCTCGATTGCTTCAAAGGATGTCTATGTCGGCTCCGGATCCTCTGCTCCTCCGGGGGCGTTCGTACTGGCTCAAAATAGGCTGAATGATACAGGTTTCACGCAGATCACGTTAAACAGCATCAATGACCTCGTCGTGGAATCAAATACGGCCATCGGCCCGTCGCTCGTCCGGCTGAATAACCCTCTGACAGGAGGCTCTTCTGCGGAGATCAAGGAACAGCCAGTCATTCGTCTAGACAGTGCAACGAGCTACATGGCTGGACCTTCGTTTTTTTCTGCCCAGGCTGGGGCCGCATTCGCAGGCACCGGCGCAAATTTTGTCGGCAACTTAAGGCCCACAGATAACAGCACTTCAAATCTTAAGGTCTCTGACGGTGCCGCAATCCAAACAGCACCCGCCGGGTCATCGGTCGTCAGGATCGCCAATGACACCCAGGCCAATCCTGCTGCCGTGACTACCAGGATATCCCTTTCTGGGCCGCAAGTCACCGTGCAAGGGACGCTGGAATCGCCAGGTGGAAATATAAGCATACAAGCCACGAGATTAGATCTCCTCGTGGGGGACAACGCCAGTATCCTTACAACTGGGTACAATCGTCCTGATCCATCATCAACGCCGAAGGGGTTCGGCTTCAACTTTCAGCCGGTTAACGGAGGGAATGTAGTCCTGTCAGCATTTCGCGACCTGACTCTTGCGGCGTCGGCGCTGGTAGATGTTTCCGGATCTGATATTGTGCATAATACCATTTTGTGGAATGGAAATTTCACCACCTATAACAATGCAAGCAACCCCGGCAGCGTGTCCCTGTCCTATGGGGTCAACGGGGGCAATCTGAACCGGCTGGGAACCATAACTGCCAATCATGCACAAATAGAGGGGCTGAGTGGCGGCAGCCTGAAGATTAGCAAGACGGACTCGACCAGCGGCATGGCTATCAATAGCTCGGATCTCAACTACTACCTTGCCATGGGTTTCGACGATCTCACGTTCAGGAGCCATAACGCTCTCATTTTCGGCGATACCATTAACAATGTCAGCATAGGCCGGAAATTGACCCTTGACGCTCCGGAGATCACAGGCGCTGGAAACGATGTGGCATTGAATGCGCCCTGGGTCGTTCTGACCAATACGTATAATCCTCCTGCACAACTGTCATCTTCGACCACTGGTAACTCTCAACTAATCCTGTCCGGCCAGTGGATCGATGTGATCGGCAATATGAATCTCATCGGTTTCAAGGATGTCACGCTGCAGGCCGCTCTGGACATCCGCCTGAGCCAGGCCTTATACGATAACAATGTCGTGGGCGGAAAGGTTGGCAGTGGAAACCTGTCCGCCTCGGGCAACCTGGTCCTGGATGCAGAGCGGATATATCCCGCCAATTATTATTCCTATAAAAACGGCAACAATGTCATCTATCCGGATATATATTCCGACTACACGATTTATGCCAACGGACAATTAACTCTCCGACACACGATTCAGAATACGGATACGACCGGTGACCGGCCTATCTATTCAGCCGGTGGAAACCTGACCATTGAAGGCCTCGGGGGTATCGACGTGGAAAGCGGCGTGACCCTGACGGCCCCGCTGGGGACTGTCACGCTCAACGCCCCCGGCAAGCGGATATATCTTGCCGACGGCAGTATCGTGTCGACCGCAGGGAACGCAAATATCAATTACGGCGGCATTGACCCCAGCAATATATGGGTCATAGAGGATAAAGCTAATCCTCAGGACCTTATTAACAATTCAGTGAATTTTACCAATGACAGCCTGCCCCAGAAGGGCATAACCCTGAATGCCGACGAAGTCATTGCCCGGGAAGGATCCAAAATCGACGTTTCCGGCGGTGGATCGGTGTTCGCGTTCAAATTTCAGCCGGGAGTGGAAGGCTCCATTGATCCGCTCACCAAACCGGGACGCTATATCGTATTCAAAGACAGTTCGTTCCCGATGCCGGGAACGGCAGTGTATCTAGCTGGAGGGGGAGGTCTCAGCGCGGGCATGTACAACCTGCTCCCACTGGATGCGAACAACCCGCAAAATGCCCGATACGCCTTCCTGCCGGGTGCCTATATCATCGAAAAGCAGTCGTCCACTGCCTTGCCGGGGCCATCATCCCTGTCCAAGAATGGGTACCCACTTGTTGTCGGCTATTCCGCCGTCTCAGATACGGCGATACGAAGTGCACAGGGGCAGGTCTACAGTATCCGGTCCGCACAGGACGTTCTAACCCAGGAGGGCCATTACGTGATACAGTCGTTGACTTCCGGCGATGCCGGCGACATCGGCATCAGCGGACGAACGACGATCATCGACGGCACGCTCAGGGCCGCGGCACTGAGCGGATACCGCGGCGGCACGATCGGTCTCGCGGCAACCGACATATTCGTTCAGTCGAAGGCCATGTCCCCCCTGTCCGCTGATTTTCGATTCGACAGCACTCTCGATCCTGCTTTGCAGGGCAAACTAACCGTATCAGCCGACAGTCTGTCCGGCAAAGGCTTCAGCGAGGTGGACCTGGGCAATGGGAATACGCAGAGTGTGACGATCAGGGCCGGCGCTACGATTGATGCCTCCACGATCACCCTCACCGCCAACCAGGCGGTCACTGTGGAGTCTGATGCGAAGCTCGGCGTGCTTCAGGCAGCGACGGGAATGAGCGGAACCGACCGGATCTATATCACGACTCCCGGCAGCCTCACGATTGCTTCTGGCGCTTCCGTGTATGCATCACAGGGCCTTACCCTGGATGTGAATGATGTAAGAGACATAACGGGCAGGCTCACGTCCGATAGCGGCAGCCTGACTCTGAAAAGCGCTGCGATATTCTTCGGGGCCGACGGGGGAAAAACGCAGACCGATGTGGGCCTGTACCTTACAAAAACGTTGTGGGACGGGTTCGCGACCTTCAACAACATTAGCCTCGTAAGCAAAAATGATATTCAATTCAGGACCGATTTTACGGGTAACTCAGCGTTTTCCGCCGGCAGGAGCCTGACACTCGACGCGGCACAGATCACCGGCGTCAACAACGGCGGCACGACGGTGACCCTAGCTGCGCCGACCATAACTCTCACCAATTCCGGAGCCTCATCGGCGACCGGCGCCATTGGGAATACGGGCGTGTTCACGGTGAATGCCGATCAGATCAACATAGGTAACGGAGATGTTCTCCTGCAGGGCTTTTCGCAGGTAGCGCTGAACAGTAAAGGGGACCTGACTTTCCGGGGCTCGGGAAGCCTGACTACGGGGAACGCTAATCTGCTTTTAAGCGCTGCCCGCGTCACATCGTCCAATACTGCCAAGACAGCCAATAATTCGTTCGGTACAACCACGACGGCCGTCGACGCGGCAAACTTTACGGTCTATACAGGTGCCAATTACTATACAGAACAGAACAATCCGAACCCCGCTGGATCTATAACCATGACCAACAGCGGCGGATCCATGGGCACGACCTCCACGCCGGGGGGCATGCTGAACTTCCAGGGGACGTCAATCGATCAGGGCGGTTTGATCCAGGTGGACGGCGGGTCCATCAAACTGTCGGCAACGGGCGGCATCATTCTGCGCAGCGGCAGTCGGATCCTTGCAAGCGGGACACCTGACGCGCCCGGGGGAAGTGTTGCACTTCGAGCAGACAACGGCAGCATCGTCATGGAACCTGCCTCCCTTGATGCTACCGGTGCTGTCTTGAAGCCGGTATCGATTATCGATGTCTCCGCCGGTTCCCAGGGTGACGCTGGCATCGTGACCCTGCAGGCGCGGAACGGAGGAATAGCGATCAATGGCGATCTCGAGGGAAAGGCCCAGGGTGGCGCCGGTGGTTCCCTTGTTCTCGATACTTACCAGGTATCGAGTGTGGATTCTAGCATGATCAACACCGACATGACGCAACTGATCGGCACTATTGCAGCAGGCGGTTTCACCGAATCCATCGACATCCGGACTTTTAAGGGGAACATCGACATCGCGCCCTCTCAGAATCTGCAGGCGCGCCGCGTCAAACTGACCGCTGACGACGCAACCAACGGACAGATCAACGTTTATGGAAATGTCATCGGGACTGAAGGCGGCAGCGTCGAGCTATACGCCATGAACACCCTGACCATTCAGTCCGGCGGCAGCGTCAATGCCACTAATTCCGCCGCAGGCTCTTCCGGCGGGAGCGTTCTTCTCAGCTCCGCTTATGCTGGCATTGATCCTTTGCAAGGATGGATCAATGTCAATGGAACGATCGATGTTTCCGGCGGAAAAGGAGGCGTGGGCGGCGCGATCTACCTGCGGGCGCAGCGCAATGTTAACGATGTGAAGATCAACCTGGTAGAACAATCGCTTAAGGGAGCATCATCTGTCTATGTAGAAGCCGTAAAGACGTACACTTACGCATCGCCCTCCCTTTCAACCAGCGCATACTCCACTGTCTGGCTCAATGAAGCCGCATCTTATGCTGCAACGAACACTGCTACTGGGAGGCTTCAGCCGACCGCGCCAACAGGCGCCTCCTTCCAACTCCTTCCCGGCATCGAGGTAGTCAATACCGGCGGTGACCATAGAGTTGTCCCTATTAGGCTATGACAAGAACCTCGGAGTATTAACCGTACGCGCGGAGGGCAACCTCAATATCAACAGCAATCTTACGGACTATCCCGCCTACGCAGCATCTGGGATCACGATCACCTCTCTTCCTTCAGGACGAAATTCATGGGGGTTCAATCTCGTTGCCGGAGCTGACCCGTCAAGCGCGGATTATATGTCAGTTAACAGGAAGAATACCGGGAACCTGAACATAGCGGATAATGTAACCGTTTACACGGAGAGTGCGCCCATCCGTTTCGCCTCAGGAGGAGACACCATCATCGGAAAGGCGGATCAGAACTACTACATGATGAACTACAATCTGGCTTCCTTTACCGGGTCGATCGGCGGACAGGTAGGCCGTGATCTAAGCATCGCCGGCGCTATTCAGACAGCTACAGGCGATATCAACATCAGCGTTGCCCGCGACCTGAATCTCCTTGTCGGCGATGACCCGAGCAATGCCGGGGCAGGCGCCATCCGCACGACCGGCCAGCTTTCACCCGGTGCTGCATCCGCGGCCATAGGAACAAATCCTCTGGACCCGAGTGTTATTAATCCTGTGACCGGACTTCCGCTTGAAGGCGTAACGCAATCAGACATCTATGGTACCTATTACTGGAGATACAACAACGGCGGCAGCATCAACCTCTCGGTGGGAAGGGAAGCAGGAAAATGGAGCAACCAGTCGGGTCAGTGGACCACTTCAGACACGGGAGCCTGGGACCATTATTCAGAGATATATGTCGTCATTCCTTCGATATCGTCGAGTTCGTACGGGCTTTTTTCGGCTGATTATATTAACGGCACCGCCGGACTGGCGACCATGGGCGGCGGGAACCTGACTGTCCGCACAGGAGGGGACTTCCTTGCGCAGGCAGGCACATTCGGTTCCGGGAACCTTACGATCTATTCAGGCGGGGATATCAAGGGCCGTTTCCTGAACAAGGATGGTATGGGCGAAATCCATGCCATGGGAAACGTCGGGGCCTTCGATCCTTCTGCCCGTAAAAATGAACGGGTACAGATCGAACTTTTCAATAGCAAGATGGATGTTTCCGCCCAGGGAGAAATTCAGATCGGTGCCGTGCTGAATCCCACGCTGGCAAGCGATCAGATAGAAGCCTACAGGTACGCTAATTTCATTTATTCAACGTATACGCAGTATACGAGTATCAATCTCAACGCCGTAACCGACATAACGTTAGCCGGCAGTTCTCCCTATTATAATAATGTTTTTAATTCCCGGGTCTATGAAACGATTCTGCCTGCGACGGTCCGAATGACCGCCGGAGGGGATATCCTGCTGATGAACAATTTTGTGATGACCTCCTCACCCAAAGGAAACCTCACCCTCAAGGCTGGAGGCGATGTACTCGGGCTTTCCTCCAACCTGAGTAATCCCGCATCG
>Ga0335085_10014639_pt1 | contig 11430 bp, 6 predicted proteins | sample Lox_Sample_45_FD_206712 | JGI IMG/M metagenome (GOLD analysis project Ga0335085, IMG submission 206712) | Soil microbial communities from Loxahatchee National Wildlife Refuge, Florida, United States - Lox_Sample_4.5 | ecosystem: Environmental > Terrestrial > Soil > Wetlands | place: USA: Florida... | reverse complement strand
GAGCCCGCTTGGGTGGGCTCGACCCTTCCGATGGACGTCGAGCAGGTGTTCCATCGAGCCCCATCGGCCCCTCTCTCCTGCCCAAGATTTTTCCGAACTTTCCAGCTTCAATCGCGCGATTTAATTCCTCTGGCCGGCGGCCAGCGCGGTTACGAAATCGCCTGCTTCAGGAACGCGTCGATCCGAGCGTTTGCTTCGGCGCCCTGGGGTAGCGGGAAGCTATTGAAGGCGTGCGGCGCCCCGGGGTAGATCGCCAGCTCCGCTTCGTTGCCCGCCGCGATCCACCGCGAGTACATGAACAGCGTATCGTCCAGCAGCGGATCGATCGTGCCGACGGTAAAAATCGCCCGCGGCATATTTTTCAGATCCGCATAGAGCGCGGAGACATCCGGATTCCGCGGATCCACGCCTTTCGGCAAATACGCCTCGCAGAATTTCTTGATGCTCGTCTTCCCCACCAGAATTCCCTTGTCCGGCGCCAGCATCTGGCTCGGCGTCATCGACGAATCGAAATTTCCATACGCCAGGTTCGCCGCGCGAAATCCCGTGTATCCGTGCCGGTCGCGCATGCGCAGCAGCGTCGCGGCCGCCAGCGTGGCGCCGGCCGATTCGCCGCCGATGGTCAGCGCGTCGGTGCCGAATTCGGACTTCCCATTCTTGATCAGCCATGCCGCCGCCGATTCGCAGTCGTCCCAGGCCGCGGGATACTGATTTTCCGGCGCCAGCCGGTATTCGACGCTCGCCCCCGCCATCCCCGTGCTGCCGGCCACGCGCTCGAGCATCATGTCCTGCCCCATGGCCGAACCCAGCACCAGCCCGCCGCCGTGAATGTGCAGATAGATCCCTTTCGCGTTCTCCGGCGCCACCACGCGCAACGCAATCTTGTGCCCGCCCTTGCCGTCAATTTCGATCGTCCGCCCGCGCGGAGATTTTTCGGGCAGCGGGAACGGACCGCGCCCGCTCGCCGCCGCAGCGCGAAAATTCGCGGCGCCCACGTCCCACCAATCCGGCCCGGCCGAAAGCACCTTGCGAAACGTCTCGTTCGCCGCCGCCACTTCCGCCGAAATCGCCTCGGCCCTGAAAAGTTTCGGATCCATCGGATTGCTTTTGGCCGCCGCCGGTTCGCTCATGACTTTCTCCCCCCGTTGGTTTCCCGAATTTCCGCGCGAGTATACCACCGGGCGCTGATAACGGATTCCCTCCGGCCCCGTCCAAGCCACCAGTTCGCAGATCGAATCCGCGTCATCGAGGAAGCAACCGTGAAACGCATCCTGCTGCCGTTTTTGCTCGCCCTGGCGAACGCATCGCTCGCGCAGTCCACGTTTCATGGCAACGTCGCCCGCACCGGTGTCTACGATTCGCCCGGCCCCGCTCAATTCAGCGGCGTGAAATGGGCGTTCAAAACCGGCGGACCCATCGTCGCCTCGCCCGCGGTCGCCGATGGCGTCATTTATATCGGAAGCGCCGACGGCTTCCTCTACGCCATCGACCAATCCACCGGCAAGGAAAAATGGAGATTCAAATCCAGCATGCCGATCGCGTCAACCGCGGCCGTCGCCGGCAAGTTCGTCTACTTCGTTTCTTCGCGCGGTTCGCTCGCCGCTCTCGATATTGAAACCGGAAAACCGAAATGGGTGCTGCCCACCGAATTCGAGCGCCGCTTCGAAGCGAAAAATCTGCACGGCCTCGCCCCCGCCGCCCAGACCATTCCCGACGCCTTCGACGTTTTCGTTTCCTCTCCCGCCGTCGACGGAGGCAAAGTCTATTTCGGCAGCGGCGACGGCAATATCTACGCCGCTGACGCCGAAACCGGCGTGCTCCAGTGGAAATTCTCCACTAAAGATGTCGTCCACGCCTCGCCCGCTGTTGTGAACGGTGTTGTCTACGCCGGCAGCTGGGACAGCAACCTCTACGCGATCGACGCCTCGACCGGCCAGCAGAAATGGGCCTTCCAATCCGGTGAGGACGACATCATCCACAATCAAGTCGGTTTTCAGTCCTCGCCGGCGGTTGTGAACGGCACGGTGTACGTCGGCTGCCGCGATGCCCACGTCTACGCCATCGACGCCGCCACCGGCCGCAAAAAATGGGACTACCCCACCAGCAAATCCTGGGTGGTGGGCACGCCGGTCGTGGCCAACAATTCTGTCTACGTGGGCACGTCCGATAGCGCGCGTTTCATGGCGCTCGACGCCGCCACCGGACGGCTGCGCGCCAATTTCGACGCCAAGGCCTACATCTTCTCTTCGGCTGCGCTCGCCGGCGATCTGCTATACGTGGGCGACCACAACGGCAAGCTCTACGCCATCGACGCGAAGACTCTGAAACTGGCCTGGGAATTCCAGACAGAAGCCGCGAAAAAGGATCCGCTGAAAATCCTCAACCCCGACGGCAGTTTCAACGAGAATTCCTTCGCGCCCGTTTTCAACGATTTTCAGGACATGTATATCGACATCGAACGCTATATCTCGGTGGGCGCCATCCTTTCCTCGCCCGTAGTCGACCACGGCACGGTCTATTTCGGCAGCATGGACGGCAACCTCTACGCCCTCTAGCCTTCGATTGAACTGGCACAGACATTCCTGTCTGTGTTCCTGCGATCGCGGCGTTGCCGATGCGCTCGCACATTCTCGCTGCGCGGGCGCTGCTCTCGACGATCGCCCTTCGACGTACCGGAACTCTATTGTCAAAAAGTCCCGTCCCCCGTATAGTCCCCCCTTCATTTTCGAGGCCCCGGGGAATCATCCACGCTCTACGTCGAGCGGATTCTCGCCTCCAGGAGAGTTCGCCGATGGACGTGTATCTTCGTTCCAATCGTAGTGTCGTCAAATTCATTCGCAACGTCGCCGGAGTCCTCGCCTGCGTCGTGGTGCTCTCCGCGCCCAGTTGTTATCCCTGGTACAGTCGAATTCACCCCAGCCCCTCCGAAGAGTCGGACAAATCGGCTTTCCTCAAACAGCCTCACTCCATCACGCGACTTCGCACGCAGACTTCGATTATCCGGCCGGAAGGCTCTCCTTCCGGACCATCAGCGCCCGCCCTCGCCCCTTTTTTTGGGAATCTTTCCGTCGTCAGCAGCGCTCCTGCGGATAGCGTCGGGCTGCTGCGCCAATCCGACTGCTCGCTCACCTATTACGATTTTGGTCTGTCGTCCACTTTGTCCACGGTCGATCTCACTCCGGGCACTCAGATTCCAAACTATGAGCGCACCATTCATTCCAACGCGTTTCTCACCACCACTGCGGACGTATTCGCGGGCGGATGCGTGGACGATACCCTGGGCTCCGAATCTCAGCCATTCTTGAGTATCGGTATCGGAAAGAATAACCAGCGGCTTTTCGCCATCAGCAGCGCGTCCGATGACGTCTACACGGGCGGCCTCAGCACCGCGCTCGTCCCCACGCGCGTGACCGCCCAGCCTGCCCCCCTGCCGCCGACCACGATCGCCAGCGCCGACCTCAACAAAGACGGCAACCCCGACATCGTCTCCATCAATACCGACGGAATTTCGGCGTCAGTCACGGTCTTTCTCGGAAATGCCGACGGTAGCTACCAGCCCGGCGTCTCCTACCCGCTTCCGAGTAACACCGCTCAATTTGGCGTAGTCGCGGATATGGACCACGACGGAAATTTGGACGTGGTCGTCGGGGTAAACACGTCTCCCTTCGAGTTCTATATTTTGTACGGCAATGGAACCGGAAACCTCGTCGCGGGCGCGCCGGTCGTCGCCGCCTCGAACTCGCCCATTTTTTTCAGCGATACTTTCGTCGCCGCGGATTTGAATGGTGACGGTTACAGCGATTTGGTATCGGCTCGCGGCGTCGAATTCCTCAACAACCAGAATCGGTCTTTCACCCAAGCCGCGCAGCCGGCCTTTACTGCGAATTACCGCGGCCCGTCCGCTCCCTCAATTCTCGCGGCGGACTTCAACAAGGACGGCAAAATCGATCTCGCCACCGACGACGGCCTGACCATTCGCACCTACCGGGGCAATGGCGACGGGACATTCGCCTCGGGCCCGGCCTACGCCGCAATCCCGAACAACGCCAACCTCGTCGCCACCGATCTCGACGGCGACGGGAATATCGATCTTTTCAGCGGCTACGGTGGCAATGGCGCCTATGGTGGCGACACATTCCTTCCCAATCAGTCCTACGCTTTGATGGGCAATGGCGACGGCACATTCCAGGGCGCGCCGGCGCTACCGACCGCTTTCAGCGGCGCCAATCTCGCCGACCTCAATGGCGATTCCCGCCCCGACCTGGTCGGTGTCTCCATCGACGCCAGCTTCAACACCATCTTCAGCACCCTGCTCGCCCAGCCCGATGGTTCCTACCGTCCCGGCCCGCAATTGGTCTTGCCGCCTTCCAATGGCTTCAACATCGGCAGCTCTTCTTTCGTCCTGGGCGACTTCAACGGCGACCACCTGGCCGACCTGCTCTTTCTCGCCGCCAATCCCAACACTCCCGGTTTCTATCTCGCGCTCGGCAATGGCGACGGCAGCTTCCAGACGCCCACCTTCATCGCCGCGCCTTCCTTCGAAGCTCCCGGCGATATCGACATCAACCCCGCGCTCATTCAGCTCCAGGTCGCCGATTTCAATCACGACGGTAAACCCGACATCGCCTACAATTTCATGGACAGCAGCTACAACACGCAAGTCATCACCGAAGGTTTTGCCGTTCAGCTCGGCAATGGTGACGGCACTTTTCAGGCTCCCAAGATCGTCACCACCTATTCCAGCACCACTCCGCCGCTCGCCGCTTTCGGTTCCTCCATCGGAGCCATCGGTGACGTGAATCACGACAATTTTCCGGACGTCGTCCTCATTCTTCCCGGCACCATCGTCGACTTCACCCTGCAACGCTCCATCGAGTTGCTCGTCGGCAATGGCGACGGCACCTTTCAAGCTCCCGCCCCGCTCACCCTCACCGGCAACATGAACCCCTTCGACTGCACCAACAACCTCGGCTTTCCCATCGCCTTCGCCGACCTCAACGGCGACGGCAAAGTCGACATCGTTGCAGGCGGCTCATCCGCGGACGGCACCACGCCCGAGCTCGCCATCGCTCTCGGCAATGGCAATGGCACCTTCCAGCCGCCCACCATCCTCAACGTCGAAGGTTTTGGTTACGTCGGCGCCCCCGCCGTCGCGGATTTCAATGGCGATGGCAAACTAGACGTTTATGCCGACGGAATTTTCTACGGCAATGGCGATGGATCCCTGCAGACAATCAACAACGGCGATTCCACCGTCTCCGCTCCCGGAGAGATCGCTCTCTCCGTGCTTGGCCCTTCCGTTGCCACGGACCTCAACGGCGATAGCAAACCCGATCTCGTAGTCGGCAACGTCGTCCTGCTCAACGAAACCGGCAACGTCGCCCCGCCGCCCACGCTCGCGCCCACTACCACCACGCTGACCTCGTCCGCGAATCCGTCTACCTCGGGCCAGTCCGTCACCTTCACCGCCACGGTCACGTCCACCGCCGCGGGCACTCCCACCGGCAGCGTCACTTTCCTCGACAACAACGCTTCCCTCGGCAACGCCGTCGCTCTCAATGGCTCCGCCGTCGCCACTTTCAATATCTCCTCTCTCTCCGTCGCGTCGCATCCAATCACCGCGTTGTACAACGGCGACTCGACTTTCGCCGTCAGCACGTCGAACACCGTCACGCAGGTCGTCAACGCCGCCGGCAAAGGCGCGACCACGACAACCGTCACTTCGTCGCAGAATCCGTCGACCTCTGGTCAATCCGTAACGTTCACCGCCACGGTCACGTCGCAGACCCCCGGCACTCCCACCGGCACCGCCACGTTTTTCGACGGTGCCGCGCAGCTCGGTTCAGCCGTCACTCTCAATGGCTCCGCCGCCACCTTCACCACCACGTCGCTTTCCACCGGCTCGCATTCCATTACCGCGCAATATAGCGGAGACGCCACCTTCGCCGCCGGCGCCTCCAGCGCCCTCACCCAGGTGGTCAACGCCGCCTCCGGCGCCGCTGATTTCACGGTGACGGCCGTTCCCACCACTCTCACCGTCATCGCCGGCCAGCCCGGCCTCGTGTCTCTCACCATCACCCCGGTCAATGGCTCCACGCAGACGATCAATTTCAATTGCAACGGCCTGCCCCAGGAATCCAGCTGCTCGTTCCAGCCAGCTTCGGTCACGCTCGATGGCGTTCACAACTCCGCAGACACGCTCACGATTCAAACCCAGGGCCGTGCCGGCCGCGAGGAGTTCGGATCCGCGCCCGGTGGTACATGGCCCGGCGCGGTCGCCATGCCGCTTGTCTCCGCGCTCAGCGTTCTCGCATTCGTCGCGATGTGGCTCACGCCATTCGTCGTCGTGGCCTTCGGCCTGCTCCCGGCCGCCAGCAATGCCGCGCTCCGCGCGATCGTCACCGCGCTTGCTCCACGCAACTTGCGTGCCGTATCGCTCTGGATTGCCGCACTCGCGCTCGTCACTTTCGCCCTGGCAGCCTGCGCCGGAGGCCGCCGCCTCACCCCCGCCGGCAACTACACTGTCGACGTAACCATCGCCTCGGGCGGTGACACCCACCAGGTCCCGGTAACTCTGACCGTCACGCACTAGGGATGTAGCTCAGGCCGATCCGGCAAAGTCGGTTCGGCCTGAGGCCTTTCCGCTCGCCCGCGAAAAGTCCACAGGCGAACCTACTTGCGTCCCCGCCCCCGCGTACTAATATGTCCGCATGAATAGCGACCAAACCCGGTCTCATTTGTACCGCACGGCCGAGCTCCCGGCCCACCAGCCGGCCAGTTTCGGCGCTCGGGGCAGCACGCCTATGGGGGCCCAAACCTCGGCACAGGGCATTTCTAATCGACAGTCAGAATTAATAGAAATCGTTATATCTGCCAGAAAACAAAGGCCGGGTGCCATTTCTAATCGACAATTATTTGGAGGGGTCGCCAGACATCGGTTAGCTGCCCTTTTCGCCGCAATTTTGGCTACTTTCGCCCTCGGAAGCCCGGTCCCCGCGCCGGCGCAAGCCACCCCGCCCGCAAGAATTCCCGGCGACATGGCTGGCGACCTGAAGGAATTCGTCGAGACTCCTTCCGTATCCGGCTACGAACACGAGCTCAGCGAAAAAATCCGCGCCAAGCTCGCGCCGCTTCATCCCACGGTCGACAACCTCGGCGACGTGATCGTCACCATCGGCAGCGGCTCCCCGCGCCGTCTGATCGTCACGCCGATCGACGAGCCCGGCTTCGTCGTCAGCGACATCACGCCCGACGGCTACTTGCGGTTGCAGCGCCTCCCGCAGGGGTCGGGCCTCCCGGCGATTTACAACTCGCTCCTCTCCGCGCAGCCGGTAAAGGTCCGCACCGCCAGCGGCAAATGGATCGACGGCGTCGTCGCCGGCATCTCCGTCCACTTGCACCGCGCCAACGAAACTCTCCCCGACTCCAGCGACATCGCCAACATGTACGTCGACATCGGCGCCACCAGCGCCGCCGAAGCCCGCGCCGCCGGCGTCGACAACCTCAGCCCCGTGGCCATCGACAGGAAATTGCAATTTCCCGGTGGCGAAGAATTCGCCGCGGCTTCCATCGGCGACAAATACGGCGCCGCCGCGCTGGTCGACCTGCTGCGCCACATCGATCCGCCGGCGATCAAAGGCACGCTGACGGTTGCCTTCGTCACGCAGCAACGTCTCGACCGCGAAGGTCTCGACCGGATCTTGCGCACCTCGAGGGCGGACGAAATGATCTACGTCGGTCGGCTTCTGCCGGGCGGAAATGTCGCGGGAATGCAGGGGGTTCATCGCGCTCCTCGGCGCGAACCCGGCAGCGGCATCCTCGTGGGTCTCGGCGAAACGACCGGCGAACTCTCGGGCCTCGCCGCGGACCTGAAAAAACTCGGGGACGCCAACACCGTTCGTCTCGAAACTGACTATTCGGCATCCATCGCGCCCACGGGCTACTTGCCGCCCCCTTCTTTTCCGGCTCGGTGGACGCACATCGGCATCGCGACGGCGTGGCCCGATACACCTGCTGAAACTCTCAGCGTGAAGGACTATGAAGCGCTGTCGAACCTTCTGTGTCTTTACGCGCAAGGGAAGGCGCGCCCTGCCGATCCGGGCCAATACGACGCCATCGTCCCGGCCCCACCGGTCAAACCCAAGCCTTCGCATCCCCAGGGCCAAGAAATCCTGCGGGATCTCGTCGAGACCTACTCTGCAAGCGGTCATGAGGCTGCCACGCGCGGGGAGGTTGAGCAGCTTCTGCCGGAATGGGCGAAACCGGAAACGGATGACGCGGGCAATCTGATCCTGCATGTCGGCACCGCGTCTGCCGGAACCAAGACGCCGAAAATTCTTGTTGTAGCGCATATGGACGAGATCGGATTCAGTGTGAAATCGATCGCAGAAGACGGGAGGCTTGTGGTCGAAACACTCGGCGGCATGGACCTGAGTTTCTACCAAGGGCATCCCGTACTCGTTCATTCATCGGGTAGCCAGTTTCCAGGCAATCCTGATTGGCCCGGCGTGATGGAGCTTCCAAACGGCTGGGACGAGCAGAATTTCAAATGGTCCGGAGCGAGAGCAGACCAGGCGCTGCGCATCGATGTCGGCGCGCACAATGCAAAGGAAGTCGCCGATCTCGGCATCAAAGCCGGGGACTCCGTCACAATCCCCAAGAAATATCGCCCGCTGCTCGGCACACGGGCGAATGGACGCAGCTTCGACGATCGCGTGGGCGACACCGCGCTCATTTCCGCCGTCTGGGCGCTGGGCGGGCCGCTGAAGGATCGCGACGTTACGTTCGTATGGTCCACCAGCGAAGAGCTGGGGCTGATCGGCGCTGGAAAACTTGCGACGCGGCTCGCTGCTGAAGGGCATTCGCCCGATTACGTGTTCGCCATCGACACCTTCGTCAGCGCCGATTCCCCGCTCGAATCCAAACGCTTCGGCGACGCGCAGCTCGGCAAAGGCTTCGCCGTGCGTGCCGTCGATCAATCGAATATCACGCCGCCGGAGCTGGTGCAAAAAGTCTTGAAGCTCGCGCGCGCGAACCAGATTCCCGTGCAATTCGGCGTGACGGCCGGCGGCAACGACGGCGCGACCTTCGTTCCGTTCGGCGCCGTCGATATCCCGCTCGGCTGGCCGCTGCGCTACTCGCACTCTCCAGCCGAAGTGGTCGACACGCGCGACGTCGACGCGCTGGGCAAAATCGTAGCCGCCATCGCCCGCTCCTGGTGACGCATGCAACGTCATTTAGGGTCATGTGGAGTGCGGCGGCTTGCCGCCGCTGTTCGCCGTCCCGGCTTGCCGGGACGTGCTCCTCGGTTGTCGCGAAGTTTCGGGTTCGACCAAGGCAAGCCCCGCTTGAAAACATCGGGAGCCCTTCGGCTTCGCTCAGGATCTGCGACAAGCTCCCGCGCTCCACATGTCGCGATGGGCGATCGAGGTGTAGCGGTTTGCTATAATCGCGCGCCATGACGGAACCGGTTTTCAAGCCGCCGCGCCACATCGTGGTCGAAGGGCCCATTCGAGTGGGCAAATCGACGCTGGCCCGGGCGCTGGCCGAGCAGCTGCACGCGCGCCGCATTTTCGACGCCGAGGAAAATCCGTTTCTCGCCGATTTCTACAACGAAAAGCCCGGCGCGGCTTTTCGCGCGCAGATGTACTTTCTCTACGAGCGCCACCGTCGCCTGGCGGAGGCGCGAGCCGATGATGCGGTGCCGATCGTGAGCGATTTTCTGTTCGAGAAGGACAAGATTTTCGCGTATGTAAATCTCGACAACGAAGAGCTGGCGCTTTACGAGAAATATTTCGATATGCTCGCGCCCACGCTGCCCGCTCCGGACCTGGTGATTTACCTGCACGCGAAGCCGGAAGTGCTGCAGAAGCGCGTTTCGAAGAAAGGCGATCCCGCGGAGAAGCGGATATCAGACGAGTATCTGCGCGCAGTGGCCGACGCCTATGGACATTTTTTCTTTCGCTACTCGGCGTCGAATCTGCTGGTGGTGGACACCACGGAAATCGATTTTGTGGAGCGCAATCAGGATCTGCAGGAATTGCTGCGCCGCGTGCGCCAGCCGGTGAAGGGCACGCAGTATTTTCTTCCGTTGGGGCAAAGCTGATCGTGAAACTGCGAGCCACCTGGACGCTCTGCGCTGCGATCGCGATTCTGATCGGCGCGTCGTTGGCTGTGTCCGCCGATGATGGCCAGCAGGTGCTTTTGATCGATCACTACGTGCCAGTGAAGTCCACGGTTCCCGCGATCGCCGGACAACTGGCGGAAATCTACGTGCGCGAGCGCGTGCAGGCGGGAACACTGTCTCGCGCGGGATCGTTCGCACGCCGCGTGGCGGTATTCGTGCACGGCGCGGGCACTCCAGCGGAAGCGTCGTTTGACACGTCGCACTCGGACTACAGCTGGATGGCGTATCTGGCGCGGGCGGGCTACGACGTCTTCTCGGTGGACGTGACTGGATACGGCCGCTCGACGCATCCGGCGGAAATGAATGACCTGTGCAACCTTTCCGCGGAGCAGCAGAAGACGCTGGTGCCCGCGCTGCTGGCGGCGCCGTGCCCGCCGAGCTATCCGCACCAGATGACGACCATCGCTTCGGACTGGAACGACATCGGCGCGGCGGTCGATTTCGTCCGCGCGCTGCGCCATGTGGACAAAGTGAGCCTGCTCGGCTGGTCGCTGGGCGGACCGCGTGCCGGCGGCTGGGCATCGCAACATCCGGATCGCGTCGAAAAAGTCGTGCTGCTGGCGCCGGCTTACAACCGTGCGTCGCCCGCGTCAGCCCCGGCAAAAGTGCCGGCGGACGGAACGCCGATGGGAGTGATGACCCACGAACGATTTCTGCAATCGTGGGATGAGCAGGTGGGCTGCCCGAACGAATACGATCCCGAAGTGGCGGAGGCGATCTGGTCGGATATCTTGGCGACCGATCCGGTGGCGGCTTCGTGGGGCACCGGAATGCGGCGCTGGCCGAACGTGACGGTGTGGGGCTGGAGCCAGGACGCCGTGGCGAAAATGACCATGCCGGTGCTGCTGGTGAGCGGGCAATTTGACCGGAGCGTGCCGCAGGATCGCGTGCGCGATCTTTACAGCGATTTGCCCGGGCACAACAAAGTGTTCGTGGATCTGGCGTGCTCTTCGCACTACACCATGTGGGAGCGGAATCATTTGCTGCTGTTCAAAGCGTCGCTGGAATGGCTGAATGCGGGCACAGTCGAGGGAAAATCAGCTGGGACCCTGAGCCTCGGATATCCCGAGGCAGAGGCTCAGCCTAGAGATCCGATTCGGTAGTCGCGAGTTTTGTTTGTATTGTTCAAGAATAGGCAGTCTCAGCCGGCCCAACTACTCAGAAAACCTTCGTTAGAAAGAAGAAACGATCTTGATGATTTGTGGCGCGACGTAAATCTGCGGGTACATTCTCTGCGACGAAGG
>Ga0335085_10014638_pt1 | contig 11431 bp, 10 predicted proteins | sample Lox_Sample_45_FD_206712 | JGI IMG/M metagenome (GOLD analysis project Ga0335085, IMG submission 206712) | Soil microbial communities from Loxahatchee National Wildlife Refuge, Florida, United States - Lox_Sample_4.5 | ecosystem: Environmental > Terrestrial > Soil > Wetlands | place: USA... | reverse complement strand
AGCCCTACACCAGCATCGGCGGGCTCTTTCACCGCGCTACCGGCGCCCCGCCCTACGCCCTGCCCCAGAGCTGGCTCGACGCCAAGAACTCCTTAAATCTGGAGACCCCGATGAATCTCTCCACCACCAATGACATCATCGGTGGCAACTCCGGCAGCCCGCTGATCAACAGCCAAGGCGAAATCGTGGGGCTGATTTTCGACGGCAACATTTTCTCCCTGGGCGGCGACTACGGCTATGACCCGGTGAGAAATCGCTCCGTTGCCGTCGACAGCCGCGCCCTGCTGGAAGGCTTGCAGAAGGTCTACCACCTGGACCGCATCGTGGATGAGATCGAGGCAGCGCGTCGTTGATCGCATCGCGCCGGCAATCTGGTTCGCAGCGAACTGCGCTCTCCCCAGCAGCCTTCGCATAGAATTCGGGGACTCATGCTGAAGCCGCCCGCCGCCTTACCCAGGACGATCGCTGGCGTCCGTATCGTCACCGCGGGATTTTTTCTCCTCTTCGGCCAGTACAAGCTCTTCCGTCCCGAGTTCACCCACGGCGGTTTTCAGCAGTATCTGCAGAGCTTCATTGAAAGCGGAGCGGTGAGCATCTATCAGCCGATTCTGGCTGACCTCGTTTTGCCCCATGCCGTATTCTTCGGCTATGCTGTCGGGCTGCTGGAACTCTCCATCGGGGTTTGCCTGCTTCTGGGCATCTGGGTCCGGCCGGCCTCGGTGGCGGGGATCCTCCACATGCTCAGCCTGACGCTGGCAACCTGGTGGAGTCCCGGCCATGGCGCCCCGGTATGGCGTTATTTCGGCGCTGAGCTTGATCATCTGCCGCTGCTGTTTCTCTTCGTCATATTTTTTGTCGCTGACGCCGGACAAGTGTGGGGACTGGACGGCCGGCGGCGCAGACAATAAGCAGCAGCATCGTGGTTCTCGCAGCACTCGCGATCTGTGTCTGGGTGCGGCGAGGCAGGGGCACAAACCGACCCTGGGTCAATCGAACGGCTTCAGAGTTTCCCGCAACAACAGAAAAAGGCCGGCTGGGCAGCCGGCCTCTGGCACTGAGCACTCACAGAACCCAGGAATCTCGCAGGTTCTGCAGGTGGCTACTTCTTCGGGGCGATTGCGTCCTTCGCGGCCTTGGCCAGGTAAAACTTCGCCGTGGTCTTGGCTTTGATCTGAATGGGCTCGCCGGTCTGCGGGTTGCGACCCACACGGGCCTTGCGATGTACCTTCTTCAGGCGCCCGAGACCGGGAACCACGAAGAGTCCATTCTTCTTGGTTTCTTTCACCGCCGTATCCGCCAGGGTCTCCAAAAACGCTGCGGCGGTCTTATTGTTGGTCCCGACCTTCTCCGCCAGATGGCGGACGAGTTGGGTCTTGGTCAAGCCTGCAGCCATGAATCCTCCTCTTGATGAACCTCTGATTTTGCTGCGATGCCGCTATCTTATACCGGCCCGCTGTGGAAAAGTACCGTTTCGCCCCCATTTTACGCGGCTCCCGGCGACCTGCAGCCCGGCGAGTCCCGAAAAACGGCGGGATTCTTGCGGCCGGGTTCCAAAACGGCGCTACCCGCCGGCGCGAACCGCCGCCCCGGTCGCATGTCATAATGCCTTGCGGAGGCTTGATTTCTTGAGTTGTGCCCTGTGTGAGCAACGCAAAGAAAAGCGCTTCTGTCCCGCCGTGCACGGCCGCATCTGCGCCCACTGCTGCGGCGAGCAGCGCGAGATCACACTCGATTGTCCCAGTGACTGCCCCTATCTTCGGCAGTCGCGGGAGCACGAAAAGCCGCGCTCCTTGCAGGATTTAGACTCCTCCCTATTGTTCTCGCAGGTGGAAATCGGCGAAGGATTTCTCTACGAGCGCGAGCATCTCGTCGTCGGTCTGAGCTACGCCCTGGCCCGCAGCGTGCGCGCCGATCGCAGCCTCAACGATGCCGATCTCATCGCCGCTCTCGCCGCTATGGCGAAAACCTACGACACCCTTGTCACCTCCCGCCTGCATTACGAAACTCCGCTTACCGGACTGGGACAGCAGGCCATCGCAGTGGAAGTCCAGAACATGCTCAAGGAATATCAGGAAACTGAGCAGAAGCACCTGGGGTACACCCGCCTGCGCGACGAGGACGTATTGCGCGCCCTGGTTTTTCTGCTGCGTATGGCCTATGGTCGCACTTCCGGGCGGCCCAAGTCGCGAGCCTTCAGCGATTTCGTGCAGGCGCAGTTTCCCGAGAAGAATCCGACCATCGCCGCACCGGATGAAGTGGGCAGCCGGATTATTATTCCGTAAAGATCCAAGGTCGGCGACGCCAGTGTCACTGCCGATGGACTTTCCTCACCGCCTGCCCTGGCGGCAGATGATCGCGCAGATCCCGCATGGTGCGTTTGAACACAGGATGGCGCACCTCGGGTGCGATCTCGGCCAGCGGCTCCAGTACGAAGCGGCGTTCGTGCAGACGAGGATGGGGAATAGTAAGTCCCTTGGTCTCCACGATCGAACTCCCAAACAGCAGGATGTCGATGTCGATGTTGCGCGGGCCTTTCTTCTGCAGGCGACGCCGCCCCATTGCCTGCTCCAGCGCCAGAATGCCTCCGATCAGTTGCCGTGGCATTTTTTTGGTTTTCAGCGTCACTGCGCAGTTGAGAAACCAGGGTTGCGCCGCTACCTCCACCGGTTCAGTTTCATAGAAAGAGGAAACCGCTGAGACCACACCCAGTGCCGCCAGACGCGAGATCGCCTCCTGCAAGTTTGCGGCGCGATCTCCCAGGTTCGATCCCAGGGAAAGATAGACCAGCTTATCCATGTGCGTTAGTGTCCGATTTCACGGGCGGGCAACAAAGTGCGCGATTGGATACCCGCGCCTCCGGATGTCGGGATTCGCCCGTTCGTGCAAGCGGAATGTGCCTGCCCTAATTACCTCGGTCACTTTCGTGCCCTCGGAGTGCGACGTTACCATCGTCGTGCCATGACCCTGGAGTCCCTCCTGCTCAGCCGTGACCCGCACGTGATTAGCGTGTTGCGGCCCGTGCTCGAGAAGCTCTCGATTGATCTTGAAGTCTGCAGCGGCGCTCGCTCCGGGGGCGAAATTCTGTCATCCGAGAAGTTTGATGCCGTAATTGTAGACTGTGACGACCTGCAGGGCGGTGTAGAAGTGCTTCAGATCCTGCGCAAGAGTCCCAGCAACCGCACTTCTGTGACCTTCGCTCTGCTGAACGGGCAAACCACCACCCAGCAAGCCTTCGAATCCGGCGCCAACTTTGTTCTGCAGAAACCGGTGTCTAGCGCGAGCGCTCTACGTTGCTTCGGCGCCGCCCTGAGTTTTATGACGCGGGAGCGACGCCGCTATTTCCGCCACCCTGTATGTGTTGCCGTCGCGCTCACATTCGGGGAGGAACGCCAGTTGCAAGCTACCACCACCAACCTCAGCGAAGGCGGAATGGCCATCTCTTTCACCGGCAAGCTGCCCCGGGAACGGCTTTCGAAAGCCAGCTTCACCCTGCCAGGCAGCCAGCTTTCGCTTGAGCCCAATGTGCAACTGGCCTGGGTCGATGGCGTCGGCCGCGCTGGACTGCGTTTTGTCGAGATGCCCCAAACCACGCGCCAGCAACTGGACGACTGGCTGAACGAACAGATTGCCGTTAACCAGCCAGAGCTTTTTCGGATCTCCCCGCCCACCCCAACCATCCCTGAATCAACTTAGCGCGCAGCCCGGTCCCGCTGCCGCGAACCCAGCTGGGGACTTGTGCGGCCTGTGGGTTCGGTTGCACGCTTGGATATACAAGTCCCCAGGGGTGGTGACGGCGATGCTTTCTATCCACGAAAAAATTGACCGCAGGCAGCGTTTGCTGCGCATGCTGGAGCAGGATGCTCCCTTGCTGGCCCGCCGGGTGGCCGAGTTGACCCCGGAGTGCCAGCAGTCTGCCAAGAACTATGCCGCCCAGCTCACCGCTGAGGCCCGTGCGGAATTGGAAAAGTTGAAGCAGGAAGCTTCGCTCTGGAGTGGTGCGGATTCCGCTCCGCAAGCCGCCGACTGAATCCAATTCCCGCCAGAATCTGACTCGCCCGGGCTACCCTTAGAACGCCTGCCCGGCGGAGACCTGCAGTGACGCCGTCGCCGGCTGGGGCTCCTGCTCCAGCGTGGTTTCTTCCCACAGGCTGCGATCACGCAACAGCCGCGACACCAGGGCGGTGTGCATGGCATGGCCGGCGCGGTCCGCCACCACATTTCCCAGAATCTGCTTGCCCAGCAACGCAAGATCGCCAATCAGATCCAGAACCTTGTGGCGCACGAATTCATCCGGAAAGCGCAGCGGCGGATTCTCAATTCCCTCACGGGTCAGCACAATGCAATTTTCCCGGCCCGCTCCTCGAATCAATCCCATGTTGCGCATCGCCTGCTCGTCCTGCCGCGAGCCGAAGGTCCGCGCCGGAGCAATCTCGCGCAGGTAATGCCCGTCGGAAAGGTCCACCCGGAAGCTCTCTTTTCCGATCAGGGGATGGGGAAAATTAATGCTGTATGCCACGCTGTAGGTTTCCGCGGGATAAACGGCGATGAACTTGTCGCCTTCCCGCAATTCGACTTCATGCCGAATTCGCAGATAGGTTCGCGGCCGCCGCTGCTTCTTGATGCCCGCCTTCTGAATCGCTTCCACAAACGGCTTTGCACTGCCATCGAGGATCGGCAGTTCCAGGTTGTCCAACTCGACGATGGCGTTATCGATGCCGCAGCCGATAAAGGCGGAGAGCACGTGCTCGGTAGTGGAAATCAGAACACCCTGCTTCATCAGGCTGGTGGCGTAACTGACGCGCGCCACGTTGCGGCTGGTAGCCTCGACTTCAAAATCGTCGAGGTCGGTACGCCGAAACACGATTCCCGAACCCGCCCGCGCCGGCAGGATGCGAAGCTGCACAGGAGCTCCGCTGTGGAGTCCGATACCCCGGCACTCAACCGGGCCCTGAATTGTTTGCTCTGGTTGCAAGCGCTCTTATGTGCTCTCTGCTGAGCAGCTTACAGCCAAGTTGCGACGGTCCGTCTGTGGTAAATTAGCCACACTGCGTGGTACTTTGCCAACTCGCTGGCGGCATTCCCGCGGCTAAACATAACGTGTACTTACACTTAACCCGCCAGGTGGCCCGGGCGGCCGAGATTCACTTTCTAGGTGCGGACTGGTTACCACCGTTACTGACCTGCGCCTCAAACTTGGAGTCGGGCACTCCCTCGTTGTAGGTCACCGAGTTCACAAAGCGCTGGTTCGACATGTCGCCGTTGTAATAACGACTCACGCTGAACGGCGTCATGATGCCTTGCACCGGCCGGTAGTTGTCATACACTTCGTCTTCCGTGTTCCGTTGCCGGTCGGTGGGATCGCGCCAGGAGAAACTCTTCTTGACCGGCAGGTGGGTGCTGCTGTCGATATAAATGGTCACGCCCTGATTCTTGTTGTTGATGAGGCTCACCTGTTCGGTCGGCTTCTCTGCCGCCACTGCCGCGCCGTCATAAAACAACGCCGTGCCGGGATCGTTCATCCATTTGCGCAACACCCAGGGCAGAGAGTACAGGCGGCGGCGCACGACGTCCGCCAGGTCCTTGGGATCTTGCGCCCGTGTCCCCTTGTAGGTGATTTCGTAGCCCTTATCGCCGTTGAAAATTTCGACTACGTCCCGCTTCTTGGTCAGTTCGAACCTCTCTTTGTCAGGATATTTCGAGAACAGCCAGAAGTCGACGCCGTAACTGCTGGGGCGACCGTGGTAGAAACTGTAGGTGCGTCCCTGCAGCTCGGTATCCTGAATGTTCATGTACGCCGACCCGCCCAGAGCCTGGATCATCTGCTGCAGCAGCGCCCGGGCTTTGTTGGCGTTCTGTTGATCCACCGGGATGGAAGACGCCGACGGGGTTTGCGCCTGCGCCAGTACTCCCAGTGCGAGCAGAATCCACGGCAAGAAGACTTTCATGCGTTCCAGACTAGGTTAGACGCTGGGTTGCCCCAGGTAGCTGCTTGCGATCGGCACTTATCCCACTAGTACCGCGCCCCCGTTCACGTTAAAAATCTCGCCCGTAATGAAGCCCGCATGCTCGGTGCAGAGGAACAGAATGGGAGCGGCTATCTCCGCCGGTGTTCCCACCCGCCCCAGCGGGATTTTCGCCAGCACCGTATCCCGTGTCTTTGCATCACTGAGGGCAGGAGCGGACATATCGGTGTCCACCCAGCCTGGAGCCACGCAGTTCACCCGAATGCCATATGGAGCCAGTTCGGTGGAGAGGCCCTTGACCATGCTGATGAGCGCTCCTTTGGTCGCGGCGTAGTCGCAATGCAGAGCTTCCCCGCGCTGGCCCGCCGTCGAACTGATCAGTACGATGTGCCCGCCGGATCTTCCCTGCCTCTTCATCTCGGCCACCGAATATTTCAGCAGCCCAAAGACGCTGTCCAGGTTTACTGCCACGGTGCTATGCCACTGCTGGTCGGACATTCGGTCCACCGGCGCGTCCTCCGGAGGCCAGACTCCGTGATTCGCCACCAGCATGTCCAGCCGGCCAAAACGCCGCACCGCAGCCGTCACCAGCTCCTGCGCCGCCTTCGTGCTCGCCAGATTGCAGGCAGCGGCCGCGCAGTTTTCCGTGCCCAGCGCCTGCACCAACTGCTCCGCCTGCGCCTGAGACCGTTCATAACTGAAGAAGACCCGCGCGCCGGCCTCTACAAACATCCGCACCGCGGCCGCGCCGATGCCGCGCGAGCCGCCGCTGATCAGCGCTACTTTGCCATCCAGGGAAAGAGACACCATGCAGACAGTTTCCCGTTTCCTGCCGCGGGTTGCAAGTTTTCAGGGTAGTTAGAGTGTCCTGATTTGGCTTTCTCTGGAGAAGGACTCCCTGGGAATGAAGATCGACGAACCGCAACCGCTCGTCCTCTCAGAACGGGCTGTTTTTGCGGAGACGTGCGGACGTGGATGAGCGGCGGTTGCCGGAGAATCAGTTTCCCGGCGACCAGGGCGTCTTTTCCGGCCGCAGTTCGTGCATCAGCACGCGCACCAGCATTCCGTCGTAGCGGCTGCCGCTCAGCTTTTCCAGTTCCGCCAGAGCCTGCTCACTGGTCTTCGCCGGCGAAAATGAGCGCTCGGTGGTCATATTGACGTAGGCATCCGCAATCGCCAGAATGCGTCCCCACAGCGGGATCTTCTCGCCTCGCAATCCATCGGGATATCCGCTGCCATCGAATGCCTCGTGGTGGTGCTCGATTGCCTGGCGCAGCGATTCACCCCCGGGAATCGTCCCGGCGATTTCGGCGCCCACGTGGGCGTGCATCTTCACCAAGTAGAATTCTTCTTCGGTCAACGGGCCGGATTTGTTCAGAATCCGCTCCGGAACAAATATTTTGCCCACGTCGTGCACCCGCGCCGCGAACGCCAGGTCCTCCATATCGTCCTCCGGCAGGCCGAGCCCCTGGGCGATCATTTCACAATAGCGGGCCGCCAGTTCGCCATGCCCGGCGGCGCTGGCTTCGCGCGACTCCGCGGCATGGGTCAGCGACTCAATCGACTCCCGCAGGACGCTGACATTGCAGCCTTCTTCTCCGCTGCACAGCTTTTTCAGGGTATTGGTGAGTTCTTCCAGATGCTCCGGGCCGGTGTGCTCGCGCTGCAGAAAACCCTCGATGTACCCGGAAAAAAGCTGCCGCTGCAGCGCGCCCGTCTCGTCGCTGGCGTGCTCTTCGGCCACCGAAACCTGATCGCCGCCGGCGCGTTTAGAAACATACAGGCCGGCATCAGCCACCCGGATGATGTCTTCCACCGAGAAACCGTGCACCGGAAAGCTGGCCACTCCGAAGCTGCCGGTGATGTGGTGTTCGCTGAGCATGGGATCGCTGCACAGCCACAGCCGCAACCGTTCCGCCAGCACCTGGGCCTGCTCGATTCCGGTTTCCGGCATCAGGATGATGAATTCGTCGCCCCCGTAGCGCGCCACCACGTTCGATTGCCGGCATTTCAGTTCCAGCAGGCGGCCCACCCGCGCCAGAATCAGGTCGCCTTCCAGGTGGCCCTGGCCGTCGTTCACATTCTTGAATTTGTCCAGGTCAATCAGCACCACGGAGAAGGGGCGCCCGGAGCGCGACGCCCGTTTCCATTCGGAGGTCAATGCCTCCCAGAAGAAACGCCGGGTCTTGACCCCGGTGAGCCCGTCGGTGATGGACTGCTGCTGCAGTTTCTGGAATACCCGCGAGTTGTGCAGCGCGGTAGCCAGCAAATCCGCCAGGGTATTCAGGATGAGCACATCCTGCGGAGCAAACGCGTCTTCATGCCGGCTCTCTACGTTCAGCACTCCCAGCAGGGTATCGCCATAAGTAATGGGAATGGAGAGCACCGCCCGCGAGTTCGGCAACACACCCTGCAACGGCGCATCCCCCGAAGTCTGCACCAGCGCGCTTTCCCCGGTGCGCGCCACCCGGCCCAGAATGCCCACCCCCAGCGGGATCCGCTTGCCCAGAGCCTGCGTGGTGATGCCCGCTTCCGCCTTGATTTCAATTTCTTTGGTGGCGTAGTCCAGAATGCCGATGCCGATGTGGTCGAAGCGAAAATTCTTCTGAATCTCGGCCACGATTTCCGCCAGCATCTGCTCGGAATCCTCGCTTGAAATCGCCGTCTTGGAAATATTGTTCAGGAAGGCAAACTGCCGCGACCGCCGCTGCTCTTCCGCAAACAGGCGTGCGTTTTCCACCGCCACAGAAACCTGTCCGGCGGCGGTCTGCATCACCGCCAGATCGCGCGGCTCAAAAACGTATTCCCGCTGCAGGTTCATGGTGGCCATCACCCCGGCCGTCTTCCCGCCCAGCAGGATGGGCGCGCCGCAGAAGCATTTCGCCTCCTCGCCGGCCACCGGACTGGCCCCCAGCCGCTCCCTCGCCTTTTCCAGATCCGAGCGGATCAGCAGCGGCTGTCCGGTGCGCATGATGTATTCCGTCAATCCGTTGGCCGCGGCTCGTGTACGTTTCGGCAGGACTTCGCCTTCCGTCACTTCCAGTTCGAAACCGATGCTCTCGCCTTCCTGGAACGCCACATAGAAGTGGCTGGTATCGAAAATTTGCCCCAGTTCCTTGTGCACCGTTCGCAGCACTTCTTCCTGATCCAGCCGGGAACTGATGGCCTGACCGATCTGGGTCAGCAGTTCATACTCTTTGGTACGCCGCTGCGCGTCGTGCATCACCACGTAGTTTTCGAGCGTCAGCCCGATCTGCAGCGCCAGGCCCGACAACAGCCGCAGGTTCGAGGAGCCGAACATCCGCCGCTCCGCGTGGGGAAACAGAATCGCTCCGAAGTTGTGCTCGCGGGTCTGCAGACTCACCGCGGTGATGTGCCGGATGTTCTCTTCCCCCAGGGTCTGGCGGAATTGTTCGAAATGGCTGCCCGGAAACGCCGGCAGCGGCTCCGTCATCTCCGCCACATTGCGGAAGCTCACGAATCCGCCGCGGCGGTAAGCCAGCTCGCAAATGTATTCTCCGGACCCCGTCTTCTCCAGCTTGCTCACGAACTCAGCCGAGAACCCGCGTTGCACCGAAGGTAGAATCGTGCGCCAGCGCTCGGAAACACAGATCACCGCGCGGCCTGTGGGCAAGGGAGAAATCAGGCGGTCCAGAACACTTTGCATGCTGGGCACCAGATCTTCCGCCGCCAGCAGCCGGGTTGGGTCCACCCCGAGGGTGGAAAAAGCCAGTGCATTCTGCTGCACCGCGTTGCGCTCGTCTTCGAACAGCACCATCACCATGGCAATCCCCAGCAGCATTTGGGGAATCGGTCCCAGCAAGGGTCCGGTGCCGCCGAACACCTCCAGCAGGCGGCTGTGCAGTTGCGCAAAACCCAGCAACACCGCCCACAGCGCCAGCGAGAACGACAGCAGATTGAAGGCTACGGAATTGCGCCGCTGGGCGTGCACATAGAATGCCGCCGAACAATACAGCAGCACCGCGGCCAAGCCAGCCTCCAGCCGCAAATGCCAATGTGGAAGCAGATCGCTTCGCAGTATGCGGCTGGGCAGGTAAGGTAACGCATTCCACAGCACCACCGCCCCGCCTGCCAGGGCCAGCACCAGGTCATACCAGCGCAGTCGCATCCTCTGCCGCACCAGCCGGGTAGAAACGAAAATGGCCAGTGTCATCGTCAGCAGCAGAAGCGAGGCTGATAGGGAAATCCAGACATTCGGTGAATGCCAGGCTTGCCAGGTATCCAGCCCGTAATGCAGGGTGTAGGCCGCCCAGGCCAGTTGCCAGGCGCGGAAGTAGGCGCGCCGGCTTTGCTCGTAGAGGTAAGTGAAGACGAGGAAAAGCAGCAGGGCGACCACGCCCGGAACAATAACGACACTAAGACTCACGCTGTCCATGGTGCGCGAAGCAGCGGCTCTCCCCTCCCCTTTCCCCCCACGGACGGAAGACAGGGCGTTGTTAATGTTTTCATAGGCCTGCAGGTAACACAATAGTCATGCTGGTCACGAAAGGCATCCCCGGAAATTGCGTTCTCTGGTTACTTTAGTGTCTGTCCGAATCTGACGCACGGTCCGCCTTGACGCCCGTTTGAGACTCCCCGTAACATCCACTCTGTCTTCCCCCATGAACCAGCCGTCCAGTATCCCCGCGTCAGAAGGCGCTCGTAGCCGCCCTCGTGTCCGTTTTGCGCCCTCACCCACAGGATATCTGCATGTTGGCGGCGCCCGCACCGCCCTGTTCAACTGGCTCTTTGCCCGGCATCACGGGGGCACTCTCGTGCTCCGCATCGAAGACACTGACCTGGAGCGTTCCTCGCCCGAAATGGTCGAGGGCATTCTCCAGGGCATGCGCTGGCTGGGTTTGAGCTGGGACGAAGGTCCCTACTACCAAACCCAGCGAATGACTCTGTATCGCGACGTGGCCGCGCGGCTCATGGCTTCCGGGCACGCCTATTACTGCTTTTGCAGCAAGGCCGAACTGGAAGGCCGCCGCGCCGCGGCCACCGCCGCCGGACGACCGCCGCAGTACGAAGGCACCTGCCGCCGCTTGCCAGCCCCCGAAAGCGCGCACAAACTGGCCGCGGGAGAACCTGCCGCCGTGCGCTTCGCGGTGCCCGAATCCGGCAGCACCACTTTTGAGGATGCCGTCTTCGGCCGCGTGGCATTCGCCAACTCCGAGTTGGAGGATTTCGTCCTGCTGCGCTCCGATGGTGCTCCCACTTATCACCTCAGCGTCGTCACTGACGACGTGGATATGCGCATCACTCACGTCATCCGCGGCGCCGACCATATTTCCAACACGCCCAAGCAGGTGCTCCTGTATCGCGCGCTGAAAGCCGATTTGCCCATGTTCGCCCATGTTCCTTTGATTCTCGGACCCGACAAGACCCGCCTCAGCAAACGTCACGGTGCCACCAGCGTCATGGCCTATCGCGAGGAAGGCATCGTCCCCGAAGCCTTTCGCAACTTC
>Ga0335085_10014637_pt1 | contig 11431 bp, 11 predicted proteins | sample Lox_Sample_45_FD_206712 | JGI IMG/M metagenome (GOLD analysis project Ga0335085, IMG submission 206712) | Soil microbial communities from Loxahatchee National Wildlife Refuge, Florida, United States - Lox_Sample_4.5 | ecosystem: Environmental > Terrestrial > Soil > Wetlands | place: USA... | reverse complement strand
CGCTAGGACGCGCTTCGCTCAGCTAGCTATTCAGAATTTCGCCCACGGCGCGCCAGGCCTGATCGATAGCCTCGTTCGTGTAGGCGTTGGCTCCGGCGTCCGAATTCGCGATCGCGATTTTTCCAAACGGCTGACGACCCATCACCCAGGGCTTCTCTTCTTCTTTCCAATCGGGATCGAAGAGCGAGTTCGGTGTGTACGCATAGCCGTGGGCCCAGCGATTCACGGTTATCCCTTGGATGTCCCGCGCCGGATCGAAACCTGCTCCACCAAGCATTCTGGCGAGTTGGTCGCGGATATTATGTTCAAATTTTGAAAACGGCGTGACCATCAGCTCCATGCGCCCAGCGCGGAACTGGTCGCGCATCGGCAACCCGGGTTTGCATGGAGTCCGGAGCATAAAAAGCACCATCGGCTCTTCGGGCTTGCCGGGAAAGGCGTAGCTTCCGATGCTCACCGGAAAATCCAGCGCTGTATAGGTGTGATATCCGCCTGGAGCCACAATGTGATGCGCTCCCAGTTTGGCGAATGATGTCCAATTCTTAAGCGCGACGTGGGTGTAGACGAGAGGCGTTTTCACAAGATAAGACAGCGCGTCTCTTTGCTTCTGCGGCAATTCCGGGCAAATGTAGGGAATCATCATATTGTAACAGGCGAGGATGCAATTCTTCGCTCGCACCGATTGCAGCTTTTTCCCGCGCATATAGGCGACACTCACCGTTTTTGGCGTGTCGCCCGGAGCGGAATGTTGTACATGCATTGCAGTAGCGTTGAGCCGTATGCGCACCGGGGCACCTTCTGCGTCCAGCTTGCTGTAATCCGCGCGCGCGGTTACTACGTCCTCCATCGAATGTCCCGGCATCGCCGCAGGAATCAGCGCGCGCACCAGCAGCCGGGCAATCGATGCGTTGCCGTCCGGGAAATGAAAGATGTACGGCTCTTCTTTTTCGTGCTCGCCAATTCCCAGGCCATCGAAGCCCGGATATGTGAAGGAATTGTAGTCGTCGCCCGATTCGAAGCAACCGAGCGCAGAGACTGCATCAATTCCCACGCCATATAGATCGTGGGGAAACGTCTGAAAAAACGGCAACGCATCCGGATGTACCTTGCAAGTCTTCGTTAAATAATCCGCATAACTTATTTTTGCGAGCTTGGCGAACTTCTCTTCTTTCGAAAGTCCTGGAAAATAATCCACTTTCTCTGCATAAACTCGCGCGATATCCCGCTTCGCAACGTCGGAAAGCGGGGCTTTCGCCAGAAATTCAGGCCATGGCGTGGCATTCATGCCCGTGACGAGGCGGTCCTCGCCGAAGGTCTCTTTGTCGAAAAACGCGGCCGTTCCCATCTTGGAGTAAAGATTTTGGTCGTAGTCCTTATAAAACCTTTCTGTCTCAACACCAATTTCCTGGATCAGATTTTTGGCAATGTCGCTATATTTTCCCGGGCTCTCGATCGATTGCGTACCGCCGTAACTCAGCACCATGCGGTTTCCGGCGCGAAACTCATTGCGCTTGGCGTGTCCGCCAAAATCATCGTGATTATCGAGAATCAGAATCCGTGCGCCACTTCCAGCGCTTTTTCGGTAGAAATAGGCTGCCGCAAGCCCGCTGATTCCGCCGCCGACAACAACTAAATCGTAGATCTCACCCGTGTTTGCTACCGGTCCACCCGCATCCCAATGCTCGCCATCGCGCAGCGCATGCGCGTATGTATACGAGCCATCGTGGTTCCCGCGCATGCCCAAGAGCGCCGGTGGATAGTAATTGGGAGATTTTTCTGGCCCGAGGTCGTCGAGCATGGCCGCGTCAAGCAGGACCTCCGCGCCGAGCGCACTGCCTGCCAGCGTTCCGCCTACACCGATCGCCACACCGTTCAAGAAATTGCGCCGCGTAATCGGGCAATGCATCCCCAGTTCGAGGTTTTTTTTGTCGACACCCATGATTGAGCTATCCCCGATCTAGCAACCGGACAGAATTATAGCTCGCGGCAGAGTTCCGTGCCCGAATCGCTTTTCGGATCGCCGTACTAGAATGCGTAATGGTGAATTGCTAGAGTTCCCGCAACGCTGTGGCTACGGGAAGGCGCGCGGCGCGAATCGCGGGGAAAAGTCCGCCAACGGCTCCCATGGCCAGCGCGAACACAATGCCCATGATGAGCAGGTCCGGAGTGATTTTGAAGGCGAACGCAAGATTCGAGAAGGTTTGAAAATTGATGGTGCTGGTAGTCAAGCCATTCAGCTTCAGAACGGCAAGACAGCCCAACGCTCCGCCAACAAATGCGATCAAAAGCGCCTCGATAAGGAAAGAGAAAACGACGGAGGGGCCGCCAAATCCGAGAGCTCGCATCGTGGCAATCTCGCGCCCGCGATCGGCCACGGCCGAATACATCGTATTCAACGCGCCAAAAATAGCGCCGATAGCCATAATCATGGCCACGAACCCTCCGAGACGCGTGATCAGCGTGGTCATGTTCGTGGATTGCCTGGAGTAGTAATCGATTTCACGCAAAACGTCCACGTTAAGGCGAGGATCCGTCGTCAGGGAGTCTTTCAACTGACTCAATGCGCCGGGAGAGGTGAGGTGGACGGTGACGGACTGAAAAAGCGTATCGGGCCGGTTGTAAGCTGCGCCAAGCAGGTGCGCATCCGCCCAAACTTCCGAATCGAACGAGCTGCCTCCTGCATCAAAGACTCCCACAACTTTCCAACTCACACTGCCCAGCTTAATGGTATTGCCCAGCGTCAACCCGGCGTAAGTGGTGTTCGCGTTCTTGCCCACGACCACTTCAGCGAGTCCCGCCTTAAACATCCGCCCTTGCACCATTTTCACTTGCTTGCGTATTTCGAGGACATTCGGCGAAACGCCGCGAAGTTCCACATTTGCGTCCGTACCGGTGGAGCGCAAAGGAATTGGAGCCATCAGCACGGTCTCCGGAGTCACCAGAGGACCATCGGCGCCGCGCGCAATCCCGGGCGCATCTTGAATGATCTTTACCGCATCGAGATTGACACCGCTGGTCATTTCCGATGTTGCGCCGGCGCGAACTATCAGTGCGTTGTCCGGCGAACCCGACGCGACAAGCGTGGCGCGAAACCCGCGCGCGAGGGATAGCATCGCCACAAAGACTCCTACCGTTCCAGCAATCCCCAGCACGGCAACGATGGTCGATGTCCACCGCGCCCTGACACTGCGAATGTTGTAGACAATCGGAATTGCCATCTCAAACCCTCCGCAACGCTGTCACAACGCGCATCCGCATCGCCCCAATTCCGGGCAGCAGTCCGCTCGCCACACCCACGAAAACGGCAAATAACAGCCCTATCGTAAGCATGGTCTTCGAAAGAAGGAGCGGAGGCAGCAAGCCGTTGAGCGCCACGCTAAGCACCGGAATTGCTCCCCAAGCCAGAAGGAGCCCGAGCAAGCCCCCAAAAAGGGCAATCATCACCGCTTCGGCAAGCACGAGGAAGAGCACGGACCGGTCCGTTACTCCGATAGCCTTTAGGACCGCCAGCTCGCTCGTTCGCTCACGAACCGAAATAGCCATGGTATTCCCCGTAACCAGAAGAAGTGTGAAAAAGACAACGCTCCCAATGGTCAGAATCAGGAACTCGATATTTCCAAATTGTTTCGCGAAGCCGGCGGCAAAAGCAGACTCGGTTTCGGTTTTGGTTTCGAAGGAAGAGTTGGCGAACATGGTGTCAACCGTCTTGGCAACGCGCACGGCGTCGTCCGGACTATCGAGCTTGAGGATGTACCAACCGGCCGTGCTCTTCACAGCGGCCGGAACATTCTCATCGAAATTTTTCCAGTGAAACCAGAACTGGCTTTCGTCACCATCCGCTTTCTCGGTGTGATAAATGCCATCGAGATTGAACTCCCAGGTTTTCGGAGGGCCGTAAATAGAATTCTGGATCGGGATGCGGTCGCCGACCTTCCATCCGAAGCGTTTCGCCGTGCGGGTGCCTACGATCGCCCCTTCCTGGTCCTTCACGAACGTATTCCACTGATCGTCGGGAACCTTGAACTCGGGATACACTTTACGATGATTCTCGACGTCAATGGCGAATTGAGGAAAAAAGTTTTTCGGATCCTGGTAAACGCCGCCGAACCAGTGATCCTGCGTCACGTACTTTACGCCCGGAATCACACGTATCTTGTCTCCATACGAGATGGGCATGGTCTGTATCAGACCGATACGATTGACAACCACCAGCCGGTCTGCGCCCGCGATTTCAATGCCCCGGCTGAAAGCGCTGTTCACCACGGCCAGGAACGTGAAAAGGACCAGCGAGATCGCGAAAGAGCCGATTGTGAGAACCAGACGAATTTTCTTGCGGAATAGGTTGGCAAAGATCAGCGAGTGGAATTTCATGCTACACCTCCAGCAACCACTCCTTGCTCGAGCTTCGACGCTTCGACCAGCACGCCTTTATCGAGATGCAGCGTGGTGTGTGCGCGTGCGGCCACAACCGCGTCGTGCGTCACCATCAGCACAGTCTTGCCATGCTTAGCGACAAGTTCCTCGATGAGCGCCATGATTTCGTCTGCGCTCTTGCGGTCCAGGTCGCCCGTGGGCTCGTCGCAGAGCAGAAACGTCGGATCGGATACAATCGCGCGCGCAATGGTCACGCGTTGCTCTTGTCCGCCCGAAAGCTGCCGCGGGTAATGATTCATCCGGTTCGACAGGCCCACAACGCTGAGAGCAGTCTCAACGTGAGTTCGCCGCTCTGACTTCGAGAGTTTCGTCAACAGCAGCGGAAGTTCGACGTTCTGGTAAGCGGTGAGTACGGGAATCAGGTTGTACATCTGGAAGATGAAACCCACGTGCCTCGCCCGCCAATGCGTCAGCTTACTCCCGGACATGTGCGTGATCTCGTCCCCCGCCACGGTGATGCTGCCGTGCGTTGGCACATCCAGGCCACCGAGCAGATTCAGCAGCGTGGTTTTTCCGGAGCCGCTTGGACCCATGAACCCCACGAAGTCGCCCTTGTCCACGTCCAGGTTGAGCCGTTGCAGCACCTGGATCTCTTCTCCGCCGCGGCGGTAAGTCTTGGAGAGTCCACGCACCTGGATCAGACTATTTCCACTTCCCTGGCCATCCACTCGAATCATCTTTGCCGCTCCTATTTCTTGATCTTAACCGCCTGCCCGTCTCTCAAATCGGCCGGCCCGCCAACGACTACCTCGTCTCCCGCAATCAGCCCGGACAAAATCTCCGTTTGCGCCCCTTCCGCGTTTCCCACGGCTACGGCGCGCCGCTCGACGTGGCCATCCTTCACAAGAAAGACTATCTTCTTGCCGTTGTCATCGCGCAGCGCCTCATTCGGAAGCAGCGCCGCCACTTTCGGCGCATTCGAATCGCCCTTCTTCTTCGGCGCATCCTCGAGAAAAGTCACTTTGACGCCCATGTCCGGCAAAATCCGCGGGTCCAGTTTGTCAAACGAAATACGTACCTTTACCGTCGCTTTCTGTCGATCGGCCGTCGGAATTACGGTGCGAACGTGGCTCGGAATCTGCCAATTCGGATACGCATCCAAAATCGCCGTCACCGGCTGCCGGTCTTTCACGCGCGCGATGTAAGATTCGTTGACGTCCACTTCGATCTCATTCGAGTTCATGTCCACGATCGTTGCAATGCCAGTGCGGGTGAACCCGCCTCCCGCGGAAATGGGCGAGACCATCTCCCCGACCTGCGCATCCTTCGAAACCACAATCCCGTCGTATGGCGCGTTAATCACGCAATTGTCGACCGCCTGCTGCGCTTCGGCAATACGCGCAGTCGAAGCCAGCACCTGCTCCTTTGCCAATTCGATCTTGGCTTTCAGACTGTCCGCAGCGGCGCTGGACGTATCTAATTGCTCCTGCGATTGCACGCCCGCCTTCCGCAATTCTTCGGCGCGCCGTAGTTCAATTTCCGCGAGCCGCAGTTGCACTCGCAGGTCAGCGATCGCCGCTTGTGAAGCATCCCTGTCCGCCTTCGCCGAATCCAGCGCCCGTTTGGCGTCCGACTCGTCCAGCGTGGCCAGCAACTGTCCTGTGTGAACGTGCGTGCCTTCGTCGAAGAATACGCCCGTGACTCGTCCGGTAATTTTTGCGGCTATCGTGGCCCTGCGCCGCGGTGTGACGTAACCGCTCGCATTCAAAACCGCCTCGCGGCCTCCTGTGGCCGGCTTGTCCGCGGTGACGACCTGCACGACTGGTGTCTGGTCTCGAAATGCCAGCGCCAGTCCCCCAAGAAGCACGATTAAGCCAAGCACGGCGGATGCATACCCCACCCGTTTCCCGGTTTGACCCTTCGATCTGCTGCTGTCGTGTATCCGCAGCGAATCCAGATCCGGTCTTGTATGAATTTCCGTCGCCGCCATCACTTCCCTTTTCTCCGCGCAAACAGCTTTACACATGCGTCTACGCAGCAGCGATTTGAAAGATTACAGGACGTCCACAAATTTCTTATTTGCATTGTACCTTAGCTTATCTTCCCCCGCGCGACGCCTGCCGAGCGAATCCGGGCTTTTTCCCTAAGCTTCTGCTTCTGAGTCCAAATTGATTCCCCTGTGCTTTGCGGCGCGCCTGCTCTCAAGTATACTTTTCCTGTCGCTAATTATCTTAGTTTGTGAGATATTTAGCTGTCAAGATAAAATGCGCCAAATCAACTGCACCGTTGAACTGCCCAAGCCCGCTTCGTCCCGCAAACGGAACGCCCTCATCCTCCGCGTTGGCATGGAACTCGGCCGCGAACTCAGCACCGTCTCCATCTTTTTCCACCAGTCCATAGCCGCCAAACTGGGGCTGAATGTTACTGATACCAGATGCTTCGAGCTCATGGCTCGTTATTCGCAGGGCCCCCTCACCGCCGGTGACCTCGCCCGCCATACCGGGCTCACCACTGGCGCCGTCACTGGCATCCTCGACCGCCTTGAAAAAGCCCGCCTCGTCGAACGCTTCCGGGACGCCAGCGACCGCCGCAAGGTATTTGTCCGCCCCCGCATCGAGGCTCTCCAGCGCGTTGGCCGGCTTTATCAAGGCCTGGCGGCCGCATCCATTAAATTGGCTTCCCGTTACTCCACCAAGGAACTTGAGCTAATCGACGATTACCTCGTACGCACCCTTCGCGTCGTCCGCGAGCAGTCAGGCAAAAAAAACAATTGACCGCCAACTCGGCCTGATCTAGCATTGGTTTTAGGAAATTTTCCGTAAAGGGCAGCCTCTGGCTGCCTTTTTTGCTTTTTCGGCCCTCGGGTGAGGCCTACGACAGCCCGGCCCCGGGTGCTGGAGCTGGCTGAACACTGAGGCGATCCAGCCCGATCTCTAAAACTTCCTAACTACCTTTAGAATGAACACTTACAAAACGGCGATTATGTATTTCACACAGAAATGCGGTAAGATAGATGCGCCGTGACAGGGCATGGCTCTACGTGCGCCTATGGGTTGGCCGCCTGTTTAACCTAGCCGGAATGCCAGGAATTGTGAGGAATTGTGATTATGAGGCTTCGATCTGCCAAGGAAGCGTATCGGTTCGAGTAGGTCCATTGTTTACAGTTGTGCAGGTGAATGGCTTGGACGTGTACTTCCACCGCTTAACTGGGAAAATTGACGGAATGGGATTCAGCCTAGTTTCTGGTTGCAAGCCGGAGTCAACGCCACAATTAGCTGATTTTGGCGAGCTACCCGTTGATTCGCAGCCACAACTTCAAAGGCAAACCCAGTCGGCAAAGCGTTAATGATGCACTGATTGTCGCCATTGTAGTGTTGCAGCAATCTCGCTTGAATGTCGCCGGACTCTCCGACGTAGATATATCGCTGTGCGTTGAAAATTGCATACACCCCGGATGCATGGGGCGCGTTCGCGACGATGGATTGATAAGTCCATGGAAGAGAGGGTAGGCCGGGGCCAATGGGCATGGAAACCTCCACGCAAGGATAGGCTATAACACAATTCAATTGTCGTGCAATTCAATTGTGCTTTGAGACTCTTCCCCTGGGATTCACTTTGGCTGCATCGACGGTGAGACCGGTCTCTTTGTCTGTCCTATTTAGGCCGATACCTAAAATTGCAACAACGGCGGACGGTTTCAAATCCGTGTCATTGGCTCCAATATTTGTAGCTTGCATGCCAAAGTTCACAGACAGCATCCAGAGTCCTTCGTTTAGCCCTTGTTTCTTAATAAGTGCTTCAGCTACTTCCTTGTAGGAAAACATGATCTGTGATGGTTCGGCCATGTGTTGCTCCTGTTAGATAGCGACAGTTACCTGAGGTAATGTACTGGATGTTGCTTCGGGCTTAAAAGCCTTACGGATCCTTTTTTTTCCTGTTAACTGGATGTTGTAAAACGAATAGTATGCTTGCAGAGTTTGCATAAATTGCTGTTCAAACCGTCGCGCCAAGACGTTATAAAATTCCTCAGCACCAACTTTGGACGCCACAGCCGATACAAGGTAGGTATTTAGACTTGTTTGGTCCCGCTCAGCTAATCTTGCGGCTTGCCGATGAATGCCCTGTGGCAGTCGAAGTACAATCCGTCCGCTGTAATCGATAGCGCTGGACGGTTTAGGAATCTCATGGCCTTCAGCTAAGGCATTTTCAATCCATGCTTCGGCCGATTTTTCTAAATTTGTATAAGCTTCTTCGGCGGTTTCTCCTTGTGCAAAACAACCAAAAAATTCCAATAACTCAGCATGGAATCCTCCTTCAGCTTCCAGGGGAATAACAATTCTTGCGTATGGTTGTTGGAGGTATTCTTTCGGCGTCATTTCTCTTCCGCCTTTCTTTGGCGAGCCAGTTCTTCCCAGCAGTCCAAGTCTGCGGACAATACTTTTAGAATCGACTTTACTGTAAAGCCTTTGAGTTTGGCATGCCCAGGTATACTGAGAGGATTGCGGCCCGGAAGAATGCTGACATAAGTTGGCTCTTTGCCACGATTTGTCAATCTGCGCCCAACGCTCTCGGCCAATGAAACAACCTCAGATCGTTTGGCATTAAAGGCCCCAGCGCGGAGGGCTTCTAGTTCGTTCCTCAGCGCTTCTATCTTTGCCGGGTCCATAGTACCACCTGTGGTATCAATCGTCAATCTCGAACTTTGTCATACATAAGCGTTGCGCTCAATCAGGCAATGGTGCTTACTAATTATTGAGCGGAACGGGCGGGAGTCGAACCCGCAAAACCCTGCTAGGAGTTAACGAATTATAAGTTCGCTGGGCTTGCCTCATGCCCGACCGTTCCATACAAAGGGGTGGACGCGCTGGGATTTGAACCCAGGGGCAATGGGTGGATAGCCAATCGGCCCCCAACCTGGCGCGCCCACTTATTAAAAACACCAATAACAGTTGACTTTCGCGGGAGGGATGCAGCAAGATGGGGTCGAGCTTAAGCGGCCCTGAGAGCAACCTTCCAGCGCTGCCAAAAATTCCAAACGGAGAGCCGACTTGGCGGTCGGCTTTTTCCGTTTATAGTCACACATTCTCAACGAGTGGCAGAATATTTGCAAGAGAAAAACGCAAAATGTGGTTGACGTTTTCGTACTAGGTCTATATGTAGTGGTTCTCTTTCTGGATAGACAAGGAATAGAGATGCGCGTAGAAAAAGCGAAGTTTGATGCGGCATTAGTAAGGCTGCTAAAAGCCAAACCTGAGCCGCGAAAAAATATAAAGGTTGCGAAGAGAAAACCCGCGAAGATAATACAGCCTACGCAGTGAGCTTGCTGTATGGGAGAGCTTCTCCGCGAGTCAGATTCTTGAGTGCAGCGTCGAACATTTCTAACTGTGCTCCCCTCCGATTGAACCTGTAAGAAAATTCATTGCAGTAGCGGCCCAAGTGCTTTATCGAAACCTTGTGAAACGTGCCGTAGACACCGCGCTTGAGCAGTGAGAAAGCGGATTCGATGTGCTGTGTATGATTCGCGCCGGATGCGTAGGTCTCTTGATGGTTGATTGCCCGATGGTCCGCGAAGTATCCGCGCTTGCCGATTATGGCGAACGTAGAGTGCTCATCGGTTTGCAGCGTGGCATCCTGGCTGACGTGCTTGTCGAGAATCGGCGCGGTTATTTCGAGTTTCGCATCCTTGACCGGAACTAGCCGCAATTTGCCACCGCGTTCAATCATACCGAGTACAACGTCGCGCTCTTCTTTCTTGACGTAAGGACGGCCCTTGCGAGGCTTGCGCGGAGTCATGTAGGTGTGATCGGCCTCGACTACGCCAGAGAGCAATCCGCCGTCTTGCATAGCCTCACGGATTCTGTGGCACAGGTGCCAAGCGGTGCGATAGTTTACGCCGAGATGCCGTTCGATCTGCTTCGCCGAGATGCCTTTCTTGGCTTCACAGATGAGCGCAATGGCCATAAACCATTTTGTGAGGGGCAGGTGCGTATCGTTGAAGATCGTGCCGCTAGTGGCCGAGAATTGCTTTCCGCACTCTTTCTCTAAGCACTGGTAAATCCGCGTGCGCTGATTCTTGCCCTTCTTCTCGCGGGTAATCTTCGACACTTTAACGCTGCCGCAGTGGATACAGCCAATCTCGCTCGGCCAGCGCATCTTTTCAATGTAATCAAGGCAATCGTCGTCAGTCTTGAACTTGCGGGTTACGTCTATGAGCTTCATGGTGCCTACCTATGCGAGAGCCACATCATCAGAGCCGCAAAGAGAATTACGCCAGCAATTACCGCGACTTCCCACTTCGGTCTCGGTCTTTGGCTTCCCGGCATGTAGGCAGACTACCAAAAACTCAGTTCTGTGTCAAGTGCATAATAGTCCTTTATCTACCTTTAGAATGAACACTTACGCAAATGCCGAGAGGGGCTAGGCCCCGGGAAGGTCGATCGTAGCTCACGCTACCTTCCTGTTCATTTGCGAGACGAACCGTCCCACAATCGGCCACTCCACCATTAAGAACTGTCGTTTGCGTACGTCTTAAATTCAAGACGCTGAATGACTTAGTTGACTCTACTCTAAGGCATTCGGAATGCGCTCAGTCATTTCTACTTCTGAATGGAGTCTATCCGCATGTTTAATTTCTCGAAAGACCTCAGGTACGCTTTCCGCACCCTGACAAAAAACCCAGGCTTCGCCATCATCGGGATCGTCACGCTCGCCCTGGGTATGGCCGTCAACACTACTCTCTTCAGCGTCATCAACGGTTTTCTGCTTCGTCCCCTTCCAGTGCCTGATGCAGAACAGATTGTCGTTCTTTCGCTGCAACAATCCGGTTTGACGGGGGTGCACAGCTTCTCCCATCCCGATTATGAGGACTTGCGAGACCACACCGACTCATTCAGCAGCCTACTAGCCTACAACGTAACACTCGGTTCCATAGCCGTTGATCATAATGCCGACCACTGCATCATCAGCCGCGTCTCCAGCAACTACTTCTCCGCCCTCGGCGTTCGGCCAGCGTACGGTCGCCTCATATTGCCGACGGAGGGTCGTACTCCCGGGTCCG
>Ga0335085_10014635_pt1 | contig 11433 bp, 12 predicted proteins | sample Lox_Sample_45_FD_206712 | JGI IMG/M metagenome (GOLD analysis project Ga0335085, IMG submission 206712) | Soil microbial communities from Loxahatchee National Wildlife Refuge, Florida, United States - Lox_Sample_4.5 | ecosystem: Environmental > Terrestrial > Soil > Wetlands | place: USA... | reverse complement strand
GCTACTCTGGAAGCTTCCCAACAACTACCAGGCGATCGCCCCCGCCATCGATAAGGGTGCGCCGGTCGTTTTCCAAGCCAATGAAGACATCAGCCGCTCATTCCGCTCGCTGGCAGCGACCTTAGCCGATGCCGCGCCGGCTAGCGAAGGCTCTCTTGATCTGGCCTACAAGCACGATAAAGGCGCCTCGAAAGAAAAGGGTGCCCGCCGCCTGCTGATCTCCCCGCTCCGCGCCGGCCAGTAACTTCAAGGCTTCAGCATCTCGCGCATCCTAGCCAAAGTCCCGCCATTTCTGGCATGCTGACGGTTGCCGCAAAATCCCCCTATGCACTGCGCGGCCGATTCCCGAGGTGCCACCCACTCCCGGCGGTGGTGGCTCATGCTGCTGTTGGTGTGGATCGCCAGCGGGCTCTACACTGCGTCCTTGCTCGATCGCGGATGGGTTCCCCACGACGAAGGCGCAATTGCCCAGAGCGCCCAGCGCATTCTTGACGGCCAGCTTCCACACCGTGATTTCGACGAGCTGTATACCGGCGGCTTGAGCTATCTCAACGCGCTCTCCTTCCGCCTGTTCGGCGAGAACCTGCTCAGCCCGCGTATCATGCTTTTCCTGTTCTTCCTCGCGTGGGTTCCAGCGGTGTTCTGGAGCGCTTCCCGCTTTACCGATTCTACCGGCGCGGGCGCGGTGACACTGCTGGCCGTAGTATGGAGCATCCCTAACTACAGCGCGGCTCTGCCCTCCTGGTACAACCTCTTTTTTGCAACATTCGGAATCGTCGCACTGCTGGTATATTTCGAGAACCCTTCAAGAAAGTGGCTGTTCGCCGCCGGGTTGTGCTGCGGGATCAGTTTTCTCTTCAAACTTTCCGGAATTTATTTTGCTGCCGGCGTACTGCTTTGGTTGGTCTACCGCGAACAGGAACTGTGCCGTAGCGATCCCCGCGGCGCGCGGCCACAAAGGAATCTCTACTCCCTTTTTGTCTTCGCTGGGATGGCAGGCTTCGTGGTCGCCGTTGTTCTTCTTGCCCGGCACGGAGCCTCTGCGGTCGTTTTCGTCGAATTTGTGCTTCCCGGCCTTCTGCTGGCCTTCTTGTGTGCGAGCGCCGAGCTTGCTGGAATCCCCGGAGGGTCACCCAGGCGATTCGCGTCCTTCTTCGGAATGCTGCTTCCGTTCGCGACAGGCGCCGGGTTGCCGGTGCTTTTGTTTCTGCTTCCTTACGTGAAGTGCGGAGCGCTCCCAAGCTTCCTCAGAGGTGTCTTTGTTCTGCCGAGCCGCCGTCTGGCCTTCGCTACCCAGCGTCCTCCCGGCTTCGGCCCGGTCCCGATTCTGGCGGCGATCATTCTGTCGGTTCTGTTATTCGCGGCTTACCAGGGAAAGGTGCGCTCGAAAATCGCGCATCTGGTGATCGGTCTGGGGCTTTTCGTCGTTCTGCTCGTCTCTAAATCGCAGCCGCGAATCTATTCGGCCACTTGGGATCCTCTGCTGCTCCTGATTCCGCTGTCCACCCTTGCCGGACTGTTCGCCTTGGGAGACCCGCGCCATGAGGCATTGGCCCGGGAACGACTGATGCTGCTGCTGGCGATTGCGGCCACCTGTTCGCTCATCCAGTTGCCGTTCTCGGCCGCCATTTATTTCTGCTACGTGGCACCGCTGGTTGGGTTGTCTCTGCTGGCTCTTTATTCTGTCCCGCCAAAAATTACCCGCCCTTTGCTCGCTATCCTTCTCGCCTTTTACCTTGCCTTTGCAGTATTTCGCGTTACACCCGGCTTTCTCTACTCGATGGGATATCTCTATCAGCCAAACCCGGAAACCGCATCTTTGAAGCTGCCCCGCTCCGGCGACTTGCGCGTCAGTCCGGCTGACGCCGCCCAGTATCAGCAACTGATCCCCGAGATTCAGGCGCACGCCGGCACCAGCAACTTCATCTACGCGGCACCCGATTGCCCGGAAATTTATTTCCTCGCGGGTAAGCAAAATCCGACGCGGGCTCTCTTCGACTTCTTTGCTGACCCAATCACGCTCAAGGCGACCGTCATGCAGGCAATCGAAGCTCACAACGTGCAAGTGGTCGCGATTTACTACGAGCCGAAGTTTTCAGGGCGGATGTCCAACGATCTGCTCAGTGCTTTGGTGGTACGCTTCCCCAACGGCAAGCGGTTCGGCGATTTCGAGGTCCGCTGGCGTCCGTAAACTCTACCGGATGCACTCCAGAATGATGTGAGTGTACGGAATGCGCAGCATACGCTCGCGGATGCTGGCCTTCACGTTATCGAAGACCTTGGAGGCGATCTTCACGTATCCTTCTTCGTCGCGCACAAATTCGCCGCGGTCCCGTGCCAGCAGCGCCTTCGCCGCCGAACTCTGACGGTTGGTCCAGACGCCGTCGAGAGTCACCAGCTTCCCGCCGGGTTTCAAGGCTTGGTGGGCGATCTGAAAAAGCTGCTGCGATTCGGCATCATCGAGGTGATGAAGGATTCCGAGGGCCAGCACCAAGTCGAAATAGGATCGTTCCGCCAGCGTGTACTGGCTCACCCGCTCGCAGACGAAGCGTGCCTGTGGAAAGCGCCGCGTCGCCTGCTCGATGTATTCAGCGCTGGCGTCAAAGCCGACGTATTCGCACGGCGGCAGATAGGGGACAATTGTCCCCGGCCCACAGCCAATCTCCAGAATGCGGTCGCCCGCCTTGGGGCGGATGAACTCGTTGACCAGCATGCGGCTGCGCGCGGGCCCGCCAATCACGTTCCAAAACAGCTGATAAGCCTGCGGCAGCGCCAGCACCGAGCGAATCGTTCGAATCATTGATTTTTTGGTACGATTGCCTGCAAGATACGCGCAGCTTTATTGAAACACAAACGCGCCCCGCCTGGCCGCGAGGACGTCAATTCTATGAAAGTCATCATTCTCGCCGGAGGACTGGGCACGCGTCTGGCCGAGGAAACCTCCTCTCGTCCCAAACCGATGGTTGAGATCGGCGGCAAACCGATCCTCTGGCACATCATGCAGCATTATGCCAGCCACGGCTTCAATGACTTCCTCGTCGCCTGCGGATACAGGGGCGAAATCATCAAAGAGTACTTTCACAACTACCTGATCCATAACAGTGACCTGTTTATCAGTCTGAAAGACGGTTCCTGCAAAGTCGCCAACTCCACTGTTCCGGACTGGCAGATCGGAGTGATCAATACCGGACTGAACACTTTGACCGGTGGGCGCGTGCGCCGGCTGCAGAGCTTCCTCGGTACAGAGCCGTTCATGGTGACTTACGGAGATGGACTCTCCGATGTGGATCTGAAAGCTTTGCTCAAGTTTCACCGCAGCCATGGCAAGCTGGCGACGGTGACCGCCGTCTCACCGGTTGCGCGCTTCGGCAGTCTGGAACTCAGGGGCGATGCCGTGGCTCGCTTCGCGGAGAAACCGCAGACGGGAGAAGGATGGATCAACGGCGGTTTCTTCGTCTTCGAGCCCAATATCCTCAAATACATCGCCGGGGATCAGACTACGCTGGAAGGTGAACCTCTGGAGCGGCTTGCAGCCGACGGGCAGCTCATGGCTTACCGTCACTCCGGCTTCTGGCATCCCATGGACACCTTACGTGATAAGCAATACCTCGAATCGCTCTGGGCCAGCGGAAAAGCGCCTTGGAAAACCGCTTGATGCTTCGAGACTTCTATCACGGCAAGAAAGTCCTGATCACCGGACACACCGGCTTTAAAGGTGGCTGGCTAAGCGCGTGGTTGAAATCGCTGGGCGCAGAGGTCACCGGACTCGCGCTTCCTCCTGACACCACACCCAATCTCTTCGACTCGACCTGTCTCGGTTGCGGCATGATTTCCATCCTTGGTGACATTCGCGATCAGCCGGTCGTCGCCTCGGTATTTCAGCAATCCGCGCCCGAAATCGTCTTTCACAATGCGGCCCAGCCGCTGGTCCGCCGCGCTTATCGCGAACCGGTCGAAACCTACGCCACTAACGTGATGGGCACCGCGCATGTGCTCGAAGCGGTGCGGCACACGCCCTCTGTTCGCGCAGTGGTGGTTGTGACCAGCGACAAGACTTACGAAAACCGCGAGTGGTTCTGGGGATATCGTGAAGAAGACACGCTAGGCGGCCGCGATCCCTACAGTTCAAGTAAAGCCTGCGCCGAATTGGTCACCGCAGCCTATCGCCAATCCTTTTTTACCCAAGAAAGATCCGCCCGCATCGCGACGGCCCGTGCCGGCAACGTAATCGGCGGGGGAGACTGGTCACAAGATCGCCTGGTTCCCGATATCGTGCGCGGCATCACGGCGAATCAGCCTGTGATCATTCGTAACCCAGATTCAATTCGCCCCTGGCAGCACGTTCTCGAACCCCTCCATGGTTACCTGACGCTGGCGCAGAAACTCTGGGAGAACTGCGACTTCGCCGGCGCCTGGAACTTCGGCCCGCGTGACCAGGATGCCATCTCTGTCGGAGATCTGGCGAAGCACGTGATTACGAAGTGGGGAAAAGGAGAGCTGAAAATTCAGCGGGATCCGCAAGCGCCGCATGAGGCGCAGGTCCTGCGATTGAATACCTCAAAGTCTCACACCCGTCTGGGCTGGCGGCCAGTTCTCGAACTCGACCGCGCTCTCACCTGGACGGTCGACTGGTACCGCAAGTTCTACGATGATCCTGCCTCCGTCGCTGCGCTTACCGCCGAGCAAATTGACTTGTTCTCGGAGGCCGCAAGCCTATGACCCAACCGCGCTCCGCGCTGGTCACTGGCGCGTCCGGGCTGATTGGTTCTGCGCTGGTCCGCCGGTTGGTCGCCGAAGGCCTGCGCGTTTACTGCTTAGTACGCCCGGGCAGCCTCGCGAAATCAGCTCCTTCCCCTGAATTGCGAGTCATAGAGGTTCCTTCCTTCGCGACGGACGTCTTGAGAGCATCACTGGCGGGCACCGGCTACGATGTCGTATTTCACCTCGCCTCCTACGGTGTGCAGATCAACGATCGTGACCGCGACCAGCTGATTCCCGGAAATGTTGGGGTTCTCGCGAACATACTAGAAGCCCTCGCCGCGAATCCGCCCGCCCAGTTCATTTTCGCGGGCAGTTGCTCGCAGTATGGTTTCCCGGCGCAGGTTGGACAGCCTATTTCCGAAGACCAGCCGCTCCGCCCTACTTCTCCCTACGGCGCTGCCAAGGCCGCAGCCGAACTCTATGGACAAGCGCTCGCCTTGCAATTAAAGATCCCGTTCGTCAGCCTGCGCCTGTTCAATGTCTACGGACCTGGCGAGGGAGCGCATCGCCTGCTGCCCTCGATCATTCACGCGCTCGATCGCGATCAACCCGTTGCTCTTACCGGCGGCGAGCAGCAACGCGATCTCCTGTATGTCGATGACATCGCGGGCGCCCTTTTCGCCGCCGGAGGTTCCAAACTGAGGCCCTCGACCGCTTACAATGTCTGCTCGGGCAAGCCAGTGCGCATTCGGGAAGTGGGAGAAACCGCAGCCCGCTTAATGGGCAAGCCGCAAACTCTGCTGCACTGGGGAAAGCTTCCGTATCGCAGTGAGGAGCCCATGTGGGTGGTGGGAGATCCTGCGCGTTTCGAGGAAGCTACTTCGTGGCAGCCGCAGATGGACTTCGAAGAAGGCATTCGCAGCATGATCAGCGCCGTTCGCAAACGTGAACACCAACATGCAGTTTGATCAATTCGCGGGAAACTACAAGCACCTGCTCGATGAAAGCATTGCACTCTCGGGTGAGGACTCTTCCTACTTCGCCGAGTACAAAGCGCGCTACCTCGCGCGCGTGCTGGGGAATGAGTTCGCCGGCAAGATTCTGGATTTCGGTTGCGGAGTGGGAATGCTCTCCCGCTTCCTCAAGAAACACCTGCCAAAATCTCACCTCAATGGCTTTGACGTCTCGCAGGAAAGCATTGCGCGCATTGATCATTCCCTGAGCAGCGAGGGGATCTTCACCTTTGAGCCCGATCACCTCGGTTGCGACTACGATCTGATCGTGGTAGCCAACGTTCTGCATCACATCGTTCCGGATCGGCGGCCAAGCATCGCTTCTGACCTGACGCAGCGACTTGCGCCGGGCGGGAAGCTGGCCATTATCGAGCACAATCCGGCCAATCCGCTTACGCGAAGAACCGTCGACCGCTGCCCGTTCGATGAAGACGCGATTCTGTTGCCGCGCAGCGAGAGCCTACACCTGATCGCTTCCTCCGGCCTGAAGCTCTATCGCCGCGATTACATTGTCTTCATGCCGCGCTTCGCCTCGGCTCTTCGCCCTGTGGAACCGTGGCTGTCATGGCTTCCGCTGGGAGCGCAATACGCCGTATTGGGTGAAAAACATGGCTGACGGGAAACGGCTGCTAACCATGCTCGTACCTGTGTTCAACGAAGAGCCGAATATTGCGCCGCTCTACCAGGCGCTGCAGCCCGTTCTACAGCAACTCTCGCCGCGCTACGACTTTGAGATCCTATTCACCGACAACCACTCCACCGACGGCACCTTTGCAGCGATCGAGCAACTTGCGGCCCGGGACCCCCGCGTCCGCGCGCTGCGCTTCTCCCGCAACTTCGGCTTCCAGCGGTCCATCCTCACCGGCTACCTGCATGCCCGCGGAGACGCGGCCATACAAATCGATTGCGATCTTCAGGACCCTCCAGAGCTGATCGTAGAGTTTGTGAAGAAGTGGGAGGAGGGAAATCGCGTCGTTTACGGCATTCGCAGCTCGCGCAAAGAGGGCTGGATGATGAATGCAACGCGGCGCTTTTTCTACCGCCTGATCGACTCGCTCAGCGAAGACGATCTGCCCCTCGATGCTGGCGACTTCCGACTGGTAGACCGCCGCGTCCTCGACGAACTCAGGACTCTCGACGACTCCCAGCCTTATCTCCGCGGCACCGTCGCATCCCTGGGATTTACGCAGGTAGGTATTCCCTATGATCGGGCCGAACGTACTCGGGGGGAAAGCAAGTTTTCCTTCAGTGAACTGGTGGGTCTGGCGCTCGACGGCATACTGAACCATTCAGTCGTGCCCCTGCGCATTGCGACTTATCTGGGACTTGCGGTTTCCGTGCTCACACTGCTGGCAATCATCGGATATTCCGCCGGTCGCCTGTTCTTCGGCGCCAACTGGCCTCCCGGCTTTGCCTCTATCATCATCCTCATCCTGGGCTCTCTTAGCCTGAACGCCTTGTTTCTGGGGATCATCGGCGAATATCTGGGAAGAATTTACAAACAGGTGAAACGGCGCCCGCTCACGATCGTCGAGCGCGAGATCGGTTCGTCCGCCGCTTCCCAAAGTCGTTCGGCCGCGCTTTAGCTCTCGGCTCCGACCGGTTCCTCGATCAGAATCTTGGGCTCCAGCACGAAGGTCGCCTGGATGGAGCGGGCAATGAGGCAGCTGCGCTCGGCCTTTTCCAGCAACCTCCCGGCGAGCTCACGATCCTGTTCGCGGTGGATGCTCACCACCGGACGCAGCTCAATTCGGGTGAATCGCAACCCACCTTCCTGCTTCTCAATTGTCCCTTCGACCTGCACTTCAAGGCCTTGAAACTCCAGCTTGGAGTTCTTTGAAATCCCCCGGAAGGTGGCGACGTAGCAGGTCGCCACGCCCGCCAGCAGCAGGTGCTCGGGTGTCCACATGCCGGGCTCACCCCCAAATTCTGGCGGAGCCGCAAAGTTGATGGTGCGTGGAATGGATTCATCTGCCTCGACGATACCGCGCTTATGCAGCGTCCAATGCGCGGTGGCCTGGTACCGGTATTTTTTGTCCACAGTCACCTCCATCTGCGACTTTAGCAACCCCGGATATTCTCCGGCTGTGCCTTTGATCACCGCTAAGTGTGTGCCGTCAAACCAGTTGTCCCAGTGATGATTGTCACAAGCTGGAGTGAGGGCGGTCACGGCATGCATGTGCATCCCGGCTGAGAATACCGACCATGCCGGATCGCCGGCCTCCCCCGCGGAGGTGCAATATGTCCACGGATAAACGTGACATTCTCGATGTCCTCAAGTTCGAATTGAATTTCCTCGAACAGGGAGGCTATGGGCGCTCGGTGCGCACTCCTTGGAAGCCTACTTCTATTTTTCAGGACTCGCTCTCTTGCATTAACTTCAACGATCCGGGGCGTCCCCACGCCTGCAGTCAATGCCTGCTTTCGGATTTCGTTCCGGCCGAAGGACAGAGCGAAGAAGTTCCCTGTCACCACATCCCCTTAAATCCGGATGGCGAAACCGTGGACACCATGGAACGCCAGTGCAATCAGCTGGAACTCGAAGAAGCCGTCAAGAACTGGCTCAGAGACACCATTCAGCGCATCGAAACCGAGCGCGCCCAGAAAGCCAAAACCGGCCCTCGCCAATAAGGTTCTGGCAAGCTCCGCTTTACCATTTTGGGAAGAAGAACGTCTCCCACTCGCATTGCTCCTACCCAAACTCGTCCGCCACCGCTATCCTCTCAGCAATGAACGGAGGTCCTATGAAGCGCGAGTTCGCCTCGCTAAGCGCCCAGGAAGCTCTACACGTGGCCATCTTTGTCGAGGAGCGCAACGCCGAGATCTATCACCAGTTCGCCGAGATGTTCGCTGAATTCCGCGACCCGGAGTCGCTGGAGATTGCTGCCTGCTTCTGGGACATGGCCAACGAGGAGCGCATGCATGGCACGATGTTGCAGAAGCGGTACTTCGATCGCTATGGAACCCGCCCCTGCGCCGTCACTGAAGAAGACATCTCCGACTTCATTGAAGTCCCGAGGCTTGAGAACGGAGAGATCTTCACCATCAGCAAGCTGAAAGTCGGGCGTTCTCCCCGCGAAATGGCATTGGAGATCGCGATGGCCGCCGAGCAGAACGCCGTCCGCTATTACAGCCGCCTGAGCGAAGTGACAGAGGATGCTGAACTGAAGGCGTGTTACCGCGAGTTTGTAGATTTTGAATCCGGACACAGCGATTGGTTAGAGAAAAAACTCTCTGAAGCGAGGCGTACGTCGGGCGGAACAAAGTTGGCGTGATCAATCCTGTTTGGCCGGAGCCGTGGTTTCATCCTGCGGAAAGGCCTTCAACACTACTTCTCTCACCCTCGAGGTCGTCTTCTTGTTGACGTCAGTGGTGTACTCAGTCAGCGTTCCCTTCAAGACGTAATACGCCTCATCGCCAGGGTTCTTTCCGCTTCCTCGCTCCACGGTTCCTTTAAACTCATACCAGACGGCATGCACGGTCTCAGTAGTAAAAGTAAGACTCTTGCCGTCGAGTTTCCCTTGCTTGAAGAACTGATCGAGAAAAGCACCGCGGTCACTCTCCTGGTCGCCGTAGCGCGAGACAAATCCCGTGACCCGGCCCGCGTCCTCAACAGAGACCTGCACAAACTCCCCATCCTGCAGGAAGCTGTACATTCCGGAATACTCCGAGGTGGAATTTGGCTTCGCGGCTTGGTTAGGCGCCGCCTGGGGGGCGGCATAGACACTGGCCAGCAGCATCCAAGCGAAAATAAGCAAGGTTTTCATGAAATCATTCCTGTCCCTACGGTATCGGAAGATGCATTCTATTCGATCGCAGTAATGGGCCCCAAGGAACTTCCCATTCCGGGACATTGCCATGGGCAGGCTATAATAAAAGGCTTCTGCCACAGCGGCAGGGTGCATGAATCAGGGTTCTGGAAAGAGAAAATCCGAGAAACCAGCTGCGGCAAACCAGCCGCCTGCACCTAAATTCCTGGTGCAGTTGGAACCCTGGCACAGGAACCTCTCCAGCCTGCTGAAAACCGAGGCTTTGCAGCCGCTTCCGACGGCTTCGACGCCGGGTGAGTTTTGGCCCGACGTCTTCGTCTCCTCTGGCCTGCCCTGGCGCCGCTTCGCCGAATCGGCCCTCTACCACGCGCTCGTCATTGCTGCTCTTTGGGGCACGGTACAGTTGCTGGGAAGCCGCCTCCGGCCGGCGCCGGTCTCCGCTTTCGACCGTTCCGAGGTAATTTACTACCAGGCTTCAGAATACCTTCCGCCACTGAACAGCCGCCGCCACATCTCCTACCACGCGCAGAAAGGCGAACCAGCCTTTGCCAAGCAGGAGATCATCTCGGTACCCGCTGACCCTGATAATTCTCGTCAAACCATCGTGACGCCTCCCAAAGTCAGGATCAACCACGAGGTTCCGCTGCCCAACATTGTCGCTTGGAACCCGACGAGCGTGGAGGTGCCCATGGCCGCGACAGCGCGATCGGCCGCCCAAATGAAGCTGCCGCAGTTGCCTACCGACGTCGTGGCTCCGCCACCGGAGGTCAGCAGCGATCCCCGCCGGCCCGTAGCGGAACTCCAAACCAACGTGGTTGCACCCCCGCCGACCGTGGCGATGGCAACCATTCGTCATTCGGATATTGACATCGGGCATTCCGCAGTCGTTGGTCCCGCCCCCAAACTCCCTATGGACGAGCAGCATCGCATCGCAGGATTTGGCGGCAGAGGACTTGCCGGGACTCCCAATGTCGTGCCCCCTCCCCCGTCCGCTGGTGGCGCCGGAACGCGACGTGGCGGCGGGCAACTGATTGCCCTGAGCGTCAACCCGGCGGTAGCATTGGCTTCCACACCCTCGGGCAACCGCCGCGGTACCTTCGCCGCCTCTCCCAAAGGAAAGCCGGGCGCGCCGGGGACGCCGGATGTCTCGGCCGGAACAGGGGAGGGCGGTTCTGGAGGCGGTTCCGGCAACGCTCCGGCGGGCCTTTATGTCGCTCCGGCTCCGGTGACCTCATCGGTCGCAGGCAACGGCTCTCATTCCTATAAAGCGGGAACGGGGGACAACGATTCCCGCTTACTCGCGAGCGCCACGCCGCCGGCCCGCGTGACTTCGGCGCACGAGGTTTCCTCCGACAAAGTTACCGACGAAGAGCGGCAAGTGTTTGGCGACCGCAAGTTCTATGCCATGACCCTGAACATGCCCAACCTGAATTCCGCCGGCGGAAGCTGGGTAATTCATTTTGCGGAGATGAAAGACGACGCGCAGAAAGGAGACCTGAGCGCCCCGGTCGCGATGCGAAAGGTCGACCCGCCCTATCCCGCCGAGCTCATGCGGCAAAACGTTTCTGGCGTCGTCACCCTGTATGCCGTCATCCATCGTGACGGATCGGTCGATGGCATCCGGGTGCTCAACAGCGCCGATGATCGCCTCAACGAGTACGCCCGGTCCGCCCTCGCCCGCTGGCGCTTTTACCCAGCCACCAGGAATGGCAACGCTGTGGATCTCGATGCAGTCGTTTCTATTCCCTTCCGCCCGTCGCATTTGAAAAACGGCTTCTGAGTCGGCCTCTTTGAGTGTGGCGCCTGGATTTGCGGCCGAAGTCGGAGGTAACCGCCTATTTTTTGGCCGCCAATTTTTTCTCAAGCGCGGCGTAAACAGCGGGATTTGCGCACACTTCGTAGTAGCGGCGTTCGGTCCAGTTCTGGAAGGAGAATCCCTTCAGGTCGAC
>Ga0335085_10014634_pt1 | contig 11434 bp, 7 predicted proteins | sample Lox_Sample_45_FD_206712 | JGI IMG/M metagenome (GOLD analysis project Ga0335085, IMG submission 206712) | Soil microbial communities from Loxahatchee National Wildlife Refuge, Florida, United States - Lox_Sample_4.5 | ecosystem: Environmental > Terrestrial > Soil > Wetlands | place: USA: Florida... | reverse complement strand
GGTTGTGGGTGGCGCGGATGTTGTTGTCGACCGTGTACCGCTTGGTGCCGGTGTCGCGCATCGAGTACGGCGCCGCCCGCTGCTCGGCGAAGTGCACGATCGCCTCGGGCTGGCTGTCCTGGAGCACCCTGACCAGCCGGTCGTACTCGGTGGCGATATCGGCGTTGACGAACCCGATCTCGCGCCCGCTGACTTCCTTCCAGGCCCGCAGCCGCTCGCCGATGGGCCTGATCGGGGTCAGCGACTCCACCTCGAGCTCGACGTCGATCTTCCGCCGGCTGAGGTTGTCGAGGATCGTGACGTCGTGACCCTTGTCCGACAGGTAGAGCGACGTAGGCCAGCCGCAGAACCCGTCTCCGCCGAGAACCAGAACGCGCATCTTGGTGACAGCTCCATACTTCGGTGAAAGGTGATTAGACGTTACCGGCCACCGAGCACCGGGTGAACACGCTTTATTAAAGATGACTCGCGCTGGCCGGGCCGTCCAGCCGGGCGCGACCCGCGTACCTTAGCCGCATGGGACCAGGCTCGGAGTTCGTCGGGCGGGCGGCCGAATTGGCGCTGCTCGCCGGGCTGGCCGACGCCGCTGCCCTGGGCGAGGGCGGGGTGGCGCTGATCGGCGGCGAGCCGGGCATCGGCAAGACCCGGCTGGCCGACGAGGCCGCGGCCCGCGCCGCCGCGGCCGGCCTGACGCGAGTGCGGGCCCGGGCCGTACCCGACGAGGGCTGCCCGCCGTACTGGCTGTTCCGCCAGGTGATCGGCGAGGTCTCCAAGACCTTTATACCGAACGAGTTCCAGCACGCCCGCCTTTCCTTCCTCGCCCAGGGACCTCAGGCGCAGCCGCCCCGGCTCGACCTCGCTGAACAGCGCTTCGCCGTGTTCGAGGCGGTGCGGGACTACCTCACCGCCGCGGCGGCCGGGTCCGGCCTGGTGCTGCTGTTCGACGATGTGCAGTGGGCGGATCCGCCGTCGCTGCGACTGCTCAGGCACCTGGCCGAAGGCGTCGCCGGGTCCCGCCTGGTGCTGCTGATCACCTACCGGGACACCGAGACCGGCGGGCGGGACGAGCTGACCGCGTTCCTCGCCGCGCTGGCCCGCCAGGACGCGGTGGCCAGGATCCGGCTCACCGGCCTGACCCAGGAAGAAGTGGCCCGCCAGCTCGCCGCGGTCACCGGGCGGGCGGTCCCGCCCGAGCTGGCCGCGGCCATCGGCCGGCGCAGCCATGGCAATCCGTTCTTCGTGGGCGAGCTGGCCAGGATTATCGACGCCGGTCCTGGCGTGCTGCCGGATGCGGTGCGGGATACCGTCCGCGTTCGTCTCCATCGTTTGTCGCCGGCCTGCCGGGACGTGCTGGTCACCGCGGCCGTACTGGCTACGGCGGTCGACCCGGCCGCGGTGGCGGCGGTGACCGGCCGGGAGCTGGCCGCGGTGCTGGCCGCCCTGGACGAGGCGGCCGCCGTCGGCATCCTCGCGGCCGGGAGCTTCGGCCACGACCTCATCCGCGAGGTGGCGCGGCTCGAGCTGCCGACCGCGGACCGGCTCGCCGTGCACGCGCGGATGGCTGATTACCTGCGGCGGCAGCCGGGGGTGGCGCCCGCGCTGGTGGCGTACCACCTGCTCGAGTCGCTGCCGGTCGGCTCGGCGCCGTTGGCGGGCGAGTGGGCGCAGCGCGCCGCCGAGGCAGCGATGGAGCAGCTGGCCTGGGAGGACGCGGCCGCTTGGTACGCGAAGGCGCTGCGGATCCCGGAATCCATGGGTCAGCGGCGGCGGTGCCGGCTGCTGCTCGGGCTGGCGGTGGCCAGGCTGCGCGGCTTCGACTTGTCCGGCGGCAGCAGCACGCTGCGGGAGGCGGCCGCGGCCGCCCGTTCGGCCGGTGACCCGGCCCTGGTGGGTGAGGTCGCGCTGGCCATGGAGGGCTACAGCGACCCGGCCTGGGTCACCCTCGGCAAGCAGCTGTGCGACGAGGCGCTGGCCGGGCTGCCCGCCGGGGACAGCCCGCTGCGGGCGCGGCTGCTGGCCCGGCGGGCCGCCGAGGCCATCTACCACGGCGAGCCGGAAGCCGACCCGCTGTCGGCCCAGGCGCTGGCCATGGCCGAACGGCTTGGTGACCCGCGGGCCCTGCGCTCCGCGCTGCGGGCCCGGCAGGTCGCCCGCGGCGGCCCCGACGGCGCTCTCGACCGGGTGACCTTGGGCAGCCGGATGCTGGCGCTCGGGGTGGCGGACGGGGACGACGAGGCGGTCCTGTGGGGACGGCTGTGGCGGGTGGACGCGTTCGCCCAGCTCGGGCGGGTGGCTCCGGCCGCCGCGGAGCTGCTGGCGGTGGAGCCGACGGTTTCGCGGCTGCGCTCGCCGGGGCCGTTGTGGCACCTGCGGCGGAGCGAGCTGGCGCTGGCGTACGCGCGAGGAGAGTTCGACCGGGCGTTCCGGCTGGCGTCCGAGTGCCTGCGGCTGGCGGCGCACGGGCACGAGAACATGCGCTCGCTGACCGCCTCGGTGGTGGTCCGGCTCAACTCGATCACCGGGCGGGACGAGTGGCTGCCGCCGTCGCTGGACGACTTCGGCTGGTCACCGCCGTTCGGCACGGCGATGCGGGCGCTGTGGCACCTGGACCTCGGGCGTCTGCCCGAGGCGCGGGAGTGCTACCAGCGCGACGAGGTGTTCGCCGAGGTACCGGGGATCAGGCACCTCGTTACCTTTGCCATGTTCGCCGAGCTGGCCTCGGCCCTTGACGACGCCGAGGCGGCTTCGGCGGCGTACGAGGCTCTTGTTCCTTATGCGGACCTGTTCGTCTGCGGGGGTGCGGGCCTGACCATGCTGGATGGCTCGGTCCAGCGGTACCTGGGTCTCGCGGCTCTTACCTTCGGGCGGTCGGGCGACGCGGTCCGGCACCTGCGGGCGGCCGTTGCTGCCAACGAGCGCGAGGGCCTGGCTGCCTGCGCCGCGCTCGCCACCTTCGACCTAGCCCGCGCCCTGGCGCCGGGCGCTTCGGCCGCTTCCGGCCGGCCTGGCCGACCCGGCCGGCCTGACCAGCCTGGCCGACCTGACCGGCCTGGCAACGCCGCGGAGGCGGCGGCGCTCGCCGCGGCGGCGGCCGCCATGGCCTCGCGGCTGGGAATGCCCCCGCTGCTGCGCTCGGCCCGCTCCCTGGCCGCCGCGCTGGACGGCGCCGCGGCCGGGCCGCTGACCAGGCGGGAGGGCGAGATCGCGGCGCTGGTCGCCCGCGGCCTGACCAACCGGCAGATCGCCGCCGCGCTGCACATCTCCGAACGGACCGCGGAGAACCACGTCCAGCACATCCTCACCAAGCTCGGCCTGCACACCCGCACCCAGATCGCCACCTGGGCCGTCTCGCGTGATATGTGAGTTTGTCGGACCCCGGTGTCATCCTCGCCCTATGCCCCGAATTTCCTCCCCGGCCGGCCTGCCCGACCTGCTCAATCGGCAGCTCAGCTTGGCCAGCCGCAGCCAGCTTCTCCACCTGGGCATGAAGGACAACTCCATGCAGTACCGCCTGCGCGTAGGCGGCCCCTGGCAGGCCGTGCTGCCCGGTGTCTACCTGACCACGAGCGGCGTGCCCAGCCTCCAGCAGAAAGAAATGGCCGCGCTGCTCTACGCCGGACCGGGCAGCGTGATCACCGGCCCGGTCGCCTTGATCCATCACTGCATCAGAAGCGACGGCGACACCAGCATCATCAACGTGCTGGTGCCGACGGAACGGCAGCGGCTGAGCACCGGTTTCGTAAAACTCCACCGCACGGCCCGGATGCCACCCCGAACCTTTGCAGCCGGGCCGGTACGGCTGGCCCTGGCGCCTCGCGCCGTGGCGGACACCGCCCGGCTGCTCACCGATTTCCGGGATGTCCGGGCCGTGGTCGCCGAATCGGTCCAGCTCGGCCGCTGCTCGCTCAGGGATCTGGCCGAGGAGCTCAGTGGCTCGCCCATCAGGGGCTCGGCGATGTTCCGGCTGGCCCTGGCCGAAGTAGCCGACGGCATAAGATCCACCGCCGAAGGCGACCTCCGCAGCCTGATCAAGACGGCCCGGTTGCCGGCTCCGCTGTTCAACCCCTCGCTGTACGACGGCGACGCGTTCCTCGGCAAACCCGACGCCTGGTGGCCCCAGGCCGGGGTCGCCGTCGAGGTGGATTCGCGTGCCTGGCACCTATCCCCCGAGGACTGGGATCGCACCAGGCGCCGCCACGATCTGATGGCCGCGGCCGGGATCATCGTGCTGCACTTCTCCCCCCACGAACTCCGCCGCGAGCCCGGCATGGTGACGAAGCGGATCCGCGATGCCCTGGCCAAGGGCCTCGACCGTCCCTCCCTTCCCATCCGTACCATCCCTGTCCGGTAGACAGCACCGTCCCGAAGCCTGCGCTGCGGTAGACCGCGAAGCGGTGCCCTGGATGCCCCAACCGCGAGCCCATTCGTCCCACCTTCCCCACCCAAAACATCTCGATTCAGTGGTTGGGGCAACGTAATGAAAGAGGAAGTTATAACGCCACAACCACTGAATTCGCAGCGAGCGCTCAGGCAGAGGGTCTCCTGGGTGGGTGAGCAATTCGGTGTATCAGGACGGGGCGGGTGTACTCTGCTTTACCGGGTAGCGGCAGGGATGGGGGTCGCCATGGGGTACAGCGGGCATAGAGGACCTATGCCTGCCGTACCGCGTCCGCCTGAGGAGCAGGCCTTGCCGGAGGAGCGGCGGCCGGCCGAGAAGTGGTGGCTGGCCGAGAAGCCAGAGTCGGCTGAGCAGCGTGAGTCTGGTGAGACCCAGTGCGGTCCCGCCGAGAGCCAGCGCGGTCCCGCCGAGAGCCAGCGCGGGCCTGATCAGACACAGCGCAGGTCCGACGAGACGCAGCCGCTGGCCGTGACGCGCGGGCTCGGAGATAAGTGGTGGCAGGCCGAGAGGCAAGGGCCGGCGGGGCAGCGCAGGTCTGCTGAGGCGCAGCGCAGGTCTGCTGAGACACAGTCCCTGGCCGAGAAGCAACGGCCGGCCGCGAAGCCGGAGGCAGCCGCGAAGCCGGAGGCAGCCGCGAAGCCGGAGGCAGCCGCGAAGCCGGAGGCAGCCGCGAAGCCGGAGGCAGCCGCGAAGCCGGAGGCAGCTGACAAGCAGGGGCTGGACGAGAAGTGGTGGCTGGCCCCGAAGCAGGGACCGGCGGGGAAGCCAAGCCTGCCTGAGAAGCTAGGGCTGCCTGAGGGGCAGGGCCTGGCTGGGAAGCCGGGGCTGGCTGAGAGGCGGGATTCGGCCGAGACTCAGCCGCTGCCTGTGATACGAGGGCCATTCGAGAAGCGAGGGATGCCCGGGGCACAGGGGGCCGCCGCGACGCAGGCGCCCGCTGGGACGCCTGCCGCTGGGAAGCAGGGACCTGCTGGGGCGGGGAGGTTGCCGGAGGATTGGTGGGATCCGGGGTGGCAGGCGGTTCAGTCGCCGGGGGCCGGGCCGCTGCAGCGGGAGATCCTGGGGGCGGCCGGCGGGCCGGGAACGCACCTGGCCAGCGAGGTTCAGGACGAGGCGCCGCCGTCGTGGCATCAGGTTCTGGGAAACACGTTCAGCTTGTGGGCGGGGCGGCATCTGCGCTGGCTCCGCGGGGCGCCGGGGCAAGGGCGCGGGCGGCTGGCGGCGGCCGCGGCGCTGGCGGCGGGGCTGGTGGTGGTCGGTATCGGGGCGGGCGGGCTGATTACGGCTAACGTCTCGGCGGCGCCTGCGGTCAAGGTCGCACGGCCGGCGCCGATCGCGGCACCCACGGGACAGGCCGAGGCGCCGCCGACGACGGCTGTTTCGGCCGCTCCGGTAGGGAAAGCCCAGGCCGTGGCCAAGCCGGTCTGGGTGAGCATTCCGGCGATCGGGATCAAGAAGACCAAGCTGATCCACCTCGGGCTGAACAAGAACGGCACGCTCCAGGTGCCGCACACCACCACGGTGGCGGGCTGGTTCACCGGGGGGCCGCGGCCAGGCGAGGTCGGCTCGGCCGTCATCGCCGGGCATGTGGATTCGAAGACCGGGCCGGGGATCTTCTTCTGGCTGCGGGCGCTGAAGCCAGGCGACAAGGTGTACGTGGGGCGCGCCGACGGGACGATGGCGATCTTCACCGTGACCCGGGAGCATATGTACGCCAAGGACAGGTTCCCCACCAAGGCGGTGTACGGGGCCGTCCCCGACGCTGAGCTGCGCCTGATCACCTGCGGCGGGATCTTCGACCGGTCGACGGGCAGCTACCTGAGCAACGTGGTGGTCTTCGCCCGGCTCAGCAAGTAATCGATTGATACTGCTGCGTACCGTAGCGCGAGGGACGCAATCAGGCATTCCGGTAGATAACGACACTCGTGTGTGATCTGCTGTCTCAGATAAGTAACGAACGGGACCGGCAGGGACCGTCGTCACCGTGTTCTTCCTGAGGTCACGGGCTTGTACGCCCGTGGTGGAGGCGGGATAGCGCATGCAGCTGGCCAGTACGAGCCGGACCACGGAGGTGGTGAGATCCGCCGACCGGAAAGCCCCCGTGACACCACCCCGGGAGCCTTCGTGGGGCCGGGTCCTGGCCACCACCATCAGCCTGTGGACGGCCCGGCGGATTCCCCGGCTGCGCCGGCCCGGGCTGGCTCTGTTCCTGGCTCTCGTCATGCTGGTCACGGTGGCCGCCGTGGTGGCTGTCGTCCAGCTGACCACCACCCCCGCCCGGACGGCGCCCTCGGCCAGCCCGCACCGGGCGGCAGCGCGGGCGGGCGCCCCGCCCGCGGCCGGACCAGAGGCGGCCGGACCAGGGGTGACCGGTACCGCCGCGGACATCAGGGCCCAGGCCGCGGCGTGGGTCGCCGCGCAGGTCGGCAGCGACCAGAGCATCGCGTGTGACCCGGTCCTGTGCACCGCGCTCGGCGCGCACGGCGTCGCCTCGGGTCGGCTGATGCCGCTCGGGCCGACGGCGGGACCGCCGGGCGCCAATGTGATCGTCACGTCCGCGGCCGAGCACGCCCAGGCCAGCCAGGAGGCGCCGACGTTGCTGGCCAGCTTCGGGACTGGAACCAGCCAGGTCGAGGTCCGCGCGGCCGCCCCGGGCGGGGCCGCCGCCTACGCCGAGGCGCTGGCGGCCGACCTGGCCTCCCGTCGGTCCGGCGGCGCGCAGCTGCTGCACAGCAAGAGCATCCAGGCCGGCGCCGAGGCCGCCGCGCAGCTCCAGGCGGGCCAGGTGGATTCCCGCATCCTCATCATGCTCGCGATGCTGGCCTCGCAGCATTCCTGGCGAGTGGTCGCCTTCGGCGGTTCCTCGCCCGGGGTCGCGCTGGCCGACGCCCCGCTCCGGCAGGTGATCATTACCGGCAACGACGCCAAGACGGTGGCCGGGGCGCTCGCCCTGGTCCATGCGCAGCAGGCGCCGTACGCTCCGGCTCAGGCCACCATCGTCCGGCTGGCCGACGGCCAGCCGGGACTTCGTATCGATTTCGCAGCTCCTGGCCCGCTCGGGCTCCTGACCGGCAACGCTTCTGGGTGAATAGACGGTACAAGTTCCCAGGGTGACGGAAGGGACCAGTGATGAGGTTCGGTAGGCGATTCGTCCTGCTTACTTCGTTCGTCATCCTGCTGGGCGGCAGCGGTGCCGCGCTGTCGCCGGCGGCGTCCGCCATCGGGAAACCGGGCGCGGCCGCGGACCAGGGCTTCGTGCGCTGCGCCAACCTGTCGCCAGGCACGCCGGAGGACATCTACCTCTACCCGTTCGGCAATCCGATGCACCCGACCGTGCTGATGCACGACGGCTACGGCCGAGTGTCCGCGTACATGCCGGTCGCCACGGGCCAGTACACGGTGGCGATGCGCCCGACGGGCGCGTCGTCCGCCAGCCCGCCGTCGGTTTCGACCAGCTTCATGGTGGGCGCCGGGACGAACTACACCGTGGCCAGCATCGGCTCCGCCTCGGGCCGCAAGCTCGAGATCCTGACCGACCAGACCGCCGGGCAGGCCGGGCACAACGCGCTGGTCCGGGTCATCCAGGCGTCGGTGAAGCAGCCCAAGGTCACGGTCAGCGTGGGCGAGGACACCCTGGCCCGGCAGCTGACCTTCGGCGCGGCCACGTCATACCAGGCCGTCGAGCCGGGTACGCCGACGGTCACGTTCGTCGCGCCCGGCGGCCGGGCCGCCAGGACGGTCAGGCTGCCCGCCGGTTCGGTGCACACGATCGTGGTGCTCGACGAGGCCTCCGGATCGAAGCTGAAGATCGACAGCCTGACCGACGCGGCCGCGAGCCGGGACACCGCCCCCAAGGGCGGCGCGGCGACCGGGATGGGCGGTACGGCGCCGGGGGCGGACGGCGGGCCCGGGTCGGTGCCGTGGCTGGCCACGCTGGCGGGCGGGCTACTGCTGGCAATAGCCGGCGGGCTCGGCCTGCGCCGGTCGCGCCGCACGTCCGCCGTCGGGCGCGAGCACGCACGCGGCTGACATCGGGTTATCTCGCGCTGCTACCGGCTGGCCCGCTGGCGGCGCATCTAGACCAGCTCAGGGATATGGGACACGGCCATCTTCATCCGTCCGGGCCCCAGCCCGGGCGCTAGCCGGGCACGGCCGTAGGCTTACCGCCATGCCGGAGTCGCCGCTGATCCTGGTCACCAACGACGACGGACTGCAGTCTCCGGGGCTGCTCGCGGCCGCCGAGGCGGTGGCGGACCTCGGGGAGCTACTCATCGCCGCGCCCGCGACGCAGCAGAGCGCGATGAGCCGCGCCGTGGTGCGGGACGCGCGCTCGGGCGTCATCGAGCGGACCGAGTTCCAGGTGGACGGGCGGACCGTGCCGGGCTACGCAGTCAGCGGCTCGCCGGTGATGGCGGTGATGCACGCCGTTCTGGAACTGGCCGAGCGGCCGGTCAGCCTGTGCGTCAGCGGGATCAACTACGGCGAGAACATCGGCGCCGCCATCGCTGGCAGCGGCACCGTCGGCGCCGCCCTGGAGGCCGACGGCCACGGCATCCCCGGCATCGCCGCCGGGGTCACCGTAGCCGTGAGCGAGTGGCGCACGTTCGGCCCGGTCGACTGGACCGCCGCCAAGCACTTCATCCGGCTGCTGGCCGAGCAGGTGCTGACCGAGGGCATGCCGGACGGCGTCTCGGTGCTCAACCTCAACGTGCCGCGGACCGCCACGCCGCAAACGGAGCTGCGCAAGACGGCCCAGAGCCGCCAGCCCTACTACGTCCGCAGCCGCCCGGGGCCGCCCCGCCCGCTCGACCAGCCCTTCCAGCTGGCCGTGGACGTCGTCGTCGACTGGGACCGCCTCGAGCCCGGTTCGGACATCTACGCCATCGCCCGGGACCAGGTGGCCTCGGTGACCCCGCTGACCTGGCGGATGACCGCCGACACCGACTGGACCCCCCGAACCCACGCGTAAGGAGCCGCTCACATCCGGGCTTGTACGGGGCAGGCCGATCGCGTCCACAGCGTGAGCACTATGGGGTCGTGCCTGGGTCGGCCCGGCGCGAGTCGAACGCGCACTGGCGGTTTAGGGGACCGCTGTCCTCTCCGTTGGACCACGGGCCCGCGAGATGCACTCCGGGTCGAACCGGACAACGACGGTTTTGCAGACCGCCTCCCGCACCGGCGAGTTGTGCGTCGCGGTATCCCCGGCCCGACTCGAACGGGCGACCTGCTGTTCCGGAAACAGCCGCGCTTTCCTGCTGCGCCACGGGGACATGCAGCCGCCAGTCGTGGCGGCCACGGAACGTGCGTGCCAGGGGAGGGACTCGAACCCCCAGTGGCCGGGCGGCCGACGGCTTTACAGGACGCTGCGCTACCTATTGCGCGACCCTGGCTTGGGGTGACCGACGCGGATCGAACGCGCAGCCTCCGGGATCACAGCCCGGCGCTCTACCTGGTTGAGCTACAGCCACCGTACTCGGCGAAGGAATCGAACCTATTCGTCTCGCGGGTGTGAACCGCGCGCTCTCCCATTGAGCTAGCCGAGCGTGAAGCGCTCCCGGAGGGACTCGAACCCCCACCGCCGGATCCGTAATCCGGCATGATCTCCTTTTCACCACAGGAGCGTGGTAATGAAGCGGTGACGACGGGATTCGAACCCGTGGCCTTCCGGGCGACAACCGGGTGCTCCGACCAGCTGAGCTACGCCACCATGGCTCCGGCACCGGGATTCGAACCCAGATAGCTGCCTTAACAGGGCAGCGTCCTACCGATTGAACGACACCGGATCGTGAGTGCCGCGCTTTACCGTCCTCATACCGGTCCTGGCGCACGGCGGCCTTCGTAGCCCCACAGGGAGTCGAACCCTGTTCCGCGACGTGAAAGGCCGCGATCTTACCCATAGACGATGGGGCCATGGGCTGTGCAAACGTGGTCCGCGCGGGATTCGAACCCGCATACTCCAGGGTGAGGACCTGGCGAGTCTGACCGCTTCCTCCAGCGGACCAGGGTATGCGCCGCCCCGGATTCGAACCGGGAACCGGCCGGGTAGAAACCGGATGCGCTTTCCATTGCGCCAGCGACGCACGGTGGGCCGTCAGGGGATCGAACCCTGGACGAAACGCGGATTAAAAGTCCGCCGCTCTACCACTGAGCTAACGGCCCCTGCTACGGGAGCAGGGGCGGTTTCAGGTCCATCACCATCAAGCTGATCTCCTTAAGGTGGTAGCGGTAGGTGGCCTCGAACCACCGACCTCCTGGTTATGAGCCAGGCGCTCTACCAAGCTGAGCTATACCGCTGCGCGCGTACATCGCCATGGTCGGCCACCTCGGAATCGAACCGAGCAACTAACTGCGTATCAGACAGTCCCCTTCAACCAGCTGGGTCGCGGCCGTACGAGGGTGGCGGGCGACTCGAACGCCAGCGCTCGCGCGCCCATCCCGCTTCAAACGGGCGCCGGCCGGCCCGGCCGGTTCACCACCCAGCAGAGGAGAGCGGGCGACTCGAACGCCAGCGCCGTAAGACGCCCGGCCGCTTTCGGGGCGGTGCCTGCACCCTGGCAGGTTCACTCTCCATGGACGAGCGGGAGACGGAGAACTCGAATCTCAGGGCTCGCGCCCCCACCCGCTTTCCAGGCGGGGACCACCACCTGGTGATGTCATCTCCCACGAACTTGAGGAGCGTGCGGGACTCGAACCCGCGAGGGCCCTCCCGGACCCCTGCGCCTTAGCGGGGCGCTGCTGTAGCCGCTGAGCCAACGCTCCAGGTACATCAGTAGAGCTCGAGGTCGCCCGTCACCGGGTCGATGAGGTCGTCGTAATCCGGGCCGACGGCCAGGCAGGTCCGGGTGGGGATCCCGCCGAACTCGGTCAGGCCCCGGTCGGTGATCATGTGGACGACCAGGCCAGCCGCGAGTGCCTTGTCGTACACCCCGAGCAATTCCTGCTCCGAACCCACCTTGACGGTGACTTTCCGCATGCTGAGCTCTAGCCAACTCCGTTCGGCCGGTGAGAATTGAACCTGGTCCGCACGGTCCGCCG
>Ga0335085_10014633_pt1 | contig 11435 bp, 12 predicted proteins | sample Lox_Sample_45_FD_206712 | JGI IMG/M metagenome (GOLD analysis project Ga0335085, IMG submission 206712) | Soil microbial communities from Loxahatchee National Wildlife Refuge, Florida, United States - Lox_Sample_4.5 | ecosystem: Environmental > Terrestrial > Soil > Wetlands | place: USA... | reverse complement strand
CTCGCCCCGGTCGACGAGCCCAAGCAATCCGGCGCTAACCAGGGCGCAGGCGCGCAGGGGCCGCCGGTCCGCGTGACCCGTCCAACAGGCGAATGCCGCGACGCCCAGCAGGAGCCAGGGCAGCCACGGAACCATGCGACGGCTCCACGGATACCACTGGACCAGTGAGTCCTGCCCCTGGTCGCGGTCGACGACCTGCTCCCATCGGCCGATCAGCGCGCAGTTGACGAAGGCGAGCATCCCAAACCAGCCCCCGCCCTCGGCCAGCGCACCGACCCGCACCGCCGGCGCACACGCGACAAAGACCGCGGCCCCGCCGCCGAGCAGGCCGGCAACGCAGACTTCCTTGGGCAGGCGCCACGAGTGACCATGATGCACCAGTTGATGCGAGAGCAGGTAGGCGAGCACCGGCAGCAGCAGCAGGCATCCGGCGGCCAGTTCACGACCCGTCAGCCGGGAGCACGACAGTGACAGGGCCGCGGCCAGGGCTCCGACCCAGACCGCGGCGGTCGCGCGGCGGTACCGGAAATAGAACCGGTGACGCAGCGTCTGCAGTTGCCCCGCCGGCACGCGCCAGCTTTCCAGCCAGCGGTCCGCCGCGTAGGCGAGCCAGATCGACGTGCCGACGATCACATAGTGGAACCAGCACAGCGGCGCCCGGGCCACGCGGGCCAGCGCCCACTGCCACAGGACGGTCACGACCGGCGCGTCGAGCGAAAGGATTGTCGGCCAGCGCCACCATTGCGGCGCCGGAGAGGCCGGGTCACTCACGGCAGGTGGAGGCCTCGGGGCGCCGGCGCGGCGCCCAACCAGCCATCGATGAGACCCGGCGCGGCACGCCGCCGGTCCGCTCCCGCCGCTCGGAGATCCGATACCAGAAATACAGCGCCAGCACGGCTCCGGCCATGCACATCATGATGCTGGGGATCCACAGGATGAGACCTCCCACCGTCTGGTCCGTCCGGGCATCGATGCCTGAAAACGCCCGACCGCACAGCTCGTAGAGGGGATAAAGCTGGCGGGGACTGAACGTGATCAGGGCGCCAGACACCACCTGCGGCGGAATCACGGCGGCCAGCAGCAGCACCCGCACGGCCGGCTTCAGCCGGGCCGGCGGCGCCGGGCGCCGGTCGAGGACCAGGAGCCAGAAGACCAGGCCATCAAGGACCATGCTCCAGTTCATCAGCCGATAAAGCCGCACATCGAGCATGGCGTAGAAGTGAACGCCGGGCAGCAGCCAGAGCCAGATGAGTCCGACAAACAGCACCCCGGTCACGACCGATTGAGTCAGAAAATCCACAACGATCCGGACCGGGGCCCACGCCAGCAGCCGTCGCAGCGCGCACCGCCAGCCAACGGGCAGGCCGGCCCGCAGGGTGGGGCCCGGCACGGCCAGCGCGATCAGGAACGGGCCCAGGTGGTGGAGCGCCAGGTGTTGCAGCCGATGGACAAAGAACTCCCGCTCGGCGTAGTAGTCCACCCGCGTGTGCAGGGCGACATAGATGAGCCCCAGACCGCCCCAGAATGCAACCCGACGCGACCATGACACCCTCACACGGCGCCCGCCGCGCCAATAGAGGAAGGCGCTGAGCAGGACCGCGACGACCACCGTCGGCGACGGCTGCCACGGCACCAGAAGCTCCCAGCCCATCATGGCCCCGGCCGATCGAGCCGGCAAGCCGTGGGCCCGATAATCGAGTCTGGTGGCATCGGTCGCCGGCCGCCTTACGACGGCGCCGCCGCCAGCTGTTTCAGATCGCGGACCAGGGCGGCTACCGGGTCCGTGTCGCTGTCCAGCAAGCGGGCCCGCCCGGCGCGGTCAAAGATGTAGACCCCCTTGCTGTGCATGACTTCATAGTCGCCCGCGCGGTCGGGCGCCTGGGCCTCATACGCCACGCGGTATCGCTTCGCCATCGCCTCAATCTGGTCCGGAGTACCAGTGAGACCAACCGCCTGCGGGCTGAACGCCCGCGCGAATCGCTCCGTCGCCTCCGGCGTGTCGCGGCGCGGATCCACGCTGACAAAGAGAATCCGAAACTCCCGGGCCTCCGGACCGAGCTGTCGCAGTGCGGCCGCCAACCGCGCCAGGGTCTCGGGGCAGGTGTCCGGGCAATGGGTGAAGCCGAAGAAAAGCAGGACCACCTTGCCGCGGTACTGGCGGGCGGTCACCGGCACGCCGCCGGCGGCAGAAAGGTGGAACGCGAGGTCCGGCAGGTGGCCCCGGATATCCGTCAGCTTCCATCCGGACGATCCGGAGCGGCTGCAGGCCGTCAGGAGGAAAAGGCAGAGCGCCGCGGCGATACGGCGACCGCGGACCGGTTGCTCCCGGGCGTCTGGTTTCGGGCTCATGGCTTCCCTGCACCAATGGCAGGCCCCGGTCGAAGCGCAAACGCGTCCGGAGTTTTGTTCGCCGGCGACCGTGGAGAAACGCCTCCGGCCGCGGGGGCACACCGATTCGAGGTTGAACCGCCGCGGCCACTCATGCTCAATGAGATCATGAGGGACGCTCTTGTTCGCACCCTGGAGCGTCTGCCGACCCAAAGCCGCACGATTATCAAGACGGCGGTGTACGGCCTGGCGGGCGGGGGCATCGCCACCGCCTTCCACGTCGGCATCGGCCTGCTTTTCAACCACACCATCCGCGCGATGGAATCGGCGCCCCTGGTGTGGTTTCTGGCCGGCAGTTTTCTGGTCGTCGCCGGCACCTCGGCGATTTCCGGCTGGTTGCTGAATTCCTACTGCCCGGAGGCCGCCGGCAGCGGCATTCCCCAGGTCAAGGTCGCGTTCTGGAAGGAGATGGGATTCATCCGCTGGCGGGTCGTGTGGGTGAAGTTCATCGGTGGCATCCTCAGTGTCGGCGGCGGCGCCAGCCTCGGGCGCGAGGGTCCCTCCGTCCAGTTTGCCGCCGGCCTCACCTCCAACCTCGCCGGGGCGCTGGGCGAGCCCAAGCAAAACCGCCGCCTCGCCGCGGCCGCGGGCTCGGCGGCGGGCCTCGCCGCCGCCTTCAACACTCCCATTGCCGCGGCCACGTTTGCCCTCGAGGAGATCATCGGCGACCTGAACAGCCGCCTGCTGGGCGGCGTGCTGCTGGCGTCGGTCCTGGGCGCCCTCGTCGTGCAGGGCTTCCTGGGCCCGCAGCCGTCGTTCACCCTCAACCGCGCCGGGGCGCCGCCGTCGCTGTGGGTGTACGGCGCCACGCCGCTGGTGGCCGCGCTCAGCACGCTGGCCGGGGTGTTGTTCCAGAAATGGTCGCTGCGCACCCGGCGGTATTTCCTCCGTTCCCGCCTGCCCCACTGGATGCTGGTCATGGCAGGCGGCATCACGGTCTGGATCCTGGGCGCGGGCGTATTTGCCGCCACCCGCCATGATGGCGTGTTCGGCCTCGGCTACGGGGACCTCTCCATCGCCCTGGACGCGCATCTGGCCTGGAAGGTGGCGCTGCTGCTGCTCCTGGCCAAACTGGCCGCCACCTCCATCTGTTACGGCCTGGGAGGATGCGGCGGCATCTTCGCCCCCACCCTCTTCTTCGGCGGCATGTGCGGCACCTGCGCCGCCGCCGCCATCGGTTGGGTGCACCCGCTCTCCACCCCGGACCAGGTCACGATCGCCGTGGTCGGCATGTCCGCCTGCCTCGGCGCGGTGGTGCGCGCGCCGGTCACCAGCATCCTGATCGTGTTCGAAATGACCCACGAATTCTCCATGGTGCCGGTGCTGATCATCGGCGCGCTGGTCAGCCAGGCGATCTCCCGCCGATTCAACCGCTACAACTTCTACGACGCGCTCCTCGCCCAGGATGACCTGAACGTCGAGCGCTTTGTGCCGCCGCGCGACCTGCGGACCTGGCAGGAGACGCCGGTGTCGCGCATCGCCAATTTCCGGCCGGTCGTCGCTGAAGACCTAAGCGGCGGTGGCCTCCGACATCTGCTTGCGAGTCATCCCCAGGAGCGATTCCCGGCGGTCAAGGAGGGCCGGCTGGTCGGTATCCTCACGCGCCGCGAGGCCGCCGTGCGCGAGAGCCGGGCCCCGCCGCTTGAAACGGCATTCACCTGCCGGCGCGACACGCCAATCCGCGAGGTGCAAAGCAAGCTCATCGAGTCACCTTCGCAGGTTGTCGTGGTTGTCGGGGGAGAGCAGGAGCAGGTCCTCGGGATCGTGACCCTGCACGACATTCTGCGCGCCGAGATGAATTTCACGCAATAGCGGCGGCCGCGGGGCCGCCGCCAGCGCGGGAAATCCGGCTTCTTGCCCTGGGGCCACCGGTACGCCAACCGGCAAACACTTTCAATGGCGGCCGGGGATCTCCGGGCGTGTCGGGATTTCCGGACGCTCGAAATGCGGCATCTGCGGAACGACGGGGCGCATGGTGCTCACCTCCGGCACGTGCACGGATGCCGCCATCGGCACTTCCGGATGCATGACGGCCGATGCAGCCACACGAGCGGAATCCGCGTGCTCGAATGCCGCCACGTCCGCGGGGGCGGATTCTGCGTGCTCATCCTCCGCGGCGACGGCATTCACCGCCATCGCCGCCTTGGCCGCGGCCATCTTCTGCGCGGCATCATCCGCATCCATGCCCGGGTGCAGGCTCACGCCCAGCGCCTGGGCCACCTGACCCCAGCCCTGGCCCCGGCTGCGCAGCACCAGCACCCCCGTCAGGGATGTGGTCACGGCCGCGCTGCCGGTGCCGCTGGTAACGCTGCCGCCGTCCAGCGCCGCCTCGATCTCGGCCGGCGTCGGATCGGTGATCCCGGCCCTTGTCAGGTCCTGCTGCGCCAGGAACAGGGCGAGATAGACGTTGCCGAAGCCCATCGCCCCGGCGGCCGGGGTGAAGGTGGTGGTCGTCGTCTGATCGTCGGCCGTGGTCGTGAGGGTCACTGCCGTGCCATTGCGGAGCCCGGTGACCAGCGCCGCGGCGTTGGCCTCGCCGCCCGCAAAGGTGGCGAAGCGGTCGCTCAACCGGTCCGTCGCACGGGCGCTGCCCTCAGTGCGGGCGGATTCCTCCACCTGGCCGGCCTCCGCGGCCTCAGCGGAATCGGTGGCGGCGCGCGCCAGCGTGACCGCCGTGTGCAGGCCAACGCCCAGCGACTGGGCGATCTGCGTCCAATTCTGACTTTGACCCCGGAGCACCAGCACGCCGGTCAGTTGCGTCGTAGTCGCGGTGCTGCCGGCGCCCGTGGTGACGCTGCCGCCGACCAGGGCGGCCTGGATCTGCGCCGGCGTCGGGTCGGCGACGCCCAGCTTGGTCAGCTGCGCCTCGGCCAACGCGAGCGAAAGGAAGACGTTTCGATAGCTCATCGCGCCGCCAGTGGGCGTGAAGGTGGTGGTCCTCGTCTGACCGCTGACCGTCGTGGTGAGGCTGACTGCCGTGCCGTCGTGCAAACCCGTGACAAGGGCGTCTGCATTCTCCTCGCTGCCGGCAAAGGTCACGAAATGATCACCGATTCGGTCGGTAACCCGGGCTCCGACTCCGGCAGTCGCGTTGGCGGCATCGGCTTCGTTCGCCGCCTGCGGACCCGAATTGGCCGCGACCGCCGGGGCCGCGGCGAACAACACTGCGGCCGCCCCGGCGAGGAGCCAACCGGCTGGATGATGCTTGCGGGATTTCATGGTACTCATGGATGGAGGTTGGGGTTGCGCCGCCGTCCGCCTGGCGAGGCGGCGGGCCGCGGCTTGATGCGTGCGCCGACCGACCCGAAGGCATCCCCCGGGTTCCACGCCCGGCCAATTGGACCGCATGGGCGCGGAAAGCGCTTCACCCGCCGCCCCAAGCCTCCCGGCAATAGTCCCCGGGGACCCTGCAATTTGCCCGGCCGCCGCAATTGCGCTTTGCGGCAGCCATCATTCCGCCTATCGATGGCGTCATGCCGGCGCGCGCCTGGTTCCCCACCTTCATCTACTCCGCCCCTTTGCAGGCGGCGCCCGGCCGCCGTTTCAACGACGAGCTGGCCGAGGAGGCTCGCCGCCTCCGCGACCACGACACCGCCGGCCGCCGGTGGTCGGCCCGGCACTACCCAGGCGGCTACACGAGCTACGCCTCGCTCGCGCAGCTGCACCGGATGTCATCCACGTTCACCGCGTTGGAAGGCAAGATCTCCCGCCACGTCCGGCGTTTCGCCCGTCAGCTCGATTTCGACCTGCGGGGCCGGAAGCTCTTCATGACCGACTGCTGGGTCAACATCATGCCTGAGCGCGCGGCGCACAGTCTGCATTTGCACCCGCTGGCGTGCATCAGCGGCACCTATTACGTGCGCACCCCCCGCGGTTGCCCCGGGCTGAAGTTCGAGGACCCGCGGCTCGACCGCTTCATGGCCGCCCCGCCGCGACAGGACGGAGCGCGCCCGGAAAATCGCAGCCATGTCACCTACGCAGCGGCGGCGGGACGCGTGATTCTCTTCGAAAGCTGGCTGCGGCACGAAGTCGCCGCCAACCCGTCGCCGGGCGAAAGGATCAGCGTGAGCTTCAATTACAACTGGGCGTGAACCGGCCCGGGACCGGAGGCGCCGGCATCTGCGGCCGCCCTACTCCATCCATCCGAGCAGATTGAAATTGGTGATGTACATCGCCACGCAGGCCGCCGCGGTTGCGGCGAGCAGCAGGCCGACGATTACGCCCGCCCAGATCAGCGGCCAGGGGCGTTTGGGATGGTCCGAGGGTTCGTTGCTCATCAGTAGGTGCAGGTGATTGAGGCCAGTTCACTATGTGCCCGGCGCGCCGACGGGCAACCGGGATTGGCAAAAACCACCCGGCCCAGCCGCACGGCGCAGGCCCATGATCCGGCGAATGGCCGACCGCTGCGGCTCACTCCGGCGGTCGACCGCGCGGACTCCCGCATCTTTTCGGTCGGCCAGGAAGGGATCGAATGCGCCGCGTTGTCCTGAACGCCTTCACTCGCCGCTAGGTTGCTGGCAAAACGGAAATCGGACTCGTCGGCAAGAAACGCCGAGCCAGATGAATCAATCTTTTCGTTGATGGATAATGTCTTAGAACAAATTTCAATATGGACTTGATCAACCTTTTAAACCGGTTCAACCTGTCTTCATGAAATCCATCGAGGTCAGTGAAGAAGTCTACGAGGCCCTGAAAAAGATGACCACGGACTTTCATCAGAGTCCGGACGACGTCCTGGCCACGATGCTCAACCTACGCCTGTCGCCCGCCCTCGCGACGGAACCGCTGGTGACCTATATGCTCGGCGCTGAATTTCGCGCAAAGTTCACCGACGCCGACAAGTACCTCGCGATTCTCGGGTGGATTGCCAACAAGCACGCGGCGGATTTCAACGAGTTCATCCTCTCCCTGGCCAGCGGTCGCCGCTACCTCGGCTGGTCGCGGGAGGAGATCCTCAAGCAATGCCGGCACAATCAGGCGCGGCCGATTCCCGAGACGCACTACTGGGCGATCATGAACATCGACACCGCCACCAAGCGCCGCTTCCTGGCGCGAGTCCTGGAGTTCGTCGGCGCCCGCGACGAAGTGATCGAGCTGGCCTGCAGCGCCATCGGCTCACGCGGTCCCCTCGCGCGTGGCGCCCGGACCGGGCCGGCATAACGGGCGGACCGAAACGCGCCCCCTCCGCGCAGAATCGGCTTTCGCCGCCGCCCGCGGCCGCGTAACGTTCGCCCGTGAGCGCACCGACCGGGGCCTCGCCCCTGAAACGCCGCAACCTCCGCAATTTCGTCCGTTCGGTGCGCGTGTCGATCGAGGGCTTTGTCGCCGCCCTCCGCCTCGAGCCGTCGTTCCGCGAGGACCTCGTTTTCGCCCTGCTGCTCGTACCGTTTGCGGTGATCCTGCCGGTCAACGCGGTCTCCACCGCCGTGATGATCTTCGCGCTGTTCCTGATCATCATTGTGGAGCTGCTCAACTCCGCGATCGAGTGGACCATCGACTACATCTCGACCGAGGAACATCCGCTGGCCAAGCGCGCGAAGGACATCGCCAGCGCCGCCGTCTTCCTCAGCTACGTGAACTGCCTCGCGATCTGGCTGGTCATCATCATGGCCAACTGGCACCGCATCGCCCGACTCGAGTTTCTCCGATGGCCGCCCTCTCTCCTCCCGTAGCCCTGGTCACCGGCGCTTCGCGCGGGATCGGCCGCGCCATCGCCCGGCAACTCGCGGCGCGCGGGGTGCGGGTGGCGGTGCATTATCGCCGGAATCGCGCGGCCGCGGAAGCCACCCTCGCCTCGCTGTCCGGCTCCGGCCACGTCCTGGTGGCCGCGGACCTGATCTCGGCCGGGGCGGCCGAACGGCTGGTCCGGGCCGTGCGGCGCACCTGCGGCCGGATCGACATCCTGGTGAACAACGCCGGCATCTACGAGCTGCATCCGCCCGGCTCCGGCGGCTTCGCCGCGTGGCGCCGGCGCTGGGATCGCACCGTGGCCGCCAACCTCACGGCCCCCGCCCACCTGTCGTTCCTGGCAGCCCGCGCCATGCGCCGCGGCCGCGGTGGACGCATCGTCAACATCTCCTCCCGCGGCGCGTTTCGGGGCGAGCCGCGCGCCCCCGCCTACGGGGCGGCCAAGGCGGGGCTCAACGCCTTCGGCCAGTCGCTCGCCAAGGCGCTGGCCGGCCGGCGCATCTTCGTGTTCACGCTCGCGCCCGGGTGGGTCGACACCGACATGGCGGCCGAACACCTCCAGGGTCCGCGGGGCGCGGAAATTCTCCGCGACATTCCGCTCGGGCGGGTGGCCACCGCCGCGGAAGTGGCGCTGGCCGCCGCCTGGCTCGCCCTCGACGCCCCGGCGTCGATGACCGGCTGCATCATCGACCTGAACGGCGCCTCCTACCTGCGCACCTGACGGCGCCCCGCAGGGACGGACGCCGCCCCTCACCGCAGCCGGCCGAACAGCCAGGTGGCCAGCGCCGCCATCACCAGGTTGGGCATCCACGCGGCCGCCTCCGGCGTGAGGATATCGCGGCCCGCCAGCATGCTGGCAAAACTGACGAGGAGATAGTACGCAAAGAACAGCCCCAGCGACTTTGACACGCCCACCGCCGGGCTGACGCGCACCCCCGCGACCGAGAACGGAATGGCGATGCCGATCACGATCAGGCATCCGAAGGTGTCGGCGAGCAGCCGGTAGTAGCGGATCGCGTACCGGGTGACCTTGGGGTTTCCCTCGACGGTCAGGTAATTGATGAGCCGGCGCAGTTCGAAGAACGAGAGGTCGACCGGATCCCGGTCGATGAGCAGCATCAGCTGCGGGTCCTCGTGGAAGTTCGTGAACGTGCGCTCGGCAAACGGGACCGGGCGCATCATGTCGCCGGACTCCGGATCAAACCGGATCTCCTCCCCGTCATAGAACGTCCAGGAGCGGTCCGCCGCGTTGTAGGTCGCCTGCCGGGCGCGATAGCGCGCCGTCTCCTGGCGCCGGCGGTCGAGCACCGACACGGTCACGCCGTAAGCGCGGCCGGCGAAGCGGCTGTAGCGATTGATGTACCACAGGCGGCCGTCGGCGCGGTTGTCGAACGCCACGCTCGTCACCAGGCCCACGTGCTCGACGCCCCCCGTGCGCGCCTCATGGCGGAATTCGACCCGCTCCTTGATGCGCCGCCCCGCCTCGACCGACCAGGGTACGACGCGGGCGTTAAACAGCCACATCAGCCCGCTGGCGAGGAGGCCGACCACCCAGATGCCCCGGGTGAGGCGGAACATGCTCAGGCCCGCCGCGCGCATCACCGTGAATTCGTTGTGCCGGTGCAGCTGCCCGAGGCTGTACATCAACGAGACGAGGACGGCCAGCGGCAGCACGATGGTGACGAAGCTCGGCAGCAGGACCGCGTAATACATCAGCACGTCGGAGGTGTTCGCGCCCGCCTCGATCAGGTCGCCGAAGTCGTCGTACATCTGCTGCATGAGCAAGAGGCCGAGGCCGGCCGCGAGCACCAGCCCCAGAATCTTCAGCCATTCCCGCAGGATGTGGCGGTCGAGGGTCTTCACCGCAGCTGAGTTAAAACGGCAGGAAAGTGCCGAGGCCAAGCGCAATCCGGCGGCCCGTCACGCCGCCCCGGCCTCCGGCGGCAAGTCCCGCAGCTCCCGGCCGAGCAGGACCGCGCACGCCAGCCCGAGGGCCAGGGCCCGGGCGAGGTCGAGCAGCAGCGCCGGGCGGCTGCCTGCGCCCGGGCCAAAGCACCCGCAGGCAATGTCGAGATGGCGCCACCACGCCGAGGCCAGCGCCGCGGCGAACATTGCGCAAAGTCCCAGGAGCAGGTTCAGTGCTCCGAGGCGCAGGCGCGCCCAGAGCACAGCCACGCCGCACGTGATCTCCAGCCACGGCACGTAGAGCGCGAGCCCCGCGGCCACCGGATACGGGACCAGGCGATAGTGGTCGACCGCCGTGGTAAAGGCGGCCGGATCGCGTGCCTTGAGGGCCCCGGCGGCGATGAACACCGCCGCGACCGCCACGCGGGCCACCCCGGCGGTTAATGTGGCCGGGCTGCGAGCCATGCGCTCCATCCTCCCTGCAAGACGAATACCGGATCGATGCCCAGTTCCCGCCGCAGGCGCTGCGCCACCTCCTGGCTGGCATCACAGGCCCGGTCGTCGCAGTAGACCACCACCCGGCACCCCGGTTGCCAGGCCCGGACGACGCCCGGCAGCTGCGCCTCCCACCGGGACTCGGGCAGCGACAGCGCGCCAAGAATGTGCCGCAGTGCGAACGCCTCCGGCGGGCGCGCGTCGACGAGCAGCACGGGGCCCGCCCAGGCCGACACCGCCGCCCAGTTCACCTCGGGCACTTCCGCCTGCGCCCGCGACCACGACGGGCGCCGCGGATGGAGCATGGCCGCGAGCAGCGCGGGTACGAGGGCGGTCGCCAGCAGCACGGAAGACTGGCGCAGCGCCCGGCCGAAGATTCGCTGGTTGCCCTTCATCACGCCGCCGGAGGCTTCACGGCCAGATAGATGATGTAGACCTGCTCCCGCCCGCCGACCACCGCATGAAGGCGGACGGTGGCCTCGGCCGGCTTTCGTGCGTCCGCCGGCGTGACGAGCAGTCGGTAGCGGCCCGCCGCCGCCTGCTCGAGGCGCACGGCAAAGCCCGCCTCGTCGCACTGCACATTCCCAAGCGTCGTCTTCGCCGGATCGGCCAGCGTGATCGCCAGGCTTTTCGCCTCCGGCCGGTCGCCGGTTCTCCAGAAGAGGAAGCGCGGCGTGATCGCCACCGGCTCGGGGATATCAAGCGTCAGGGTGAGCTCCGTGTACTTCTGGTCCGGGTCATCCGTCTCGACCGCCACGCTGCGCCGCAACCGGCCGACGTAGCCGGTCAGGGCAACGTCGACGCGGATCATCCCGGCCTCGCCGGGGGCGTAGACCTCCCGGTCAGGCTCCGCGGACACGCAGCTGCAGCTCGGATCCAGCGCCACGATGCGCACCGGCCGCGGCCCGGCATTGCGGAACGGGTAAACGGCGGATGCCTGCTCCTGGCCGATCCCGGTG
>Ga0335085_10014631_pt1 | contig 11436 bp, 9 predicted proteins | sample Lox_Sample_45_FD_206712 | JGI IMG/M metagenome (GOLD analysis project Ga0335085, IMG submission 206712) | Soil microbial communities from Loxahatchee National Wildlife Refuge, Florida, United States - Lox_Sample_4.5 | ecosystem: Environmental > Terrestrial > Soil > Wetlands | place: USA: Florida... | reverse complement strand
TCGACTGGTCCCAGAGCGCGAAGCGCGTGCACGACCTCGTGCGCGCCGTGACGCATCCCTTTCCGGGAGCCTTCACGAACGTCTTCGGCGGAGGCCGCGCGACGATCTGGAAGACGCGCCTGCCCAGCCTGGGAGCTCACGACAACTTCCCGGGGCAGGTCCGGCGCGAGGAGGGGCGGCTCTACGTGGCCTGCGGGGACGACCGCTATGTGGAAGTGCTCTCCCTGCAGCGGGAAGGCGGAGAGATCGTGCAGGCGCGGGACTTCCAGCTGAACCTCCGGGACACGCGATGAAGGTCCTGATCCTCGGGGTCAACGGATTCATCGGCAACGCCCTGACGGAACGGATCCTGTCCACGACGGACTGGTCGGTCTCGGGCCTCGACATCGGCAGCGACAAGATCGCTCCCTTCCTGGGCCATCCGCGGTTCACCTACCTCGAGGGCGACATCGCGATCAACAAGGAATGGATCGAGTACCAGGTCAAGAAGTGCGACGTCGTGCTGCCGCTGGTGGCGATCGCGACGCCGTCGCTTTACGTCAAGGACCCGCTGGCGGTCTTCCAGCTCGACTTCGAGGAGAACCTGCGGATCGTCAAACAGGCGGCCGGCTTCGGAAAGCGCGTGGTGTTCCCGTCGACTTCGGAGGTTTACGGCATGTGTCCGGATGCCGAGTTCGACGAGGAGACCTCGCCCCTCGTCTACGGGCCGATCCGGAAGCAGCGCTGGATCTACTCCTGCTCGAAGCAGCTCCTGGACCGCGTCATCTACGCCTACGGCGCATCGCAGGGCCTCGCCTACACGCTCTTCCGGCCCTTCAACTGGATCGGGCCGCACCTGGACGACGTGGACTCGCCCAAGGAAGGCTCCTCGCGGGTCCTGACGCAGTTCCTGCACAACATCCTCTACGGCCAGCCGATCCGGCTCGTGGACGGCGGCACGCAGCGCCGCGCCTTCACTTACATCTCGGACGGGATCGACTGCCTGATGACGATCCTGCAGAACGAGGGCGGCCGCGCCGACCGCGGGATCTTCAACATCGGCAACCCGGCCAACGACGTGTCGGTGCGCGAGCTCGCCATGCTCCTCATCGGGGCCGTCGCGGCGCATCCGGCGTGGGCCGAGAAGGCGCGCTCGACCCGGATTGTCGAGACCTCGGCGGCGGAATACTACGGAGAGGGTTACCAGGACATCATGACGCGCGTGCCCTCCATCCGCCGGGCCCGCGAGGTCCTGGGCTGGCAGCCCAGGGTCGGCATGGACGAAGCCGTCAAGCGCACCGTGGACTTCTACCTGACCAAGCGCCCGAGTCGATCGTAGGCCGGATGCCGCGCGTCGCCCTCAAGGTCGACTGCGACACCTACGTCGGAACGCGCGAGGGCATTCCACGCCTGCTCGACCTCTTCGCCAGGAAGGGCATCCGCGCCACGTTCTTCTTCACGTTCGGCCCGGACCGCTCGGGCCGCGCGGTCAAGAGGTTCTTCACGCAACCGGGCTACCTCGCGAAGATGGTCAGGAGCCGGGCAGGCTCGCTGTACGGCTTTCCCACCGCCCTCTACGGGACGCTCTTGCCCGCCCCCGTGATCGGCGAACGCTGCGCGCACGAGATGGCCGCCGTGGCCGCGGGCGGCCACGAGACGGGCGTGCACGCGTGGGACCACATCGGCTGGCACGACAGTCTTCCCCGCTGGACACTCGAGCGGGTCCGCGGGGAGAGCTCGCGCGCGCATGCCGCCTACGAGCGCATTTTCGGGCAGGCCGCCCGCGCGGCGGCGGCGGCCGGCTGGACGGTGACGCAGGCGTCTCTCGCCCTCGAGGAGGAGCGAGGCCTCCTGTACACGTCGAACACGCGTGGCGGCGAGCCGTTTTTCCCCGAGATCGCGGGCCGCGGCTCGGCGGTGCTCGAGATCCCGACGACGCTGCCCACCCTCGACGAGACCCTGGCCTGGGAGAGCCTGCGGGACGACGAGGCCCAGCGCGCTTTCTTTCGCGCCGCTCCCCGCGGCACCGAAGTCCACACGATACACACCGAGGTGGAAGGGCGATCGAAGCTTCCGCTCTTCACGCAGATCCTCGACGACTGGCTCGGCGCCGGCGTGCAGTTCGTGACGCTCCCCGAGCTCGCCCGCGAGACCCTGGCGCGCAGCCCGCGTGCGCCCGTGCGCCGGGTCAGCCGCGCGGCTCTGCCGGGGCGCGCCGGCTGGGTCGCGACCGGCTGGCCGCAAGACGCGGCGGCCGGGTAGGGGCTTCGCCATCCGTGTGCTAGCTTCGAGCGCGTGATGGGCTGGTCCGGCCAGAGAGTCCTGATCACCGGAGGCCTGGGCTTCATCGGCTCGAACCTGGCGATCCGCCTCGTGCGCGAAGGGGCCCGCGTCTCGATCTGCGACGCGATGATCGAGGGCTACGGGGCCAACTTCGCCAACATCCGGGAGATCCAGGGGGACGTCGAAGTCCAGGTCTCGGACGTTCGCGACGACAACGTCATGGGGCACCTGGTGGCCGGGAAGGACGTGGTCTTCCACCTGGCGGCGCAGGTCTCTCACGTCATGTCCCTCTCGAATCCCTTCCCGGACATCGACATCAACATCAAGGGGACAGCGTCCGTCCTGGAGGCCTGCCGCCGGCGCAGCCCGGAGGCTCTGGTGGTCCGCTCGGGGACGCGCGGGCAGTACGGCCCCGCCGTGGCCCTGCCGGTCTCGGAGGAGGCGCCGTCGGATCCGCGCGGGCTGTACGAGATCTCGCAGCTCTCGGCGGAGATGATCTGCCGCGCCTACACGCGCATCCACGGCATCCGGACCGTGCCCCTGCGCCTGACCAACGTGTACGGCCCGCGGGCCCAGATGAAGCACTCGCAGTTCGGCGTCGTGAACTGGTTCGTCCGGCTGGCTCTCGAGGGCCGGCCCATCCCCCTCTTCGGCACGGGCAAGATCCTGCGCGACTTTCTGTACGTGGACGACTGCGTCGAGGCGCTGGTTCGGGCGGCTCGGGAGCCTCGCGCGGTCGGCGAGATCTTGAACGTCGGCAACGATCGCGCGTCGACATTTCTCGAGGTCGCGAAGACCATCGAAGAGCTCCTGCCGGGGACCTCGATCGTGTTCACGGACTTCACGCCCGAGCGCAAGGCGCAGGAGCCGGGCGATTTCGTGTCCGACATCACGAAGATCCGCCGGCTCCTGGGTTGGGAGCCGCGGATCGAGCTCACGGAAGGGCTCCGGAGGACGATCGACTACTACCGGGACAGGCGGCCGGAGTACTTCTGACGGGTTAAGCTAGCCCGAGTCGATGATCCACATCCATCCGACGGCCCTCGTCGCGACCACGTCGGTCGGCGAGGGCACGCGCATCTGGGCCTTCTGCAACGTCCTTCAAGGCGCCGTCATCGGCAGCGACTGCAACATCTGCGACCGCTGCTTCGTCGAGGACGACGTGGTCCTCGGGGACCGCGTCACCATCAAGTGCGGCGTGTCGCTCTACAACGGCATCCGGCTCGAGGACGACGTCTTCGTCGGGCCGGACGTGGTGTTCACCAACGACGATCGGCCTCGGAGCGGCGTGCAGCTCCCGTCCCACCCGAGGACGCTCATTCGAGCCGGCGCGTCGCTCGGCGCCGGGTCGGTGATTCTGCCGGGCATCACCGTCGGGCGGCATGCCCTGGTCGGCGCGGGCTCCGTCGTGACGCGCGACGTGCCCGACTTCGCCCTCGTCTACGGAAACCCCGCGCGGCGCAGGGGCTCGGTCTGCCGCTGCGGCACGAGCCTGCATTTCGCCGCCGGGAAGGCCACGTGCACGTGCGGCCGCTCCTACGGCCTGGGGCGCGACGACGCGGTGACCGAGGGATGAGCGCGGCCCCGTCGCCCGGGCCTCCCCGCGTTCCGATGGCGGCGCTCGACGCGGAGTACCGGGCCAGGCGGAGTGCGATCGAGGCCGCGGCCCTCGCCGTTCTGGCGAGCGGGCGCTACATTCTCGGGCCCGAGGTCGAAGCCTTCGAGCAGGAGCTGGCCCGGTACCTGGGAGTCGGCTCGGTCGTGTCCTGCGGCAACGGCACCGACGCCATCGCGCTGATGCTCAACGCGGCGGGCGCGGGCCCCGAGGACGAGGTCCTGGTGCCCGCCAACGTCTGCGTCCCGGTTCTGGCGGGCGTGCGGCTCTCCGGCGCCCGGGCCCGCCTCGCCGACGTGGACGAGGCGACGCTGACGCTCGACGCGGCCTCGGCCGGGAAGGCCCTGACCGGACGCACCCGCTTCCTCCTGCCCGTCCACCTCTACGGCGGGGTCGCCGACTGCGAGGGCCTTGCGCGCCTCGCGGCCGATCGCGGGCTCGTCCTGCTCGAGGACTGCGCGCAGAGCCACGGCGCCGCTCTTGCCGGCAAGAAGACGGGATCGTTCGGCCGGGCGGCGTCCTTCTCTTTCTATCCGACCAAGAACCTCGGAGCCTTCGGCGACGGCGGCGCGGTCGCGACCTCGGACGCGGCGCTCTCCGAGCGCGCCCGGCACCTGCGCCAGTACGGCTGGTCCCGGCGCGACCACGCCGACATGGAGGGCCGCAACTCCCGGCTCGACGAGCTGCAGGCCGCGATCCTGCGGGTGAAGCTCCGGTCGCTCGAGGAGGGCAACGCGCGGCGGCGCGCGATCGCCGCGCGCTACGACGAGGCGTTCGGCCGCCTGCCCCTGACGCTTCTGGCCGGCCGGCGGGAAGCCCTCGCGGCCCGGCATCTCTACGTCGTGCGCCACCCCCGCCGGGACGATCTGCGGCGGCATCTCGCCGAGCGCGGGGTGGAGACCGGGATCCACTACCCGCTCCCGCTCCACCTCCAGCCGGCCTACGCGTTCCTCTCGCACCGGCCGGGGGACTTTCCGGTCTCGGAGCGGGCCGCGCGGACGGTCCTGTCGCTGCCGATCCACCCGGCCCTGACCGACGACCAGGTCGGCGTCGTGATCGCCGCCGTCAAGGGATTCTTCGAGGCGGCGCCGTGAGCCGGCAGCTCGTTTCCGTCGTCGTTCCGGTCTACTTCAACGCCGCGTCGCTGCCGCGACTGGCCGAGCGGCTGCAGGCCGTCGCGGCCTCGGCGGACTACGACCTGGACGTCGTCTTCGTGGACGACGGGTCCGGGGACGACTCCTGGCAGAAGATCCTGGAGATCGCGGGACGATGGCCCGCCTGCCGGGGCGTGCGGCTGACGCGCAACTTCGGCTCGCAGATGGCCATCGTGGCCGGTTTGAAGGAGGCCCGGGGCGACGCCGCGGCCGTGCTCTCGGCCGATCTCCAGGAGCCGCCCGAGCTGCTCTCCGAGCTCGTGGCCGCCTGGCGCCGCGGCGCGACCGCGGCGCTCGCCATCCGGAGAAGCCGGCCGGAGCCGCTCCTCTCGCGCACGGGCTCGGCCTTCTATTACGCCACGCTCCGCCGCCTGGCCTTCTCGGCGATGCCCCAGGGCGGCTTCGACTGTTTCCTGATCGGCCGCCCCGCGATCGATTTCCTCGTCGAGAGCCGCGAGATCCACACCTCGCTGCCCGGTTTGCTGCTCTGGAGCGGGTTCCCGGCGGCCCTCGTCGCCTACGACCGGGTGGCCCGCGACGAGGGGCGATCGCGCTGGACCCTGGCCAAGAAGCTCAAGTACTTCATCGACTCGGTCACGGCCTTCTCCTACGCGCCGCTGCGCTGGATGTCGGTGGCCGGGACCCTGCTCGCTCTGCTCTCGTTTGCCTACGCCCTCTTCCTCGTCGTCTTCCGGCTGATCCACGGCCAGATCGTCCAGGGCTGGACGACCACGATGGTCGTCCTGACGTTTCTCTCGGGCGTGCAACTGCTCGCCCTCGGCATCCTGGGCGAGTACCTGTGGCGCACGCTGGACGCCGCGCGCGCCCGCAAGGGATACCTGGTCCGGGATCGCATCGAAGGGGGCGGCGCCGCCTCAGGGCGCGTTCTTGACGGCCGTGACGAGAACCAGCCCTCCCTGGCGCCCGAGCCGCGGAACCGCCCTTAAGAGCCGGTCCGTCGCGCCCAGAGCGGCCGCGCCCGCGCGTCGGCCGAGCAGGTTCACGAGGTGCGGCGGCAGGAACACGCTCGTGCGGGTCGTGACCGCAAAGCCGTGGGGCCTCAGCCAGCGCCGGAGGTCCTCCTCCGAGATGAGCGGCTCGGCTCCGGCCTCCTCGTGCCAGAGGGGCCAGACCTTCTGAAGGGCGTCGAACGCGCCTCGCAGGAACGTCTTGTTGTTCTCGGAGGCGAAGTACGTCCCTCCCGTCTTCAGCACGCGGGCGATCTGGCGGCAGGCCTCGGCCGGATCCGGCAGATGGTGCAGGACGCCGTAAGTCACGACGTGGTCGAAGCGATCGGACACGAAGGGAAAGCGGCTTCCATCCGCCACGCAGAGCTCGACGCGAGCCCTCCCGCCGCACCGGCGCAGGCGGTCGCGGGCCTGGCGGACCAGGCGCTTGGAGATGTCGAAAGCCAGGATGTCGAGATCCAGGTCCATCCAGGGAAGCGTGCTGCGTCCCTGGGCGCATGCGACGTCCAGGAGCCGGCCGCCCGGCCGGACCCTCGAGCGCCAGTCGGAGAAGGCGATGCGGTCGGCCGCGCGCCAGAACGGCGTGGCCTCGTACGCGTCGTAGGTCTGTGTCTCGTTGTCGGCGTACCAGTCGAAGTGCTCCTGCTGGCGCCTCACTTCTTCGGCGTGAGCCGCGTCCCCGGCCGGCGCTTCGGCGGCGAGACCCAGGCCGGAAAGCTCCTTCGCATGAGAGGCCCAGAAGCGGGCGCGGTCTTCGGCGTAGGCGAGGCCCGGCGGGAGGAGCTCCAGGATCCCGTCCTCGATCGGGAACCAGCTCCGGCAGCTCTCGCACCACACGACGCCCGTGCGGATGTCGTCTCGAGCTTCCGGCTCGAAGGCCCGTGACGGGAGGGGATGGCTCCCGCAGACCGGGCATTGCAGGGCGCTTAACGTGTCGGGCTTCAAGGTCGGTTATCCTGTTCTCATCGACGGCGCCAAGTCCAGCAATGGCTCGCGACGCTCCTTCCCCGCAGGAGTCGCCGCGTCGCTGCTGGCCGTCGCGCTTCTCTTTGCGCCGCTCACGTCCGGCATCCCGAAGGCCTACGATCTGCGCGACCACCTGGGCGCCACCCTCCAGGTCCTGCACAGCCTCCAGTCGGGCGACTTCTACCCGCGGTGGCTGTCCGAGTTCCACGCCGGCTTCGGAGAGCCCACGCTCCTCTTCTATCCTCCCGGCCTGTACTTCGTCTCGGCGCCTCTCTCGGCCCTCCTCGGAGGCGACGTTCTTTCGGGGCTCTTCGCCGCCCTCGCGCTGTTTGCGTTCGCCGGATGCCTCGGAGCCTTCGCCTTCGTGCGGCGCCGGTTCACAACGGCCGCCGGGGCGCTTGCGGCGGCGGCCTACGGCCTGCTGCCCTTTCGGGTCTTCGAGATCTACGGCGCCGGCCTCGACTCGTCGTTTGCGGCCTGGAGCCTTCTGCCCTGGGTCCTGATCTGTCTCGAGGACTGCGTGGAGGAGGAGGGGGCGGGGCGCGCAAGCCGCCCGGGCGTGGCGGCGTGGCCGCTTCTCCTCGCGGCGATGACGCTGCTGAACCTGCCGGCCGTCGTGCTGCTCCTGTACCTGACGGCTTTCTGGCTGCTCGTGCGCGCGCTCGCTTTGCGAAAGCTCGCGGGAGCGCCGCGCGTGCTCGGGCTCGCGATCTGGGGAGCCGCGATCGCCGGCGTGCACGTGATCCCGGCCCTCGTGGAGATGCGCGAGGTGCAGATCCTGGGAGAAGAGCTGTACCGAGGCAACTTCCTCTTCCAGGGCCAGGGTTTCGGGATGGGCGAAGGGATCCGCTTGGTCTTCGACCGCATGGGCCTGATTCCGGGAATCGCCCTGGCCGCGTCCCTGGTTGCCCTGGGAGCCGCGAAGACCTCCGGAGATCCCGACCTCGACCGTCGGCGGAGGAGCTTCACGCTTCTGGTCGGGCTCTTCGGCTGCGCCTCTCTCTTTTTCGCCACGGCCGCCGCGCGATGGGCCTGGGAGATCCTGCCGGTCCTGCAGAAAGTGAACCTGCCCTGGAGGCTGCTCGAGCCGCTCTCGGCCTCGGCGGCGCTCGCGTCGGCGGCGGCCGCCGTCGTTCTGGCGCGGCCGGGCGGCGCACGGGCGGCGATCCGGCTCGGCGTGCTGGTCCTGCTCGCCGGCCTCGCGCTCTTCGGCCTCGTGTTCGATGGCGCTCTGGCCGCCGCCAACGGCAAGATGTCGGCGGGGCAGACGCGGGCCGCGATCCCGCAGTTCGCGCGGAAGGAGGCTTACTTTCTTCCGAAGGGCGCGCGGCGCGCCTCGGAGATGGCCGACGTGCCGCCGCTGGCCTGCGATCAGCCGTGCGGCGTGGCGGTGATCGCGCAGAGGCCGGCGCTGCGCCGGTTCCGGGTGGCGGCGCAGGCCCCCGTGCACCTGGCCGTGAGGACCTATTACTTCCCGGGTTGGACGGCCCGGCTCGTCCGCGGGGCGTCGGCGGAGCCGCTGCCGATCGGCGCGGAGCCCGGGACCGGCCGCATCGTGGTCGAGGTCCCTCCCGGGGACAACCTCGTCGAGCTGCGCTTCGGCTCGACCGTTCCCCGCCGCGTCGGGGGAACCGTCTCGGTCCTCGCCCTCGCGGCGTGGGTCGCCTGGATCGCGGTCCGCCGCCGCCGGCGCCTGGCCGCGGCCGGCCCGGCCTAGGGCAGAATCTCGTAGAGCGCGTAGTCTCCGTCGGAAAAGGCCGGCCGGCAGCGCGTGCCGAGAAACTCCCGGAGCATCCGGTCGGTCGCGGGCGCGACCTCCAGAACGATCTCGCGGTCGAGGGGCGCGAGGGTGTCGGCTCCCGTCGCGACCCGATACCGGGTCCGGTTGACCAGGACGTAGCTCACGCCGAGGCGGGCGGTTTCGCGGCGGAAGGCTTCGGGATCGGGGAATCCCTCGAGGTACCGCGCGATGCGGGGGCCGTCCAGGTTTCCGCCGGCGACCGCCGGCCGATCGAGGTAGTAGGTGCGCGTCTCGCCGAGCAGGAGAACCCGGCTCTCCTCCGGCGTGTGCGCCGTGATCCAGGCGTAGGTGCGAGCGAAGCCCCGGGTCCGCAGGAGGTAGGCCTCCGCCTTCTCGCTGCCGACGACGTAGGGCAGGAAGTCGTAGCCGACCACCAGCGTGTAAGCCACCAGGAGGAGCTGGCCGGCCAGCGCGACGGCCGCGCCGCAGGCGAACAGGACCCGGACCGCCGCCGGAGCCCGGCGCACCGCCTCGGCCGACGCCGCCGCCCCCAGAAGCGCCAGCGGCACGCAGGCCGTCGCGAGCAGCCGCGAGAGCGGCGAGAACGTCACGAAAGCCGCGAGCTGGAGCGCCCCGATCGCGAAGAGGTCCCGATGCTTCCGGAGCGGGCCGCCGAGCGCGAGAGGCGAGAGCAGCGCCGACAGCGGCAGCAGGATGCCGAGGGAGTCGTCGATGATGCCCGGATCGAGGATGTCGTCGCCGTGCAGCAGGCCGGCCCAGCCGCCCCAGAGCGTGGGTGTCCGGAAGTGGCCGATGCGCGGCGGGCCCGGCAGGAGAAACGGCGCCACGGGAGACCCCGTCCAGACGAAGTTGCGCAGGTAGAAGAAGCCGCCGAAGAGCGCGAGGGTCGCGGCGGCCGCCAGAGCGAGCTTCGCCTTCGGCAGGCTGCTCTTGCGCAGCTGCCAGGCGGCGATCGGAAGGAAGGCGGCGAGCCAGGGCAGGGCCGTGTACTTGCAGGCGAGAGCGCCCGCCAGGGAGGCCGCCGCGCCCGCCGCGTCGCCTCCCCCTCCCGACTGGAGGAAGGCGCGCCACCTTTCGTAGCTGACCAGGAGCAGCCCGAGCACGATCCAGTCGGGCCAGGCCCAGCCGGCCACCAGGATCAGGGCCGGCGTCCAGGCGAGGACGGCCGCGAGCCACGTGGCGCTCTCGGGCGCGATGCGCCGCGCGAGCCGCAGGACCGCGCAGAGCGCCGCCACGAACGCTCCGAAGTGCAGGAGCTTGGCCGCGATCCCTCCCGAGATCACCAGCGCGGGCAGCGAGGCCAGAGCGGACCCGGCCGGAAAGTACGAGTGCGAGTGGAGGGGCATCTCGATCATCCGGCCCCACAGCAGGTACTGGCGGGGCACGGCCAGCTTGTAGATGAGCTCGTCCGGCGAGGCCACGGGCGTGATGGCCGCGAGCAGGGCGAGCAGGAGCGGAGGCCCGAGCAGGGCGACCTGCCAGGCGTCGGGCCTCAAAGCGCCGAACGGATGCCGCCGCCGGAGCCGGAGCAGGCCGGCCCCCGCGCCCGCCAGCGACAGGAGCAGAGCGCAGAGCTCGAGGGGCAGGCCTGCCCACGCCGCCGCCGCCACGGCGCTGCCCAGCACCGGGATGCCGAGCAGGACCGCCTCGTCGAGGGCAGCGGGCCCTGCGGCGGAGGACAGACCGGCCAGCAGCGTGAAGATCCGCCGCGAGACCGCCAGGGCCGCGTCCCCCGCGGCGAGGCTTGCGAGCAGCACGAGGCCGGCGGCGGCCGCAGGGGAGAGAGCCTGCCAGAGCGCGGTTCTCGCGGGCTCGAACCTCCCGAAGAAGACGAGGCCGACGAGAGCGCCGGCCAGCGCCAGAAGCGCCAGGGTCGCTTGTCCGCCTCGGGCCTTCATCGCCCGGCCCTTCCGGGCCCGGCCGACCACGCGACGAGCGCCAGGATCGAGAGGAACGCCGCGGCTTGCATTGCGACACCCCGGTGAAAGGGCGCCCGGTCCCACGCGAACGTGACGTGATGGCTTCCGGCCGGCACCGGGACGGCGAGGTCGCGCGCGTTGGCCACCAGGACCGTGCTCGGCTCCCCGTCGATCTCTGCTTTCCAGGTGCGGAAGTAGGTGCGCGAGAAGACGAGGTGTCCGGGCGACACCGCGGCGACGTCCGCCGATGCGAAGTCCGCTCGGATCGTCAGCGGCGTCACGGCGGCGGCCGCGCCCTCCGGAGCGGTCTCGCCGGGGGTTCCGGGCAGGGCCACGTCGGTCTCCGGATGGAAGGACCCGGATCGGACGAGGTCGAGCGCGCCGGAGAGGGAGGCCACGCGGACGGCGCGGCTGGCCCACCGCAGCTCGTGCATCGCATCCGGCAGCTCGAAGAGCTCGAGACGCCGGCCCGCGACCGAGAGGCCGGTCACCCCTCGCGCTCCGGGGTAGGCGGCGGCTTCGTCGGCCAGGATCCAACGGCATCCGAAGACCCGGAGCAGCCGGCTCCGCTCCTCCGGCGTGGAGACGGTCAGGGCCTCGCCCGCCAGCCGGTTGAACCAGCCGAAAGAGCCGTCGGGGTCGGCCTCGAAGATGCCGCGCACGCCGAACGGCTGTCCCGTCTCGGGGATGAGCTCCTCCACCTGGACACGGGCGAACTTGCCGACCAGACGAGGCACGTCGGGATGCGAGGTGCCGCCGAGGATGGAGAGCTCGGCCATGGCCGGGTCCA
>Ga0335085_10014630_pt1 | contig 11436 bp, 12 predicted proteins | sample Lox_Sample_45_FD_206712 | JGI IMG/M metagenome (GOLD analysis project Ga0335085, IMG submission 206712) | Soil microbial communities from Loxahatchee National Wildlife Refuge, Florida, United States - Lox_Sample_4.5 | ecosystem: Environmental > Terrestrial > Soil > Wetlands | place: USA... | reverse complement strand
GCCCTGGACCGCTCCCGGGAGACACTTGCCCGCGTGCTCGGGGCTTCGCAAGCGGAGTGCATTTGCTTCACTGGTTCGGGCACGGAGGCGATCAACCTGGCCATCAAGGGGGCCGCGTCCGCCCGCCGCGGGAAAGGGAACCATATCGTCACCTCCGCCGTCGAGCATCCCGCTGTGCTGAATACGTGCAAAGCGATCCGGCAGCTCGGGTACGAAGTGACCTATGTGAAGCCCGATTCGACCGTCCGGGTCTCTGCCGGCTCCGTCGCCGAGGCGCTGAGGGCCGACACGATCCTGGTGTCGATCATGCACGCCAATAACGAGACCGGCACCATCAATCCCATCCGGGAGATTGGAAAGATAACGAAGGAGCGGAACGTCCTTTTTCATACCGACGCGGTTCAGAGCTTCTGCAAGCTTCCCATAACCGTGGACGATCTGCACGTGGACCTGCTGTCGATATCGGCCCACAGGGTCCACGGCCCCAAGGGCGTGGGCGCGCTCTATATCCGGGAGGGGGTCACGATCCATCCCCTGGTCCACGGCGGACGGCACGAGGGTAATCTTCGAGCCGGCACCGAGAACGTTGCGGGGATCTCCGGCATGGGCGAGGCCGTACGGATCAGCTGGCCGGCCCTGGAGGGGAACGGCCGACGGATGAAGGCGCTCCGGGACAGGCTGGAGCATGGCCTGCGGGAGCGGGTCACCGGCGCGACGCTCAACGGCCACCCGGACGAGAGGCTTCCCAATACGGTGAACCTGTCCTTCGAGAACATCGAGGCCCAGGCCTGCATCCTCGAGTTGGACCGCAGGGGGGTGGCAATCTCGTCGGGATCGGCGTGCACCTCTGGCTCGGGAAAACCCTCCCACATGCTCCTGGCCATGGGTATTCCCTGCGAGGTCTGCCGCGGCTTCCTCCGTTTTTCCCTGGGGACCTTGACCACCGGCGAGGAGATCGATTACGTTCTTGAGATCATGCCCGACGTCGTTTCGAAGCTCAGGGCCGCTTCGGCCGCCGCTCCCGCGTGAACGACGGTGATGAAATTGCCTTTTTCTCCTGTTATAATGCCTTCCACGTATGAAGCCATCGTCACCTGAGAGGCGCAAGACGCCGGCATCGGTCCTGGACCTGATCGGCAATACGCCGCTCGTCCGGATCAGGAAGCTCGCCGCGCATCTCAACCCAAACGTCCATGTCTATGCCAAGCTCGAACGCGGCAACCCCGGCGGGTCGGTGAAGGACCGCGCCGCGTTCCGCATGATCTCCGATGCCGAAAAGGCGGGTCACCTGACCCGAGACAAGGTCATCCTTGACTCTTCGTCGGGGAACACCGGCATCGCCTACGCCATGATCGGCGCGGTGAAAGGCTACCGCGTGAAGATCGTCATCCCCGAGAGTGCCAGCGTCGAACGAAAGAAGATCATCGCGGGATTCGGCGCAGAACTGGTCTATTCGAACCCCTACGACGGCGCTGACGGCGCGATCAAGATGGCCCAGGAGATCCGGGCGGAGCACCCTGATCGGTACTTTCAGCCTGACCAGTACAACAACCCCTCGAACGCAAAAGCCCACGAGCTGACCACGGGCCCCGAGATCATCAGTCAGACAAAGGGTACTATCACCCATTTTATCGCCTGCGTCGGCACCGGCGGCACAATTATGGGAGCAGGGAGAGCGCTCCGGGCCTTCCGCAAGGACATCAAGGTGCTCTCCGTGCATCCCGACGATGCCATGCACGGCATCGAGGGAACGAAATACCTGGAGGAAGGCGCCATCGTCCCCGGCGTCTTTGATAAAGGTTTTCCCGACGAGCGGCTCACGATAACCACCGAAGAGGCGTTCGCGATGACCGGCCGGCTGGCCCGGGAGGAAGGACTCTTCGTCGGGACCTCGTCCGGCGCCGCCCTATCAGCGGCGGTGCGCGTGGCCAAGAAGCTTGACGAGGGGACTCTTGTCGTGATGTTCCCCGACGGCGGGGAGCGGTATCTCAGCAGGGAACTGTAATGCGTCCCGGCGCAAAGCGATCAATGCATAATGGAACCACGGGTCCCGACACTGTCGGGACACACAGATAAAATCATGATAAGCGTTCGGGTCTTTTCTTTGTCCCTATCTGTGTGTTCGCAAAGCGAACCTGTGGTTACAAAGTATTTCGCAGTCTATCCGCGGGAGAAGTCATGTTGACAAGATCATCCATCGAAGCCATCTCGAAGCATGCGATCGCCGAGTATCCGTCCGAGTGCTGCGGCATCGTGACCGGCACCGGGGACCGCCAGAGGGTCCATCCCTGCCGGAACCGGCAGGACGAGCTCCACGCGCGCGACCCCGAACAGCATCCGCGGACCAGCCGCGAGGCCTATGACATCGACCGGAACGAGATGGAGCGCATCTTCGCCGACGCAAAGGCCGCGGGCGAAGAAGTCCTCTGTTTCTACCATTCCCACATCGACTGCGGCGCCTATTTTTCGCAGATGGACCGGGAGGTCCTGACGATCTTCGGCGAGCCTGAGTTCCCGGCAGCCGTGCATGTGGTCGTTGCCGTCAGGAACCGCGAGATCACGGAGTTCAGCGGATACCGCTGGGACGGGAACCGGCAGGACTTCGTGAGCGTGAACGTGATCCGATGACGCACCCTGGCACAAAAAAAGGCGGGACGCTGTTCCGTCCAGCCTTCGTGCCTGTCATAGCGAACCTACTGCTTGCTGGAACCTTTCCCTTCCTTCCGCTCGCGTGCCTCTTTCTTCCGCTTTCTGCCCGCCAGGTAGGCTTCGATGGGCCTCCAGCCGAAGGAAACGCTGCCTGCCGCCGCGCTCGCAAGCCCTTCAACGATCTTCTTTCCCGCCAGGCTGACGGCCATTGCGATGCCGATGAAGGGAAGGAACACCGCGAAGATCAGGCCCAGGACCGGCCCTGCGGCCAGCATCACAGCGCTCGGCGCTTTCACATACATCGTGTTCCCGTCGCCCGGCAGCACGCCTTCCTGCTCCATGTCGATCCGCTCTCCGTTCCTCATGTTCCAGTAGGTCCCCGCCGCCACCCTATGTCCGCCCTTGTTCAACATATTCATTCCCTCCTTATTCGGTGAGGTCTTTTTTCTTTCTGGCTTAACGATACCAGGCGGGAGCAGGAACGGCTATTGGCACAAGTTCCTAGGGTGATGGGTATTTTGTCCTAGGAAGAACATCCTATCTCCCGGGCTTCACAAAGGGCAAATGTGATCCCTGTCACACCCTTCTTTCTTGACACCCCGACCCTGCTGTTCTATGCTACGGAAGCGTATGCTGGCGGCCGCAGGCCGCAGCTGTCCGCCACGGTGCGCCGTCAGGGCGCCGCCGCCGGCACGTTCTCTCCTGAAGAGGTGGGGTTCCTGCATCAATATGGAAAAGGTATGGGTCATCGAGGATCCCGACGAGAAGCCCCGAACGCGGAAGACCAGGGACCAGGGTCCCCCGCCGGACGAGAAGAGTCCAGCTGCCGCGTATTCCCTCTCCCTGCTGCTCTGGGGCGCGGGCCAGTTCCATGCCGACCGCATCATCAAGGGCCTTGTGTTCTTCTTTCTGATGCTCCTTTCCGCTGCGGGCGTGGTCATCGCGGTCCTGCAGCGGGAACAGCTCCTGCCCCTGCTCCGTTCCATCGGCATCGCACGTTCCGACGCCTTCCTTCTGGGAGAGTTCCTTCTCCTCGCGGTGCTCGTCTTCTGGGCCTATAATGCTGCCGATGCCTATCACCTTGCGGCCGGGGAGCGCTCCCGGCCGTTCACCGGCGTCAAGAACCGCGTCTTTCCTGTGCTCTGTTCGCTGCTCTTCCCCGGATGGGGCCAGTACCTGAACGGGCAGCCGGTGAAGGGAGGCATCTATGCATCGCTTTCCGTGATCGGCCTGTTCGCGGTCCTCTCGGCCGCTCTCACGCTCGCCGCCTGGCCGTTCCTCGAGCAATCGGGAGGCCGCGACATCATCGAGGAGGTGTTGGCAGCCGATGTATTCGTCGCGCTTCCGGTCCCGTTCGTCTGGCTCTTCGGCTGCTACGACGCCCTGAAGGTGAGCATGGACGATTACCTGAAAGAGCCGCTGCTTGAACGCATGAAGGCCATGAACAACCGCCGCCGGACCCAGGGATGGGTGCGCGGCGTCTTCCCTCGCATCGGCAACATCTTCGCGCTGTCCCTCGTCCTCGTCGTCTTTGTCGCCGCTGCGTACCGGGCCTTTCCCGAGGGCTACTACCTCTCGCTGCTCGACCACGCCAGCCAGGCCCTCCAGCATCGCGGCATGACCATCTTGCCGGAGATCATCAGAACAGTGCTCTCGCGCATTCCGCAATCCTGAGCCCCGCCGTCCTTCCGGGACCGCGCCTTCAGCGGTCCGGGAACTTCCTCCCCCGCTCCCTTGTCCAATGGCCAAACCCCAGGTCAGGGTACGGCTACACCTGTACCGGGGACCTTCGCCCTGGAAAGGAGCCTCCTATGCGCTATCTTGTATCAGTTGTCCTCGCAGCAGCCCTTCTCGCCTCGGTTCCGGCCTATCCCCGCGGGATGGACCGGCTTCCCGGCAGCGTGAGCGTCGAGGTCGTTTCGGAAGACGGAAAGACCCTGCTCGCCGTCCCGCACCGCGACATGCGGAAGAGCGGCACGCGCATCATCAAGCAGTATCTGGAAGCGCGCAGAGGGGAAACGTACGGCATCGTCATCAGGAACAGGACGTCCGAGCGGATCGGTGTCGTCGTCGCAGTGGACGGCAGGAACATCATCTCCGGCAGGCGGTCGGAGCTGGCGAACAGCGAGGAGATGTATCTGGTGAACGCCTGGGACGAGGGCCGGTACGACGGGTGGCGGACCGGCCGGGACACGGTGCACCGCTTCTACTTCACCGACCCCGGCGACTCCTACAGCGAACGGACCTTCCACGATGCGTCGGCCATGGGAGTGATCGCCGTTGCCGTCTACCGCGAGAAGGAGCGGCCAGTCCCCGAGATGAAGCTGCGTGAGAACGCTCCGGCGGCACCCGAAGCCGACCTGTCGAAAAAGGACGCGTCGCCGAGGGCAAAGGAGGAGGCCGCCGGCACCGGGTTCGGCAGCGCGCAGTACTCCCCCACCGTCCAGATGGCTTTCGAGCCTGAGGCGGCTGCTGTGCAGAAGGTGCTCATGAAGTACGAATGGCGGGAGACGCTCTGCAGGAAAGGGGTCATCCGCTGCGGTCAGGAGACCGGTAACCGGCTGTGGGACGAGACGGACTACGCGCCCTTCCCGCCCGGCTGTCGCGGGAACTGAATAAAAGAACAAGCCGGGTCACGGGACCTCCGCTGACCCGGCGTTCCTTGCGACCCGCATCCATGCTCGGACAGGACCGGCATGGCCGAAGGCCTTCTACCTCTTGTGCTCCAGCAGCTCCTTGATCCGGGGAGTGCAGCGTTCTCCCTTGCAGGAGCCGCTTCCCGCTCCGGTCGCCTTCCGCAGCTCATCCACGGTCGTGCAGCCGCACCGGATCTTTTCCATGAAGACCCGCTGTTTGATCCCCTTGCAGATGCAGACGGGCTTCAGTCCCTCGATGATCTCCCGTTCCCGGGCGGACGTGTCCATACGTGTGCCTGCCGCGCCCGTTAAGGCCGCGGACCCTTCTTTGCCGGAGCAGTGGTCCCCGTTTTCCCTGCTGCCGGTCCCGCTGCGGCGGTCCCTGTCTGCGCGGACGCCGGTTCGTTCATGATCTCCTGTCCGCTCTTCACGACCCGCAGGATCTTCGGGTCCTCGATGAACGGCTCATAGCCCTTGATGCGTAGCTCCACGGCGTCGCCCGGGCCGACCAGAAGGCCCGTCTCATCGGCCTTCCGCGTAAAGGTCGCGAGCAGCGCCCCCTGGGGCGTGTTCACCGTGAGCAGCAGTGCGGCCGGCTCCTTCTCCTTCGTCACCACGATTCCCCGGACGGTCACCCCTCTCCCCGCAAGAGCATCGGGGAGGTAGGGCTGCACGGCCCTGGGCAGATAGACCGCCCCGGCAGCTCCCAACGCGGTCCCCAGGATCAGCATGATCAAGGCCTGCCGCAGGTTCATAATGGTCCCTCCCACTCCGGACGCCGATGACGGCGTCAGATACTACAGCCGTGACGGATTTGCCTTCTTTTCCACAAAGGACTCGATGGCCGCCCTGATCTCGGGCGCAAGGGCAATGAACTGAACGCCGTAGAGGCTGGCGTCGGTCGGGCCGGACGAACCGACCTTGCGGATGATCTCACCGCGGACCACGAGCTGCCGGGAACCGGGAAGGAAGAAGGAGCATTCGATGCGGTCCTTGAGCGCAAGGGGCCGCTCCGTCTCAAGCAGCAGGCCCGTGACGCTGATGTTCTCGGAGCGGCAGAAGAAGGCCTTTTCGTCGGTCTTCCCTTCGACCTTCACGCTGAGGAGAACGCGATAGGGCTCCCTCAGCGGGATGTCGAGGAGGAGCTGGGCATGCTTCAGAAGCTGCGCCGCAGTGACCGGCATGCGGAGGACCGCGTCGGCGCCGCACTGCTGCGCAAGCTCCGCCTCGCCCGGCCTGCCCGCATGGACCATGATCAGGGCGGTATTCCGGAGCAGTCCGCCGTCCCGGAGCGACTCGAAGAGGCCGAGGCTGTCCCTGCCCGGCAGATCGAGCTGCGAGATGACAAGGTCCGGCCGTTCCGTTCGGCAGAAGGACAGGATGTCGTCGTTCGTCTCCGCAATGGACGCGCGGACATCCGAGCGATGCAGAAACCCCTTGTTCTTCCCGATCAGGTCAGCGACCGGTCTTGCGATCAGCACCTTCTTCATCCCTGTCCCCCGTCCTTTATGATCCCGGGACCAGGCAAGCTCCGCCTGTGGTTCCCTGTTGTCTCACTCCGGATCGACGCACAGCGTATCGTCGGATAGCACGATGCTGTCGCAGTATTCCCGGATCCGCTCCTCGGGCACACCCATGTTCCGGAGCGCGCTCATGAACCTGCCCCGCTGGAACAACGGCGCGACCGTTGTCGCGGAACGGAGCGCCGTCTCCACGGCGTAGCGGTATGCCGGGTCTCCCGCGCAGAGGGCGGTGAACTTCCCGTGCACGGTCCGCCGGACCGAGATCGGCGGGGCCGGCGTCGCGCTGCCCTCGTGCTTCCGCGCCTGTTCCGCCTGCAGGGTCTCCTGCAGCACCAGCAGTTTGAAGATCAGCTCGTTCAGCTCCGCCGGCCTGTCCAGAAACGCTTCGAGACCGTGCTTCTTCGCAAAGTACGATGCCGTCTCCATCCTACCCGGCCCTCTGGAAATCGATGTACCCGCGCTCCACGTCGGTGCTCACGAGCTGCACCCGCACCCGCTGGCCCACGTCCAGTCCGATGAGCCCGTCGGCCAGCCGCCCTTCGATGGGCGGATGGAGGAGCCGCACCCACGTTCCCTTGTCCGCTGCTCCGGTCACGATGGCGTCGAACCGCTCGCCGATCCGGTGCTCCAGCAGCAGGGCCGCCGCTGACTTCCTGACCTGTCGCTCCACCTTCTTTGCCGCATCCTCTTTTTCCGTGCAGTGCCGTGCCAGTTCGGCCATCTCGCCGCTCTCGTAGGGCTGCTTCCCGCCCCGAAGCGCCGCCTTGAGCAGGCGCTGGGTGATGAGGTCGGGATACCTGCGGTTCGGCGCAGTGGAGTGTGAATAGTCGCGGACGGCGAGGCCGAAATGTCCCTCCGGCGCGCTGCCGGGCCCCTCGACGGCATATTCACCGGCGCCCAGGAGCTTGATGACCGAGAGGGAAAGGTCCGGGAAGCGGAGAGGGTCCCTCCCGCGGGCGCGGGACAGGAAGTCCTCAAGCGCCCGCGCGTCCGGTGCTTCGGGCAGCCTGCCGTCATGCTCGGCAGCAAGCTCCCGGATCCGGTCCCACCGTTTTGGCGTTCGCACCACCCGCCGCAGGGACGGGAGACCGTTCGCCGCAAGGAACCGGGCCGTCACGCCGTTGGCCGCGATCATCAGGTCCTCGATGAGCTCCTTGGCACGGTCCTTCCGCTCAGCATCCATCTCCCGCAGCGACCCGTCGTCAAAGACCATCCGCGGCTCGATGGTCTCCAGGGTGAGCGCGCCGTGCTCGTGGCGGAGCGCTCTGAGCTGTTGTGCCACGCGGTCCTGGAGACGGAGGTTCTCGGCAAGTCCGGGCACTGCGGCGATCCCTTCCGGAGCGGGCCCCTTTCCCTCCAGCCAGGCGGCAACCCCGGGGTAGGCAAGCTGCGCCTTGTTCCGGACCAGGGCCTCGTAGACCGCTGAGCGGACCAGCCCGCCGTCGCCCACGACCATCTCGACGACCAGGGCATGCCGGTCCGACGCATAGTTGAGCGACGTGAGGTCCGTGGAGAGCTTCTCGGGCAGCATGGGAAATGTCCGTGCCGCCGTATAGACCGATGTGGTGTTCCCGCGCGCGTGCTCATCGATGGCCGAGTCCCGGGAGACGAGGGCGTCCACATCGGCAACCGCAACAAAGACCTTCGTGCTCCCATCAGGAAGGGGTTCGGCCAAGGAGAGCTGGTCCAGGTCGCGCGAGTCATCGTTGTCGATGGAGCACCAGGCGAGGTGCCGCAGGTCGCGGTCGTTCCCGACCTTCTCCGGCTGGGGCCCCGCAAGCCCCTCCAACTCGGCGAGCGCGCGGGGAGAGAAGTCCGGGGCGAGGCCGCGCTCAAGCATGGCCCGCCGGGCGATGCGCTGCAGCAGCGCGCGGTGCTGTTTATCCTCGGAAGGTTCCATCGATGGCAGGCATAGTATACCCGATACCGCGGCGGGGCGCTAGAGCGGAAACGGGGGAAGGGCCGGAGTTCCGGAGGGAACGGTCAACTGCACCGCGGCCCGCGGCGGATCGCCGTCCTGCGCGCGAGCCTGCCCAGGTAGCCGAGCCATCCGCCCTTCGCCGGGCCCCGGCGACCGGGGCGACCGTCAGACGGCGGACCAGTTCTTGAACCCGTGATAGAGCACAATGGCCGCAACGCCATGGGCAGCGGCAGGCATTGCCGCAATGATCACAGGAGGGACATCGTCGACCTTCCTCGATCACGCTGCCTGTATCGAAGCGGAATGCGTTCGCTGTCCTGCTGTCTGCAAAGGCAGCGTCCCTGCATCTTATTCCTCATGGGGCAGCATCAGGTCCCGGGCCCGTGTACACGCAGCGGCCGCAGCCTCGAGCAGTTTCTGTTCACTGTCGATCTCCCGGTCAGGCAGTCCGGCGACGCCGATGCTCATGGTGACCTTTGACGAGTCGGACCAGGAGAAGGGATGGGTCGCCACTGATTCCAGGATGCGTGCGGCAGCCTGCACGGCGTCGTTGCGCACGGTGTTGGGCAGAAGGACGATGAGCTCCTCGCCGGACCACCACGCCGCGGTGTCCACCTCCCGGATCGTCTGCTGCACGAGCCCGATGATGGCCCGGAGCGTCGCCGCATCCCCTTCCCGGCCGATCTTCCGGCCGTCGAGATCGATGAGCATGCAGCTCATCTGCTGCTTGAAGCGCATGCTTCGCTTGAACTCCTTCGAGAACATTGCCTTGAACTGCTTCTTACCGAACAGCCCTGTCGCGGGATCGACGACCTCATCTCCAACCATACCGAAGGGAGGGGCCGTACCGGCCCCTTCACCCTCGGCACCGGTTGCCGGATGTGACGGAACGCCATCGGTCCTGCCAGCCCCCGGGAGCTTCTCCTCTTCCTCCGCCGTTCCACGCACCTGCGCCGCAACAGGACCGGGGTCATATCTCGGCTCCCCCCCTCGGACCGGGACGATCCCGGGCGGCGCCTCTTTCACCTCCGGACGGCGGTGCGGCTCCGGGGACCCGGCATCGCGAACCTGGAGAACGGCAAGGATCTTGGCTTCGAGGTCGCCCTCGGCAAAGGGCTTGATCAGATAGTCATCGGGCCCGCCGTCGGCGCCCTTGGAACGGGACGGGATCTGCCCGTCGCCGGTGAGCAAAATGATCGGCACGGTACTGGTCGCATCGCGCGAGCGGAACCGCCTGCAGAGGTCGCCCCCCTCCATATCGGGAAGGGAGGCGTCTATCAGGATCAGGTCCACGACATGCCTCTTGGCCGTCGCGAGAGCGGATACGCCGGATCCGGCCCAGACGACGGAATAGCCTGCGCCTTCCAGGTGCCGCTTCGTGCTGTTGCCCTGCGTCTCGGCGTTCTGAACCAGCAGGACCTTTCCTCTTGTATTGGTCATGTTCATAGGCGCCCGACCCCGAACGATCGTCCCCTGCGAGTGACGACCGTACCTGCAACGCTGCCCTGCCGGGCCGCCGGACTGCGGAGCGTTGGGCGATCTTGGACACTCACTCTATTCTTCTCCCCGTGGAATGGCAAGGGCTATTTCGGGGAACGGTCCCCGCCACAGGATCAGGTACTGCCAGGAAGAATAGCACGACAGACCGGAAATGAAAAGGCCCGCCGGCGAGAAAACCGGCGGGCCAGGGACGGTCCCTGTTCTCAGTGGTCTTGTTCCTCTTCATCCTCATAGCCCGTGATCATGGCCTTGATGTGGGTGAACGGGGTCGGCCCCAGCGTGGTGAGGTAGACATGGACGAACAGAAAGGCCGTGAAGAAGACGGTCAGAAGCAGGTGAGCTGCGCTCACGGCCTTGATCCCGCCCGATGCATCGATGATCTCCGCGAAGCGGTCAAGGTCCCACAGGAGCACGCCCGTGATGATCTGCAGCGGCAGCAGAAGGAACATGATACTGAAATAGGCGACCTGCTGCATTGGATTGAACTTGTGCTGCAGCGTCGCGTGATGAGGGTTCGGCTTCCCCACAAAGATGCCGTACCCGTAATAGGCTGCCTGTTTCCACGAGGACAGCATGTAGTTCCCGATGTGCAGCAGGTCCGGGACATACACCTTGAGCATGCCCGACCCTGCATAGTAGGCGAACCAGACCAGGAAGAGCCCGATCAGCGAGAACCCGCAGATATTATGGATGTCCACGGCGGTCCGGAAAGACATCCAGTTCAGGATGCCGCGATAGCGGATCTGTGTTCCGGTGACGATGAGCGCGAAGAAGCACAGGGCATTCAGCCAGTGCCACATCCTGACCGGCAGCGGATGGAGATAGTTCCTCTTCATGACCGGCCCCTCCCTTCCCTTCCGTCGTTCTTCCTGCTCCGCAGCCGGCGAGTCAGGAACCGCAGGGACCCGTGGACCACCGGCACCGCGATGCCGCCCAGGATGATGGCCGCGCCTGCATAGTCCATGGCCTTCAGCCGGGTCCCGCTCATCACGTAGAATTCCTTGAGCAGCACCGCGCCGTAGACCGACCGGAGCACGGCGGGATCGAGGTCGAAGTCCGCCTCGCGGCTGTCCGGCCCCTCCACCGCCAGGGAAGCGGACTGGAAGAAGGAAGAGTCGGTGGAGTGGCACTCCTCGCAGGTTCTGACCGCCCGGGCCTTTGGCGCGAGATGATGGGCATAGAGAGCGTCGTTCATGCTTACCACAAC
>Ga0335085_10014629_pt1 | contig 11436 bp, 7 predicted proteins | sample Lox_Sample_45_FD_206712 | JGI IMG/M metagenome (GOLD analysis project Ga0335085, IMG submission 206712) | Soil microbial communities from Loxahatchee National Wildlife Refuge, Florida, United States - Lox_Sample_4.5 | ecosystem: Environmental > Terrestrial > Soil > Wetlands | place: USA: Florida... | reverse complement strand
TCGCGATGCTCGGCGTCTTCGCCTGGGCGGTCGCGCGCCACGAGCATGCGCGCCGCAAGGCGCTGCGCGACGCGCTCGCGCAGGCGCGGCGCACCGAGGATACGCTCGCGGTCAGCGAGGCGCGCTTCCGCGAGATCTTCGACAACGCGACCGAGGCGATCTGGCTCGTCGCGGTGCGCGCCGACGGGCGGCTCGAGTACGAGGCCACGAACCGCCGCCACGCCGAGCTGACCGGGCTCGACCCGGCGCGCATCGCCGGCTGCACGCCGCACGAGGCGCATCCCGGCCCCAACGCCGACTACGTGCTGCGGCGCTGGCGCGAGTGCCTCGAGGCCGGGCGCACGCTGCGCTACGAGGAGTCGCTCGCGCTGCGCGGCGGGACGCGCATCTGGCAGACCTCGCTCGCCCCCGTGCGCGATGCGCAGGGACGGGTGCAGCGCATCGTCGGCATTGCGCACGACGTGACCGAGCGCAAGCACGCCGAGGAGGCCGAGCGCGCGGCGCGGCGGCTGGTCGAGCTGGTGATCGACGCCATCCCGATGATGATCTTCGCCAAGGACACGCAGTCGCAGTACCTGTTCGTCAACCGCCACATGGCCGGGGTCTTCGGCACGACCAAGTCCGCGATGGTCGGCGTGCACACCTCGCGCCTGCCGGGCGCGCTCGAGACGGAGCCTTCGCGCCTGAAGTCGCTCGAGGACGACGCCCGCGTGTTCCGCGAGCGGCGCACGCTGGTGCAGCCCGAGCAGCGCCTGCACCGCGCGGACGGCACGACGATGCTGGTGCACAGCACCAAGATCCCGCTGCTCGACGACGCGGGCGGCCTCGTCGGCCTGCTCGGCATCAACCGCGACATCGCCGAGGAAAAGCGCGCCGAGGCGGCGCTGCGCGCGAGCGAGCAGCGCTTCGCGGCGCTGTTCCACAACTCGCTCGTGCCGCAGGCGGTGAGCGATCCCGCGCATCTGTCGATCGAGGACGTCAACGGCGCCTTCGTGCGACTCACCGGCTTCGAGCGCGAGCGCCTGGTCGGGCGCAAGGCGGCGCAAGTCGGCTTCTACTGGGGCGCGCAGGACCTCGAGAAGATCAGCGCCGTCATCGCGCGGGGCGGCACGCCCGAGCCGGTCGAGGTCCGGTTGCGCCACGCCGGCGGGGAGCCGCGCACCGCGCTCGTCAACGCGATCACGATCGAGACCGCGGCCGGGCCGCGCATCGCCTGGTCGCTGGTCGACGTCACGGCCGAGCGCGACGCGCAGGCGCAGGTGCGCGAGGTCAACGAGTCGCTCGAGCGCACCGTGGCGTGGCGCACCGAGGAATTGCGCCGCGCCAACGCCGAGCTGACCGGCGCGCTGCAGAACCTGAAGGACTCGCAGGCCGCGCTGCTGCAATCCGAGAAGCTCGCCGCGCTCGGGCGGCTGGTGGCCGGCGTCGCGCACGAGCTGAATACCCCGATCGGCAACAGCCTGCTGTCGGCCTCGACGCTGGCCGAGCACGTCGAGGCGTTTGCGGGCGCGACGGCGCAGGCGAGCCTGAGGCGCTCGGCGCTGCAGGCGTTCGTCGCGCAGGCGCGCGAGGCCGCCGGCATCCTCGGCCGCAACCTCGAGAAGGCGGCGCAGCTGATCTCGAGCTTCAAGCAGTTCGCCGCCGACCAGGCGAGCTCGCAGCGGCGCAGCTTCGCGCTGCGCGAGGTGGTCGACGAGGTGCTGCTCGCGCACCGGCCGATGCTGCGGAAGTCGCCGATCCAGGTGAACGGGGACGTGCCCGAGGGGCTGCGGCTCGACAGCTACCCGGGGCCGCTCGGCCAGGTGCTGGGCAACCTGATCACCAACGCCGTGCTGCACGCCTACGAAGGCCGCGGCGAGGGCACGGTCACGGTGCTCGCGCGCGCCGACGGGCCCGCGCACGTGGAGATCGCCGTCGTCGACGAGGGCCGCGGCATCCCCGAAGCCGACCTGCACCGGATCTTCGACCCGTTCTTCACGACGCGGCTCGGGCGCGGCGGCACCGGCCTGGGCCTGGGCATCTGCCACAGCATCGTCACCGAGACGCTGGGCGGCACGATCCAGGCGCAGAGCCGCCCGGGCGAGGGCAGCACCTTTCGCGTGCGCATCCCGGTGCAGGCCCCCGACTCGGCCAAGCTGGAGGCGGCGTGAACGGCGCGCCCGCGGGCTGGATCGGCTTCACGGCCGCGCTGGTCGTCGCGCTGGTGGCGGCGTTCGCGTGGCTGTCGTGGCGCCAGGGCAAGCGCGGGCGCGAGGCGCTGCGGCGCTCACAGGCGCAGGCGCAGAGCTCGGAGGCGGCGCTCGCGAGCGTGTTCCAGGTCAGTCCCGAGTCGCTGTCGGTCAGCCGCGTCGCGGACGGCCGGCTGGTCGCCGTGAACGACGCCTGGTGCCGGATGACCGGCGTCGCGCGCGAGGCGGCGCTCGGCCGCACCACGGTCGAGCTCGGCCTGTGGCGCGATCCCGGCCAGCGCGCGCGGCTGCTCGAGGCGCTGCGGCACAACGACGGCGCCGCAACGCTGGAGAGCGTGCTGCAGCGAGCCGACGGCACGCCCGCGAACATACAGATGCTGGTCCAGCGCATCGAGTTCGCGGGCACGCCGTGCCTGATCTTCGCCACGCGCGACGTCACGCTCGAGCGCCAGCGCGAGCGGCTGCTCTCGGCCATCGTCGCCGGCACGGCGCAGGCGAGCGGCGAGGCGTTCTTCCAGGCGCTGACCGAGCACCTCGCGGGCGCGCTCGGCGTGCAGGCCGCGTTCGTCGGCGAGATCGTCGCCGGCGGCGAGCGTGCGCAGGTGCTGGCGTTCCGCGACGGACAGGCGTTCATGCCGCAGTTCGCGTACGCGCTGGCCGAGGCGCCCTGCGGGGTCGTCGTGCGCGAGGGCGAGGCGTACTTCGAGCGAGACGTCGCGCGCCGCTTCCCCGCCGACGCGGCGCTCGCCGAGCGCGGCATCGAGGCCTACTACGGGGTCGCGCTGCGCAGCCTGGGCGGCGAGACGATCGGCCTGCTGTCGATCATGCACACCGCGCCCGTCGCGCTGGGCGACGAGGTGCGCGCGATCATGCGAGTGTTCGCCACGCGCGCGGCGATGGAGCTGGAGCGCAGCCGCGCCGAGGCGCGGCTGCGCGAGAGCGAGAAGCGCTTCTCGCAGCTGTTCCACCGCTCGCTGGTGCCGCAGATCGTCACCGACCGCGAGTCGCGCGTGCTGGAGGACGTGAACGCCGCGTTCTGCGCCCACGTCGGCTACGAGCGCGCCGAGCTGGTCGGCGCGCGCAGCGCGGACCTCGGCCTGTTCTGGAGCCCCGCCGACGACGCCGCGTGCGCCGCGCTGGCCGCGTCCGGCGGCGCGACGGGCCCGGCCGAGATCTCGATCCGGCGCAAGGACGGCGCGCGCCGCGTGGTGCTGATGTCGGTGTTCCCGCTCGAGTCCGCGGTGCGCGATCGCGTCGCCTGGTGCGGCGTGGACATCACCGAGCAGCGCGAGGCGCGCCTGCGGGTCGAGGAGGTCAACGAATCGCTCGAGCGCATCGTGGACCACCGCACGCGCGAGCTGAGCCGCGCCAACGCCGAGCTGAAGGATGCGCTGCAGCATCTGAAGGACTCGCAGGCCGCGCTGCTGCAGTCCGAGAAGCTCGCCGCGCTCGGGCGCCTGGTGGCCGGCGTCGCGCACGAGCTGAACACGCCGATCGGCAACAGCCTGCTGTCGGCTTCCGCGCTCGCCGACCGCACGCGGCTCTTCGCGCGCGAGGCGGTCGGCGCGAGCCTGCGGCGGGCGCGCCTCGCCGAGTTCGTGTCCGACGCGACCGAGGCCTCGGGCATCCTGCAGCGCAACCTGGAGAAGGCCGCGCAGCTGATCTCGAGCTTCAAGCAGGTGGCGGCCGACCAGGCCAGCTCGCAGCGCAGGAGCTTCGCGCTGAAGGAGGTCGTCGACGAGGTGCTGCTCGCGCACCGGCCGATGCTCAAGCGCTCGCCGATCGAGATCCGCGTCGACGTGCCCGAGGGCATCCGGCTGGACAGCTACCCCGGGCCGCTGGGGCAGGTGCTCGGCAACCTGGTCACCAACGCCGTGCTGCACGGCTACGAAGGGCGCGACTCGGGCGCGGTCGGGATCTCGGCGCGCATCGACGCCGAGCACCGGGTCGAGATCGCCGTGATCGACCACGGCCGCGGCATCCCCGAGGCGGACCTCGCGCGCATCTTCGACCCGTTCTTCACCACCCGGCTCGGGCGCGGCGGCACCGGGCTGGGCCTGGGCATCTGCCACTCGATCGTGGTCGAGACGCTCGGCGGCGCGATCACGGCGCGCAGCCGTCCGGGCGAGGGCGCGACCTTCCTCGTGCGCATTCCGGCGAGCGCGCCGGTTGCCGGCGCGCAGCGGGCCGCGTAGCGTTGGGGAGCATGGGCCCGGTCCGGATGCGCTTCGCCGCCCTGCTCGCCCTCGCCGGCCTCGCCGCCGCCGCTTCCGCCGCCGAGCCGCTGCGCCTGGCGTCGATCCCCTGGCGCGATCCGGCGACGCTCGCCGCGCTGTACGCGCCGACCACCGAACTGCTGCAGCGCAAGCTGGGCCGGCCGGTCGAGTTCTACGTCGCCCGCAACTACGAGGACCTCACGCAGCGCATCGCCGCCGGGGCCGCCGATCTGGGCGTCTACGGCCCGGCGAGCTACGTGCTCGCGAAGCGGCGCCTGCCGGGCCTGCGCTATCTGGCCACCTGCCTCGTGCCCGACGACCATTACTACAGCTTCATCATCGTGCGGCGCGATCGCGCCTGGCAGCGCCTCGCCGACCTCAAGGGCCGCACGCTGGGGCTCGGCGACCGCGAGTCCACGTCCGGCAACCTCGTGCCGCGGCGGATGTTTGCATCGGCCGGCATCGACGTCGACCGCGACATGACGGTGTTCCTGCTCAAGCGCCACTATCGCGTCTACGAGGCCGTCGCCGAGGGCACGATCGACGCCGGCGCCGCCCACAGCGGCGCCTGGGACGACGCGGTGCGAAGGCACGGCGACGTGTTCCGCGTGCTGGCGCGCTCGGCGCCGCTGCCGCGCGAGCCGGTCGTCGCGGCCCCGCACCTCGACGCGGCGCTGGTGCAGCGCCTGCGCGAGACGCTCGCCGCGGCAGCCCGGGATCCCGCGTTCGCCGCCGCGGGCGGCGAGCTCAAGGGCTACGCGGTGCGCGACGAGCATTTCTACGATTCCGTGCGCGCGCTGATGCCGGACTGAGCGATGAGCGAGCCCGCCCGCGCCGCGAAGACGCCCCACCGGCTGCCGCGCCTGTACCGCCAGGCGCTGCTGCTCGTCGTGCTGCCGCTGTGCCTCGGCCTCGGCGTGCTGCTCTACCAGATCCACCGCCTGATCGACGAGCAGCGCCAGGGCCAGGCCGAGATGCTCGCGGAGGCGCACCGCCAGGCCGATGCCGCGCTCGCGAACCGCACGATCCAGCTGCGGCAGATCGGCACGCTGCTGGCGGGCAGCCGCGAGGTGGTGGAGGCGATCGCCGAGCGAGACAACGGCCTGCTGCACATCTGGGGCAAGCGCGTCATCGCGGCCGGCCTCGCCACCGAGGTCTACTTCATCGGCGCCGACGGCATCGTCGTCGCGCGCGGGCACGACGAGTTCAACTTCGGCGACGTCTACGTCGATCCCGTGACGACGGCGGGCGAGGCGGACCGCGCGCCCTTCGCCGGCATCAGCGCCCTGCCGAGCGGCGCGCCCGCGATCGCCGCGCGGCTGCCGGTCGTGCGCTTCGACGTGCGCTGGGTCGGCACGGTGCTGCTCTATCGCGCGGTGACGCCGGAGCTCCTCGCCGGCCTGGGCGTGGCGCCGGACGTGCGCCTGAGCGTGGCGCCGGGCCCCGCCCGGCAAGCCGTGGCGACCGAGCCCGGCGGGCGCATCGCCGAGGCCTTCGACCTGCGAAGCCGCGGCCCCGTCGGCTTCCACCTGGTGATCAGCAAGGACGCGAGCGCCGACCTCGCCCGGCTGCGCTCGCTGACCACGACGCTGTGGGTGCTGGGCGCGATCGCGCTCGTGGCGCTGCCGGCGATGACGCTGGCGGCGCTCTACCGGCTGCTCGCGCCCCTGCGCCGCCTCGACGAGCGCCTGCGGCGCTTCGCGGCGGACGGCGCCGACAGCGAGGCGCTGGTGCGCGACATCGAGGCGCTCTCGCGCACGCGCAACGAGCTGGGCGCGATCGCGGCGACGGTCGCCGAGGCGCTGCGGGCGCTGCGCAGCGCGAAGGCGGACCTGGTGCAGTCGCAGAAGCTCGCGGGCCTGGGCTCGATGGTCGCGGGCGTCACGCACGAGCTCAACGCGCCGCTCGGCAACGGCCTCGCCGCCGCCACCACGCTGCGCGAGCGCGCCGGCGAGCTTGCGCGCGAGATGGCCTCGGGCAGCGTGCGGCGCTCCGCGCTCGAGGCGTTCCTCGGCGACTGCGAGGAGGCGACCCGCATCCTCGAGTCGGGCCTCGCGCGCGCCGGCGAGCTGCTGCAGAGCTTCAAGCAGGTGGCGACCGACCAGGCGAGCGACCGGCGCCGTGAATACGACCTGCGCCTGCTCGCGGCCGACGTGCTGCTCACGCTGCGCCCGACGCTGAAGAAGCTGCCGGTCGAGGTCGCGCTCGAAGTGCCCGAGGGCGTGCGCATGGAAGGCTATCCGGGCGCGCTGGCGCAGGTGCTGACGAACCTGGTGCAGAACGCCGCCGTGCACGGGCTGGACGGGGCCGCGCGCGGCACGATCCGCATCGGCGCCGAGCCGCGCGACGGGCGCGTCGCGGTGCAGGTCAGCGACGACGGCAAGGGCATGCCCGCGGAGGTGGCGGCGCGCGTGTTCGACGCCTACTTCACCACGCGCCTCGGGCAGGGCGGCACCGGCCTGGGGCTGTACATCAGCCGCCGGCTGGTGGTCGATGTGCTCGGCGGGACGATCGCGCTGCAGAGCGCGCCCGGCGAGGGCGCCATGTTCCTGCTCGACCTGCCGCGCGCGGCGCCCCAATCGCGATAGACTCGCGCGCGTGGAAAGCGCGCGCGCCGGGGATCCGTATCAGCTTGCCTTCGTGCGCTTCTTCGGCTGGCTGCAGATCGCCGGCGCAGCCGCCGTCGGCGCCGTCTGGGCGGTCCTCGGCCGGATGGCGCAGATTGCGCCGCTCGCGGCGTTCGTCGTCACGGGCACCGTGACATTGCTGCTGCTCGCTCGCGGCCGCGAGCGAGCCGCCGCGCTCGTGGCGACCTGCGGCGCATGGGCGGCGATCCTGCTCAACATGGGCCTGTTCAACGGCGTAGAGGGGCCGGGCCTGTCGCTGGTCATCGCGCTGCTCGTGATCTCGGCCTGGACCTGCGGTCCGCGCGCCGCGCTCTTGCTTACGATCGCGACGCCGCCCGTGGTATTCGCCATGGCGTGGGCGGAGCGGGCCGGCCTGCCCTGGCCCCGCGTGGCGGAAGGGCCGCCGCTGCAAAAGGCGCTGGTGCTGTCGATCATCGCGCTGGTGGCGGGGGTGCTCGGCCGCAACATCGCGCTCGCGATGCGCCAGCAGGGGGCGACGATCGAGCGATCGCATTCGCAGCTCGAGCAGGTGCTGCAGGCGAGCCCCACGCCGGCGGCCGTGCTCGCCGCCGACGAGGCGCGCTTCATGGACTGCAACGAGGCCTTCCTCAGGCTCTTCGGCGGCACGCGCGAAGCGCTGCTCGGCGGCAACGCGCAGCCCGTCGACGTGCTGCAGGACCCGGCCGCGCTGCGTCGCGCGCAGGAGCGCCTCGGCGCCGACGGCCGCCTGAACGGCTTTCCGATGCAAGGCCGCAACGCGGCCGGCGAGCCGCGCTCGGTGCTGGTGTACGCCGAGCCGATCGAATGGCAGGGCCGGCCCGCGGTCCTCGCCCAGGTCGTCGACGTGACGGCGCTGCGCGACGCCGAGGAGACGCTGCGGCAGCTGAACGCCTCGCTCGAGCGCCAGGTGCTCGAGCGCACTGCCGAGCTCGCGTCGGCGAAGGAGGAGCTCGAGGGCCTCGCGCTGCTGACCTCGCACGACGTGCGCGCGCCGCTGCGCTGGATCCACGCGCACGTCGAGGCGCTCGAGGCCGGCCTCGCCGCGCCGGCGCAGGGCGAGCTGCTCGGGCGCGCCGGGAAGATCGGCCGCGCCGCGCGCCACCTCGGGCACATGATGGACGACCTGCTCGAGCTGCAGCGCGTGGGGCAATCGCGCTTCGAGGCGCGCGCGCTCGACCTTTCGGCGCTCGCGCGGGAGATCCTCGGCGAGCTGCAGCGCGCCGACCCCGCGCGGCGCATCGACCTCGCGGTCGAGCCGGGACTGCACGCCGACGCCGACCCGCTGCTCGTGCGCGCGATCCTGCAGAACCTGCTCGACAATGCCTGGAAGTTCAGCGCGCGCGAGCCGCGGGCGCGCATCGAGTTCGGACGCGAGGACGGCGCGGAGGCGCCGGTCTACTACGTGCGCGACAACGGGGCGGGCATGGACATGGCGTACGCCGAGAAGCTGTTCCGCCCGTTCCAGCGGCTGCACTCGGCGAGCGAGTTCGAGGGCACGGGGATCGGCCTTGCCTCGGCCGAGCGCGCGGTGCGCCGGCACGGCGGCCGCATCTGGGCCGAGGGCGCGCCGGGCCGCGGCGCGACCTTCCGCTTCACGCTCGCGCCGGGCTGAAGGGGTGGTGCCGGACGATGGTCTCGTCGCGGTCCGGGCCGGTCGAGATCAGGTCGATCGGCACGCCCGCGAGCGCCTCGATGCGCGCCAGGTAGTCGCGCGCGGCCTTCGGCAGCGCCTTGTAGTCGCGGATGCCGACCGTGCTCTCCCGCCACCCGGGCAGCTCCTCGTACACCGGCTCGCAGCGCTCGAGCTCCTCGGCGCCGACCGGCAGGATCTCCGAGAGCTCGCCCTCGATGCGATAGCCGACGCAGATCTTCACGGCCTCGACGCCGTCGAGCACGTCGAGCTTCGTGATGCACAGGCCCGAGAGGCCGTTCAGCTGGATCGAGCGCTTGAGCGCGGCGGCGTCGAACCACCCGGTGCGGCGCGGGCGGCCCGTGGTCGCGCCGAATTCCTGGCCGCGCTGGCGCAGCTGCTCGCCGACGTCGTCCGAGAGCTCGGTCGGGAACGGTCCGCCGCCCACGCGCGTCGTGTACGCCTTCGTGATGCCGAGCACGTAGTGCAGGTGGTGCGGGCCGAGGCCCGCGCCCGCCGACGCCGCGCCCGCCACGCAGTTCGACGAGGTCACGTACGGATACGTGCCGTGGTCGATGTCGAGCAGGCTTCCCTGCGCGCCCTCGAACAGCAGGTTCTTGCCGGCGCGGTTCGCGTGGTAGAGCGCGCGCGGCACGTCGGCCACGAGCGGCGCGAAGCGCGGCGCGAACGCGAGCGCCTCGTCCAGCGTGCGCTGGAAGTCGACCGCGGGCGCGCCGTGGTACTGGGCCAGCACGAAGTTGTGGTAGTCGAGCAGCTCGCGCAGCTTTTCGGCGAATCGCACCGGCTTGAACAGGTCCTGCAGGCGGATCGCGCGGCGCGCGACCTTGTCCTCGTAGGCGGGCCCGATGCCGCGCCCGGTGGTGCCGATCTTGTGCGCGCCGCGCGAGGCCTCGCGCGCCGCGTCGAGCGCCGCGTGGTAGGGCAGGATCAGCGGGCAGGCCTCGGAGATGCAGAGCCGCGCGACGACGCCGCGCACGCCCGCCGCCTCGAGCTCGTCCATTTCCGACGCCAGCGCCTGCGGCGAGACCACGACCCCGTTGCCGATGAAGCAGTCGACCTCCTCGCGCAGGATGCCGGACGGAATCAGGTGCAGCACGGTCTTCTTGCCGCCGATCACGAGCGTGTGCCCGGCGTTGTGGCCGCCCTGGAAGCGCACCACGCCCTGCGCGTGGTCGGTCAGCCAGTCGACGATCTTGCCCTTGCCCTCGTCGCCCCACTGGGTGCCGACGACGACGACGTTGCGCGCGGCGCGGTTCACCGGCGCGCCCGACGCGCCCGCCCCGCGGCCGCGAGCAGCCGCAGGTCGATCGAGAACCCGGTCGCCGGCCGCGCGCGGCCGAAGGCGCGGCCGACCTCGTCGTAGCGGCCGCCGCGCGCCACCGCGCCGGCGGCGCCGTCGCAGTAGGCGTCGAACACCACGCCCGAATGATAGTGATAGCCGCGCAGCTCCGCGAGATCGAAGCTCAGGGGCACGGGACAGGCGCGGGCCAGCGCGCGCAGCGTGGCGAGCGCCTCCTTCAGCCCGCGCACGCGCGGCAGCCGGCGCGCCGCGAGCGCGAGCACCTCCGGGCCGCCGTAGAGCTCGGGCAGCAGCAGCAGGGCCTCGCGCATCGACGGCGCCAGGCGCCGGCCCAGGCCGCGCAGCGCCGGCAGGTCCTTGCGCTGCAGCGCCTCGAACAGCGACGCTTCCAGCGCCGCCTCGATGCGCGCGGCGCGCACCAGCGAGCGGAACACCGCGACGTGCCCGACGTCGAGCCGCGGCCTGGGCACGCCGGCGAGCGCGAGCGCGCGGCACAGCAGCCGCTGGACCTCGAGGTCGCCGCGCACGCCCGGCTCGCCGTAGAGCTCGGCGCCGGCCTGGATCACCTCGCGCGTGGCGGCCGGCCCGGCCGGGCGCGTGTGCAGCACGCTGCCGCAGTAGCACAGGCGGGTCACGCCCTTGCGGTTGAGCAGGTGCGCGTCGATGCGCGCCACCTGCGGCGTGATGTCGGCGCGCAGGCCCATCATGCGGCCCGAGAGCTGGTCCACCACCTTGAACGTGCGCACGTCGAGGTCGTGGCCGGTGCCGGTCAGCAGCGAATCCGTGTACTCGAGCAGCGGCGGGATCACCAGCTCGTAGCCCGCGCGCGCGAACAGGTCGAGCAGCGCGCGGCGCAGCCGCTCGACGCGCGCGGCCTCGGCCGGCAGGACGTCCTCGACGTACTCGGGCAGGATCCAGCGCATGTCAGCGGGCGAGCAGGAGCAGCAGCAGTCCGATCAGCATCGAGGTGAGCCCGAAGAAGCGGATCTGCCCGTCGGTGAGCTGCGTGATGCGGCGGAAGGTGTCGCGCCAGACGCTAGGCGCGAGGAAGGGCAGTGCCCCTTCGATGATCAGCATCAGGGCGAAGGCGAGGAGGAACGTGTTCGCCATGCGCGATCATTTCCGCGCGCCGCCCCTGCCGCTCGGATCGCGCAGGAAGCGGAAGAAGTCCGAGTCGGGCTGCAGCAGCAGCAGGTCATTGCGCCCGCGGAAGGTCGCGCGGTAGGCCTCCATGCTGCGGTAGAACGAGTAGAAGTCGGGGTCGGCGCGGAACGCATCGGCGTAGATCTGCGAGGCGCGCGCGTCGCCCTCGCCCTTCACGCGCTGGGCGTCGCGGTAGGCCTCGGCGATGATCACCTCGCGCTGCCGGTCGGCGTCGGCGCGGATGCGCTCGGCCTCGGCGGCGCCCGAGGAGCGCTGCTCGTTGGCGATGCGCTTCCTTTCGGCCTCCATG
>Ga0335085_10014628_pt1 | contig 11437 bp, 12 predicted proteins | sample Lox_Sample_45_FD_206712 | JGI IMG/M metagenome (GOLD analysis project Ga0335085, IMG submission 206712) | Soil microbial communities from Loxahatchee National Wildlife Refuge, Florida, United States - Lox_Sample_4.5 | ecosystem: Environmental > Terrestrial > Soil > Wetlands | place: USA... | reverse complement strand
GGGCAACGGGTCGAACAGCTCGCCGGCGGAGTCCCAGCGGTGCTGGTGCATGTCGATTTGCGAGTTGTCCGGCGTCGGAATGCCGTAGTGGCTCGAAAGATCCTCATAGCTCAGTCCGATATAGCCGCGCGAGCCCACGTAAGAGGCGCCCAGGCCAATGCCCTCCGATTGCGTCGCGCTGTTCGGCAGGCGTCCCGTCGCGCTGTTCGGATCGTTCGGGTTCTGCTGCTTGGGGATGTCGTAGTCGCCGGTCTTCCGGGAGAACCCGTCGAGGTGCCAGGCCAGCCCGCTTTGGTTCCCATCGGCGCTCTGACTGCCATCGAGCCTGAAGCCGCCAGCGCTCTCCCGAATTCCGCTCGCTGCGCGGCCCTCGAGGCCGCCGTGGATGCCGTCGATCAAGCTCCGCGGAATCCTTTCGTTCACCACGTTGACCAGGCCGCCGATCGCCCCGGAGCCGTAAAGGAGCGTCGAGGGCCCGCGGATGACCTCTATCTGTGTCGCGTTGAACGGGTCGGCCGTGACTTGGTGATCCGGGCTGATGGTCGAAAGATCGCCGACACCCAGGCCGTTCTCCATGACCTTGATGCGCGGCCCGTCGAGCCCACGGATGATCGGCCGGCCGGCGCCGGGGCCGAACGAGCTCGATTGCACGCCGGGCTCAGAGCTGAGGGTATCGCCGAGCGTGGTCGCCTGCTTTCGCTGCAGACGGTCGCCGCGCAGCACCGATGCCGGCTGCGCCATCTCGAGCTCATCATGGTTGTCGAACGGTGATGCGGTAACGACGACGGCGTCGGCCGGCGCCTGCTGCTGGGCGCGCGCAGGTGCGCTCGCCCATGCGGCAAGGACGGCTGCCGCAATGACACATTTCTTGTGCATAGCCCTTCCCAAGACAAATGATCGCAAGCGACCGCATCCGGCGGCCGCGCCAGAACTTCAGAGCGAACGATCAGGCTTGCTGGGGAGGAGCGCGGGTGTCGAAGACAACGCGCGCTTGAACGTCAAAGGCGACTTCTTCGACGGGCGGTAGCTCCGCTACCGCGACATTGCATGCCAGCGTGGGCAAAGGCCCGTTGAGCGCCGCCCCCACGGCCTTGTACGAAACGCATTGGTACAGGCTATGGTCGAGCGGTGGCGCGCCATCTGCGCCGTGAGCGGCTACCTCGACATCGTGTACCGCGTGCGACAGCGCATGGCGCAATTCTCCGTACTGCGCCGAAAGCAATGCGGCCGCAACGAGAACATGGAGGAAATAGGCGCGCAGTCGCATTACGCGCGCTAGTTTACATGGATGGAAGGAGGCGGCAACGGCCTAGACCAGAACGCGCATGAAGCTCCGCTGGTCGGCGGTTCGACCGTGACGCTAGCCGCCGCATCCCGGCAGCTGTACGAAGTATTTGTCTCCCTGCGCGTCGCGAAACTCTACCTGCCAAAATTTTGTGGACGACTTTCCGTCGACTAGCGCTCGCAACAGGACGACGAACCCGAGCAAGCGATGTGAAAGGCGAGATGCAGTAGGCGGTAGTTTGTTCGCCTGCCACCGAACGTGGGGAAAACGTGGGGATTTGGCGGGTCTCAGCGGGTCTTGGCGAGCGAGGGCGGGCCAATAAACAACGCGTTAAGCTACGGGCCGCCAACTTTTAATCCGTTGGTCGGCGGTTCGAATCCGCCACGACCTACCAAAATTCAGAGGATTAGCGACTCGCTGGTCCTTCGTTTTTCAGAAGCTGGCACGCCCTCGTTGTTCATCTCGATCCGAAAGATTTCGGACAAGCCCGTCCTTCCAGGCGCCGTCAGCTGAAGGGCACGGCTGCCCGACACACGTCTGAGCCATCCGAGTCCCAATAGACGATCCAGAATCCGAGCTCCGACGAGTCCTTTGAGGTGATAACGGCGCTCGCTCCAGTCGAGACAAGGCTGGCAGAAAATCCTTCGACCCCGCGGCGTCAGATCGGCGCCGAACGCGGAAAGGAAACGCTCCCCCGAAGGCGTGACCTCACCGCCCTCATCGGTGAGTACGATGTGTCCCATGGTCACAAGTGCATCGGTAACAGCGACTCCCACCCGGCCAGCCAAGTGATCGTAGCAACTCCGGGCAAAACGCAGTGTCTCGTCGTTTGCTGAGCGTGGCTGAAGGCGAAGTGGCACCTGTATGGCGGCGACGACCTTCATGCTCTCCAGCATTGTCGCGATCAGCGGCGATGCGATCCGGTAGTAGCTGAAGCGGCGCTCGCGAGTGACAGTCAAGAGTTGCGCGGCAACCAGCTTGCCCAGGTGGTCGCTCGCCGTCGAGGGAGAGACGCTGGCGTAGTAAGCAAGCTCCTTGGCCGTCAGCGACTGGCCGCCCATCAGGGCGCCAAGCATCGTCGCTCGTGCAGTATCACCCACGAGAGCGGCCACTTCCACCAGATTTGCCGCCGCGACCATCGTTCATCGTATCGCTGATACCGCAAGCCCATCAATCGAAAACAGTTCGGCGTGGACCGAACTGTTTGCGCGAGACAACAGCGAACCTCGCAGCAACAATGCCAAGGATCATGGGCATGGCGGCGGTCATCCACAAGAAAGGCGGACCCGACAACTTCGTGTGGGAGGAGATCAAGGTCGGGGCTCCCGGGCGTGGCCAGGTACGGCTTCGCAGCCGGGCCGTCGGCGTGAACTTCGCCGATACGTACCATCGAGGAGGCATCCCGCATCCGATGACCGTCGGCGATCCGCCGCTTGTCCTCGGTTTCGAAGGAGTGGGCGAGATCGCGGAGCTGGGCCCTGGCGTCACTGGGTTCTCCGTCGGCGAACGAGTCTGCACCTGCCTTCCTCCCCTCGGCGCCTACAGCCAGGAGCGCCTTTACCCGGCTGACAGTTTGATCAAAGTTCCAAGGGACTTGCCGTTGGATGACGTTCAACTGGCAGGGCTCATCCTGAAGGGGATGACCGCGCAATATCTCCTGCATCGAACGCACAAGGTGCAGCCGGGAGATCATGTTCTGATCCATGCGGCTGCCGGCGGCATGGGTCATTTCCTTTGTCCCTGGGCGCGGCATCTCGGCGCCACTGTGATCGGTACCGTCAGTACTGATGCGAAAGCGGAGATCGCTCGAAAACTAGGTTGTCATCACGTCATCAATTATTCGACTGAAGACTTCGTGGCTGGCACCCGCAAGATTACGGACGGAAAAGGCGTACATGTCGTCTATGAGTCGATCGGCAAGGACACGCTGCAAAGATCGCTCGACTGCCTGCGGCTGGTCGGCATGTGCGCTGCCTACGGTCAGGCGTCAGGCGCTCCTGATCCGATCGACCTCGTCGAAGACCTGGGCGTTCGCGGATCCCTGATGATCACCCGTCCCGTGCTTTCGCATTACCTGTCGAACCGAAGCGAAATCGATGCCGCAGCAAGATCCCTGTTCGATGCCGTCGCACAGGGGGTGGTCGCAAGCCACGTTGTCAAGACGTTTCCGCTTCGAGAGGCTGCAGCCGCGCACAAGTTCATCGGCGGACGCAAGACGACGGGCTCGATCGTCATGCTTCCATTCGAGTGAACCTCATGTCGATCACACGCCACGAAATCCGGCAGATATCGGACGCGAATCGGGGTCAGCCGATCATCAGCCAGGCAGTCGCTCACGGCAAGGTCGTCTATCTCGCCGGCATCACCCCCGACCCGATTGTCGGCGATATCAAGACCCAGACTGCTCAGGTACTGCGACGGGTCGATGAGCTTCTCGAGCTCGCGGGGACCGACAAATCACGGCTACTCAGCGCCCAGGTCTGGATCGCCGACATGCGCCTGTTCGAAGATCACAACGCCGTCTGGAACGAGTGGGTCGATCCGGCAAATCCTCCGGTACGGGCTTGCCTCACGACCGAATTTTGGCGACCTGGGATGCTCGTTGAAATTATGGTGGTTGCAGCCTTGCCATGAGCCCATTGCAGGCCGAATCAACTGGAAGGCAAACCGAAGATCGATCTGATGCGATGCTACGATCGCGTATCGAACTCTTTGGGGAAGCGCGATGGGGAAGATGAGCCTGGCGATTCTGATTGGCGCAGTGGCGATTGCAGGCGCCTACGCGCAGCCGGTGCCGTCGAAGAAGGCTGTCGAGGATGCGCAACGCAAGGCCGAGGACCAGCGCCGGCAGCAGGACGAGCAGCGCAAGGCAGCCGAGGACCAGAGAAGGAAGGACGACGAGGCGAGAAAGCGGGCGGCTCAGGACCAGCGCCGGCAGCAGGATGAACAAAGGGAGCGGGTGGCGCAGCAGAACAAGCAGCAGGAAGAGGCGGCGAAGCTGAAGAAGGCGACGAAGAAGTAGGGGAAGGGCAAGCAGGAGATCCTTCGAATCCGCCACGACCTGCCAACAACTTCAAAGTCTTAAGTTCGAAGGCCCGCGCAGGGCCCTTTGAGCGCCTTGCTTAGAGCCCGAATTTGCTATGCGCGCAATTGGGGCACGGGTTACCGCCCGCCGGGCCTTTCACGTCGACTGCAATCCCGTAGTGCAGGCTGGAAAAGGCATCCCCCCACCAATGCACCTTGACGTACGGCGAGTCGGTGCCAATGCGTGAGTCGACGACCGAGGCGCCGGCATGTCCCAGGTAAACGCTGACACTGATTCTTACCGCTTGTACGGTCCAGCCTTCGCCGAGACGCGCGTTGCGGAAGAATTCGTCCTCGCCTTTGCCGCCGAAGACACCATTCCAGTCGTATTGGACACCGTTTGCCGTCGGATCCTGCGGCCCGGTCAGGCGGGTATCCGAATTGGGAAAGGATGACTGGTCGAGGTATGTGCTGTTCAGGGTGAGCGTCTGCGTCTCCAGTCGGGGCAGATAGGTGAATGGAACCTTCGCCAAGCTGCCGACCTGGATGTAGCCCGTGAACTTCGGCTTGCCGGGAAAGAATGGCAGCAGCGCCCTGGCCGTCGTCGCATCCCAGCTCAGAACAGTGAGCGTGTTCGGATGGTCCGACGTGGAGATCGCAGGCTCGAGGCGAAGAAACTGCTGCGTCTTGCCGAGGTTGTGGGAGAACGTGACCTCAGTGCCGCCGATCGCCTCGGTGGGCGTCACCCTGACGATGTAAGCCGGCGGCGCGGGCGGCGGCGGAGTCGGTGCGCTCGCCGGGACCGCAACCCCGGGTCTTGACTTGACCGGCTCGCTCGTCGCGACCTGCTGCGGCGTGGCTGTCTTCTCCACGATCGTCAGGATGTACTTGCCGGTGTGGTCGGCCCACGCTTCGATCCAGTGCTCCTTGCCGTCCTTGTCGAGCTTGAGCGTTTCCTTGGAAGAATCCGCGTACACGACGTCGCCGCCGGCACTCCTGATGGCGGCCTCGAAATGGCGCAACACCTCCGCGCTCGGCTTTGCGGCCTGGCCTGCAGGCGGCTGGTAGCGGATGTACCAGTACTTGCCCTGCACGGCGTCATAGGTCTTGCCCGTGTAGAACTTGTACGAGTCCGACGGCTTCTGCACGCACGACTCGATCCAGTAATCGGCGAGCCTGCGGAGCAGCGGATAGTCCTGGCAGTTCGGCGCGTCTTTTCTTTGCTGCGCCAGAGCCGGCGTGGCGAGGCACCACGCGGCCGCGATGATCAGAACGATCTTCCCCATCGGGTCTTCCCCTTTATTGAATGAAGTTCTTGAGCCGGACCGGAACGGCGGTCTCGAGCCACGCGCCTGCCGAGCGCCATGGTCGGCTTTTCGGCCGATACATGCAGCAGCCACGCTGCGATGATCGACACGGGCAGCACCAGCCCGGCGGTGGCAATGGGCGCCAGCCAGGGCCAGGCCGTCACCGTCGCGCGAAGCAGCACCACGGACCCGAAAATGACGGCGAAGTGGATCACGTAGAGCGAATAGGAGATGCGGCCGAGAAATCGGCTGGTCGGGCTCCACAGCACCGGACAGCGCCCGGGGTTCACGACGATCACGCCCACGAGCGCCGCGCTTGCCGCAGCCTCGACAAGATGCCGCAGGTAGAGGTCGATGTTGGGTCCGTCGCCCAGGATCGGCGATAGCCACTCGCTGTTGCCGAGCAGGGGATCGAAGACCGCCGAGGGCCCGAGCAGGGCATGTGCGAGGACGAGCAGCGCGGCGGCAGCGATTCCCAGAGCAGGCGAAAACAGGCGTGCCGCCAGCCGCGCGTGGCCTGTCAGGATATGGAAGGTCAGGGTCCCCAGCGAGAAGCAGAAGGCGAACGTGCTCGACAGGTGGCTGAGGCCGGATCGGTACGGAACAAGTGGAAGAAGAGCGAGCAACGCCACCCACGCAGCGAGCTTGACGGTCGGTTTGCTTCCTCGCATCGATGCATAGAGCGCTGGCATCAGGGCGCTGCCAACCAGCTCGACCTGAAGCGACCAGTACGTCGGGTTGATCAGGTCATCGACGAAGAACAGGCTGCCACCGAGATTCTCGATCCGGGAAGATTCCAGGTAGTCCGCGATCCAGTAGTCGGTTCCCTCGAAGGACCGGGGCCATGACGAACAGGCTGCAACGACCGCGATCGTCGCGAACAGCGCTACCCACGCTGCCGGAACGATGCGAAGCAGGCGCCGGGCCGCATACACGGTCAGCGAGCCGGGCGTGACGTCGCCGAGCCTGCAAAGGGCGCCGGTCAGCACGTAGCCGCTGAGGACGAAGAACAGCGTCACCGGCGCGTCGGTGCTCAGCACAATCAGAAGCAGATCGGAAACGAGCCCCGCGCCGGGCTCGTCGCGCACAAGCACGCTCCAGCACAGGGTGCAGTGGACCAGCACCACGGCCAGCGAGGCGAGACCTCTCAGCGCCTCGAGCGCCGGCTGAAACTCCGCCGCCTTATGCACCGCGCGGTTGCCGCCCGCGGTACCGGATTGCTCCGGCCCCGCGGGCGTTTCTTCACCTAGCCGTGCTGCTCTTCGAGGATGCCGCCGCTGCCTTGCTCGCCTGCGAAGCGCTCGCCTTGGATTGCGCGCCGGACTTGGACTGAACGCCGCTCGACGCGGCGGCCTTGGACTGCGTGCTGGCCTTGGCGCTTTTCTCCTTGCCGCGTACCGCGCCCGCCGGGCCGGCGCTCGTCAGGGCAAAAGCGAGGAGGACGGTTGCGAGGATGCTCTTCTTCATCTGGTTCCCTATCTTTAGAGTTGAGAAACTGACCTACATGCACATGCCGTTCGCGGCAACCGGGCCACCGCCGCAGCGGCCGCCGCCGCACGCCGGTTTATTGCGGTTCTTTGCGTCGTCGCAGTCGATGGGTGTGGACGCGGACGTCGATTGCGGATTCGAAGTGCTGGTAGAGGTAGGGCTCGATGTCGACGTGGAGCCGCCAGACTTGGACGCCGATGCATTGGGACTGGTCGGAGCGCTCTTGGCAGGAGCCGCCCGACCGGCCGTGGGCGTCGGCGCTTTCTGTTTCAATTGAACACCCTCTGTCTTCTTCTTTTCCGCCGCCCACGCTGGCAGCGCCGACAAGATCAGCGACGCGGCCGCGACGGCCGCAAACAGCTTTTGCATGTTTCTCCCCTTTGGCTGAAGTCGAGCAAAACCAACTTGTTGTGTTTGCGATATTGTAGCGATGACAAATCTTTGCGCATCGCCGGGCGCGCGTTGACGCGGATCAAAACTGACGCAGGCGCGGCGCGGCCGAGCGGCTAGAATGCGCGTCCCAAGGGGAGGGAAAAAAATGAAAACGAGCTCGCGCGCAGTCGGCGCGATGGCTGGCCTGTTGCTGTGCGGTTCCGCGATCGCGGACTGCGTGATGCGCGACTCGACCGCGGCGGAGAAGCAATACTATGCGCGCGCGCAGACCACGCTCCGCGAAGCGCTGCCGGCCGCTCCGGCGAACTGGACTCTGAAGCTCGCGCCCAGCGAGCCGATCGATTCGGTGTGCGCGGACCAGAAGCCTGGCGGCTTCGAAGTCAAGATTGCCGCGGTCTACCTGTGGACGCGCTCCAAGGCGGACAAGGACCGCATCTACGCGGAGCGGCGCAAGGTCGAGAAGGAGATCGACAACCTGCGCGAGCTCCCGCCCGAGGTGAAGAAGGAGCGGCAGGCCTGGCTCGACAAGATGAGCGAGGCGAACCGCGCCTCGAACGCCGCCGCCAAGGCCGGCGACAAGGCGCTCGCCCGGCAGAAGGACGCTGAGGCGGACGGCTACAGCCAGAAAGGACGCGCGGTGCGCGACGCGTACTGGCAACGCATCCAGCCGGAGGTCGACAAGCTGCAGGCGCAGGCGAAGGCACTGAACGACGCGGATGTGCGCGTCGAAGTGATCATCGTCGCCAACGAGCGCTTTCCGCAGAGGCCGCCGCTCGATACCAGCAAGGTGCTGACCGCCGGCAAGGTGCCGGCGACGGATCCAGGCATGAAGCTGCAGGGCGCGCGCCTGATGGTGGTCCGCTCGCAGCCCGAGGGCGCGCAGATCGAGGCGCTCGTCGACCAGCAGAAGCTCAACCGCGTCATCCAATAGGGAACCTACATGAATAAGCCTCTACTCGTCGTGGCATTGGCAGCGCTCGTTCTCGCGTCCGGGTGCGGCCGCGACGAAGCGCGCGTCGGGGTGAACACCAAGGACGCCAAGATCACCGTCGCCGGTGGCAACGCAAGTGTCGCCCTGCCGGACAACTTCCCCAAGGACGTGCCAATCATGCCCGGCGCCTCGGTCAAGGGAGTGATCAACGCCGGCCAAGTCACGAGCATCCAGATGATCGCGAGCGCCTCCCCGCAGGACACGGCCAAGTACTACCAGGACAACCTGGGCGCCCAGGGCTGGAAAGTCGAGAACACGATCGCGGCCGGCAAGGTCACCATGTTCACCGCGGTGAAGGATACGCGCCAGGTCTCTTTCCAGATCGGCGACAACGACGGCAAGAACGCCGCCATCATGATTTCGCTGCGGCCGAAGAACTGATGAGATTGGTTGTCGCGGCGCTCGCCGCGTCGCTGCTGCCGTTGCTCGCCGCCGCCGCGGACTGGAACGATCTGCTGAGGCAAGGCGTCGATGCCGCGGAGCGCGAGCTCAAACGCCGTCAGGAGCAGCAAGCGAAGGAAAAAGACAAGCCGGCCGCGACAAAGGAGCCGGCGCCGTCCGCGACGCAGGAGCAGCCGGTGCCGCCGTCGTCCGCCGCGCCCTCGGCGGGCGAGCTGCAGCTGCCGCTGCGTCGCGTTCCGCTCGTCGCCGGCGAGCTCGGCATGAACATCATCGTCGAAGTCGATGGCACCGTGAAGTCGTGGGGCGAGCCACAGGGCGACGGTTCCTATCTCGGCGACGGCACCAGCGGCTCGCGCAAGCGTCCGGCCGAGCTTCCCGGCGTGAGCGGCATTGTCGATGCCGCGGTCGGGCCCGGGCACACGCTTCTTCTCGTCCGCGACGGCACGGTCCTCACGTGGGGCCGCAACCGCAGCTGCGAACTCACCGTCAAGGACGATCGCAAGCGCCTCACGCCGTTCCAGGTGCCGAACGTGCGAAACGCCGTGCAGGTGGCCGCGAGCTATCTGTTCTCCGCCGCGGTCCTCCGTGACGGCAGGGTGATGGTGTGGGGCAGCAACGCGAGCGGCTTTTTCGCCAACGGCAAGGCCGAGAGGGAATGTGCGCTGCTGCCGGTGCTCGTCGAAGGACTCTCCGGGGTGAAGCGGATCGCCATCTCCAACTCCGTCATCGTGCTGAAGGAAGACGGCACCGTGTGGGGATGGGGGCCCAACCGGAACGGAGAGCTGTGCGACGGCACGACCGAGAAGCGCTACCGCCCGGTGCAGATGAAAGGCATCGCTGACGCCGTGGACATCGATATCGAACCGAACGCCTCGGCCGTCGTGCTCGCCGACGGCACGGTCTGGCGGTGCGGCATCAACACCTATTCGGAAATGGCGAAGAAGGCCGATCCGGAGAGCGTGAAGTACACGACGCCGCAGCGGATTCCCGGCGTCACCACCGCGGTGGCGATTCGCGCCGGCAGCGCCGCGATGGTGAGGCTGAAGGACGGCACGCTGCTCGGCTGGGGCTCCGGCATCTTCGGCGCGCTCGGCAACGGGCACATCGAAGGGGGATCCTCGAAACCCACCCCGCCGAGCGGGCTCGGCCCGGTGCTCGAGCAATTCTGGGCGAGCAACTCCGCCTACGCAATCAGGGCCGACGGCATGATGATGGCGTGGGCGTTCTACATCGGCGACGAGGGCGGCGGCAAGGAATGGCAGCTCACGCCCCGGCCCTGGCGGCAGATGAAGCTCGCTGATTGAAGCACCTGCGCATCGTGAAGGGCTGACCGTTTAGAACGTCGGGAAAACGTGGGGACTTGGCGGGTCTCCACGGGTCTTGGCGAGCGAGGGCGGGCCATAAACAACGTGTTAGCCTACGGGCCGCCAACTTTTAATCCGTTGGTCGGCGGTTCGAATCCGCCACGACCTACCAATTCTCTCTGAAGGACTTGCGCGCGCCGTGGCTCGGAAGCAACGCAAGGGCGCACCGCCTTCTTCGCCGGCTTCCGCCGGCGCGCCGCTCGAAGCTCCGCCTCGATCGAGCTGGAAATGGAAATGGCTGGTGGCTGCCGCCGGCGTCGTCCTGCTGGCGGGCGCAGCGGCGCTGTGGCAGCTCCGCCGCCCGGCGAACCCGTCCGGAGGGAGCACGGCGCAGGCCGCGCCTGCATTTGTCGGCAGCGCCGGTTGCGCCGGATGTCATGCGAACGAGGCGAAGGCATGGCAGGGATCGCACCACCAGCTCGCGATGCAGGAGGCGGGCGCCGCCACGGTGCTCGGCGACTTCGACAACGCGAAGTTCAGGCACTACGGCGTCGAGTCGACGTTCTTCAAGCGCGACGGCAAGTTCATGGTGCGCACCGACGGTCCCGACGGCAAGCTCGCCGACTTCGAGGTGGGCCGCACCTTCGGCGTCTGGCCGCTGCAGCAGTACCTGATCGCGTTTCCCGGCGGGCGCTACCAGGCGCTCGGCATCGCATGGGACGCGCGCGCGAAGAGCGAGGGCGGGCAGCGCTGGTTCCATCTCTATCCGAAGGAGAAGATGGACCACACGGATGCGTTGCACTGGACCGGCCTGTACCAGAACTGGAACCTCGAATGCGCCGCGTGCCACTCGACCAACCTGAAGAAGGGCTACGATGCGGCGAGCAATACGTACAAGACAACGTTCAGCGAGATCAACGTAGCCTGCGAGGCCTGCCACGGACCGGGCTCGCGCCATCCCGGGCAAGACGGCAAGGGCCTCGCGTCTCTGAAGACTCGCTGGAAAGACGCCTGGAAGTTTCCCGCGGCGGATGCGAGGCACGCCGAGCGCGACCGCCCCGTGGAAGAGTCGGCGATGAACGCCTGTGCCGCATGCCACGCGCGCCGCTCGACGATCAGGGAAAGCGTGGCGCCCGGCGCGCCGCTCGAGGACACGCATCGCCTCGCGCTGCCGATCCCGCCGAACTATCACGCCGACGGGCAGCAGCGCGAAGAGGTCTACGTCTGGGGCTCGTTCCTGCAG
>Ga0335085_10014627_pt1 | contig 11437 bp, 7 predicted proteins | sample Lox_Sample_45_FD_206712 | JGI IMG/M metagenome (GOLD analysis project Ga0335085, IMG submission 206712) | Soil microbial communities from Loxahatchee National Wildlife Refuge, Florida, United States - Lox_Sample_4.5 | ecosystem: Environmental > Terrestrial > Soil > Wetlands | place: USA: Florida... | reverse complement strand
TGGGTGTTCGTCGGTGATGAAGTACTGGAGGTAGGACGATGAGCGGCCGGCGACGAAGGCCGCGGCGGTGAAGAGACCGGCGAGCGTCGGCGTGACCACCACCGATGAGAAGAACAGCGCGACGGCGACGACCACCATCAACTCGAGCAGGGCGGTCACCGACGCCCATACCAGACCCCAGTCGGGCCGCCCCTCGAACAGCGCGACAAACGTCACCAGCGCGGCGCACATGAGCGCGATGATGAGCGTGAGGGTGGCGAACAGGCCGAAGAACTTCCCCAGGATGAACTGCCACCGCGCCACCGGCTTCGAAAGGATGTTGTAAATGGTCTTCTTGCCCAGCTCCTTGTTGAGCATGTTGACGCCGAGCACGACGGCGATGATCACGCCGAACAGCGAGATGCTCATCAGGCTGAAGTCCTTGACGAACTTCATCCGATCGCCGATGGAGACGGAGCCGAAGAGCGCGGCGATACCGACCACGACGACGGCGAAGAAGACGATCGAGTACAGGATCTTGTTGCGGATCGCCTCCCGCGCGGTGTTGAGCGCGATCGCGGTGACGCGCGTCATCGCACGGCCACCTCGAGCTCGCGCTGAGCGTAGCGGGCCGCCTCCATCGTTTCGGAGTCAGTCGGTGGCAGCGTCGCGAAGTAGCGCACGAGATTCAGCGCCCGCCAGCGGTCTCCCTGCGCGAGCAGCACGGTGCCCAGGTAGACCACCAGCTCCGGATCATCGGGCGCGGTTTCCAGGCCCGTGCGGAACGCCGCCTCGGCGGCATCGTACTCACCGTGGTTCAGACGGATCAGGCCGATTTGCAGGTGAGCCTTGGCGAGGGAGGGATCGATTGCCAGGGCGCGCAAGTACCACTGCATCGCCCGATCTTCGTTGCCGCGCAGATGATGGACGTGTCCCACTCCGTACGCGGCCGCGGCGTACTCCGGGTAGATCTCCAGCGCGCGGCGGTAGTGCAGCAGGGCGTCATCGAGGTTGCCGGCGCCCTGCAGTGCGGTCGCGGCGTTGTGCTGGGCCTTGGCGCTTCCGGGCGAGGCGGCGAGCGTGGCGCTGAAGAGTGACAGGTTGTCCTTCCAATCGCGGTTGCGCGCCCAGGACCGGCCTGCGTAGACAGTGACGACCACCGCCAGGAGCGCGGCCCAGACCTGCGGACGTGTGCGGCCGGCGGCAGCGGCCAGCGCCCCCCAAGCGAGACACCAGCCGACCGAGGGAAGATAGAGCAGGCGCTCCGCCTTGATCGTGCCGATCGGGAACAGGACGTTAGCCGTCAGCACCAGCGGCACGACGAGAAACAATGCGGCAATCGCTAGCGCGGGAATCCGACGCGTGGCGCGGGCAGCGAGCAGCGCCACGGTGACGAGGGCGGCTCCCGCCAGCGCGAAGCGCGGATCGGTGAACGAGAATGCCGGGGGAATCTCATTGAAGGAGGAGTCGGCGGTGAGATTCACCGGCAGCAGGAGCATGGAGAGGTACTGCCAGAGCACGATCATCGCCGTCCGCAGCCTGGTTGCGCCATCGACATGCGCCAGCGGGTTGTCCACCAGCGAGGGGGCGCCCGGAATCGTCAGCGCGCCGACCACCGGCACGCGCGCTCCGAGATAGATGGCTCCCGCGGCCGTATAGAGCACGAGAAGAGCTGCGACCCGCGACACCCGCCACTGCGGGGTGAGCCAGATATAGGTGATCGCAAACAGCAGGACGGCCGCGAAAGCGCTTTCCTTGGCGAAGCAGGCGGCGGCGAAGGCCAGAAGCGACAGCGCCATCCAGACGAGGCGCCACCGCCGGCGCGCCCGCTCGGCACGCAGGAACGCCAAGAGCGCGCCGAGCACGAGCGCGGCGGCGAGCAGCTCAGCGCGACCGACGACATTGCTGACCGCCTCGGTGTGCACCGGATGCGTAGCGAACAGCAGACCCGCAACGGCGGCGGCGAAGCTCGAGCGCAGCAATCGCACGGCCAGCCAGAACACGCCGAGGCTCACGAGCACGTGCAGGCAAAGATTGACGAGATGATAGCCGAACGGGCCGTCGCTGACGCGCTCATTGGCCGCATAGCTGAGCATCGTCAGCGGCCGATAGGCGCCTGGCACCTGCACCCACGTGAGCAGATGCCACGGCGATTCCGATCCCGTGACCATCGGATGCCAGCGGATGAGAAAAAAGTCGTCGAAGGCGAAGCCGTTGCCGAGCGTGTTGAGGTAGGGCAGCGTCGCCACCGCGGCCACGAGCAGCGCCAGCCAGCGCCGCCGCGCATCAGTCGAGGCTGGATGAGGGTCCGACATACGACAAGAACCGCTCCTCGAGTGACGCGTGTACCGGTGCGAGCTTCTCGATCAGCCCGTCACCGGCGCGGATGGCATCGACGGCGGCGCGGACGGCGACGGTGCCGGATACGCGAACGATCCAGTTACCACCGCCATTCGCGGACGGCGGCGCGCCCGCGATGCGTTCCAGTGCCTGAAGAATCTCCGGGGTCAGCGCCCGTGCCGCGATCTCGTAGGCGTCGGACTCGGCAGCGTCGCGGATCGCGACGATCTCGCGCAGACGCCCCTTGGCGAGGATTCCGACCCGGTCACACAGTGCCTCGGCGTCCGGGAGGATGTGTGACGAGAAAATCACCGTCGTCCCCGCATTGCGCAGGGACAGGATCAGCTCGCGCATGTGCCGTCGGCCCGCCGGATCGAGCCCGGACATGGGCTCGTCGAGGATGACGAGACGCGGGCGGTTGAGAATCGCCTGGGCAATGCCCACCCGCTGCAACGTGCCCTTGGAGAGCGTGCGCAACGGAGCGCGCCGCTTGTGATCGAGCTGAACTTGTCCGATGACCTCGTTCACACGTGCGTGCCGCCCGGCGGCCGGAATCCCGTAGAGGCGCGCGTAGAAGTCGAGCGTCTCCTCGACGCTGAGGTAGTCGTAGAAATAAGGTTGCTCCGGGAGAAAGCCGATGGCCGCGCGCGCGGCTGCGTGCAGGGGGGCGCCGCAGAACGAGACCGAACCGCCGGTCGGCCGCAGCAGCCCGAGGATCAACTTGAACGTCGTCGTCTTCCCGGCGCCGTTGTGCCCGATGAGCCCGAAGATCTCGCCCTCGTCGAGTCGGAGACTGAGGTCTTCGAGCACGCACACGCGGCGGAAGTTCCACTGATTGCGGAAGAACTTGCTCAGCCGTGTCGCTTCGAGGATCGTGGCCATCGTCGGTCTCACAGATCGCGCGGCGACTCTCCCTCCAGGACCCGGTTACGCATGCTACTTTCATGCAGCCGCGATGGGCGCTGCCCGGTGGACGAGGTCAGCTCTCCGCTCGCCTGATCGATGGCGTACTGACCACCGAAGGGATCGGGCGGGACGTAGGCGATGAGGTGCGCCCGCGCGAGCTCGTCCAGCGAGGCCGGGAGCCGTCCCGCGCGGGCGCGGAACTCCTCGATCGGTGCCCGCAGCCGCTCCTGATCGAGGCTCATCTGCGCTTCCTTGATTTGCTGGCGGATCACCGCGCGCATCTCCTCGTTGTCGACCTCCGACTCCACCTCGCGCAGGAGCTGGAGCGTGGTCTCGGGGCTGTATTGCTTGGCATACAGCAACGCTGCGAAACGGGCCGCGTTCGCATGGGCACCGGGAAGCTGCGCCGCGCGCGCCATGTACTCGGCCGCGGCGCGGTAGTCGTCCTTGAAATAGTAGTAGTTGAAGCCGAGCCAGTAGTGGATGAGCCACGAGTCGGGAAAGGCACGCGCGCCCTTCTCGAGCAAACGGATGCCCGCGTCGACCTGATTCGCCTCCCATGGCAGCACCACTCCGGCGAATCGGTAGACGTGGTCCGCCTTGGGATCCAGATCGGTGACGATATCGCACATGTGCGCCAGCCAGGGATAGGTCCGATCGGCTTGATAATGCTGGCCGAAGTAACTGATGGTCCGGAACCAGAGGATGTCGGCCAGCACGTTGTGGTAACCGAGCGACAGCGGGCGGAGCAACTCGGCCCGCGGCACGTAGACCGGCTCCGCCGCCGTTCCGGCCGCGGACGGCCGTTGTTCCAATCGCTGGCTCGAAAGAGCGACCGTCGCCGCGAGCATGCCTAGGACGATGAGGAGGGCAATCACGCGGAAAACTGCCATACGCAGTGCGATGTCGAACATGGCCAGGCGCAAAAAAGGGGAGGGTGGAACCCTCCCCCTTTTCCTGACCCAATGCCTTGCTCAGTTCAGCATGCCGCCGCCCGAGCTGCTGTAGCTGAACGTCTTCCCCGTCCCGCTCGAAGAGGTCGAGGTACCCGTAAAGGTCGTCGCGCTCGGGACCGCCATGGCCCCGCTGACCGTGTCAGAGAGAACGAAGCCGGGGAGGAAGTTGGTTGCCATCGCCGCGGCGACATACACCTTGTTGGTTGCATAGTACGCTTCCTCAGCGGTTGCCGCGTTGCGCAGGTCGGAGTTGGCCCGGGCATCGTACCCGCGTTTCCGATATTCCGCGAATTGCGGGATTGCGATGGCCGCCAGAATGCCGATGATCGCGACGACCACCAGCAGCTCGATCAGCGTAAAACCTTTCGCACTTTTGAGCATCTTCATTTCTTGCCTCCTGATGTCTATTGATTCTATGGATACGGTCCCTTCTTGTATTTCGCCAAGTCGGGTGCCGTGTAGCTTCGGAACCCCCATGAGAAGATCGATTCTACGGCGGCGAATGCGCTCGCTCCCTCATCGCTGACTCCCAGCTCGAACCGTCGATTTGCCAAGCTCAACTGCAAGCTGAGTACCATTGAACTCCGACACTCGTATCGGCCAAACACGAGGCGATGTGTCTCCTCAGCGGCATCCCGGGGTGACAAGGAATGACACCCAGCGGTATTGAAGAGGTACTCCGGGCACTTTTTTGACACATAAATCGTTCATCTGCGTTCAGGATCCTCATGCGAACCGGATGGTCAGCGTTCGGCGGGTGCGGCCTGAGAGTCTGGGGCGGCCGGACGGATGCCCGACGTCGTTTGCCGCGCCCCTTCCTTGTGACCCCCTTCAAAAAGAGACCGCCGCGGAACGCGGCGGGGGATCGTTCGAGGCACGCTCCGGGGGCGGCTCGAGAAAAAGAAAAGGGGAGGGTAGTGACCCTCCCCTTTCCAATCGGACGGAGGTGATGCTAGTTGAGCATGCCGCCGCCGGTGCTGCTGTAGCTGAACGTCTTCCCAGTGCCGCTCGATGAGGTCGAGGTGCCGGTGAAGGTGGTGGCGCTCGGAACGGCCATCGCGCCACTGACCCCTTGGGAGAGGACGAAGCCAGGGAGGAAGTTCGTTGCCATCGCGGCAGCGACATAGACCCTGTTGGTCGCGTAGTACGCTTCCTCGGCGGTTGCCGCATTGCGGAGATCGGAGTTGGCCCGGGCGTCATACCCGCGCTTCCGATATTCCGCGAACTGCGGAATGGCGATGGCGGCCAGAATACCGATGATCGCGACGACCACCAGCAGCTCGATGAGCGTGAAACCCTTGGAATTCTTGATTGACTTCATGACTACCTTTCTCGTGATGAACTTCACATTTGGTTATTGGGCAGCTTGCCCAGGTTGATTCCTATGGACTGCTTTCATGCTCGCTGTTCGGTTGCGCGTGGCGGGGGCGCATGCGCTCGCTCGTGCATCATTACTTCTTACCTCCTTGGGAAACCCGGTCATTTTCTTCTCGTTGCGTTCGCCGGTCTTGGCTGATGAGCTAAGCAAGTCGGAAACCAACCCGTGCCAGCCGCCAAAAGCGAAGGCGGCTCGGGTGTGGCGGCGGGCGGCTAGGGGGGGCCGGTGACGTCACGCGGCGCCGAATCAGTATTCGAAGGCCGCGCGTCCGGTTTTGTGACGCTAGCGCACGCACGCGCTGCACTCGTTGACCTGCGCGTTGGGGGGATGGAGCGCCTGGTGACGCGATGCGCGCCAGGCTTCGCTGATCGAGATGGCGCTCGAGGTGTCAAACTGCGCCTACGCCATGCGTCTCATTCCTCATACTTATGTCGTCAGCTTCGTCGTCGGGGCCAGGTGCCGCATGTCATCGGAGCAGGCATTCGGCCGAGCGATTCGCCACAAACGCGCGCATCGATCGAAGCGAGACGACGACTGACATTGAAAGCAGGCGGCGCGACCGACGACCGCAACGTGTTCGATGTGATGGCGCCAACGGTTTTCGGGCAAGCGTCCGAACGTCGTCACGAGGAGAATTGCGGTATTCTTTGGAGGGCGAGCCTCCGTGCGAGCCGCGTAGGGGGCGAAGGGGTGTTATCCTTGTCTTCTCGGCACCCGACATGCCGAATGGGGCAGCGCGCCTTCGCAGGGGCGCGGCTCGCACGGAGGCTCGCCCTCCGAGAAATGTCGGATCCGGGGCGCCGGAGGCGCCTCAGCAGTCGCTACTCTCCGATGCGGGCTCGTCACCGAGCTCGCCACCGATCCCGTACTTCTGCAGGCGATGGCGGAGCGAGCGGTAGTTGATGTTGAGTAATCGGGCAGCGACCTTCTTCACCCCGCCGGCGCGCTCCAGCGCGCTCAGGAGGACGGCCTTCTCGTACTCGGCCAGGTCTCGGTCGAGGTCCACGACTTCCTTGCTTTCGCGCGCTGGTTGAGAGGGCAGCCACGAGGGGCTCGGACGGGGACGCTCCGGCGCCGGTTCCGAGCGAGGCTCCCGGTTCCCGAGCATGTAGGGAGGCAGGTGCTCTTCGCCCGCCGTATCGCCCTCGCACAGGGCCACGGCGTGCTCGACGACGTTTTCCAGCTCGCGCACGTTTCCAGGATAGTCGTATTGGAGCAGGGCTCGGCCCGCCCCTACGGAGAAGCGGTTCACCCGTCGACCGTGCAGGTCGGAGAACTGACGCAGAAAGTGGCGCACCAGGAGCGGAATGTCCTCGCGTCGCTCGCGCAACGCCGGCAGGTCGATGGTAATCACGTTGAGGCGGTAGAACAGATCGGTGCGGAAGCGACCGGCCTCCACCTGTGCCTGAAGGTCACGGTTGGTCGCCGCAATGATGCGCACGTTCACGGCCACGTTGGTTTCGCTGCCCACCGGGCGGAAGACGCGCTCCTGGAGCACACGGAGCATCTTGACTTGCAGATGGAGGGGCAGCTCGCCGATCTCGTCGAGGAAGATCGTACCGTTGTTGGCGGCACGGAAGCAGCCGACGCGGTCCGCCACCGCCCCGGTGAACGCGCCACGAACGTGGCCGAACAGCTCGCTCTCGATGAGGTTCTCCGGAATCGCGCCACAGTTGATCGCCACGAATGGCTTGTCGCGGCGCGAGCTGCGCGCATGAATGGCGCGCGCAACCAGCTCCTTTCCCGTACCGCTCTCGCCCGTGAGCAGTACGGTCGCATCGGAGTCCGCGACCCGCTCGATCAGTTGGCGGACCCGACGCATCGCCTCGCTGATGCCGTAGAGGCCGTCGCTCGATTCGGCCATTTCTGTCGCCGCCTCGAGGCTCTCGCGACACAGCTCCTCGACCTGCGCGGCAGCGCCCTCGTCCGTCGTCAGCTGTTGCAGAGTGGTCACATCCTGCAACACGTACAACGCGCCGATCGGGTGTCCAAAGGTGTCGTGCAGGGGCGCGGCAACGCAGCGGAAATAGGTCGGCGGCTCACCGTTCAATTGATGGCTGAACTCGACCGGCTCCAAGGCGGCGGTCGATTGCAGGAACTGGAGCCGGGCCGTGGGCGTGAGCTGCAGCGGTGGAAAGATCGTGCCGATGTCACGGCCGCGCAAGTCAGCGCTGGACTGGTGGGTCAGCTGCTCGGCGGTATGGTCGATCGAGGTCACGCGTCCGTCGACGTCGGTAGTGATGAGTGCGCTGCCGATCGTGCGCGCGAGCGTTTCCTGCAACACGGCGAGCCGATCGCGCTCGGCCTGGCGCTCCTCGAGCAGCCGTTCCATCGCGTGCAGCCGGCGGGTGAGGATTCCCGCCAGATAGGCGATGAGGAAAAACGTGATGTTGGTGGTGACGAGACGGACGATTGCCCGGCCGTCCAGGTCGACCGCCAGCAGCTCCGAGCTCGGGCTGATCAGGTTGAACACCAGCGCGACGATCAGCGCGTCGTACGCCACCGCGGAGAGCACGGCGGTGATGAGCGCGCCGGCCGAAAAGAGCAGGACGGCGCCGTTGATGATCGGCAGGCTGTAGAGAAAGGGGAACGGGCTTTCGAGACCGCCGGTGAGGTAGATGACGCCCGTGATCAGCAAGACGTCGAACGCGACCTGGATATGCGTGAACTTGGACAACTGCTCGACCCGTCGCAGAACGATGGCCGAGACCATGCTGAAAACGTAGGTGATGATGATGACCAGCAACAGCCGGTTGACTGGGACGACATAGCGTTCTTGACCCGTGCCCAGATACGCCGCCGCCACCATCCCGAGAAAGCAGGAGATGACGGCCACGCGCCCGAGGAGAAACCACTTGAGACGCGCGCGCAGGTCTTCAGTGGCGCGCACCTCGGCCCATGGATCCCACATCGGCTTAGCCTTGATGCGACAGCAGATTTTCACCACGGAGACACGGAGCCACAGAGAATGCAAAGCTCGACGCGAGATACGAGGAACTGACGGAAGCCCATTGGCTATGGGGTTTCATCACCGCGGCGATTCCTCTCCGGATCCTTGCCTCTCCGTGTCTCTGTGCCTCTGTGGTGAAGGCTCTTTTGTCTCATCAAGATCAGCTGATGACCGACCCCAATTTGAAGATTGGCAGATACATCGACACGACGAGGCCGCCGATGACGACGCCGAGGAACAGGATGACCATGGGCTCCATCAACGTCGTCAGGTTGGCGACCGTGTTGTCTACCTCTTCCTCATAGAAATCGGCAATCTTCTGCAGCATGGAATCCAGCGATCCGGTCGATTCACCCACCGAGATCATCTGACAGACCATGGGCGGAAAGACCTTGCTCTGCAGCAACGGCTCGGAGATCGAGTTGCCCTCGCTGATGCTGGCGCGCGTGGCGAGCACGGCGCGTTCGACCACCTTGTTGCCGGCGGTCTTGGCGGTGATGAGCAGGGCATCCAGGATCGGGACACCGGATGACACCAGCGTGCTCAACGTACGCGTGAAGCGCGCGACCGAGGATTTGCGAATCAGGTCGCCGAAGACCGGCACCTGCAGAAAGAACTGGTCCAGTGCCAGACGCCCTGATTCCGTGCGGTAGGTCTGACGCAGCGCAACCGCGGCAAGGATGAACACGGCGCCGATCCAGTGAATGTAGGCGATGGTGAAGTTCGAGAGGTTGATGACGAACTGGGTCGGTGCCGGTAGCGCCTGCCCGAAGCTGGAGAACAACTCGGCGAAGACCGGGATGACCCAGATCAGCAGGACGGCGGTGACACCGACGGCCACGGTCACGATCGTGGCCGGATAGATCATCGCGCCCTTGATCTTGCGCTTCAGGTTCATCGCCTTCTCGGTGTAGTGCGCCAGGCGATGGAGGATGACATCGAGGCTACCACCGACCTCGCCCGCCGCGACCATGCTGACGAAGAGCTCGTCAAAGATCTTCGGGTGCTTCTTGAGCGCGTCGGTCAATGTCGAGCCGGCTTCCACGTCCTCCTTGATCTGACGGATGATCTTGCGGAAGAGCTTGTTGTCCGTCTGCTGCGCCAATACGTCGAGGCACTGCACGATCGGCAGGCCGGCGTCGATCATGGTGGCGAGCTGGCGGGTAAAAACGACAACGTCCCGAGTCTTGACGCTTTCGCTGAAGCCGGGGATGGCGATCTCGCGATCGAGACCCTTGCCGCGCTCGCGGATCTTGGCCGGAATCGGTTGAATCCGTTGCGAGCGTAAACGCGCAAGAACCGCATCGCGGGTTGCAGCTTCCATCTCCCCGCTGATGACATCGCCGCGTGGAGAAACACCTTGCCAGCGAAAAATCGGCATTTTTTTGACTCCTAAAGCTCTCGAGGCACCTGATTTTTCAATGTTTTCGCCGCCCAGTGCCCTCTGATAAGCATTCGCCGTACCATCAGGTTGGGCATACAGAACATGAGTCAGATGCCCTGAACTTTGGCGTGTCACCTGCTATGGAATTGCCGCTCCCCGTTTGCCCGTCACATTACCCCCACACCCGCTCCACTTCGCGGACTCGATTCCGCACTCGGTAAGGACATCTACTTGTCAGATAGACATCCAGTACACGATGTTGTTGTCGCAGTCAAACGCCGCGGCTCGGCTCTGGCGCGAGTCGCGATTCCCGAGCTCGGAGTACCGTTCTCAGTGATGCACCCGATGCTGTGCGTTACCGATCATCTGCCGCAGCTCGTCCGGCTCGGTCGCATGGCCCATCGCTTCCTCGTAGGAGATGAGCTTGCGGGTGTACAGATCGCCCAGCGACTGCGTCATCGTCTGCATGCCGAACTTGCTCTGTCCGACCTGCAGCTGCGAGTAGATCTGATGGATCTTGTTCTCGCGGATCAGGTTGCGAATAGCGGGGTTGGGAATCATGACTTCCACACAGAGCACGCGGCCGCGCCCGTCCGCCTTGGGAATGAGCTGCTGTGAAATCACGCCTTGGAGGATGAGGGAGAGCTGCGCCCGAACCTGCGGCTGCTGCTGGTCGGGAAAGATGTCGATGATGCGGTTGATGGTCTGCACCGCCGAGTTGGTGTGCAGTGTCGACAGCACGAGGTGGCCGGTTTCCGCCACGGTGAGCGCCGCGCTCACGGTTTCGAGGTCGCGCATTTCGCCGATGAGGACGATATCGGGGTCCTGCCGGAGGACATGCCGCAGGGCCTCGGCGAACGAGGTCGTATCGGCATAGACTTCGCGCTGATTGACGATGCAGGTCCGGTGCTCGTGGACGAACTCGATCGGATCCTCGAGGGTGACGATGTGCTCCTGGCGCTCGCGGTTGATCTTGTCGATCATCGCCGCCAGCGTGGTCGACTTGCCGCTGCCCGTCGGGCCGGTCACCAGCACGAGCCCCCGCGGGAGCTTCGTGAGCTCGCCGACGATCGGTGGCAGGCCCAATTCGTGGAGCGGCCGGGCCGAGTACGGCACGGTGCGAAAGGCGCCCGCGACCGCGCCGCGCTGTAGAAAGAGGTTGCCGCGGAAGCGGCTGAGCCCGCGAATGCCGAAAGAGAAATCGAGCTCGTGCTCCTCCTCGAAGCGGTGGCGCTGGTTCTCGGTGAGAAGACTGTAGCAGAGCGACTTGGTGTCGTTGTTCGACAGGGGCGGGAAGGGCAACCGCGCCAGGATGCCGTTGACACGCATGACCGGTGGGCTGTCGGCGGTGATGTGCAAGTCCGTTCCGCCTTTGGAGATCACCAGCCGCAAGAACTCTTGAATCGTCGGCGCCGCGGCAATCGCGCTCTCGCTCTTGAGTGAGGGGGATACACTTTCGTCCATGTCTACTCCTGACTTCAGGTGTTGGGTGTTAGGTGCTGGGTGTTGGTCCCCTCTCCCCAACCCCAGCTGTCGGGTGCTAG
>Ga0335085_10014626_pt1 | contig 11437 bp, 8 predicted proteins | sample Lox_Sample_45_FD_206712 | JGI IMG/M metagenome (GOLD analysis project Ga0335085, IMG submission 206712) | Soil microbial communities from Loxahatchee National Wildlife Refuge, Florida, United States - Lox_Sample_4.5 | ecosystem: Environmental > Terrestrial > Soil > Wetlands | place: USA: Florida... | reverse complement strand
GGTCGGCAGCTTGGCCAGCTCCTCGGCGCTCCACGACTTGAGCGGATAGGGCTGGTTCTGTTTCCAGTCCGCGCTCTTGCAATGATAGTAGGCGCGCAGGAAAGCGTGTATTCCCTGCGGGCAGTAGCGCATCTCGGCGTCGGCCGCGCGTGTCGAGTAGTACCACTGGTAATGCTTGCGCGGCGGCTGCAGCATTGCCAGCGCCGTATTCATGCCGGGATCGGCGAGGCCGGTCGCGGCGGGCCGGGGCGCGGTGTCGCGGGCGGTGTCGAAAGGCAGCGGCGGCGGACCTGCAAACGGCGCGCTCATCAGCGCCACCGAGCGGAACACGTCCGGGCGCAGCAGCGCGCACCAGGCCGCGATCGGCGCACCGAAGTCGTGGCCCACGACCACCGCCGCCGCGCGGTGGCCGAGCGCGGACAGCAGCCCGAGGGCATCGCGCACGAGGTTGATCGGGCGGAACGGCGCGAGGTCGCCGTCATAGTCCGCGTTCCAGCCGGTGGTGCGGCCGTAGCCGCGCTGGTCCGGCGCGACCACGTGAAACCCGGCCTGCGCCAGCGGCAGCATCACCTTGCGCCAGCTGTAGGCGAGTTCGGGGAAGCCGTGCAGCAGCAGCACGCACGGACGGTCATCGGCTGGAGATTGGCTCTGGAAGCCAGCCTCCAGCACATGCATCCTGAGGCCGTTGATGTCGTCGACGAAGCGCGAGCGTATGCCGGCCGGTAGTACGGCCTGTTCCAGAGGTGCGATGGTGGACATTTTTCCCCCTTGGGTTGACCGGCGGGTTTGCGCGCCGGCGCCTAGGGGCGGATCATAGCGGACACTGCCCGTCCATGGAATGCGGGCGCTGCCGTCGCCTGCGGGAGAAGAGATGATCAGCGAATTCGTGCTGTTCGATGTTCCCGCCAACATGACGCGCGACGAAGTCGTGGCGTCGATGCGCGCCGTGGCGCCGCTCGCTGTCGGGCCGCGCCTCGAAGAAACGGTCAGGCGCCGACCTCGCGCTCGGTGAGCGCGTAATCCATTCGGTAGATGGCGGCGTGAACCTCGGTCGCGCCTTGCCGTTCCAGTTGTGCGCCTGCCAAATCGGCCTGCATGAGCTGCGCCAACGTGTCCTCGCTGTAGCCGGTGACGAACAGCGCCCAGTCGAAGCCCGCGTCGGCGCCGCGGATGCGCTGTTCGTTCGTCATCTGCGGCGTCAGCGCGCCTTCGAACAGATGCGCGCTGCCGATTCCGGGTATCGACACAAGCCGCGCCAGGTCCCGCGGCAGCCAATCGCGCAGCGACGCTTCGCCTCCCGTCGCCGGCTTGAAGCGCAGCAGCAGGCCGGCATGTCCGAGGCCCGATCCACAACTGCGCGTCACCGTACAGAAGCCCCTGGCCATGCCGCGGTAGTGCGGCATGATCTTCGCGGTCCACGGGCTCGGGTGGTTCAGCCGTTCGAGATAGGCGGCGGAAGCCAGCGTTGCGAGACGCTCGACCTCGTACATGACGAAGTAGCGCGGCTGCCCCTGCAGCGCCACCCAGCGCGTCCCGCGGACGAAGCCGGGAATGGAAAGCCTCTCCGGCAGATGCTCCTGCGTATGCCACTGGTCGTGCTCGGCGATGGCCTCCTCGGCGACATCGAATGACAGCAGCATCGCGGCGGTTCCGAGCAGGGGCATGGGCAGTTACTCCGTGAGCGGGCGGGGCATGGAACGGCTTCGGCGTCTACTCTGTTTCAGGTGCGCGTGTGCCGAAGCGATCGAGGTTCGGCCCATCGAGAACAGGGATCGGCTTGTTCATTTGCGCTTCAGCGAGTGCGGCCAGCCCACATGGTCGAACACGCAGGAAAGGTACAGCAGCGGGCGCCGTATGTCGAGAAAGCGCTGCGGCGGATCCGCTTCGCTCCCGCACCGCCTCGATTTCAGAAGCCAGCCATTGCGGGTAGACTGCGCCCAAACAGGATTGTCCGGATCGATACGGGGAACGATAAATGAATCGTCTGCGCGTCAACGACTACGACATGGCCTACATCGAGGTAGGCGCAGGGCCACCACTCGTCTGCGTGCATGGCTCGCTGTGCGATTTCCGCGTCTGGTCGCCGGTGCTGGGGCTGCTCTCGCGCCGGCATCGCGTGATTGCGCCCAGCCTGCGGCGCTTCTTTCCGGAACACTGGGACGGGATCGGCAGCGGATTTACCATCGCCCAGCACGCGGCCGACCTGATCGCCTTCATCGAGGGCCTGGGCGCCGGTCCGGTCGACCTGCTCGGGCATTCCCGCGGCGGGCACCTCGCCTTCCGTGTCGCGCAGCGGCGGCCGGACCTGTTGCGCAAGCTGATCCTGGCCGAACCGGGGGGCGATCTGGATGCGTCGCTCGCGCTCGCCGATACTCCTGCCCCATCGCGCCCGCCGCTGCGCGCCCATGTCGCCGCCGCGGCGCAGAAGATCGCGACGGGCGATATCGACGGCGGACTCGCCCATTTCTGGGATGCGATAGAGGGCGAGGGAGCGTGGCTGCGACTTACCGCCGCGGCGAAGCAGGCGCTGCGCGACAACGCGCTCACCTTGCTCGGCCAGGTCAACGAGGCGCGCCAGCCCTACTCGCGCGCCGATGCGGAAGCTATCCGCGTGCCGACCTTGTTCATCGGCGGGCAGGACACGGCGGGCTCGCTGGCGCGGGTCCTGCGTGCCCTGGCCGCACATGTTCAGGGCGCGCAGGTCGCGATGATTCCGCACGCGACGCATATGATGTTCGAGGACGACCCGATGCGGTTCAGCGGCGCCGTTCTGGATTTCCTCGCTGCGGCGTGACCGGAGGTTGCGGGGTTTCGTTTACAGCGGCCGAATGGATTTCGGCGTGACAAGGTCCGAGTCGAGTTTAAAATCGTCTGCGGGCCCGAACGCATAAATTTCGCGAGGCTGAGAACTCCGGCCCCGATTTCGCGCACTAATTCCAGACAGGATTTCCTTTTACCGTCGAACCAGAGATGCAGATGCGGGAGGCGACAAGCGATCAGGCGGCGCGCGCGCCGACGAAGGTCCGATGAGCGCGTTTCACGCCGCCCATGCGCGCGGCGCAAGCTGGCAGGAGTGCGTCGCGCGCTGTGCCGAGCGTCTCGGGCGCCCCGGCGGCGGGTTGGGTTTCGTGTATTTCACCGAAGCGCTGGTCCCCAACGCTGCCCTGGTCGTCGAATCCTTGCGCGAGCAGACCGGCGTCTCCGACTGGATCGGCACCGTCGGCATCGGCATCATCGCCAGCGGCACGGAATACCTCGACGAGCCGGCGCTCGCCGTGATGGTGGCCGGGCTGTCCGCGGACCAGTACCAGATATTCTCCGGGCGCGCGCGCCTCGCCGGCGGCGCGCCGGCGCATTTCGGCGTGATCCACGCCGACCCGAGAACCCCGGACGTCGCCGGGCTGATCGCCGACATGTCGTCCAAGGTGGCAAGCGGCTTCCTTGTCGGCGGCCTGTCCAGCTCGCGCGCGGGCACGGTGCAGGTCGCCAACGAGGTGATTTCCGGCGGGCTGTCCGGCGCGGTGCTCTCCGCCTCGGTCGGCGTCAGCACGCGTCTCACGCAGGGATGCGCCGCGCTGCCGGGTAGATACCGCGTAACCGCTTGCGAAGCCAACGTCATACGCGCGCTCGACGGGCGGCCGGCGCTGGAGGTCATGAAGGAGGCGATCGGCGAGGTGCTAGCCCGCGACCTGCGCCGCGCGGCGCATTTCATCCACGTCGGCCTGCCGGTCACCGGATCGGACCGGGGCGATTACCTGGTGCGCAACCTGGTGGGCATCGACCCCGACAACGGGCTGATCGCGATCGGCGACCTGGTCGAGCCGGGCGCCGATCTGCTGTTCTGCAAGCGCGACGCCGAAAGCGCGCGGCGCGATCTGCGGCGCATCCTCAGCGAACTGCGCGAGGAGTTACCCGACCGGGCGCGCGGCGCGCTGTACTTCTCCTGCATCGGCCGCGGGGAGAACATGTTCGGCAGCCGCGGCGCCGAGCTCGCGCTGGTGAAAGAGGCCTTGGGCGAAATGCCGCTGGCCGGGTTCTTCTGCAACGGCGAGATCTCTCACGATCGCCTTTATGGCTACACCGGCGTGCTGACGCTGTTTCATTGAGCGGCGATTGACGCCGAAACAAGCCTGCTGCACCCCGCGGTCGCTGCGAGCATTACGAGGTCGGAGTCGAGCTCGTCTCCGATCCCCAAAGTGCTTTAGCCATTTTTCGGCGCCCAGCCATAGGCCTTTGCGCACGCGCCCCCCATCAGCATCGCGCGCTCACTCTCGCTCAGGCGGTCGGTTCGGCGGAACGGCTCGACGGCCTGTTCGTAGTTGACGACCGCGAAGGCGCGGGTCCAGTCGGTGCCCCACAGGCAACGCTCGAGACCCCAGGCGTCGAACACGCGCGCGAGCGGATCCCAGATGTCCGGGTAGGGATAGGGTTCGCGCGACAGCGTGCAGGCACCGCTGACCTTGATCACCGCATTCGTGCGCTTGGCGAGTTCGAGCACCTGCGGCAGTTCGGCCCAGGGCTGCGGCGGGGCGGGCGGCGTGCGCGGCTGCATCAGGCCCAGGTGATCGACGATGAAGCGCGTGTCGGGATGGCGGTCGATCAGCGCCGTGCCGGCGTCGAGGTTGCCCCAGCACAGGATGTTGACCGGAAAGTCGTGCCGGACGGCTTCGCGCAGCACCCGGTCGAGGCCCGCGCCGCTCGGGTTGCGTCCGGGCTCCTTCGTCACGATGACGCGGATGCCGACCGTGCCCGGCGTCTTCTTCCAGTCGGCGATGACCTCGGCCACCGCCGGATCGTCCGGATCGACCGGCTTGACCAGGGCAAGCCGCCCGGGATGGGCGCGTTGCACTTCGACCGCATAGCTCGCGTCGAAGCGGTACATGGAAAAGGAGGAGATGAATATCGCGCCGTCGACGCCGACCCTGTCCATCGCCGCCACCATCTCGTCGCCCGTGACGTGGGCCGGCCAGTTCGGCACGCTGAACCAGGGCCGCCTCGGCGTGTTCGCCTCGTAGGCATGGACCTGGGAATCGATGATCGCCATCGGGAAAGCTCCTAACTACGGTCTGCTACAAATTCGGATGCAAATACGGCCAGGGCGAGGCTTCCGACCCGCGCTCGGTCGGCACTTCGATCAGCACCGGGCCGGTGTGCGCGAACCCTTTCTCCAGCGCCGTCTTCAGCTCGGCAGGCGTTTTCGCGCGATACGCGGCGACGCCGAAACTCTCCGCCAGTTTGACGAAATCCGGATTGGTGAGCGTGGAGCCGATCTCGCGTCCCTTGTAGACATTGCGCTGGTCGCGCAGCACGTTGCCGTAGCTCGCGTTGTTGAACACGACGGTGACCAGGTTGATGCCATATTGGACCGCGGTGGCAAGCTCCTGTACGCCGAACATGAAGCCGCCGTCGCCGCTGATCGACACCACCGGCTTGTCCGGGTTGGCGATCTTCACGCCGAGCGCGGTCATGAAACCGAAGCCGACGTTGTCCTGGTAGCCGCCGGTGACGAAGCTGCGCGGCTCATAAACGGGAAAGCCGAAGCGCGAGGCGAAGCCGGCCTGGCAGATTTCCTCGACGAAAAAGCCGTCGCGCGGCAGCACTTGCCGGATCGCGTCGAGGTAGCCCATCTGCGGCTGCACCCGCTGGATCTCGCTTGCGAACGCGGCTTTCAGCGCGGTGAATTCCGCCTCGCGCGAAGGCCGCTTGGGCAGCACCGCAGCGAGCGCGTCGAGCAGGGCGCGGGCGCCGAGCCTGGCGTCGGTGACGATGCCGACATCGGGCTTGAGGCGCGACATCTCGGTGGCGTCGATGTCGATGCGGATCACCTTCAGTCCCGGCGGCAGCTTGGTCCAGCGCAGGTATTGCAGCTCGAGCCGGGTGCCGATGCCGAGCAGCACGTCGGTCCCGGGCCAGAGTTTGTAGCCGTTGCCGATGGAAAAACCGTAGGGCGTGTCGTCGCCGACGATGCCGCGGCCGCTGCGGTGCGAAGTCACCGGCGCCTGCAGCAGGCGCGCGAGTTCGGCCACTTCCGCGCGCGCGCCGATGGCGCCGCTGCCGACGCAGATCATCGGGTTCTTCGCGCCCTGCAACAGCGCGACGGCGCGCGCGATGCCGTCGGGGTCGGGCGCGGGCGGCGCGGGTACCTCCATCGGCACGGCCAGGTCGACCATGCCCTTGGCGCCGAACACATCCCAGGGCGCTTCGATCGCGACCGGCCGCGGGCGGCCGCTCGCGAGCTGCTTGAACGCTTCGCCGACTACCGCCGCGGCTTCGGTCGGGTGGTTGATGCGCTCGGACCACTTGGTCAGCCCGCGCAGGGTCGCGAGCTGGTCCGGCAGCTCGTGCAGGATGCCGCGGCCGCGGCCGATGTGATAGGACTGGATGTTGCCGGTGACGCACAGCACCGGCGCGTTGGCGCCGTAGGCGGTGCATAGCGCCGCGCCGGCGTTGAGCACGCCCGGCCCGGGCACGACGGTGAACGCGCCGACGCGGCCGGTGGACTTGGCATAGCCGTAGGCCATGTAGCCGGCGCCCTGCTCGTGGCGCGTGACGATGAAGCGGATCCGGTCGCGCTGCTCGTACAGCGCGTCGATGAAATCGTAGGTGTGCGCGCCCGGGATGCCGAAGATGGTGTCGATGCCGTTGCGTACCAGCGATCGCGCGACTGCCTGCCCGGTGCTCATGCGTTCTGCCTGGCTCATGCGCCTGCTCTCCGTTTGCGCGGCGGCAGCGCGCCGTCGCGGAAGATCTCGATTATGCCCCGGGCGATCGCGTTCGGCTCCTTCTTTCCCTTGCGGTACCAGACGCGCGCCCAGTTCACCGCGCCCAGCAGGGCGAGGCGGAACAGCGAAGCATCCATGCCGCGCGCCAGGCCGAGATCGTCTACGATCCGGCGGAAGATCTGGTCGTAGCGTTCGCGTTCCCCCTGCAGGCGCCGCTGCAACCCTTCCTCGTGGATCGAAAACAGGCCGGTGCCGGTGATCTTGTGGATCGCATTCTCGCCCACCGCGGCCTCGAGATGTGCGGCGCAGGCGAGTTCCAGCCGGAGCCAGGGATCGGCTTCACTGCGCACGATGTCTTCGACGCGCGCGATCAGCTGGCGAAAGCCTTCGCGATGCACGGCGATGAACAGGTCTTCCTTCGCCGGAAAATAGTGATACACCGAGCCGGGCAGCAGGCCCGTGCGTTGCGCGATGTCGCGCATGGAGGTGTTGCTGTAGCCATGCTTGACGAACAGTTCGGCCGCGCCGAGCAGAATCTGGCTGCGGCGCGCGTCCGGTTCGAGACCTTCCGCGCCGGGCGCATGCCGGCGCGTGGCGCGCGCGAGCCGGCGCGTTACGTCGCCGCGCCGCAGCAGCGCCTTCTGTGCGTCGGTCAGGTCGCGGCCGCTGCCGGCGAGTTCCTTCTCCAGTGCCTTCAGCCGCTTGTAGCTCGTTTCCAGCCCGTGCTTGCGCCAGATATAACGCACGCCCGAGGTGGAAATGGCATAGCCCTGTCGGTTGAGTTCGGCCGCGGCCTTCGCCTGGCCGCGCTGCGGGTGCTCGCGCGCCTGCGCGAGGACCGCGGCTTCGACCGACGGCCGCTTGCTCACGCTAGCGCCCGCACGCGCCCGCGCCGGCGGCTACGCTCACGCGCGGCGCTTGTCGCTGACGCGCAGGGCGAGGGCCATGGCCGAATCGCCTGCGGCGCAGCCGGTGAACAGGCCGACGCCGCCGCCGCGCAGCACCAGTTCCTCGATGAGTTCGATCACGCTGCGCAGCCCGGTTGGGCCCTGCGGATGGCCCCAGACGAGCGAGCAGCCGTAGGCGTTCATCTTTTCCAGCGGGAAGCCGGTTTCGCGGTTGAACACGACGTCGTTGACCGCGAACGGGTTGTGCGTGGTGACTGCGTCCACGTTCTTGAATTCGAGGCCGGCTGCTTTCAGCGCGGCGCGCGCAGCGGGTACGGGGGCGCAGGGCATATACCCCTTCTCCACGCGTGCCATGCCGAAGCCGAGCAGTTCCACTTCGATATTGCGATCCGCAGCGAGCTCCTGCGCGCGCTCGCGCGTGGTCAGGATCGCGCCGGCATTGCCGTCGGCCGGATGCGTCTGCCCGCCGAAGGTCACAGTGCCATCCGGTTTCACCGGCTTCAATTTCGCCAGCGCCTCGGGCGTGGTCTTGAAGATGCCCTCGTCTGCCGCAAGCGTGCCTGTCTGCTTGCGAAAGCCGGCGTCGGTGATGGGGACCTCGACCATGTAGCGGCGCTGGAACGCGCGCTCGTCGGCGAGCGCGCGGTCGTATTGGGCATAGCGCTGCAGCACGACGTCATGCTGTTGCGCGGTGCTGATGCCGAAGCGGCGCGCCACGTTTTCGCCGGTCTCTATCATCGCGTTCTTCGCGTGCGGGTCCTTGTTGAAATTGTCCAGGGTCCAGGACTCGGTGATGCCCTGGCCGCCGGGCGCGGTGTTGTCCGGGTAATACACCACCGGTCCGTTGGACATGCGGTCGGCCGTGATCACGAGCGCGCAGGAGGCGGAGCCGCCGGCGATTTCCTGCGCGGCCATCTGCAGCGCGCGCGCGCTGGTGGCGCAGGCCTGCTGCACCGTCGGGCCGGTGACGCCTTCGAGGCCCATCATGCCGGTGACCCAGGGCAGGCCGTAGAAGCTGCTCGGCTGCGGATTGGTGATGCCGAGCACGCCGAGGTCGATCTTCTCCAGCGGGAATTTCTTCAACTGCAGGAATTGCCTGCCGACGTTCGCCGCGAGCTTCAGGCTGTGCAGATGCGCGAGCGAGCCCTGCCATTTGGCGAAGGGCGTGGACCAGTAGATGCCGTAGGGAATGAATGCTCTAGCCATGATGAGTCCTCTGTATCCGAATTGGGGGTGATTCAGTCTTAGCGGCCGGCCTGCCAGGCGGCGAAGCTCGAACCGGCGAGGGCGAGCTTTTCCAGCAGCGGCGCGGGCGTCCAGTAGCCCGCATCCAGCGTGCGCCCGAATTCGAGGATGCGCGCGTAGATCGTTTTCAGCCCGACCGTGTCGGCGTAGAACATCGGGCCGCCGCGATAGCGCGGGAAGCCGTAACCCGCGGTGTACACCACGTCGATGTCGCTCGCGCGCAGGGCGATGCCTTCCTCGAGCAGGCGCGCGCCTTCGTTGATCATCGCATACAGGCAGCGCTCGACGATCTCCTGTTCGCCGGGCTGGCGGCGATCGACGCCGAGGCGCTTGCCCTCGTCCCACATCAGTTGCACCACCTCGGGATCGGGGGTGCGCTTGCGCGCGCTGTCGTAGCGGTAGTAGCCGCGGCCGCTCTTCTGCCCGAGCCAACCGCGCTCGTTCAGCAGGGTGTCGGGGCGGTAGAAGGAAGGATCATCAGGAAGAAGATGCTTGCGCTCCAGGCGCGTAAGGTAGCCGATGTCGACGCCGGCGAGGTCGAACACCGCGAGGATGCCCATGGCCATGCCGAACTTCTCCAGCGCGCCGTCGACCTGTTCCGGCGTGGCGCCTTCGAGCAGGCAATGCTCGGCCTCGCGCGCGTACGGGTCCATCATGCGGTTGCCGATGAAGCCGTAGCAGACCTTGGCCACGACGCCGGTCTTCTTGATCTGCTTCGCCGTTTCGAGCGCGGTGACGAGCACGTCGGGCGCGGTGCGCTTGGCATGCACGATTTCGAGCAGCTGCATCACGTTGGCCGGGCTGAAGAAATGCAGGCCGACCACGTCCTCGGGCCGGCTCGTGACCGCGGCGATCTCGTCGATGTCCAGCGTGGACGTGTTGGTGCCGATCACGGCGCCCTTGCGCACGACCTTGTCGAGCTTGGCGAAGATTTCCTTCTTCAACGCCATGTTCTCGAACACGGCCTCGATCACCAGGTCGGCGCCGGCGAGGGCGGCGTAGTCCAGCGTCGGCGTGATCAGCTGCATGCGCTGCTCGAGCTGTTCGGGTTTGAGGCTGCCGCGTGCGACCGAGCGCTCGTAGTTCTTGCGTATCGTCGCCATGCCCTTGTCCAGCGCCGCCTGCGCGGCATCGAGCAGGGTGACCTGCACGCCGGCATTGGCGAAACACATGGAGATGCCGCCGCCCATGGTGCCGGCGCCGACGATGCCGACGCGCTTGATCGTCCGCGGCTTCACGTCGGCGGAGAGGCCCGGAATCCGGCGCACCTCGCGCTCGGCGAAGAACAGATGGCGCAGCGCGCGCGCCTCGGTCGCGGGAACAAGCTTGTCCGAAATCGCGGATTCGGTCTTGATGCCTTCGTCGAACGGCAGCTTCACCGCCGCCTCCAGCGCATCGAGCAGGGCGAGCGGCGACTGGCGGTTGCGCATGGTCTTCGCCGCCTGCGCGCGCTTGGCCGCGATCACTTCGGCGGCTTTCGCCGCGCCAATCACCGCCTTATCGCGCGTGCGCCGCGGTCCCGCTCCGCGCGCGACGAGCGCGCGCGCGAACGCGATGCCGCCTTCGATGATGTCGCCGCTGACGATCTCATCGACCAGGCCGAGTTCGCGCGCTTGCGCTGCGGGCATCGGCTTGGAGGAGAGCATCAGGTCGGCGGCCGCCTCCAGCGGAATCAGGCGCGGCAGGCGCTGGGTGCCGCCGGCGCCGGGAATGATGCCCAGGGTGAGCTCGGGCAGGCCGAAGCGCGCGGCTTCATGCGCGACGCGGTAGTGGCTGGCGAGCGTGATCTCCATGCCGCCGCCGAGCGCGGTGCCGTGCACGGCCGCGACCACCGGCCAGGCGCAGCCCTCGATCAGGTCCAGCACCTCGTGGTATCCCGGCGGCGCGATGCCGCTGTCGAATTCGCCGATGTCGGCGCCGGCGACGAAGGTGCGGCCCTTGCAGGCGATCACCACCGCTTTCACGTCCTGGCGCGCGCGCAGACCGGTGAAAGCCTGCTTCAAGCCGGCGCGCACGCTTTGCGCCACGGCGTTGACCGGGGGATTGTCTATGGCCACCAGCGCGATGCTGTCGGCTACCGAGACGCTTACGACGTCTGCCATGTTCCTGGCTCCTGGGTTGCGATTGGTCGGGCGGATCGTGTCGGCGGCGCAATCGCATCGCATCGATGGCCGGCGGCACGGACAGAGCTTAACCGCATCGGCCTAACCTGTCAAACGACCGGCCAATAAGGCAGTTGCGCCGCCGCGCCGCGTGCCGCGCGCCGCGCGATCGCTTATGATGCGCGATCAAGCGCGATGCGCGGAGTACGGGCGATGAGACTGATGCTGGTCGGGGCGAGCGGGTTGGTAGGGCAGCAGGTGCTGCGGCAGGCGCTGGCCGATCCAGGCGTAAGCCGCTTGACCGCGCCGACGCGAAAGCCGCTCGCGCCTGCGCATCGACTGGACAACCCGGTCGTCGATTTCGAGGGGCTGCCGGCGGACGTCGCCTGGTGGAAGGTGGACGCGGTGATCTGCACGCTCGGCACGACCATGGCGCAGGCCGGCTCGGAGGCCGCGTTCC
>Ga0335085_10014624_pt1 | contig 11437 bp, 8 predicted proteins | sample Lox_Sample_45_FD_206712 | JGI IMG/M metagenome (GOLD analysis project Ga0335085, IMG submission 206712) | Soil microbial communities from Loxahatchee National Wildlife Refuge, Florida, United States - Lox_Sample_4.5 | ecosystem: Environmental > Terrestrial > Soil > Wetlands | place: USA: Florida... | reverse complement strand
TCCGTAAAACTCCAGCGCGTTCAATGTGCTGCGGAGAATAGCATTAAAAGAAGATATAATGATGAACGGATAAAAAAGAGTGAACATCAGGAGCACATCTTTGACAGAAATATGCTTATCGATAAAGATATTAACGTAGAAATATAAAAAAATGAGAGCCGCTGGGAGAATCAGGAAACAAACAAATATGGACGTTGATAGCAAATTTTCCATAAACGTGTTCAGACTTTCCCATCCTTTTTTTTGTTCTTCACAAATATACGGGATAATATTGTTTTCAAAAGGTAAAGAGAGCAGTGTATATAAAAACATAATTGTAGAGAATGCCACAAAAAAAGTATCCGTTAATGATGACGCACCAAACCAGTAGACAATAAATAAGGCTACAATTCCCCTCGTGAATTTTGCTATGATATTGGCTATCGTTAAATATGTTAAAGCCACTTTTCTCTCCAGAGCTCAAACACAAACAAGAACCACAGCCGGTGCGCGTTGACACCCTTGTCATTCAAGTAATCACCAAGCAACCTTCCCACGGCAACCTCATTAAAAATGCCTTCCTTTTTCACCCTGTCGTGATTGAGATATTCCTGATAGAGGTTTTTTAGATCATTTTTAAACCATTCGTACACGGGTATCCCGAAACCTTGTTTCGGTCTATCCACGAGCTCCTTTGGAACATATTTATAGAGAATTTTTTTCAGTAAGTATTTCTGTATTCCATTTTTATATTTATAAGCTACAGGCAACCCTGTGACGTACTCCACTAATTTATGATCTAAGAGTGGCTCTCGACCTTCAAGCGCTATCCCCATGGTCGCGCGATCGACCTTCACAAGAATATCGTCAGGCAGATAAGTCTTGAAATCAATAAACATCATTTGATGTAAAAGATTCAAACTTTCTGAGTCCAACCCAACAGGATGTTCAGCATTAAGGCCGATGTCTTCAAGGTCTTCGCCTGTAAAATAACTGGTTGCAAGCCTATACTGTTCTGGCAAGGAATCAGCGCGCAATACGTTGCGCAGTTTAATATACCGGTCCCTGAAGTTTGTATAGCGGGGTAAAAGAAAAGATAATTTCTTATAAAGAGCAAGCGCAACATCTGGATGGACGGCATCCAGCAGTTTTGAAATCAAATGCGTAAGCGGCAGTCCAGTAAGCCTCCTAATTTTATCACCCACCATCTCGTACCGCGTGTAACCGCAGAATAGTTCGTCTCCACCGTCTGCAGAAAGGCTCACCTTGACATGTTTTCGCGCTAACTGGGACACAAGGTGTGTGGGAATGCCTGAAGGATCCCCAAATGGCTCATCGTAGAGTTCCGGGAGTTTCGGGATGATGTTAAAGGCTTCTTGGGGAGTACAATACAGTTCTGTATGCTCCGTTCCGAGATGCGCCGCAACTTTTTTAGCATATTCGGCTTCGTTATAAGCTTGCTCGTAGAAACCTATAGTAAAGGTTTTCAGCTTGTGTCCTTCTTGAGCGAGCAATGCACAGACTGCTGAAGAATCAATACCCCCGCTCAGAAATACTCCAACCGGGACATCGGAGACCATCCTCAAGCTAAAACTCTCTCTTAAGTAACTCTCAAGCTCATTTGTTATATCCTCTTCGGACCGCTTCTTCCAATACCCGTTCTTTTCCTGCTCCACACCTCTCTTGTAGTAATCCTTCACATCCCAGTATTTTATTTTTTTAAAATTCTGAGTCCGGTTTATTATTAAAAAATGGCCCGCTTCCAACTTATGTGTATCCTTAAAAATTGAATAGGGCGTTGGTACATAACCATATCGAAGAAACGATGCGAGGGCTTTCTCATCAAGATTTTTACGAAATCCGGGATGCATATGAAAGGCTTTTAGTTCAGACGCAAACAGAAAAAGCCCATCTCGAAAATACCAGTAAAGAGGCTTCACCCCTGCCCTGTCGCGGCACAGTATCAACTCCTGCTTGTCTTCATCCCACAAAGCAAAAGCAAACATCCCTCGGAACTTTTGAACAGACTCGATCCCCCATTCCTCATAGGCTTTCAAAATCACTTCTGTATCGGAGTTGGATCGAAATGTATGGTGCTTTTTGACGAGATCTTCTCTTACTTCTTTAAAATTATAAACTTCTCCGTTATAGGTAATCCAGACGGTGCCTCGATCGTTGGACATCGGCTGATGTCCAAGAGGTGATAGGTCAAGAATAGAGAGTCTCCTATGCCCTAAGGCGAGAGCAATTTTTCGATGAGCATAGACCCCGGCGTCATCCGGACCGCCATAAGAAAGGGAATCCCGCATTGTCTTAATGGTCGTCTCGACATCGTATCGCCGACTGTTGTTAAAATCCCAGAATCCCGCTATTCTGCACATAAATTACTTAGGATAATATCCTTTATACCATTCGACAAATTTTCTTATTCCTTCATCAATAGATGTATATGGTTTAAAGCCCACGTCCCTGTAGAGGTCGTCTATATCGGCATAGGTGGCAGGCACATCGCCGGGCTGCATCGGCAGCATATTCATTACTGCCTTCTTATCGAGGCATCGTTCCAGTATCTCTATAAACTGCATGAGCTCGACAGGATCATTATTCCCGATGTTATAAAGCATATATGGCGCAGAACTTGTTCCAGGGTCTGGGTGTTCTCTGTCCCAGTTTGGATTGGGTTGCGGTATCTTGTCCATTACCCGGACTACGCCTTCAACGATGTCATCTATATAAGTAAAGTCCCTTTTCATTTTGCCGAAATTAAATACGTCGATCGGCTTTCCCTCGGCAATAGCCTTGGTAAAGGAAAAGTATGCCATGTCGGGACGACCCCAAGGGCCGTAAACCGTAAAAAACCTGAGTCCGGTGGTCGGAAGGCCGTAAAGGTGCGAATAGGTATGCGCCATCAGTTCGTTTGATTTTTTCGTTGCCGCGTACAGGGATACCGGATGATCCACATTATGATGAACCGAGAACGGCATGTTTGTGCTTGTTCCGTAGATGGAACTCGACGAGGCATAGACAAGGTGTTTGACCTTATTATGTCTGCATCCTTCGAGAATATTGAGGAATCCGACAATATTGCTCTCTATATAGGAATATGGGTTGATTAGTGAATATCGTACTCCCGGTTGAGCAGCCAGATGAACGACCGTGTCAAATTTCTCTTCCGAAAAAATTTTCGCTACTGCTTCTTTATCTGTTATATTTACCTTCACAAATTTGAAGTTTCCGGCATCCTCAATCTGTTTCAACCTGGCTGTTTTAAGGTTGGGGTCATAATAGTCACTTATATTGTCTAAACCGACTACATCAACGCTATGTTTGATCAATCTCTTGCTCAGATGAAAGCCAATAAATCCGGCAGCGCCTGTAACTAGAACCCTGCTCATCATATTTATCCTTTAGTAGTATGCATTTATATTGTATAAACGTTATCTGAAAAAAATGCGAGCAAAGTATATAATATTATTGAAGACTAGTAAATAAGAAAAAGGTATATCAGAGGTATTCCTGAGGCGATTTTGAGTCCCACGAACTACTATGAAAGAAAAACTATTGTTTAATAGATTTACGAGATACTTGATAAGCTCCATACGGCCCAATCAGCCCAATGGTTAAACACAGAGCAGCTAAAAATTTACCATTTTCAATATTATTTTCGGTCAAACCACCGACTATCGTAAGCACCGAACAGAAAAGGATAGCGTATCCTCCTATCCCCCCATGCTCTCTTATCTCCTTTATTCCCCATTTCACCAAAGTGGCGAAAAATCCGATTGTGATGACAAATCCGATTAATCCGCGTGTAGCCAAAGCTTGAAAGAAAATATTATGCGCGTGCATGGTATAAGGCATTTCTTTCAGCTTCTTTTCCGTAATAAGCCTCTTAATACTAGATTCAAAATTTCCCGTTCCTGTGCCTAAAAGCGGCCGCTCCTTGAAAATCATCAGGGACCCTTTCCATAACTCTAATCGATTACCAGTGCTCCCTTTTTCATTTTCAGTATAAAAAGACGTAACGATTGAGGTTGCTCTTTGTCTCAAGGTACTATTAAAAATGAAAATAGCGGTCATTGCTATCAGAATTACAAAGAAAAAGCTGAACGTTTTCTTACGGTCGTACAAAAATAGTGTCACCGAGCACGCTGCAACCAAAGCAATCCAAACTCCCCGTGATTCGGATGAAATGATGCCTCCAAACGTCAATAAAATCGTGACTAGTAAAATAACTTTCCCCATCCTTGACTGGAAAAGTCCGTTTTCGCGAAAAAAAAACATGATAATCGCCGAACCACACGCGAATGCAAGTATTGCGGCATAGACAATAGGATGCGGTGAAAGTCCGTGCGGCGCGAGAGGATCTGGATTTATCAGAACACCCGAAAATTGCAAAATACCTACTACTCCCGCAATAGCAGCGCATAAGAAAAATGATGCTATAGTAATTTTTCTATAATTATCTGACAGAGGAGCGGTAAAAAGCAGACCAGCGATAATAAAATGAATATATCTTCTAAACTCCGTGAGTTCCCAATGCCGATTTTCGGATAAAAGGGCGCCTATGAAACAGCTCAATAAATACAATGCCGTCCAGATGACGAGTGAGCTTGGAAGCGCGCGTTGTGACTTGTGATTTAAAATAAATCTCCAAACCAGAAGAGATCCTACGGCCACCGTGTCATATACACTGGCCCTCCTCTGAGAAAAATAAATTGTTGCCGCTAATGCAGTGAGAGTAAGTACAAGAAATATTTCCATGTAGCCACTGATTCTGCTCTTTATTTCTTCAGATTTTATTATTTCACTCATATCTCTTTATCGCCGAAAGTTCAACCACCGGCGCCATCGTTTTACGGTGATAAATTTGCCTTGTAAATCCTTTCGACGGACAGTGGCTAGAGCCCCGGCAAAATCCTCTGCCATTTGCGCTAAGACCCGGAGGGGATTCGCCGTGAATGCATCAGTATAGCGAAGCATAATATCCCCTGCCTCCGGCACGACCGGTCTCTGGACAATATCGTTGCGAGTGAGGACGTTGGCTTCGGATGGAGTCGCATATCCCAAAGCCATCGAAGTAAGCTCGTCGGGTGAAATTTCCTGTCCGTTTTTAAAGCGATCATAAAGTACTTTGAGATGATAATTCTCTGTTGGCAATCTGTTCGGCTTGGCAAGGCATGCCAGCCAGCCCACGAAAGCTTTCGCCATGATCTGCTGAGAGGAGCGGACAGGGAAGTGCGCCATCACGAGTTGATCCATGTGCATGTAAGGCATTTCTTTCTGCTTGCGGAAAGACTCCCTGACAAAGCCATGATTACCGGCTGCTATCAACCCGTATTTTTTCATCGCCAGGGGACGAGGAATCATAATTTTACGCAAATTTTGGTTCTCTCTGCTGCGAAAGTGCTGGATCCTCTTTAATATGTTGGGTTCCTGGAAATTATCCGAAGAAAGCGGGACATACGTCCGCCAGGGCACTTTAACCACTCTGTCCGAAGGGAGTCTCTCGATAACTTCACGAATGCGCCCTTCTCCGCTGACTGCAAGAAATTCGTCCGCATCGAGCGGTATGACCCAATCAGCATCATAATCGCTTACGGCTTTTTTCATAATGCGGGTAAGGAACGGCCCTTGCTGCAACTCGAGGCTGGTTTCTTCGTCAATGTCGATAGGAAGCCCCTCTTTTTTCAGGCTCTGCAGAATGTGCGCTGACGAATCTGAACTGCGATGATTGATAATGATCATCCGGTCAACGATCTGGAGATGATATCGAACAAAGGTCTCAAGAATGTCGTCTTCATTGCGTATAGTGCTAATAGCGACGAGTTTCATGATCAAAGGCCCCTAACCATTTTTTTCAGCGAACAGGAGTTAATCAACCCGTACGCCCCGTATTAAATACTGTTTTTCAAATAATGTCGTAATAAGAGAAGGAAGCAAAGCATTCATTATTTGGGATTTGCGACTGCGACCGAGACCCGTCGAAATGGTCCTGTCGACTTTTAATCCGGAAGATTCGACTAACTGTATCGCGGTATCACGGACAAAAAAGCGAAGATGGGTTTTGTCAAGGAAACCTGCATCAGTATATTCCCATGTCCCTTTAAATAATAAAGGGAAGAGAACTTCTTTGTTTCTTACATTGGGAATACTTACGATCAATGCGCCGCCCGGTTTTAATAATTTGTGCAGACGTCTTACAACTTCCCAGGGATCAATCATATGTTCTAATACATCCAGACAAAGAATAAGGTCCAACGTTGATTCTTGAATCGGGATACTGTTCTGTTCTATATTCACCGGGTAAACTGCATCAAGTCTCTCACGCGCGACCTCCACGGCTTCGGGTGATATCTCTACTCCCGCTATCCACGTACAGTGCTTAAGGTTTTTCAACCAAACAAGCGTATTCCCTGCCCCGCATCCGATTTCAAGCACTTTCGATGGGTTATCAGGAAGCAAAGGCGCTATTTCTTTTCTGGTATATTCATAATATTGATTCTTCATCCTGAGCGCATCATTCTGGAGATATGCTTCTCTCTCCGAATCCTTATGCTGGGGCAGGCTTGATATGCGCTTATGTGGTTCAGTCGAGATAGATTCGGCAGATCTTTTAATAAATTTGTACACCTTGAAAAATGGGAGGCAAAGGATGAATTTATAATAGTTATAATGTTTTTTTATTTTGGTAATTGCATCCTGCTTGGAAATTCTTTTTTTCTTATACAGTTTCCATATCGCGTAAACAGGAAGGTAAAGCATAAATTCTTTTGTGCGCCTGGGAATCTTAACGTAAGGTTTGTCCGCATAATCTTGTAATAATAAAAATGGCTCTTCAATTACGCTTACATCACTTATATTAACAAGGGTTTGCTGTCGTGGATGCTCCCTGAATGAACACAGAGGTTCATTTAAATAAGAAAACTTACCCTGTTCTAATATACGGAACCACATTTCAAGATCCACTGCCTGCCGATACCTTCCATCAAAACCACGTCCAATGTGTTTTCTTCGAAACATTACAACAGAAGGTTCGCCTATTTTATTTTTCTGCTCAATCAGGCAATCCTGAATTATCTCTGTGCCTGCATATTCTGTCTTCCCCTGATATTGCGATAAAACTTTTTTGATGGCTGAGCGGTCATCGATCAAATATCTTGACGTAGCTACTAGCGCTATCTCTTGGTCTGAATCCAGTACGGAAACCATCTTTTCTACGGCTTTATCAGAAGCCAGCATGTCATCGCTGAACAGGAACTTTATATAATCACCCTGAGCTTTTTTTAAGCATAAGTTCAGATTATTGACCAATCCTACATTATATTCATTGACGCTAAATTGGATCCTGCTTTCAGACTCAGCATACCGCTTGATTATTTCTGCGGAATTATCAGTCGAACAATTATCGATAATGATAAATTCAAAATTTGAATAGCTTTGCTTCAGCACAGATTCAATGGCTTCAGGCAGATATTGAGCAAAGTTATAATTTGGCATGCAGATGCTTACTTTGGGAGTCATCAATGATCCTATCATATTGCAGTATCGTACGACATGTATGCTGGTAAATTCCGACTTTTTTTATTAGCATGTATTGATCAAAATGAGTAGTAATTTTGAATAAACGGCATGTATTGTATCTATGAGAATTCAACTTTTTTAAAAATTACCGTATAGGCACATCCAAGCCCTTCGGTACGTTCGATTGGCTTTAATATATAGGAAAAAATAAAACGCAATATAGCTGTCTTGAATTTGTCTAGCACAATGAACGGCGAAAATAGTAACTTCCTTGCCAAAAGCAGATACCTTGATGAAGATGCATAATTGACATCATTATGCGTATCGTCATGTGGTCGCAGATAGTTTTCATTTCTTCTGGAAAATATCTGGGAGATCGTTTTTTTGATATTCTTCAAAGAAATTCTCCACCAGCCGAAGGTACTGAAAATCATGCTGGCCTTATCTGAAGTAGTTGCTAAAACAGTTTTCAGCCCAAATGACTCCATTCGTTTAATAATAAGCTGCATGGGTATGAGTTCAAGATGGCGTGGCGCATCTACATGAGTCCAAAAACGTCCAAATATGCGGAATTGTAAGGCTGCGGGATTTGGCGTAGCAATTACTATTATGCCTCCCGGTTGCAGCTTACCTGCTAATTCATGAAGTGTAGACCACGGATCGATTAAATGCTCCAAAACGTGCCAAAGCGCAATAACGTCATATGATCCGATATCGGGAATTGCATCGCAAACATTAGCAGCGTTGATAGCGCGGACACCTATTACTTCTGACAAAAATTGGCAACAACATGGGTCCATTTCAATGGTTTCCACTTCGAAGCCGGCCTTTTTTGCAAGGAACGCAAAGCCGCCATATCCCGGACCTACTTCCAATAAGCGTCCCCTCGTAAAATAATTTTGCACAATTTCCAGTTTGTATCGTTCTTGTTCTGCCTTTTCGTTCAAATCCTGCACATCGGGCTTTTGATATGCAGCGTAGGATGATTGATAATAGCAGCTGAGATCGGATGGTACTGGCGATAAAAAAATAAGCCCGCATGTCTGGCAACGATAGTAATCAAACCTCTTCTGTGAAAGTTCCTGATTTAAATCACCGACGCTGAAGTATCGAGTGGACGCATTATTACAAAATGGGCAGTGTTCTGCCATTGCCATAACTCCTTCTCAATCATACATGCCGACTTTATTCCCCCATGCTTGCCTGGTCAATTCATGCTTCATTTCTCCGTCAGCTAATGCATACATATCCGTTTGATTATCAGCGATCAAGAGATTCTGTTGATTTCCCATTCGAAATATGTCGGTTTTATACCATTCCTCTTTTTCATAAGCCCTGCCATCCTTTCCCACAACCAAAACCTTATAATCCATTTTCAACACTTGCTTTGTCAAACTGTTTTTCCCGCTTTCAAACTTGCACGCGTCCATTTTATTGAAAATGAACCGGCGACGTATTTTATTCATTACTTCCCGGGAGATCATAAATCCATTGGTACGAATATGGTAGTTGGGAAAAGAATCGAAAGCATATTTACGTCTTATTCGTTTTTTCCATTGTTGCAATTTTTTTACAGTCTGTGTGTAAGAATGATTGTTGTTATTTGCACTCTGTCCGTTAAGATAATTTGTATAACGGCTCTCATACGAGCCGGTTGCTCCAACAAGTCCCACACCGTCTTTTGATATATAGGTGTATAACTTTTTTAACCACTCCTGATCCAACAAATAGCTGTATGAATTAAGAAAACAATAATATTTATAATCAAAAGCTTTAACGGCTGAAAAATAGGCTCTTATATCAAACCCAAAATCACGCACAAACAACGGCTTGTAGGAAAAACTTTTCAGCAATTCACGATATTCCGCAATGTGTTCTCTATTGGTAAATCCTTTAAAGATAATTACGAGGTCATGATCTATTCCACCGCGATATTTGGCATAGGATTCTATAAATCTTTTAAATGGCTCTACACCATTTTGAGCCCTGATTAAATGAACTACGCAAATCTCTGCCATTATACTTTTACTCTCGGATAAATTAACATAGAAATATTTGAACAATCTATTACTTAGCATTCACTCCCTGTAGCCCTGTCAGCATACGTACTGACGCTTTGTCTCTTCATCTCCGTATCCCCATGGACATGGGACGCCCTCTCGCATGCCATGCAAGCAAATAGAAAAACATGTACCACCGTCTCCGTAACCGTTTCAGGGAGAATAGCGTCACAAGGTTCAGCAAAGTATATACCAGAAACTGGTAGAGATTCTGACCAAACCCCAGGAGCAGCAGTCCGTACCATGACACCGGAGATAGGTTCAGGTTTTTCTTAAAGAACAGGTACCGCGACCGCCAGGATTCAACCCGCGCACGTAAATTCATTTCCTTCATGCTTCGACCGCCGAGATGATAGACAACGCTACCTGGAATATGGCACACCAGCCAGCCTGCCTTCTTCATTCTAAAACACCAATCTACTTCTTCATAGAGAAAGAAATAGTCTTCGTCGAGCAGGCCGATTTGGTCCATGGCTGCCTTCCTGACCACCATGCAGGCCCCCACGATAAAATCTACCTCCGCAGGACCATTAAATTCAACATTTTTGAATTTGAATGCTTGTCTGTATTTCTCGGGGAATACGATACGCATGAGTCTTTTACTCATGAATTCCGTCAACAACGTCGGGAAATCACCTACAGAGTTCTGTTTCGAACCATCTTCGTTCAACAGCTGCGGGCCGCACATGCCTTTGTGTGGATGATGCTCCATAAAGTCGTACATCTGATCCAATGCCGATTCTTTGAGTATCGTATCGCTGTTCAGGAGAACGGCATACCGTCCTGAGATTTTTCTTAAGGCAACGTTGTTCGCCCTGGCGAACCCCAGATTTGCGGTATTGGCAATAACCTTGACAGCAGGATATGCTTGAACAACCGCCTCTACACTGCCATCGGTGCTGTTATTATCAACCACAAATAGCTCGAACGATGCTTGATGCACTGTGCGGTAGATGGATGCAAGGCAGTTCAACAACAACTGCTTTGTGTTCCAATTGACGATGATTATCGAAAGATCGATAGTATTCGTTGTCATGAGTCTCTCGGCATCCATCTCCCGGACAAGAGGGAATTCATCTTCCTATCGAGTGATAGAGGTCCATAAGCCGCTTCCCGAAGCGTTCCATGGAAAAGTCATTCCGCGCGACATTCTTACACCTGTCGGAAATCATCTGGTATTGATTGCGGTCGCGCCACAGGGCCAGGATCTTTGCCGCAAGATCGGTAACTTCTTCAGCTGGCCTGTACAGATATCCGGTCCCGTATTCTTCGATCAATTCGGCGCCCCCCTCTCCTTCCCGAGCCACGATCGGTGTCCCTGCCGCCATCCCCTCGAGCAGCACCATGCCGAATGCTTCATGGACCGACGGAAGAAGGGTAAAGTTGCTTAAGGAAAGCAGTTCCGGAAGGTCTGATGTCCAACCGGTAAAATAAACGTTCTCCCCGAGTCCCTCAGCCGAGATCTTTTTTAGAAGCGATTCGTAGTAATCACCCCGGAGAGGGTCTCCCGCTATGATCAGAAGAGGCACTTCGCCCCTTCTCTTACACTCTGCAACGAGCTCAAGTGAAATGGCGTGGCTCTTTTGCGGGATGATGCTCGAGATATGACAGAAGACAATGCTGTATTTATCGGTACTGAGTTTCTGTTTCCAGACATCCCGCCTCTCCGCAACAGGGCTGGCATAGCGTTCAACATCGATCCACGGCCTAATCACGCTGATCTTGTCCGTCCTTATCCCGTTGTTCATTAATAATTCTTTTTGTATGTTTGATACCGTGACTATTCTGTCCGCGAACCGGTAACCGGGGTGATAACGGCGCACGTTCATGGTACTGACTAATGGCCGTCGCGCCAGCCAGGAGAGAAGCACACC
>Ga0335085_10014623_pt1 | contig 11437 bp, 10 predicted proteins | sample Lox_Sample_45_FD_206712 | JGI IMG/M metagenome (GOLD analysis project Ga0335085, IMG submission 206712) | Soil microbial communities from Loxahatchee National Wildlife Refuge, Florida, United States - Lox_Sample_4.5 | ecosystem: Environmental > Terrestrial > Soil > Wetlands | place: USA... | reverse complement strand
CGAACAGGCCGACGTAGCGGCCCCGCTCACGGGGCGAGACCACGTCACCGACGATGGCCTGCGCGCCGACCATGAGGCCACCGGCGCCCAGTCCCTGGACCGCGCGGAACGCGATCAGCATGACCATGGACGAGCTGATCCCGGACAGGATCGAGCCGGCCACGAAGATGACGATCGCCGCCTGGAAGAAGATCTTCCGGCCGTACTGGTCCCCCAGCTTGCCCCACAGCGGCGTGGACACCGTGGTGGCCAGCAGGTAAGCGGTGATCACCCAGGCGATGTGCGCGCCGCCGTGCAGGTCGCCGACGATGGTCGGCAGCGCGGTGGACACGATCGTCTGGTCCAGCGCGGCGAGCAGCATGCCGAGCATGAGCGCGCCGATGATGAGCAGGATGCGGCGGCGGCCCAGCCCGGGCTGGGCGCCGTTGCCGGTGCCGTCCGCGGCGAGCGGCTGCGGGCCGCCGGCCGGCGCGGGAGTGGCGGATGCCATTAGCGGTTGTCCTTTCTAGCTGCCACATCCGACATGACGTGGCGCAGATCGCAGTTCTCAGGCAGGCCATCGGCGAGCGCGCGGAAGGCCAGATCGATCAGCTGGGGGAGCGGGACGGTGCCGCCGGAGCCGGCCCAGAACGAGATGCAGGCCCGGAACGCGCTCGCGCCCATGGCGGCCAGCAGGGCCGGGTAAGGATCGTCGTCCGGATCGGCGCCCAGCCGCTGCGCCAGCCCTTCGGTGGCGGCCCGCTCGACCAGAGCCATCTGCGCGGAGTGTGCGGCCCGCAGGTGCGGGTCGGCGCGGGCCTCTTTCATCCGGCGCAGCCAGTCCACCGGGTTGCCGCCGAGTTCGCGGAGTTCGTCCACCGCCGCCTGGGCGTCCTCGGCGATCACGATGCGCAGCGCCTCCAGCGCGGGCGCGCCCGGCGCCGTCCGCACCAGCCGGTCGCGCAGCGACCCGGCCCGGTCCGGGTCGGCGCCGAACAGCACGGCTTCCTTGGACGGGAAGTAGTTGAAGAACGTGCGCGGCGACACGTCGGCCGCCTCGGCGATGTCCTCGACGGTGACGTTGGCGAAACCGCGCTTGGCCACCAGGTCCAGGGCATGCCGCCGGAGGGACCGGCGGGTGGCCAGCTTCTTGCGCTCGCGCAGCGAGGCGCGCGGCTCCCCGGCTGCGGTGGTGCTGCCTAGTGTCATTGTGCGCTCACTACATCTTTGCGTGCTCTACAAACTTGCACGACTAAGAATATTACAGTGAGTGCAACGTTGCCCCGTGGGGTCCTATTCCCGGCCGGCTGGCGCGGTGCGCGGCGGCACCGGCCACCAGCTGGCCGTTAGGCAAGATAACGGGTTTGACCTTGGTTTACTTGGCTGCCACGAAGTCGAGCAGGGCCGGGTTGACGACCTCAGGGTGCGTCCAGGCGATGTTGTGCGGGCCGCCCTCCACGGTCACGAACGTGAGGTCCTTGATCAGCTCGGGCAGCCGGGCCGCGGTGCTCGGGTAGGGCAGGATGCGGTCCGCGTCGCCGTGCACCAGGAGTACCGGGACGTCGATCTTGGGCAGGTCGGCCCGGAAGTCGGTGAGCCAGGTGTCCACGCACGCCCAGGCCGCGTACCAGGAGGCGGCGACGGCGACGTTAAAGGAGTTCTGCCAGGCCTGCTCGCTGATCCGGCCCTGCGGGCGCAGGACGTCCACGTTGTAGAAGTTGTCCAGGAAGTCCTTGAAGTAGGCCGGCCGGTCCTTGACGACCGCGGCCTTGATGCCCTCGAACACCGGCTTATCGACCCCGTCCGGGTTGTCCGCGGTCTTCAGCAGGAACGGCGGGATCGCACCCATCAGGACCGCCTTGCGGACCCGGCCCGAGCCGTACTTGCCCAGGTAGCGGGTGACTTCACCGGTGCCCATCGAGAACCCGCCGAGGACGATGTCGTGCAGGTCCAGATGCTCCAGCAGCGTGTTCAGGTCGGCCGCGAACGTGTCGTAGTCGTAGCCCGTCGTGGGCTGGCTCGACTGGCCGAAGCCACGCCGGTCGTAGGTGATCACCCGGTGCCCGGCGCCGAGCAGGACCCGGGCCTGCTTCTCCCACGAGGCCCCGTTGAGCGGGTAGCCGTGAATGAGCACGACCGGCTGGCCGCTGCCGTGATCCTCGTAGTAGATCTCGATGTCGGTGCCGTTCTCCTGGCCGACGATGACCTTAGCCATGGCACTTGCCTCCCGTTGTGCGCTGTTTGCCCTTGCCTGCACCTCCCTGCCCGGTTTGCTGGTGTTATCAACCTGTGACCAAGGTGTTTATCGGGTGAACAGTGCGGGCCAGGCCCCGGCCCGCTTGGAGGGGGAGGGCGAGCCGGGGCCTGGCCTGACCGGGGTTCCGTGCGGGGCCGCTGGCCGGGCGCTGGGCCGGGCGGTTGTGGCGGCCCGCCCGGCCCAGCGGGCCAGGGCCCCACCCCGGTCAGCCGGTGCTGCTGCGGCCGCGCCGGGTCAGCGCGTCCACGGTTACCGCGGCCAGCAGCACCAGCGCGGTCCACATGAGCTGGGCGGTGGCGGTCAGCCCGAGCAGCTGCAGGCCATTCGCGATCACGCCGACGACCAGGCCACCGAGCAGCGCGTCCATCATCTTGCCCCGGCCGCCGAACAGGCTGGTGCCGCCGATGACCGCCGCCGCCACCGCGTTCAGCACGTTCTGCCCGCCCTGCACGCTGCTGGAGATCGAGCCCAGGTAGGAGGCGTAGATGATGCCGGTGATGCCCGCGGTCATGCCGCACAGCGCGAACGCGATGACCTTGATCCGGTTGGTGTTCACCCCGGCCCGGCGGGCCGCCTCGGCGTTGCCGCCGATCGCGTACACGTACCGGCCGAACCGGGTCCGGCCGAGCAGCACCGTGTAGACGACCAGGATGCCCAGCACGATCAGCACCACCCACGGCAGCCCGCGCACCGGGATGAACGTGTGGCTGCGGTTGGTGTTGCCGACCAGCACGACCACGACGCCGGCCACCGCGATCACCGCGATCTTCAGCAGCGTGATGCTGACCGGCGGGGCGACCAGGCCGTTGACCCGGCGCCGCCGGTCGCGCAGGAACAGCATCGCGGCCGCGATGGCGACCAGCGCGATCATCACGACCCAGCTGGCGGCCGGGCTGAGCGCGCCCGCCTCGATGTCGTTGATCACGTTGCTGTTCAGGTTGATCACGCCGCCCAGGCCCCAGTGGCCGCTGGCGTTGATCAAGAACAGCAGCAGCCCGGACAGGCCGAGGAAGCCGGCCAGCGTGACCACGAACGAGGGCAATCGCAGCTTGGTAATGATGTAGCCCTGCAGCGCGCCATAGACCGCTGTGCCGGCCAGCGCGGCCAGCACGGCCACCCACCACGGCACGTTCTCGTCCAGCAGCCAGAGCGCGATGACCGCGCCGCAGGCCGCCGTGTAGCCGGCCGCCAGGTCGATCTCGCCGAGCAGCAGGACGAACACCTCGGCCATGCCGAGGGTGATGATGAACGAGGCCTGGCTCATCAGGTTGACCAGGTTGCCCGCGGACAGGAACAGCGAGCTTTTCAGCTGGAAGAACAGCACGATCACGATCAGGCCGATGATCACCGGCAGCGCGCCGCTCTCGCCGCTGCGCACCTGCTTGAACCAGATCCGCAGGTACTCGGTGATCGACCCGGCCATCAGCTCGGCGGACGCGCCGGACGCCACCACGATGTCTTCCGTGCTGGGCTGCGCGCCGTCACTGATTTCCGCGGTCTGCTCTGAGGTCTGTTCTGGAGTCGGGGGATTCGTGGATGTCAATGGTCAGCCCTCCGCGCCACTCTTTGGGCCGCTCTGCGTGAGTGGGGCGCCGTTGTCCGCACCGAGGGTCCGGTGCGAGGTGCCCGTGGTCATCAGGTCGACGGTGGATGCGGTGTCGTAGTCAGCGGCCGGGCCGTCCGACACCAGCCGGCCCAGGTACAGCACGGCCAGCCGGTCGGCCACCTGGAATACGTCGGTCAGGTTGTGCGAGACCACGATGACCCCGATGCCGCGCCGGGCCAGCCGGGTGATCAGGTCGAGGACCAGCGCGGTCTGCGACACGCCAAGCGCGGCGGTCGGCTCGTCCATGATCACGAGCTTGGCGTCCAGCATGACCGCCTTGGCCACCGCGACCGCCTGCCGCTGCCCGCCGGACAGCGACCCGACCGGCTGCCGGATGTTGCGGACGGTGGTGACCCGCAGGTCGCTGAGCGTGCGCTGGGCGGTGGTCTCCATCGTGACCTCGTCCAGCAGCAGGCGCCGCCGGACCTCATGGCCCAGCAGCATGTTCTCGACGATGTCGAGGTTGTCGCACAGCGCCAGGTCCTGGTAAACGGTGGCGATCCCGGCCTGGGTGGCGTCCTTCGGCGTACGGAAGTTGACCTTCTGGCCCTGCCAGAGGATCTCGCCGTGGGACGGCTCCCAGATGCCAGAGATGGTTTTGATCAGGGTCGACTTGCCCGCCCCGTTGTCCCCGACCAGGGCAGTGACCTGCCCCGCCGGGATATCGAGATCGATCCCGTTGAGCGCCTGCACCGGGCCGAAGTTCTTCCCGATGCCGCGCAGCCGAAGTAGCGGCCCGTCCATGGTGGCAGTTCCTTTGCTGCTGCTGGTGCGCGTCGGAGCCCGGCCCGCCGCGGCGGGCCGGGCTCCGTCTTCCGAGCTACCTGTCACTGCGTGGTGTCCCGGCCTGGCCTTTCGAGGCCCCGGCCGGTCAGCCAGAGATCCCGGCCGCAGTGCAGTCCTTCGCGTACTTTCCAGCGCACAGCTGGGAGGCCGGGACGAACTTGTCCGCGATCACGGTCGAGTTCATGTTGGCTGTGGTGACCCACTCCGGGGTGAGCAGCACCGACGCGACCGAGGTCTTCGTCTGCGGGTCGGTGGTGGTCCCGTTGAGCAGGCTTGACGGCGGGGTGTCGCCGGCCCGGATGTACATGGCCAGCGCGGCGGCGGCCTGGGCCTCGAGGTAGATCGGCTTGTACACGGTGCCGCACTGGTAGCCGGACAGGATGTTCTGCAGGCCGGTCAGCGTGGCGTCCTGGCCGGTGGTCGGGAAGGTCTTGGCCTTGATGCCCTGGTTCTGCAGGTAGTGGATGATCGGCGCGCCGTTCTCGTCGTTGGGGATCAGCGCGGCGTTGATGTTCTTGTGCGCGGTGTACTGCTGCTGGAACTCGCTGAGCGCGGTCGGCGGGTCCCAGGTGCCGGCCGGGTTGCTCACGTCCTTCCAGCCGCCGCTGCTGAACTTGGACGCCAGCACGCCGTCGTAACCCTGCGCGAACAGCGTCGCGTTGTTGTCGGTCGGCGCGCCCTTCATGACGATGACCTGTGGCTTCTTGACGCCCCAGGCCGACACGCAGCTCACCAGGCCTTGCCCGATCAGCTTGCCGACCTGGACGTTGTTGAAGCTGACGTAGTACTTGCGGGTGCCGCCCAGGGTCAGCCGGTCGTAGTCGATGACGGTGACGCCGTGCGCCTTGGCGTAGGACTCAATGTGCGCGCCGACGCCGGAGTCGAGCGGGTCCACGACCAGCACGCTGGCGCCCTTGGTGATGGCCGTCTGCGCGTCGCTGAACTGGGTCGAGTCGCTGCCCAGCGCGTTCTGCACGGTGTACTGCGAGGACTTCAGGCCGGCCTTGGCGAACGCCTCCTTCAGGTACGGCGCGTCGAACTCGACGTACCGGGTGGAAGACACGGTGTCGGGCAGGATCACCGCGACGTTGCCCTTGCCCCGCGCGGCCAGTGGCTTGAGCGTGGACATGGCGGACAGCGTGTTGTCCAGTTGGCTGAGGGAAAGCTGGGGCGCCGGCGCCGAGGTGCTGCCGGACGATCCGGACGACGAGCCGCCGCTGCTGCCGCAGGCGGCCATGAGCAGGGCCGCGCTGCCGGCACAAGCGGTCAGCGCGACTTTACGGGTGACTGAATGCAAGGGAACCCACCTCACTGTGGCGGAAACATGATCTGGGGGCCTGGGGATCCTGCGGGGGGCAGGGTCAATCTGCCGTGCGTTGCGAGCCCCCTCATCTATCTGGGAAAACAGTAGGACGACGGCAATAAACAGAGCCGTAAACATTTCTGTAACCCCGTGAAAAAACCATTAATAAACGCGGCCCGATGCGTATACGGGCTGGTTCGGCGGCCGAACGGAGTATGTGCCGGAGTTGTGTGAGCGCTCTCAGCCATAATGTGAGCGCTCTCAGGCGTGGCTATGTGATGAGAAAACGCACGCATTTGGACATGGGCCCGCGTGCAACCGGGTCACCCGAGTGGCCGGGATGTTCGAGGTTGTTGCCCGGCGGGTGCTATTCGCCCGCGATGCGGTAGCCGGCCCGCGGCTGGGTCAGGATCACCGGGTCGGCGCCGTGTGGCTCCAGCTTGGCCCGCAGCCGGCGGATGTACACCCGGACGTACTCGGTCTCGGTCTCGTAGCCACGGCCCCACACCCGGCGCAGCAGGTGCGCGTGGGTGAGCAGCTTGCCCCGGTTGATGGCCAGCTCACGGAGCAGGGCGAACTCGGTCGGGGTGAGGTGCACCGGCGCGCCGTCCCGGCGGACCTGCTGGCTGGCCAGGTCGATCTCCAGCTGCCCGATGGTGATCTTGGTGGGCGCGGCCCGCGGGGCCGATTCGGCCGGGCGGGTGCGGCGCAGCGTCGCCGTGATCCGGGCCAGCAGTTCCTCGATGCTGAACGGCTTGGTCAGGTAGTCATCGGCGCCCATGTTCAGCGCCGTCACCTTGTCCCGCTCCCCGCCGCGGGCCGAGATGACGATGATGGCCACCGGCGACTGCTCGCGGATCAGCTGGCACAGCTCGAAGCCATCCACTTCGGGCAGCATCAGGTCGAGCAGGACGATGTCCGGGTCCTCGGTCTCCAGCAGGTTGAGCGCGCGCAGCCCGTCCAGCGACACCACCGTGTCGAAGCCCCGCACGGCCAGGTTGGACCGGATCAGGTCGACGATGTTCGGATCGTCCTCGACCACCAGGGCTCGCGTGTTCCCCGCCTGCTCAAGCATCGGCGGCCGATCCCGCCGCGGCCTCGCCCGCGTCATCCCCGACCGCACTCCCCGGGACCGCATCCTCCGGGCTCGCATCCTCCGGGACCGCGTCATCCGGGGCGGGGTTCTCCACCGGCAGCCGGATCCGGAAGCAGGTGCCCTGGGCCGGCTGGTCCAGTTCCATCCGGCCGCCGTGTGCGGCGACGATGCCGCGGGCGATGGACAGGCCAAGGCCGGAGCCGGAGCTGGCCGCCCGGCGCCGCCGCCGCATCGGCTCGAACGGCGCCTGGGCCACGTCCGGCGGCAGCCCCGGCCCGTCGTCGGCCACCGTCACCAGCACCGCGTCCGGCCCGTCCGGGGCCGCGCTGACCAGGACCCGGGTGCCCGCCGGGTTGTGGCTGGTGGCGTTGCTGAGCAGGTTGACGAACACCTGCTCCAGCCGGTCGTGGTCGGCCCAGACCGGCGGCAGCCGGTCGGCCAGGTTCACCTCGACCAGCGGCGCGCCCGCCGGTGGCAGGCAGGCGATGGCGGCATCCAGCACCAGCGGGATGCTGCACCAATCCCGCTGCAACTGCAAGACGCCGGACTCGATGGCCGAGAACCGCAGGAGATCGTCGACCAGCCGGCCCAGCCGGGACGACTCGGCCGCGATCCGGGTCAGGAAGCGCTGCTGGGACTCCGCGTCCCAGCTCACGTCGGGCTGCAGCAGGCTGGACGCATACCCCTTGATCGCCGTCAGCGGGGTGCGCAGCTCGTGGCTCAGCCGGGACAGGAAGCCGCGCTGCAGCTCACGGGACCGGCGCAGCGCCGCGGTCTCCTGATTGGCCCGCCAGGCCGCCTCCCGTTCCAGGGCCAGCCGCAGCGAGTGCGCGGCGTCCTCCAGCAGCGCGGTGGCGTCCGGCGGCGGCGCGCCGCACCATCGGGCGACCAGCGCCGACCGGCCGCCCGGCGCGGGGAACGCGACCGACAGCAGGTGCTCGGCCCCGCCCGGCGCTCCGGTGACCGCGGTACGCGGCGCAGCGGGGGAGTGCAGCGCAGCGGAGTGCAGCGCGGCGGAGTGCAGCGCGGCGGAGTGCAGCGCGGCGGAGTGCAGTGCGGCGGCGGAGTGCACGGCCGCCCCGTCATGATCTGCCACGGCCAGCGCGGCCCCGGCCGAGTGCCGTACCGCCGCCGAGCACTCGGCGCCTTCACCGTCGCTGGTGCTCGCGGCCGAGCGGCAGGCGGCGGGGCCGTCCGGCGGCTGGGCCAGCAGCGCCACCTCGTCGGCTTCCAGCCCGCGGCGCAGCGCCTGCAGCGCGGCCCCCAGCCCGTCGGCTACCGGCACCGGGCCGCCCAGGATCTGCAGCATCTCCCGGATGGTCTCCAGCACCCGGTTCCGCGCGGTGACCTCCTCCAGCAGCCGGTCCCGGTCCACCGCGCTGGCCACGTACCCGGCGTACAGCGAGGCCAGGTCGAGGTCGTCCCGGCGCGGCGGGCCCGCCGTGGCGCGGAACACGGTGATCACCCCGAGCAGCCCGCCCGGGCCGAGCACCGGCACCGACCAGGAGCTGGCCACCTTGGCCGACCGGGCCAGCTCGGTGAACGGCCCCCAGGTCGTGCCGGCCTGCACGTTCTCCTCGACCACCGGGGCCTGCCCGGCCGCGGCCAGCCCGACAGGCCCGCCAGCCGGCCCGCTCGGCAGCCGGGACCACGCGCGCAGCAGCCGCGGGGCCAGGCCCAGCGACGCGGCGCAGACCAGCGCGCCGTTCTCCAGCAGGTGGATGCACAGCCGCTCGCTGCCCAGCGCGGCGCCCAGCGCGGACAGGATCAGCGACAGGCTGCTGGACGGGTCGGCGGACACCAGCCGCCCGGTCAGCCCGTGCAGCCGGATCAGCTGCCGCCGGGCCGAGGAGTCCACTTCCTGGCCGGACACCAGCGCGACCACGTCGTCCGGGTGCACCTCGCTGGGCGAGACCTCGGCGATGACCCGGCCCTGCCGCAGCACCACGATGCGGTCGGCCAGCCGGAACATCTGCCCCGTGTCATGGCAGGCCAGCAGCACCGTGGTGCCCTGCTCGCGGACCTTCATGATCAGCTCTTCGACCAGCCCGGACTCCTGCACGCCGAGGGAGGCGGTGGGCTCGTCGAGCAGCAGCAGCCGCGGCTGGTGCACCATGGCCCGGGCGACCGCGACCATCTGGCGCTGCCCGCCGGACAGCGACCGGACCGACCGCTCCGGGTCATGCAGCGGCACGCCCAGCCGCTCGAAGATCCGTGCCGCGTCCCGGCGCAACCGGATGTCGGACAGCAGCTGCCCCCGGCGCTCCCGGCCGAGCAGCACGTTCGAGGCCACGTCGAGGTTCTCGCACAGCGACAGGTCCTGCCAGACCACCGAGATGCCGCGGCGCTTGGCCCCGATCGGGTCGGCGGGCACCGGCCGCCCGCCCAGCACGATCGACCCGCAGGTCGGCACGAGGTCCCCGGCGACGCAGCGGACCAGCGTGCTCTTGCCCGCGCCGTTCTCCCCGGCCAGCGCGACCAGCTCACCGGCCCGAACGGTCAGGTCGATCGAGTCCAGCGCCGTCAGCGGGCCGAACCGGACGCCCAGCCCGGACACCGCGAGCTGCGCGGAGTCGACCGCGCTGGCCGGGCTGACCGTGGCATTCATGCGCACATTGTGGTCTGAACCACAGCGCAGCACCACATGCCCGGGCTTGACTGCGTACCCCGGTACGGCTGTTAGCGTTCCCAGCATGGCTGGGTTGACGATCGGCAAGTTCGCCGCCGCCGAGGGTGTCGGCGTCGAGACGGTGCGGTTCTACCAGCGGCGCGGGCTGCTCGCCACGCCCCGCACTCGTGGCCGCTCCGGGTTCCGCGAGTACTCCGCGGACGATCGGTGGCGGCTGGCGTTCATCCGCCGCGCCCGCGCGCTCGGCTTCAGCCTGGCCGAGATCCGGGACCTGCTCGGCCCGGCCCAGGCCCGGTCCACCGCGGAGATCACGGCCGCGGCCGAGCAGAAGCTGGCCGCCAACGCGGCCCGGATGCGCGAGCTGGCCCAGCTCCAGTGCCGGCTGCGCCGCCTGGTCCACGTGTGCGAGCACGGCGACAGCGACGACTGCGTCGCGCTGCACATCACCTACCCCGGAGAGGAACCGACCGGATGAGTACCGAGCTGGTTTCCGCTGCGACGGACGACACGTTCGATGCCGCCGTGCTGGGCAATCCCCGGCCGGTGCTGGTCGAGTTCTGGGCCGAGTGGTGCCCGCCCTGCCGCCAGCTCGCCCCGATCCTGGACGCGCTCGCGGCCGACCTGGCCGGCCAGGTCGACGTGGTCAAGGTCAACATCGATGAGAACCCGCAGACGGTGCAGCGCTACGGCATCATGCTCGCGCCGACCATGAACCTGTACCGCGGCGGCGAGGTCGTCCGCCAGCTGGTCGGCGCGCGGTCCAAGTCGGCTCTGCTGCGCGACTTCGGCCTGGCCCAGTAGGCGGGTTGCCCACCGGGCCCGCCGCTGGGCAGGGTAGGGGAATGATCGAGGCGGTCATTTTCGACCTGGACGGCGTGCTGATCGACTCCGAGCCGGTGTGGGAGGAGGTCCGCCGCCAGGTGGTGGCGGACCATGGCGGGCACTGGGCGGCGGACACCCAGCAGCGGCTGATGGGCATGAGCACCGGCGAATGGGCCCGCTACCTGAGCGGCGAGCTGGGCGTCCAGCTCTCCCCGGACCAGGTGGCTGAGCTGGTGATCGGCCAGATGCGGGACCGGTACCGCGCGCACCTCCCGCTGCTGCCCGGGGCGGTGACCGCGGTACACGATCTGGCCGCGCACTGGCCGCTCGGCCTGGCCAGCTCCGCACCGTTGACACTGATCGACACGGTGCTTAACGCCAGTGCCCTCCACCCGTACTTCGCCGCCACCATGTCCACCGAGCAAGTCAAGGCCGGCAAGCCGGCCCCGGACATCTACCTGGCGGTCGCGGCCAAGCTGGGTGTGCCGGCCGCGCAGTGCGCCGCGATCGAGGACTCGGCCAACGGCCTGCGCTCGGCCGCCGCGGCCGGCTGCCAGGTGATCGCCGACCCGCACCCGAAGTACCCGCCCGGCCCCGGCGCCCTGGCCCTGGCCCGCGTCGTCCTCCCCGCCCTCACCCAATTGACCGTGGAGGTCGTACGGTCTCTGCAGGACTAGATCGAAACCAGGCAGTCGATGGCGCCCAGCAGAAACAGTGCAGCTACCAGCAGCTGAAGGCCCTGAATAATCACGCGATAGGAGTCCAAGCGCGAGCGCGGTGCTTGCCGGGAGCGCGTGACTAATGCCGTGGGCTCGGCCGGGCCATCCACTTGTGCGCCGAGCCCCGCCTCTATTGACAGAAGTGCATCCTCCGCGAGGTGAACTAGCTGGCGCGTCCGGTTGTCAAGCCTCATGAATGCCAAGCTAGCAATGCAGCCAGTGATGGATACGCCGAGCGCT
>Ga0335085_10014622_pt1 | contig 11437 bp, 9 predicted proteins | sample Lox_Sample_45_FD_206712 | JGI IMG/M metagenome (GOLD analysis project Ga0335085, IMG submission 206712) | Soil microbial communities from Loxahatchee National Wildlife Refuge, Florida, United States - Lox_Sample_4.5 | ecosystem: Environmental > Terrestrial > Soil > Wetlands | place: USA: Florida... | reverse complement strand
CGTCGTCGGCCGCCTTGGGCGTGTCGGTGGGCGGGCGGTCGTTGCCGGACGGGCGGTCGCCGCCGCGCCCATCCGCGGCCTGCCCGCCGGGGCGCTTGCCGCCGAGAGCGGGCTCGGCGCGGGTCGCGTCCAGAGTTGGTTCGGCGCGGGTCTTGCCGGGCGTGGGCTCTGCACGGGTGGCACCGAGGGCGGGCTGGGCTCGAGTCGGTGCATCGCCTGCCCTGCTGGGGGTCTTGCCGGAGGCGGTACGACTGTCGGCGGCGTCCCGGTTGGACCAGGACCAGCCACCACCCGACGAGCCCGATCCCGATCCCGCCCTAGCGGAACCGGAAGAACCTGCGCCGGCCGGCGGCTCGGCAGAGCGGTCCCGATCGAACCAGCTTGGCGGGGCCGTACCCGCGCCAGAACGGGAACCAGCGCCGGAACTCGCGCCAGCAGCGGGATTCGATCCCGCACCAGGGCTCGGCGCGTGCCACCCCTGGGCTTGACGAGCGTGGCTGGTGGAGTCCGCTTCTGGCATGTTCCAGGCGCCGCGGCCACTCGATGACGACGACCCTCCCGCCGGACCTGAACCGGACGACGCGGACGACGCGGACGCGCCCGCCGCTGCGGGCCGACGAGTGTCCTGCGCAGCGGGCGGCCATGCCGGGCGGTTGTCCCGGTCGGCGGCCGGCCAGGCCGGCTGCGCCGACGGGGCCGGCTGGCGTGACCACGGCTCCTGCGACGGCTTGGTTTCCCACGGAGGAGCCGGGTCGGACGAGCGTCCGCCTGGCGTGCCCGCCTGTGCGGTAGGCACCGGCACCTGCTCAGGGGATTGAGCGGCAGGCCGTGCCTCACGCCCGCCCTGCCGCGCCTGCTCCTGGCCGTCGCCGCCCCTAGCGCCGACGACGGGCGGGCCAGGCAGAACGGGGCTGGCGCCCGCGTTAGCGGGCACAAGCCCCCGTTCCTCCCCGAAAAGCTCCTCGCGCTTAAGCACGACCCCGATCGCGAGTGCGACAAGCGCCACGGCACTCACCACAATCGCGACGTAGACCAGCAGCAGCTTGCTGGTGGCGATGCCACCAATAAGCACCCCGATAGCAACCGCGACCAGTGCGGCGCTGAACCGGATCACCTGTTGTTGTCTCCTCGTGTCCGGACGCGCCGGGGTAACTGCCTATCTAGCGCGGTTAGCGGCCGTCCGGGCGGAAGCCGCCCGCGTGCTCGGGAACCGCATACTGAGCCGTTGTCGGCGCGGAGCCCGACACTCCGGTGCGCAGCGCGGGCTGGCCAAGGCCGGCCGGAAGCTGCGGCGGGGTGGGCGTCGCGGCAGGCGGCATGGCCGGGAACGTGCCACTGTCGGTGACACCGGCCTCGAGGTCGCGGAGCTGACCCTCAAGGTACGCCTTGAGCCTGCTGCGGTACTCACGCTCGAAGGCACGCAGGTCGTCCACCCGGCGCTCAAGCTCCTCGCGCTGGGTCACCAGCGAGCCCATCGCCTGACGGTGCCGCTCCTGGGCGTCCCGCTCCAGCGATTCGGCGCGGGCCCTGGCGTCGCCAGTGATCTGCTCTGCCTGGCGGCGAGCCTTGGTGAGCACCTCGTCGGCCTCGCGGCGCGCCCTGCCGAGGGTCTCGTCCGCCTCGCGGCGAGCGTCGGCAATGGCCTGGTCGGCCGTCTGCTGCGCCAGTGAGAGCACGCGGGCGGCCGTGTCCATGTTGTTGTCCTCGGCCGGGTGGTACCCCCGGTCCATCATCATGGGCTCGGGCCGACGCGTCTCCATCGGCGGCTCGGACATCATCATGTCCGGCTTCGGGTCGGACAGCGGAGAGCTCAGCGCCATGGCTGGCTTCCCTCCGCCGCGCAGGACCTCGGCCAGCTTCGCCCGGAGCTCTTCGTTCTCCTGGATCAACCGGTCAAGCTCAGCCTCGACCTCGTCGAGGAAGGCGTCAACCTCTTCCTCGTCGTATCCAGGCCGGAGCCTGGTCGTACTGAACTGCTTGTTCCGCACATCCGCGGGCGTCAGCGGCATCTTGTCTCCTCGGCGCGCTTGGTTGTGTTCCTTAGCACCGTGTTCCTGAAGCACCGTGTTCCTCAGCACCGTACCTGCACAGCACGGTACAGGGTTCAAAGTCGCGGCACAGCCACCTGCAGCAAAATCAGTACCACGATGAACAGGACCATGAAGCTTAGGTCCAGGGATACTGTACCTAGCCGGAGGGGCGGGATGTAGCGACGCAGGAATTTCAGCGGTGGATCGGTAAGTGTGAAAATCCCCTCAGCCACCAGTTTCACGAAACGCGGCGGGTACCACGGGCGCACGAACATGTTGATCCAGCCAAGGATCATGCATCCGATCAGCACCACGAGGTACAGCGTCAGCAGGTAGGTAAGGACGACCTTCAGGATCTCCATCACATCACCCGTTATCGGGCACGCATGTACCCGCCCTTCGGCCTCCGCGCCCGCTAGCTCTGGTTGAAGAAACCACGCTCGGCGATCCGCGCCTTGTCTTCCGCGGTCACCTCGACATTGGCCGGGGAGAGCAGGAAGACCTTGTTGGTGACCTTGTCGATGGACCCGCGCAGGCCGAAGATCAGTCCCGCCGCGAAGTCGACAAGCCGACGTGCGTCGCTGTCGACCATCTCGGTCAGGTTCATGATCACCGGGGTGCCCTCACGGAAATGCTCACCGATGGTCCGGGCTTCATTGTAGGTGCGCGGATGAAGTGTTGTGATCCTGGCGAGCTCGACCTGCCGGGGCGGGACGGGCACAATTTGGTGGTCGCTCACGTACTCACCGTATTCGGCCCGGACGACAGCGGCCTCCATGACGTCGGCGGGCTCGTCATAGTCGTCGTATTCGTCATACGCTTCGTAGCCGTCCTGATACCGGCGATCGTCCTCCACGAGGCCAAGGTAGACCGCCATCTTGCGCATCGCGCTGGCCATCCTTCAGTCCTCCGTCGGTCCATAGCAACGCGTCGCCGCGTATCCAACACCCGTCAAATGCCTTACGCGACGGACATTACCGGACCGGAACGCTTCTGTTGCCGAGCAACGCCGTACCAATTCTCAAGTGTGTCGCGCCTGCCGCGATCGCCGCCTCGAGGTCGCCGCTCATGCCCGCTGAGATCATCGCGGCGGAATCGCGGACGGAACGGACCACGTCGCCGAGGTCACGCAGCGGAGCGAACGCCGCCACCGGGTCCATGTCGAGCGGCGCCACCGCCATCAGCCCGCCGAGTATCAGGCCGGGCTCCGCCTCGACCGCCGCCGCGACCTCGGCGAGCCGCGCGGGCGGCACGCCGCCGCGCGCCTGGTCGCCGGCCTCGCCAGAACCCGCGCCGGTCCCGGCGTCCGCCGGGTCGAGGCTGACCTGCACCAGGCACGTCAGCTCGCGCTCCGCGGCGCGGGCCGCCGTGCCGAGGGCGTGCACGAGACGGAGCCTGTCCACGGACTGGACCACGTCCGCGTACCTGGCCACCCGGTGCGCCTTGTTGGTCTGCAGCTGCCCGATGAAGTGCCAGCGGATCGCGGGGCGGTCCCCGCCGCCCGCGGCCACCTCCGCCGCCTTAGGGCCCGCCTCCTGGTCCCGGTTCTCGCCGAAGTCGCGAAGCCCAAGTCCGGCCAGCGCGAGCACGTCGGAGGCGGGGTAGGTCTTGGTCACGGCGATGAGCGTGAGCTCGCTCTCGTCTCGTCCCGCGGCCGCGCAGGCCGCACCGATCCGCGACCTGACCCGGTCCAGGCGGCCGGCGAGTTCGGCACGCCTGGACAGCGGGTCACCCTGGGATGACCCGCTGCCTTGCGAGGCCATCACTTGAGAAAGTCGGGGACGTCCAGGTCGTCTTCCTCTTCGAAGACCACGGGACGGCGACGGCCGGCGGTCACGTCGAAAACCTTGTCCTGCTTGCCGCGGCCCGAGTCCTTCCAGGACTGCCCGGTGCCGTGGGCGGACGCGGTCCCGCCCGCCGCAGTGTCCGTGCGGCCTGCGTCGTAGTTTCCGTACTCGTCGTCCTCGTCGGACGAGACGAACGAGACAGGGGAGGGCACATACCCGGCGGCCGCTTCGCCCGCGGGCTGCGCGAGCACCTCGCCGCCCGGGTGCGCCCCGGCGGCACCGTGCCCGGCAGCGCCGTTGCCCGAGCCTGGCGCCTTGCCCGCGCCGCCGCCTGCGTTACCGGAGACGGGCAACCCGGAGACGGGCGACCCGGAGACGGGCGACCCGGAGACGGGCGACCCGGACACGGCAGGCGCAGAGACTGACGGCCCGTGCGCGGGTGCCTGAGCGGGCACCGCGGCGCTCGTGGCGGCGCCAGCCGGCGCGTGTCCTGGCGTGGCGGTGTCGGCCTGGCCGTGTCCCGCGGGAGAGGTTCCCGTGCCGCCCCAGCTGGCGGATGACCCGCCGGACGCGCCGTTCCCCGCGGCGGGGCTCGCGCTGGCGCCGTTACCCCCGGCCGAGCTGTTGCCTGTCCCGGCCGAGAGCCGGCCGTCGGCCAGCGAGATCGCGGCATTCGAAGCCGGACGGGACGGGCGCTGCTCGTCGAATCCTGCCGCGATCACGGTCACCCGGACCTCATCGCCGAGCGCGTCGTCGATCACCGCGCCGAAGATGATGTTGGCGTCGACCGCCGCCGAGTTCGAGACGAGCTGCGCCGCCTCGTTGATCTCGAACAGGCCCAGGTCGGAGCCGCCCTGAATGGAAAGCAGCACGCCGTGCGCGCCGTCGATCGAGGCCTCGAGGAGCGGCGAGGAGATCGCCATCTCCGCGGCCGCGACCGCCCGGTCATCGCCGCGCGAGGAGCCGATGCCCATGAGGGCCGACCCGGCACCGGACATGACGGACTTCACGTCCGCGAAGTCGAGGTTGATCAGGCCTGGCGTGGTGATCAGGTCGGTGATGCCCTGAACACCGGACAGCAGCACCTGGTCGGCGGCCTTGAACGCGTCGAGGACGGAGACGTGCCTGTCGCTGATGGAAAGCAGCCGGTCGTTCGGAATGACGATCAGCGTGTCGACCTCGGCGCGCAGCCGCTCGATCCCGGTCTCCGCCTGGACGGCGCGGCGCTTGCCCTCGAACCCGAACGGACGGGTCACCACGCCGATGGTGAGCGCGCCGAGCGAGCGGGCGACGCCCGCGACGACCGGCGCGCCGCCGGTGCCCGTGCCGCCGCCCTCACCCGCGGTGACGAAGACCATGTCGGCGCCCTTGAGCACCTCTTCGATCTCCTCGCGATGGTCCTCGGCGGCCCTGGCGCCGACGTCCGGGTTGGCCCCGGCACCGAGCCCACGGGTCAGCTCCCTGCCGACGTCGAGCTTGACGTCGGCGTCGCTCATCAGCAAGGCCTGCGCGTCGGTATTAATCGCGATGAACTCGACGCCCTTGAGTCCCTCTTCGATCATGCGATTGACGGCGTTAACGCCGCCGCCGCCGATACCGACGACCTTGATGACCGCCAGATAGTTCTGCGGTGCTGCCACGAGGAGGGTACCTTTCCGCTCGCTTCTCCCTGCCCGGGTCCCCCGCGTTTCGCATTGTGCTCGTCGCACTCTGCTACCGCGCCAAGGCCCCGGCCCCGGCCCTGTTGGCTGCCCCTGACCGCCCGCGCCGTCCGCGCCCGCCATAGCGACTAGCCTACGGAATTCGCGGCCGAATGGGGCCCGGCCGCCGCCACACCCCAATTGCGTAACCGCAACTCGGCGGCCTTAGGTTTCACCTTCAGGTTGAGATTTAGAGTTTTGTCTTCCTAACGATTGATAGGGACAGTAGGGTGGTGAGCCGGCGTGGTCAACTAGCCACGCTCGAACGGCATGCGCGCGTGTCGCGGCCCACATTTTCGCGCCGTTAGCTGGTGACGACGGTGCCCGGAGCACTCACGTCGACGTAGTGCGCCTTGCCTGGCAGCAGGATGGCGAGCTCGCGGTTCTTCTGCCCCGCGCGGCCTGGGCCGCCCCAGAGCACGGTCTTGCCGCTCTTCAGGTGCAAGATCACCTGCTGGCCCGACACGTCGCCGCTTCCCGTCGCCTCGGTCACGCTCACCTGCGCCACCTGGCTCGCCAGCCAGGGCTGAAGCTCGGCGAGCACGGCCGCGGCGGCGGAGACGCTCGGCGCCCCCGCCAGGGCGCTGCCCGGCAGTGCGGTCAGCAGCTGCGGCATGGTGACCGGGCGGTTCTTCGCCCACCGCACGGGTACCCCCGTCGGGTCGACCAGGTCATAGCCGCCGCCCGCCATCTTGACCGCGAGGACGGGAACGCGCTCGGTGACCGCGATGACCAGGTGGTCGGGCCAGTTCGCCGACACCCGCGCCGACGCCACCTGCGGTATGGCCTCAACCCGGCGGGCCACCGCCCCAGTGTCGACGCGCAGCAGCGGCGTGCCTGGCGGCACGTCGGCCGCCGCGAGCACCCGCGCGGAGCTGACCAGGTGCGTCCCAGTCACCGTGACCGAGCGCACCACGAGCAGCCGGTTGCCGAGCAGCGCCCAGCCGACGCCGGCCACGATCGCCAGCGCGGCGAGCGCGAAGAAGGCTGTCCGCCGCCGGCGACCGCGTCTCCGCGCTCCCCGGCGCGGCCCCGGCCCGCGGCCCGGGGCGCCAGGCCCGCCTCGCCCGCCCGTGCCGCCGGGTCGCGGAGCACCAGCGCCGCCAGTGCCGGCACCACCAGTGCCAGCTCCGGTAGGGCCTGCTCCTGCTCTGCCGGCTCCTCCAGTGCCCACGCCAGCGGCGCCCGCTCCGGTAGCGCCAGCACCGGGAACGCCCGTCGAGTTCGCCCGCGGCACGCCGCCCGCCATGGCGGACGCGGCGGACGCGGACGCCGGGGACGCCGGGGACGGCTGCCGGCCGGATGCCTCGCTCCCGCCGCCCGGCGTGGCGTCGCTCATGGCCGGCCGGCCTCCGGTCCAGGCAGCTGCCCGGGCACCGGCCCGGCGATCTCGGCGAGGATGAGCGGTCCGATCTTGGTGATGTCGCCCGCGCCCATGGTCAGCACCAGGTCGCCGGGCGCGGTCAGCGCGGCGACGAACTTGGGAACGTCACCGGAGTCCGCGAGGTAGTGCGCGGCGCCGCCCGGCACCGCGTCCGCGACGAGACGGCCGCTCACCCCGGGCTCCGGGTCCTCGCGCGCCGCGTACACGTCGAGCACCACGGCCTCGTCGGCAAGCCCGAGCGCGGCGCCGAACTCGGCGGCGAAGATGCGGGTCCTGCTGTACAGGTGCGGCTGGAAGACAGCGACGACCCGCCCTGCGCCGCCGACGATCTGCCGCGCGGCGCGCAGGTCGGCAGCGAGCTCGGTCGGATGGTGCGCGTAGCTGTCGAGCACCCGGACGCCGCCCGCCTCCCCTTTCGGCTCAAGCCGGCGCGCGGCCCCCCGGTAGCCGGCCAGGGCCCGCGCCGCCACGTCAGGCGTGATCCCCAGCTCGACGGCGGCGGCGAGCGCCGCGGCACCGTTCAGCGCGTTGTGCAGCCCGGGCACGCCAAGTTCGCAATTCATCGGCCCGAACGGCGAACTCTCTTTTTCTGGCCCTACTGTCGACAAACCGCGACCGTCAACGTCAGAAAAAGAGAGTTCGTCAGGCTGACCCCGGTCAGCCCCGCTCCTCCCCGAGGAGCGGGGCGCCACGGTCAGCGAGAAGCTGGTGCGCATGCCGTCCGCAGCCACGTCCGTCACCCGGAAGTCGGCGTCGGGCGACTCCCCGTAGGTGACGACCCGCAGGCCCAGGTCGCGCGCGTGGGCGGCAAGCGCAGCGGTTCCCTGGTCGTCGGCCGAGGTGACAAGCAGGCCGCCCGGCGCGATCCGGTCGATGAAGGCACGGAACGAGGCGCGGTACGCCTCCTCGGTGCCGTAGTTGTCGAGATGGTCGGCCTCGACGTTGGTGACGACCGCGACGTCCGGCGCGTACATGAGGAACGACCCGTCGCTCTCGTCCGCCTCGGCCACGAAGTCCCTGCCAGGCCCGTCGGCCGCGCCGGTGCCCGTCGCGCCGAGCACGCCGCCGATCGAGTAGCTGGGCGCAGCGCCGGTCTCAAGCAGGATCGTGGTGATCATCGACGTGGTGGTCGTCTTGCCGTGCGTCCCCGTGACGGCGGTCACCCGGCGGCCCGCCATGAGCGAGGCAAGCGCGACGGCCCGGTGCAGCACCCGCAGGCCGCGCCGCCTGGCCTCGGCAAGCTCCGGGTTGCTGTCCCTGATGGCGCTCGACACGACGAGCGTGTCGGCGTCGCCGAGCTGCCCGGCCGCGTGGCCGACGTGCACCCGCGCGCCCAGGGCGGCAAGCTCGTCGAGGGCGGCTGAGGCGGCGGAGTCGCTGCCCGACACCTCGGTGCCGCGGGCAAGCATGATGCGCGCGATGCCGGACATGCCCGCGCCGCCGATGCCAACGAAATGAACTCGCCCCAGCTCACCGAGCGGCACCGGCTCGGTGGGCGTCACCAGCCCGGTCACCGGGCCTGCCGGTGGCGGCCGCCGCCCTGGCCGGAGGGCCGCTGCTGACCGTCGGTGTGCGGCGGTCCAGCCTGGTACTGCTGTGCCTGGCCGCCCGGTCGCTGTTGCTGCCTGGCGCTGTGCGGGGTGAACAGGCTACCCGGCTCCTGCGCGGACGGGGCGGCCCCGGCCGGCCGTGCTTGCGGCCCGGCAGGCGGGGCGTGCCTTGCCGACTGGGCAGGCCTGCCCGGCTGAGCGGGCCAGTCTGGCTGCGAGGGCCTGTCGGGCCGGGAGTGCGGGACGGGCCGGGCGGAAGCGGGGGGCTGGCCCTGCGCGACGCGTGGTTCCGCCGCGGCGCGGCCGACGCGCTCGGCGGCCACGATCTCGATGACCGCCTTCGCCAGCCAGCGGTCAGCGTCCCTGCGGCCCATCGCGGCAGCCGCCTCGGACATGCCGGCCACCTGGTCGATGTTGGTCAGCACGGGAAGCAGTGAGGTCTTGATCCAGTCGGCGGTCAGTTCCGCGTCCTCGACGAGCAGGCCGCCGCCGCGTTGCACGATGGGCATCGCGTTGAGCCGCTGCTCGCCGTTGCCGATCGGCAGCGGCACGTAGACGGCGGGCAGCCCGACAGCGGTGAGCTCGGCGCAGGTCATCGCGCCCGCCCGGCACAGCGCGAAGTCCGCGGCGGCGTACGCCAGGTCCATACGGTCGACGTACGGGACCGTTACGTACGGCACTGCGCCGCCGGCCGCCTGGCCCGCCTCGCGCTGCACATCGTCGGCGTTCTTCGGCCCCGTGACGTGCAGGATCTGCACCCCGGCGCTCCTGATCGCGCCGACCGCGCCGGCCACCGCCCTGTTGATCGACTTGGCCCCCTGGGAGCCGCCGAAGACGAGCAGTACCGGAAGGTCGTGGCGGAGCCCGAAGTGCGTGCGCGCCTTGTCGCCGATCGCGAACCTGTCGAGTTCCGCGATCTGCCGCCTGATCGGCAGCCCCAGGTACTTGGCGTTGCGCAGCTTGGTGTTCGGATTCCCGGTGAACACGTGCGTGGTGAGGTGGGCGCCGAGCCGGTTGGCGATGCCTGGCGAGGGGTTCGCCTCGTGCACCACGATCGGCACCTTGTGCCGCTTGGCGGCCAGGTAGGCGGGCGTGGCGACGTAGCCGCCGAAGCCGACGAGCACGTCGGCGCCGACCCGGTCGAGAATGGTGCCAGTGGCGTGGATCGCCCCGGCCAGCCGTCCCGGCACGGTGAGCAGCTTGGGCGTCACCGACCTGGGCAGCGGCACCGCGGGTATCAGCTCGAGCGGGTAGCCGCGCAGCGGCACCAGCCTGGTCTCCAGGCCGCGCTGGGTGCCGAGACAGATCACCTCGATGCTGCTGTCGGCCTCACGAAGCGCGTCGGCGAGCGCCAGAGCAGGCTCGATATGACCGGCTGACCCCCCGCCAGCTAGCACCACCCTCATCGAAACGCTCCTCGCTCCTCGCCCGGCTGCCATCTGCCCGCGGGCAGGCGGAGACCACCTAGGTCCCGCGCCGCGTCCCCTGGCGTAGCCAGCTTAGAGCGCGTTTGGCCGGGAAGTGGCCGCGTGCGGCCAAAGCCTGGCTCGCCCCGGGTACCCGCCGCGCGAACGCCATGAGCATACCTAGCCCCACCATCGTCACCAGCGCCGACGACAAGCCCTGGGAGACTAGCGGCAGCGGCACGCCTTCGATCGGGAACACCCCGATCACCGCGCCGATATTTACAACGGCCTGGATGATAATCCAGGCCGTGATGGCGCCGGCGAGCAGTCGGCTGAACGTATCGGGGACGCACCGTGCCACCCGCAGCCCCGCGTACGCGAGCCCGCCGAACAGCGCGGTCACGCAGAGCGTGCCGACGAGGCCGAACTCCTCGCCGATGATCGCGAAGATGAAGTCGGTCGTCGACTCGGGCAGCCAGCCCCACTTCTCCCGGCTCGCGCCGACGCCCACGCCAAAGATTCCGCCAGAGCCGAGTGCGTATTTGCCCTGGGTCGCCTGCCAGGCGTTGCTTGACGTGCCGGTGCTTGACGTGCCGGTGCTCGACCAGCCGAAGAAATCTGCCAGGCGTTGCACTCGATAGGACTCGGTCACGATGAGTAGCACAAGCACGAGCATTATGAGGATGAGCACAGCGGTGAACACCCGGCCCGGCGCTCCTATGATCCACAGCAGCGCGAGGAAGACCACGAGCAGGATCATCGTGGTACCGAGGTCATGTCCGCCCATGACAAGCATCGCGAGCAATCCGGTGCCCGGTAGCAGCGGAACGAGCATGTGCCGCCAGTCGGCAAGCAGGCCGAGCTTTTCCTTCCTGGCCAGCAAGTCAGCACCCCAGACGGCGAGCGCGAGCTTGGCAAGCTCCGACGGCTGGAAGATCAGCGGCCCCAGCGCGAGCCAGCGAGCGGCTCCGTTCTCCGACCGTCCCACGCCAGGGATGAGAGTCAAGCCGAGCCCGATGATGGCCACGGCCATCAACGGGTACGCCACCGCGCGGAACAGTCGCGGCGAAGAACGAGCAGCGATCCACATGACCAGGACGCCCACCAGTATGCCCGCCAGCTGAGCCTCGAAGTCGTGGTAGGCGGATTCACCCCTCGACAGGTCGAGTACCGACGCTGTCGACAAGACCATCACCAGGCCCAGGGACAGCAACAGGGTGGTGATCCCGATGATCAGGTAGTACGGCGTCAGCGGCCGGGCGAGCAGCGCGCGCGCACCGCGCACCCGCGCACCGACGCCATTGACGCCGATCCGGTCGCGCCATGCCGTCCTGACGAGACCGTCAGGGCTGGGAGAGCCATCAAGGCCGCCCGGTCCCCCAGATCCGGGAGAGTCGTCACGGCCGGCAGAGCCGACGTTGCCGTCAGGACCGGAGTCTGCGGTGCTCCCTACGCGGGCATACATGCCCTCTAGTTTCTGTGCTCCGGTCGCCGATGCCCGGAACATCCGCCCGCGTGTCGCCCCGCCATTTGCCGCGCTCCGCGCTTCTTGCTGTTATCCGGCGGCGAGACTCGGCGGA
>Ga0335085_10014620_pt1 | contig 11437 bp, 8 predicted proteins | sample Lox_Sample_45_FD_206712 | JGI IMG/M metagenome (GOLD analysis project Ga0335085, IMG submission 206712) | Soil microbial communities from Loxahatchee National Wildlife Refuge, Florida, United States - Lox_Sample_4.5 | ecosystem: Environmental > Terrestrial > Soil > Wetlands | place: USA: Florida... | reverse complement strand
GCGAGGCAGCTGGGCTGTCTCGAACTGGGAGCCCAGCGGCTCACGTCTCGTGCGATTGGAATGCAATCCGCGTGCCACAACTTCGCCAACATTGGTGGGCCGAAACTCTTTAATTTGGCCCATTTTTTGCGATTGTTTCCGCACGACCTTGTCGGTCGGCGAATACTTCTCCGAATTTTCGGAAGAAGCTATGAAAATAGATATTTTTTCGACTCGCTCCGGGACACTCTCTTCTGCCAGGACGGAGTAACACCCACCTTGGAGCCAAACAGAGCGTGTTGTTTTTGCCGTGACAATATTGAGGAAAGCGATTCGTCGGATTCGATTTTCAATTTTTCGATGCGCGGAATTTATGCCGATTTTATGCGGATCCGAGCCGGGCGTAATTTTCGGAGGAATGAAGGTATGGTGCCCGGGGTGGGAGTCGTACCGCGTATGGGGATTGAAAGCGCGCAAGTTGCTCATTTTACATAACGCTAAATACGCCAAAAACGCTCAAAATGCGGAATTCGGGTACACGGCGGGTACACGAGCCAGAAGGACTAGGTAGGCTTACTGATTCTCCTAATACAAGAAAAATTTGTGATATATAAAGGCCTCCCAAGTTTGGCCAACGGGGCCCCATTTATGTACAAAACCGGCTGACAACAAGTGCTACTCAAATACGGAGTATGGGTGTCGTGCTCTTACCGCCAAGGTCTAAAGGTGAGTAAGGGTCGGTGAATCGGCTGAAAAATGTCTCCAACTCGGCAGCATCGATGACGTACTTAGCCGATTGGAAAAGTGGCCAAGTGAACCGCCAAGACGGAGCGCACCCAATCACTCGACCGGCTGAGGACAGCGGCGCAACCATCTTGTGCAGGATCTAATCGACAAGCCATTGCTCTCTGGTTGTTTGCGGTCGTGGCTGCGTTGTTCGTCACCGATGTAAACAGCATGGCGTGACCTCTCGCTGCGATTGTCTCAAACAGGTATTTGTCCTGGGGTACCTGATTTAGACCAATCTGCGCCGCAGTGACGTGAACATATCCCCTTCGACGGACGACCATGCCGTCGAATCGAGGCACTGGCATAGCGTAAGTGAACCCCGGGTCGACATACCAGCCTTGGCTAGAACCTCGTGCCGCATTGAGTTCGAGTTGTTGAGACTCGGCCTGGATTTCAGCATCCGAATTGAGCAGCGCCAGCTGAACCATGATTACAACTTCTCCATTGGCGAGGCTCGCCGTGCAGACCCCGTTCGCGGCCGTAAGTTGCGCCCCAGAAGGAAGGGCGACGGTTGCTCCAGAAGGAAGGTGCTGGTATACGTCAAAAGTAAAACCGACCGGGTCCATCTGGAAAAAGTTGATGAGTTGTTGAAGGCCGAGTAAGTCATCTGCTGAAGATGCAATTTTGGAAAAGGATGTGGTCCTGAGCTTCGTTAACTGGAGCCCCGAACAATTCTGCTGGCCCTTAACACTAGAATCACTTTCAGCGGCGAAAAGCCCAGCGTTGTGCACACCGTTCGCAATTTCGGGGACGCTATCGGAAGACGCTATGAGGTCATGGAGAGTACCAACTGGAATCCCCCAACTTATGCCGACTGTGCCGTTCTCAAGACCTCCATCAGCAACCGCGACGACCTTGCCGGACGGATTGAATATGGGCGCACCAGATAGTCCCGGAACGAGGTGTCCTTCTATATTGGTTATCTCTAAGTCCAGACTCGGTGAACCCACGTTCGCGAGTGCTTCTGCAACGGAAGGCGGTACGATGTCACGCAACTTTTTCCCTCCATAGCGAAGGTGCAAAAGTGTGCTGCTCATGTCCGGGATCTGAAGTTGAAATCCCAGTGTTGCTAGTTGCTGATCTAATGAGGGTGTCTTGGGGTCGTCCTGGAGAGGTACCGATTCTGGAGAATTTCCGACGTAGAGAAGTGCTAAATCGGCTTTGCGGAGAACTTTTGCGACTCTCGCAGGCCGCGAGATTTTTAGCCCCTGATAGTAAACGCTGATGTTTGGGCAACCCGTCACGACATGGAGCGCCGTGACCACTGTGTTTTTGTCTCGCCACACAAAGCCCGTGGCGACTCTGTCCATCGCGGCAACCTGGGCGTTACTCTTACATTCTCGTGCATCTATTCGCAGTACGGATGAGGCTAGCAAGTCGAGACTGTGCATAGGGAAATCCTGGTCTGTAATGCCAGGGTGACCCACCACGCCGCATGTCAGGAAGAACATGATGATCACAATGGTTCTGACAAACATAATCTATTCCGCGCAAAACAGACGCTTGGTCGCTGCAAGTGCAGCAGCGCGAGATTTTTCGTCGAGACTAGCAAGGGAATCGGCAAACGCTGCGTATCGCCCTCCCGCATTGTGTAATGCGTTCAAATGTTCCGTCTGGTTTGAATATTTTTCTGGATTAAAGAGTTCGCAAGAATCGGTACCTGGGGTCGCAAAAAGATAAGATGAGGCCGTTCCCGCGGCCCGCTTGTCTTTGTCCGCTGGGATATTTGGCTGCGCCCGCATCAGAACACCGATGTTCTTGTATGCGACCCACGCGTGGGCTTCGTCTGGGGTGAAGCCAGCATCAGTTAGTTCTGACACCTGCTGCTTGATGGGTGGAGTGAGAAAATTGTGAGCGCGGACGAGCAGTCCAAAAAGAAGAGCGACAGTACAAGCCAGCCCAAATCCAGTGAGCCTCCATCCGGCTGCTTCGAAAGAAGACTTTGTGTTCGAATCTGGGGTGCTGTTGGAAACGAACCCAAGAAAGACAAGCATGCCGCCTGTCAGCGTTCCGACGACAGTCGCCACCACCGGAGAAGATGACAGGCCTACAAGCAATCCCAACAATAAACCCAGTGCTGTTCCGGCTAAGAGTTGAGGTCGCATTTTGATTTACTCCCACATCCTCCGAAACACCGCCATCTGTAGCTGCGCGGGAACGCACAATTCATCAAGATAGTTCGCTGAGGCTATAACACAATGAAGTGCCACGCAAGTGACGTATTTGCGCGGGAAAGTCTTAAGCTGTGGCCGGCGATGCGTCCGGCGCGGAAGATGTGGGCCAGGTCGTTTTTATGGTGGTGGGAAGGCAGTAAGTCTCAGTGGTTATGGGCGTAGTATCCATTGAACCTTGCAATCGCGAATTTCCACTTTTGTACGTCGCGCATATTGGAGCGTGGGCGGAGGAGAACTTACCGCAGGAAGACCGCGAGCGCTTCAGGCAGACAGCCCAGACGGAAGTCTTGAGTCTGCATCAAGGAAATTTTGATAGCTACGAAATTAGACCCGGTGAGTACGAGGAGTGGCGGGCAGCATGGACAGACAGCGGCACTGCGAATTAGCGGTCGCGGCGCGGTGTCGCGCAGGTCGTCGCGATTATCTGCCAAGAGACTAGCTTAATAGTGTAGTATCAGGTTATAAAGAGTGCCGTGAATTGGACGTACCGATATCGTGGAAATGCAATTGTGGAAGTTTGTTTGCTGGGGTGGCCCTTGATTTGTGGGGAGATAAGGGACGAGTGGAAATGAGTTTAGCGCGAGAAATTTTTCCGAGGTGAACGAAATGCAGTTGGCGGTTCTCATTGCCATTGGCGTGCTGGCGGCCGGTTTAGGTATCGCGCTCGGGAGATATGTGTGGCCTGCAGTTCGCGGAAGTGACAGGGATGCAACGGCGAAAGCCCAAGCCGATGTCGCACGCCTTGGGCAGGAATGCAGTTCACTCCGTAACCGGGCAGATGTGCTTGAAGGCGAGCGAAAAAGTGCGGCTGATGAAGCAAAGAGGGCAGGGGAAGAAGTTGCGCGTCTGACTGAGCGGGTTGCGAGCCTCACAAAACAGAATGATGAGCAAGCGAAGCAAACTGTTTTGCTGGAAGGTCAGCGAGAGAGGGCCGCTAACGAAGCAAAGGCGGCTGGAGCGGAGGTTGCCCGTCTCTCGGAACGAGAGACTGCCCTCGGGGAGAAAATTGACACGCAGGCGAAACAGCTCACAGAGCAGCAGAAACAATTGACCGCTGAATTTGAGAACATCGCAAATCGCATCCTGAAGACGAATGCTACTGAGCTTTCGGAGAATTCACAGAAGGCGTTGACAGCTCTCCTCGATCCGCTGCGCGAGCGAATTCAAGATTTTCAGAAAAAAGTGGAAAGTACTTACGAAGCAGAGAACCGCGAGGTTCTGGCCCTTAAGGAACAGATCAAACTGATCGTCGAAACAAGCCATGCCATCGGTAGTCAGGCAGATGGACTCGCAAAAGCCTTGAGGGGGGATTCTCAACTGCTCGGACGGTGGGGAGAGCTCGCCCTGGAGCGCATTCTGGAAGCGGCAGGGCTGACGGAGGGACGAGAATATATCACGCAAGGGCGCGGATTGGGTCTCAAGAGCGAAGAAGGTGGGCCTCAAAAGCCGGATGTCGTCGTCGTGCTTCCAGAAAAGCGGACGATGATTATTGATTCGAAGGTGTCCCTTACGTCGTATGAGCGCCTGATTGCGGCAAAGGGCGAAGGAGAACGGGAATCCTGTGCCGATCAGTTTGTGCGGGATATGAAAGGTCACATCGACGGGCTGGCGGGCAAACGTTACCAGGAAAACGAAAAACTGGAGGCTCACGACTGCGTGTTGATGTTTGTGCCGATCGAAGGCGCTCTGGCTGCGGCTCTGACGAGGGAGCCAGAGCTTTTCGTCTACGCGTGGGAGCGCCGGGTCGTGCTGGTCGGTCCTCCGACGCTGCTGATGACCATGCGTACAGTTGCGTCGATCTGGCGCTACGAACTGCAGGGCCAGAATGCTCAAGAGATTGCCCGGTTGGCGGGCGATCTATGCGACAAAGTGAGCGCGAGTCTCAACGATCTTAATGGCGTCGCTGAGAAGATCTCTGGTGCACTGAGCGCTCACAATGAAGCCGTAAAACGGCTCTCGACAGGTAAGGGCAACGCGCTCTCGATTGGGGAGCGCATGCGGAGCCTGGGTGTGAAAACAAAAAAACCAATGCCGTCAATGCTGGTTGACGGTATCCCGATTGGGTCACCGGGTGAAGATTCCGATGAAAGCTTTTCGCCGGAGCCTGATGAGCAGGTGTAAAGAGGCTTGAATGGGTAGGGTTGTGCAGAAGACGCTACCAGAAATGGAAGACGAATAAATGCGTTTGGACACGGAAACAGGTTGCGGCGATACCAGCTGGATGCGCGCGGTGAGAAATTGCTTTGGCCGACATCAGGGTGAGGGTCAGTAATCAGATGCAGATCACGCCAATTGCTGAAGTGCTCGCCACCGAAGGACTGGCCGCGCCTGTGATCAATGCCTTGGTTCCGGATGGAGTCAACTACAAAGTCGCGTTAATGCAGCCGTGTGGTCAGATTAAGGCGAGCAGTATTGGAGTTCAAAATCGAGATCGCGATCTCGCGCGAAAACAATTTGGGAAATTTCTCGCTGGCACCCAGGCAGCAGGCGCCGATCTCGTGGTAACGCCCGAGTATTCGATGCCTTGGGAGACTCTCGTGGTTGCGATTAAAGAAAATCGCGTTCCCGCCGCTGGCAAACTCTGGGTGCTCGGTTGCGAGAGCATAAAGTACAGTGAATTGCAGGCGCTGAAAGAAGAGCTCGCTCCAACGGCGGTGGTGCTCTTCGAGGAGCTTCAACCAGATGAGCAGCGGTTCACCGACCCGCTTGTGTATGTTTTTAACGCCGTGCCAATCAACGAAGGCGGTGCATCAAAAACCATAGTCTTGGTTCAGTTCAAAACCCATCCCATGGGAGACAACAACCATTTTGAAGTCAACGGCATGCAGCGGGGTACTCGAATCTACCAATTCGGGGGAGGCGGGCAGGGGCTAAAGCTCGTATCGTTGATCTGTTCTGATGTCTTCGCGTTCCAGGATGCTGATGCGCTTGCAATCTATGACCGGGCCGTGGTGATCCATATACAACTCAATCGAAAGCCAAGACAGAACCAGTTTCGACAATACAGGGATCGACTCTTGCAATATAAGGGCGATGAGACGGAAGTCTTATGTTTGAACTGGGCGAGCGACGTTCGCGAATGGAGTGGAGAACAGCCAACGCTCTGGAACAATATCGCTGGCTCTGCCTGGTATTTGAGACCGAAGGATTTTGATGAGCGGGACGCGACACTGAACGCCAACCACAGACGCGGCCTTTACTACACCTGGCTGGAGACGTCGCAGGCCCACGCTTTGTTTTTTAACTATAATCCCGCAACCTATTTGCTCGTAGCAACCAAAGTCGCTCATATTGGTGTTACGGCGTCTGTTTCCAGGCGCCGTGGACCACAACTCCTTCAAACCCGTGTCTGGAACGATGCAGGAGAGGATTGGGTCGAGCAACTGGAAGCGGATGACGGTTTCTCCGGCGTCGTCGGGGAAGCCGGGCATGCGAAGGACCAGATTCAGAATCTTCGTGACGCTAATCCGATGGATGCAGAGCGCGTCCTTGCGCTTTGTGCCGGAAAGATTAGGCATGATGGGGGCTGGCACAGCGTTCGCCGGCTGGATTCTTGCGTCATCGACGGCTCTGAAGTCATTCGCAGAATGACATTCTGCCAGGATACAGATCCTGAAGCGACAGAGTTTCGGGTCAGACGGCTAAAACGCTGCGGACGACTCTGGGACATTTTGAATACACATAAATATTTACCCCCTGCGCTTGCGGACTTTAAGGATGGATTTCGTCTCGAATGGTCTTCAAACTCTCCCCATCAAAATGCGATTTCAGAAAAGGGTAAGCGAGCGACCGTGGTTTACATGGGAGAAGAAGCGAGTGCGGCTCGCATAGAAGAGATAGCTAAAACCCTTGCTGAGTTTTTGCACAGAGGATTTTCTGATCCAGGGGCAAGCCACTCTGCGAGACAGCGGCTGGCTGTCTGGTTTCGTAAGAACGAGGAGATTGTTCAACTGGACCCTGGTCGGTATATCAAGTTCGATCGGCCGGGTGATGCATCTGAATTCGACATCGGGAGGGAGACATGAGTATAAGTATCTCCCAGCTGCGTAAGCGAGTGGCCGAACAGTTCAAAGATGTTGAGCAGGTGGATGAATCGATTATCCGCTATACCCGCAAACTGGGTGACCTCCCCTTTGCCGTCTATTACCTCGATGTCGCGGAAGATTTGCCGGGGACTTCAGAGAAGCTGACGAAGTATCAGGATCGCGTAATCGGTAGTCACTACTTCGAAGGCGTGAAGAATCTGCAATGGAGCAACTACCTCTACTTCATCACCGATAGGCAACACTTGGAAAAGAGCGAGGTGCGGCAGGCCAAAGAATTCATTGAAGGTGACAGAAGCTATGCGCGCAAGTTCGTCATCGCCGAGGATCAATTAGATTCGGTGCTCGCGCCGACAGTAGTAGGACCCACGGAAGCATTTCCCCAGACAAATATTTTGTCCCTGTGGGTAGACCGTCTTGTCGAAGCGGGGTTGGACTCAGCAATCTTGAGCAGCGACGACCTGCCCAAGAGGCTGGCAATAATCGAGAAGTCGTCGCCCCAGCCTGCTGCCAAGCGGAAAAAGCCAATGCTGAGCGCGCAGGTCAAACCCGCGCCGTTTATTGGCTCGCTGCACCTTCAGACATTCCGGAAGTTCCCTGTCCTGCGAGATTTCGACTTTGGATCGGTGAACCTCATTGTCGGGGCCAATGGATCTGGGAAAACATCTTTGCTCGAAGCGATCGAGCTCTTTTACTGTGGCCGAAACAAGAGAAATCCCGCGTCGTCGGGAAGCTATGAGTTGCTTGTAAAGTTTGCGGATGGTCAGAAGGAGAGGGCGACATCAGGACGCGACCTGCAATTGTTCAGGGACCGAAACCTGAACTGGTATGGACAGTCGGAAGTGAAGACATACAATTTGTACCAGAGTTTTGCCCAGTTCAATTTTCTCGACACGGATGCGGCGGTTCGCTTGGCGGAGTCAGATTCTGATCGGATTGAGGAGGATCTCTCGAAACTCCTCGTCGGACCGGATGCTTCCAAGACCTGGCGCGATATAGAACGGGTGAGCGGTGCCCTCGACGAAAAACTTAAGGGGCTGCGTCCGCTTGAAACACAACTTAATGAAGAGTTCCTGGCCTTGGACAAGAGGCTGAAGGCGGAAAGCAGCCTTCAGCAGGAGTCAGATTTGGTTCGCGTCCGCCTGGAAGAAATGATCAAACGACTCGGGTGGAGCAGTAGCCAAGACGGCAAAGAGGAGTTTGCTGGGCGGCTCGTCCAGGGGCTTTCGGAACTGGTATCGTTGGCCCGGCAAGCCGCGGAGCTTAACTGGACCGAGACTCCCGTCTCGATCGATGGGCTGGCGAAGTTTTGCCGCGAGGCCAAGGTCATAGCCGAGAAAGCCGAAGGGGATATTGCCCGTCTCGATGTCGTGCGAAAGAACCAGAAACGCATTGCTGATGCGATCGAACGCAATCAGAAGGCAGAAGATCTTGCGAAGCAGGCAAATCGCCTGATCGGTGCGGGAGTTCCGGGTCGCGTGGCAGAGCGGGGGAAACAGCAGAGTACCGTAGCGACGTATTCCGGGTGGTTGGTCGGTCTCAACGAGGACTTCTTGACCGTATTTTCGCCCGACGACCAGGGAATGGGTGTCGAGGCTTGCCAAAGTGCAGCCGCTTCAAAGCTTTCTGCTGCACAGGATTCTCTGAGGGCTACTAAGGCGGAGCACTCGAACTTTAGCAAACTCCGGGATCAATCGGTCAGGCTTGCACAAGAACTCCGTCAGATTGCTTCCAATATCGTTCAGAACAGCAGCAAGCCGGATGAGTGCCCGCTTTGCCACACCCAGTTTGGGCCAGGCGAGCTGGCAAAGCACATGAAGATGGGCGTGGACGATCACATCGAAGCGGTCGGTCAGACGCTTCTTAAGCAAGTAGCCGCACAAGAAGCCGCCGTACGTGAGGGGATTGCACTCGGAACGGCCAGCGATTGGTTGAAAAAATTCTCAGAACGAGTAAAGCTTCCCACCGGCGTCTCGGTTCGTTTGGCACTGTCCGGCGTAGAGGATGCAAAGCGGACTTTGACGGAAGCCAGAAACCGGCTAGAGACGTTGAACAAAGAGTTGGCTTCGCTTGAGTCGCAGGGCCTCTCGGCGGCTCAACTGGATAGAATTTCGGCTGGTTTGCGCGAATTGGGCTATCCGCTTCCTGAAGTATCCTCAGAGGCGGCTGATCGATTGCTCGTGACGATCACTCAGGATTGGACGAATTCATCGAAGACGGTTGAAGCGGAGAGAGCAGAGGCTGCTAACCTGGAAAAGTCCTTAGCAACCCTCCTTGGCACTGCGGAGGCTAAAATTGAGGTTTTCAGGTCTGCCCATGCGCGGGTAAAGGAAAGGCTGGCCACAACGGAGAGTGTTCTTGCGAAACTGAGACAGTTTTCGTTGACCTTTGCTTGGCCCGGACGAAAATCTGTTGCCGAGCTCGCGGTGGAAGCGGATTCGGTTCGCAAGGTAGCTGTTGAACTCCAGGCAGCTCTGGGGAGGGAAAAGCAAGCGCAGGGCAGTCACGCGGAATCAACAAAAAGAAGAGAGAGCCTGGACGGAGAACTTAAGACGTTGAGGCCGCGAATTAAGCGCCTGAGCGAGGCGCACGCTGCCCTTGATAGCCTACGACGGGAATATCCTTTGGAAAAGGCAATGGACACTGCTCTTCAGCAGAATCGCGTTGCGGTCGAAGCGATATTCTCGCACATTCATTCGCCGGCGGAATTCCGTGGACTCGGTTCGACTTGGACAACGCTCATTCGGAAGGATGACGGTCGAGAGGCGAAACTGACGGAGATCAGCACTGGCCAACGGGCAGCGTTTGCGCTCTCCATTTTTCTGGCCCAAAACGCCCAGCTTACGGTGGCGCCGCCTGTGGTCCTTATAGATGACCCGATCGCGCACGTAGATGATTTGAATTCGTTGTCCTTCCTTGACTATCTACGAGAGCTTGTGCTGACAGGGCGACGGCAGATTTATTTCGCCACGGCGAATGAGAAGCTGGCGACCTTGTTTGAGCGGAAATTTGATTTTCTGGGGTCGGAGCGCTTTCGTAGGTTCGATCTCCGGCGGGAGATGGACGCGGCGGTGTGACCGGAATAAAAAGCCGCTGGAACAACCTGGCGTCGCCAGAGTTGGGCGTTGGGCCGCGCGTCGGGCTAGAATTCGACAACAGCCGAGACTTGGCGATAGCGATCCTAGAGAGAGGAACGACGCTGGTAAGCCGTGCGAGCGAGGTCCTTCAAAACCTCGGCGTTTGATTTAATATCGTCTTTCGTCAGGCGCAGGCGATAAAGGCCCCATCTCTTGTTGTACTCAAGAGTTTCCAGACCGGCTTCTTCAATCTTCAGGTCAAGGTCATCGGATTGTGGCAGTTTGAGCTCAAAATGCAGCTGGTTCTTCTTGGGGCGAAAACTCACGAAGTTGTACGGTCGCCCATCTTTGGATAGGCCTATGTAGAACTTGTTGTATTTGAGGTCCAGACTCGGGTCCAGGTCCTTGAGGAGCATGAGCAATTGGTCTACAAGGCCAACGGTTGCCTTGGAGCCGCGCTGCTCCCAATAGGCCCGGTCAGTTGGGGCCGATTCCGCGTCCTCGTCCTCGTCGATATAGCCTCGGCTAAGTTCATCCATGACCGTGGTGAAGACGAGGGTGACGTTGTCGCCCATCTTTAGGGGCTGCATCTGGATGGCGATGAGGGGAATCGTCCCGTTGAAGAGAGAGACTACATTGAGGAAGCGGCTGGTGATGTCCTCGGCGATGAGCACAGCACAATGGTCGTACTGCGGGTAGCGTTTGCGTTCGATGTCCCAATATTCAATTGTTCTGATAATGTGAGCCTCGTCTGTCGAACCGAGCTGGAGCTCGACTTCATAGCGGCGCTTGGTTTCGGGGTCTTGCAATAACAAGTCGAGCCGTCCCGCTCGCGGCTGAATTCTTTCCCGGTCCCTGAGAACCAAGTCTCCCAGTCCTAGGATCGATGGGTCATTGGCAATGAGGTCTTGAACCCACTTCTCGTTGAATTCTGGATGGTTCTTGAGCGAAAAGCGCTCATGCGGAGTGTATCCCTTGTTCATTACAGCTCCTCCTCCAATATCTGACCTGTTCCCTCAACCAGGCCTTCGCCTTTTCCATCGTTGGTGTTTTTGCGCGGACAATTCCCCAGAAGCGGGACGTGTGGTTGGCTTCGATAAGGTGTCCTTATGCTTGGTAATCAATTGTAAAACAGAGTCACTGTAATAGAGTAGAACCTGAGTGTCAGCCGACCTTGTATTGAATGAAGTTCAGCCACGGTGCCGCGTTCGCATTGATTCTTACAAGGCGCTTCGTCAGCGTCAGGCACCTGTAGTGCTCCCCGCTGAAATTGGACTACCGCATTCGGTATGATTCAGGGCCTCCACACAGGAGGCAGGATGAGCAGGAAACCACGAGTAGATCGAACCCCCGAAGAGAAATGGCAAATTCTTCA
>Ga0335085_10014619_pt1 | contig 11438 bp, 13 predicted proteins | sample Lox_Sample_45_FD_206712 | JGI IMG/M metagenome (GOLD analysis project Ga0335085, IMG submission 206712) | Soil microbial communities from Loxahatchee National Wildlife Refuge, Florida, United States - Lox_Sample_4.5 | ecosystem: Environmental > Terrestrial > Soil > Wetlands | place: USA... | reverse complement strand
GCAAAGAAACCTCTCGATGATGCTGCCAGGACCCTTTCTCGCGCTGCGGATGAGCGAAGCCCACGATCAGGATCTCGCCATGCGCCTGCAGCGGCGCGACCCCGAAGCGCTGACCGATCTCTATGATCGCTTCGGCAGAATGGCGTGGTCGGTGATCGTGGCCATCGTGGGGGACAACGACGCGGCGGAGGATCTCGTCGAGGAAACGTTTCTGCGCGTGTGGAACCGGATGCATGCCTTCGACCCGCAACGCGGCGCGCTCGGACCGTGGCTGCTGGCGATCGCGCGAAACCGGGCAATCGACTATCAGCGCTCGCTCGCCGCCCGCATCGACCGCAGTCCGCTGGAACTGGATGCGCGTGAACACCCGCTGCTCTTCGTCAATTCAGAAACCGAGGTGCTGAATGCCGATCATCCACGCCTGCTGCGCAAAGCCATCGCGGGGCTCAGCGCCGATCAGCAGAAAGCCCTCGAACTGGCGTATTACGAAGGCCTGTCACTGTCGGAAATCGCGGAGCGTATGGGGCAGCCGCCGGATTCGATGAAGGATCCGGTGCGTTTGGCGCTGCGCTATGTGCGCGAGCAGCTCGGTCAGGATCAACCCGTATGACGTGCGAAGAACTGCAGCAGGACTACACGCCGTTTGCCCTGGGCATTGCGGAGGATCCGGAGCAATCACAGATTCTCGATCACCTGAAACGCAATTGCCCGCACTGCGCCGCGGGCGTCCGCAGCGCCATGACGACGGTCGCCGCTTTGTCGGGCGCTGTAAAGCTCACGGAGCCGCCGAAAAATCTTCGCCGCCGGGTGGGCAGGCTGGCTCAGAAGGAGTCGAAGCGTTCATGGATCGCGATCTACGCGCCGTGGGCGCTGACCGCACTGCTGAGCCTCGCGTTGATCGCGATCGGCACAACCGGCAGGCGCGAGAACAGCGACGTGACCATCCTCGAACGCTCCCTGCCGATGCTGCACGATCCGGCGGCAAAAAGCGTCTCATTCGGCGCGGGGCAGCAGGCGAAAGGACGCGTGATCGTCAGTCCCGGCGAAGGCGTAGTGTTCATCGGCGCGGGAATGCCGTCCCTCGATGCAGGCAAAACCTTCGAGCTCTGGATTCTGGCCAAAGAGGGAAATTACGTTTCAGCCGGATCGTTCCGCGCGAAGTCCGATTCAAGTGCGATTTTTGTGCGCGCCGGTCAGATGGAAGATGCCGCCGGGGTCGAGGTGACGATCGAACCCTCCGGCGGTTCCTCGCAGCCCACGGGCGCGCCCGTGGTGGAGATCAAGCTGTAAGGTAGCCACTGAAACTGTGGGGTGCATTTCAACTCCGCCCCCGGCTGCGTTACGCTGGAGAAAAAGACAGAGCGGACATCCGCCACTTCGGCGGGCGTTGTAAGCGATAAGACGATGGGAGCGCACATCCGCCACTCGGGCGGGCGTCGTGAACGATAAAGACGAGGGGAGCGCACAGCCCGCCACTCGGGCGGACGTTGTGAGCGATAAAACGATGGAGCGCACAGCCCGCCACTCGGGCGGGCGTTGTGAGCGATAAAACGAGGGGAGCGTACAGCCCGCCACTCGGGCGGGCGTTGTGAGCGATAAGACGATGGAGCGCACAGCCCGCCACTCGGGCGGGCGTTGTGAGCGATAAGACGATGGGAGCGCACAGCCCGCCACTCGGGCGGGCGTTGTGAGCGATAAAACAATGGACACACTCGACATCAGAGAAAAAGGCGGCGTACGCGGCGGCGTGCAGCAGACGTCCGACCGGCGCCTGTTCATGCAGCTGCTGGCCTGGGGCAATGCCGACGATTCCCAGAATCTCGCCGGCGCCCTCGAAGACTCCGGCATGGAGGGAGTGCTCTACGAAGACGTCAACGACCCGCGCGGAGTCGGGCTGCTGACCTGGAGCGACTGCCCGGACTTTTTCATCGAAACGCTGCGGCCTTTTCTGCGGCACAGCGCTTTTCACGGTCTGGCGTTTAAGCCCGACTACACCATGATGGGCCGCACTTATGCGCTCGGCCACGAGCCGAATCTGGAAGACTGGCTGCTCCACCGCCCGCGCAAAGTCGCGTCGGACCCTGGCTGGAAGTGGCACGTCTGGTATCCGCTGCGCCGCAAAGGCGAGTTCAACAGCCTGGCCCCCGAGGAGCAGATGACCATCCTGCGCGAGCACGGAAAAATCGGACACAGCTTCGGTGAAGCCGGTTTCGCGCACGACATCCGCCTCGCCTGCTTCGGCATCGATCAGTACGACAACGATTTCGTCATCGGCCTGATCGGCAAGGAACTGTACCCGCTTTCGGCCGTCGTGCAGGCAATGCGCAAGACGACACAGACGTCGAAGCACATGCAGGAGATGGGCCCGTTCTTCGTAGGCCGCGCCGTCTGGCAGAAAATTCTGTCGTAGCTGATAACTGACGACTGAAAACTTCAGCGCCTTGCGTTGAAGAACCTCTGCATCATCGCTGTGGCCTCCGCCCCCAGCACGCCCTCCACAATCTCCACCTGATGATTCAGCAGCGGCGAATCGGCGATCTGAAACTTGCTGCGTACCCCGCCGAATCGCAGATCGCGCGCGCCAAACACCAGCGTCCGGACCCGCGCCGCAACCAGCGCTCCCGCGCACATCGGGCAGGGTTCGAGAGTCGCATACAGCGCCGCCCCGGTGAGCCGGTAATTGCCCGCAGCGATCGCCGCCTGGCGCAGCGCCAGCATCTCCGCGTGCGCAGTGGGATCGAGCAGCGCGATCGGCGAATTCCGTCCCTGTCCCACCAACTCGCCGTTCACCACCACGACGCATCCGACCGGCACTTCACCGGCTTCCTCCGCCTCCCGGGCCAGTTCCAGCGCGCACCGCATCCATTTTTCGTGCTCCGGCGTCAGTTGGAATACACTCCTTAGTTATGGCAGAACTGGAAATCCATCACGAAGTCGAAGGCGTGGATCCGCTGGGCAAGAAGATCGGCATACTGGCTTCGGTGCTGGCGGTCATCCTCGCGATCGTCACTATCGTGTCACACCGCGCTCACACCGACGCGGTGCTGTTCAAGTCGGAAGCCAACGACAAATGGTCGTATTACCAGGCGAAGAAGATCAAGTTCCACAGTCTCGAGCTCGGCGTCGATCTGCTGAACGCCATGCCCGCGCGCGATCCGACGGCGGAAGCCACGCTCCAAAGATACGAAATGGAAAAGAAGCGCTACACGAAGGAATCCGACGAAGCCCAGGAGGACGCGCGCAACGAGGACAAAAAGGCCGAACACACCGAAGCCCAGGCGCTCCGCTTCGATTTCGGCGAAGGCCTGCTCGAAATCGGTCTGGTCCTCACTTCCCTCTACTTCATTGCGCGCTCAAAGCTCTTCCCGGTAATGGGTGCAATCAGCGCCGCGATCGGAACAGCGATAGCGATCTCGGGATATCTCGTGTAGAAGGGCTTTCAGCTATCGGCTCTAAGCTTTTCGATGTACTGGCTGCGCCCGGGTCTCCTGGTTCAGCTGAACGCTGACAGCCTCCCTACGGAACCCACACCCGATCCGGTTTCATAATCTCCCGTTCCGGCCCTGTCGGTTCAACAAAGATCGTTTCAAATCCCGCCGCCGGCCGCGGATCAACCCGGAACGTGACCAGATACTGATTCGCCAGATGCTCGGTGATGTCCGCCAGAAACGGCGCAATCGAGAACACCGGCGTGTGCCCGATGAAGTATGCTTCGCCGCCTGTCTCGTACCCCAGGCTGGCCAGATTCATCAGCCCGGTTTCAACCCTCGTCCAGTTCTGCGTGAGGTAATCGCTGTTCGGGTTATAAACCGGATACACGATGACCCCGGCCCGCTCCGCAGCGCGAACCGCGGTATCGGTGTCATCTGCCCCATCGCAGATACCGTTGGTCACCAGAATGACTTCCCGCCGCACTGCGTTGCCGGACCAGCCCGCAATCAGATCGGATAGCGCGTAATAGGGGCTGTCCGCTCTGCCTCCCGCCGGCGCACGCAGCGCCCGTCCGATCAGTTCATGATCGACGGTGGGTTTTTCAGCCAGACGCAGCGCGCCTTCGTGAATGTAGGCCAGACCAATGGCGACACCAGCCGGCTGCGCCGCGATGAACCGCCGAAGCTCCCCGATTTTCTGCTCCGGCGCGTAATCGGCGGAATCGTCGATGAGAAGGTACAGCTCGAGCCCGCGCCCCGCCAGCGCCGTGAAGCCGGTGATGACCGCATCCGCGATGTGGATGTCGGCAGCCCCGAGAACCCCCGGGTTATGCGCCATGTGGTCGGCCGAGGTGACAATCATCTGCACTTCCGGCCCCTGCTGCGGCAGAGTCGCCGCGAAGATCGTGAAACCGCCGCACGCCAGAGCGGCGATGAATAATGTGGTTCGCATGCTGCGCCTCCTGAAGCGAAGCGGAGTGCACGCGCCCTGCCGCGCGGAAACATCTGGAACCACAAGGGAAACCGCAGGTGACTGGGGGAATTGGCGCACGCTGCCTGGGCGAGTCGGCGCAACTTTCAATGCGCGGGCGTCACAACTCTTTAGATATCCGCAATGTGGATTGGCGGTGATGCTGCTTTATCAAAGGCGTGAAAGGCATCCTCAGCCTCGCCTATAAGCTGCTGGTCAACGACAAAGCGAAATTCTCCGCCCTCCTGGTCGGGATCACGTTCGCCGTCTTCCTGATGGTCGCCATGACCGGATTGTTCGCCGGCGTCCTGCGCCGCGGCTCGGCCACTGTCATCAATCTGGGCGCGCCCATGTGGATTATGGACCCTGCGGTCCAGACCGTCGCCAATACCATCGGCATGCCGGACTACGTTCTCGATGCCGTACGCAGCATGGACGGCGTCGAATACGCCGTGCCCGTGTACTCGGGCGGCGCGCTGGTGAAAATGGCGGACGGTGTTTATCAGGCGGTTTCCGTGGTCGGTCTCGACGACATCAGCCTCTATGGACGCCCGCCGCTGCTCGAGGGCAGGATCGAAGACATCTACGGAGAAAACGCCTTCATCATCGTCAAGGACACCGAATATCCCAAACTGGAGAATCCACCGATCGGCACTGAATTCGAGCTGAACGACCATCGCGGCGTCATCGTGGCCATTGCCAACGCCGCCAGCAACAGCCTGTTCGGCGTTCCCACCCTCTACACCACCTATCGAAGGGCGCTGCAATACATACCGAATCCGCGTTTCACCATTTCCTACATACTGCTGAAACCGAAGACGCCGGCCGATGTCGCGCGCGTTGAACAGCAGGCGCGAAGGCTTGGCTACCTGGCCCTCACCCGCGAGGAATTCATCGGCAAGATCACTGATTTCTATATGTTTCACACCGGCGTCGGCATGAACCTGCTCATCATGACCGTGATGAGTTTCATCGTCGGCCTTTCAATCTCCGGCCAGACTTTCTACACGTTCATTCTGGAGAACCTCGAAAAATTCGGCGCGCTCAAAGCCATCGGGGCTAAGCGCGGCGAGCTGATCGCGATGATTTTCTTTCAGGCTGCGTTCACATCGCTCACCGGTTTCGGTCTGGGCGTCGGCCTCGTTTCGCTGGTGCTCTGTCTCGCCCGGCTGCGCCTGCCCGATTACGCAGGCGTGATTGCGTGGTGGAACCTTTACTCCGCCTTGGTTATGGTCGTGGTCATCGCGGCAGTCTCCAGCTATGTGGGCGTGCGCAAGGTGCTGCATGTCGAACCATTCGACATTTTCCGGGGATAGGCGATGACGGCGTCCGAACCCACCACCGCGATCCGCGCCACCGGCCTGATGAAGTGGTTTGGCGAAGGCGAAACGAAAACCACGGCAGTCCGCGAGGTGAATCTGGAGACGTTCTTCGGCGAGATGGTGTACATCGTGGGACCGTCGGGCAGCGGAAAAACCACGCTCCTCAGCATTCTTTCGGGCATACTGCGGCCGAATGAAGGCACAGTCACCGTGGAAGGCACCGAGATCTGGAAACTCAGCAACGACCGGCTGGCCGATTTCCGGCTCAATCGCATCGGCTTCGTGTTTCAGGATTATCATCTGTTCCCGCGTCTGACCACTGCCGAGAATGTCGCCGTGCCTCTTATCCTGCGCCGCAAGTCCTGGAAGGAAGCGCTGCCCGAGGCGAAGAAATATCTCGAAATCGTCGGACTCGCCGGCCGCGCCGATCTCCCGCCGGTGAAGCTCTCGGGCGGCGAGCAGCAGCGCGTTGCCATTGCCCGCGCCATCGTGGGCCAGCCGGACATCCTCATCCTTGATGAACCCACCGCATCCCTGGACGGCGATACCGGATTCGGCATCGTGAGCTTCGTGAAGAAGAATTTCCTTAATGAAAAACGCTGCATTCTGATCGTGACGCATGACAGCCGGATTGAAGAGCTGGCCACCCGGATCGTGCACATGGCGGATGGCCGGCTGACGGCGAACGGAGCCAAAGCATGAGGAAGATTGTTTTCACGCTGTCGATCGGCGGACTGCTCGCCGGGTGCATCGCCGCTTATCTTTTCGGGCTGACGGAGCCGGCGCTGCCGCCCGCATTCGCCCCGCCCGCGAATCCGTACACCACCGGCATCTACGCCGAGGGAATCATCGAGAGCGACCAGCCGACCGGAGAGAACATCAACATCTATCCCGAAGTCGCAGGTACGGTCACAAAGATTCTGGTCAGCGAAGGCCAGCAGGTCCGCAAAGGGCAGCCCCTGCTCAACATCGGCGACTCGGTTCTGCGCCCGACAGTCGCGCAGCAGAAGTTGCAGGCCGAAGCGGCGCGGACGCTGCTGGAAGAATTACGGGCGCAGCCGCGCAAAGAGACGCTCGATGTGGCCAGGGCTCAGGTGGATTCGGCACAGGCGTCGCTCAAAACCGCGCAGGATGAACTGACAAAGCAGCAGAAAGCCGCTGAGCTGAATCCGAAGTCGATCAGCCGCGATGCTCTGGACAGCGCCACAAATGCAGCCGAAGTCGCCAATGCCAACCTCGAAGTAGCTCGTCGCCAGTACGACCTGACGAAGGCGGGCGCGTGGATCTACGACATCAACAACCAGGAGCGAACCGCCAATGCGCTGCAGCAGGCATACGAATCTTCGCGAGCGCTCCTGGCCAAGTACACAGTCTATGCGCCGCGCGACGGGGTGGTCATGGCGGTGAACGTCACGCCGGGCAGTTTTGTGTCGACTCAGGGCGCCTACGAACAATACACGCAGGGCGTCGCCCCCGTCCTCGTGCTGGGCAGCGGAAAGACATGGCTGAACGTACGCTGCTATGTGGACGAAATTCTGGTTCCGCGCCTGCCCGATCCCGCGAAGATCAAGGCGCAGATGTCGGTGCGCGGCTCAACCGCAAAGATGCCGATGCAGTTCGTGCGCGTGCAGCCCTTTGTCGGCCCGAAGATCGAGCTCGCCGATCAGCGAACCGAGCGCGTCGATGTGCGCGTGCTGCCGGTGATTTTCCGCGTGAAGAAGCCGGCGGGAACGAATTTGTATCCGGGAGAGCTGGTGGATGTCTACATTGGCCAATAGCTTAGTGGGGCCAGGATTTCGAGCCTGCCGCCGGTGTTCCGCCCGGCGCGGAGCTTTACGTTTCGTCCCGGTGCTCGGCTTTCTCGTTCTCGGCGGCTGCACAGTGGGTCCACACTACGTGAAGCCGACAGTGCCGGTCCCGGCGAATTACAAAGAACTCGGCGCGGAGGGCTCCCTCTGGAAAATCTCTCAGCCAGGCGACGATGCTCCCCGCGGCGAGTGGTGGGCCGCGTTCAGCGATCCCCAACTCAGCGCGCTCGAGCAAACGCTGAACCAGTCCAACCAGTCGATAGCGGCCGCAGCTGCGGCGGTCGCAGCCGCGCGCGCCGTCATTCGGGAATCGCGCGCCCAGTATCTGCCGGTGATCACCGGCAGCGCAAACATCGCAAACAGCCACATCTCCACCTTCGGACCCAGGCCCGCCGGTGTCACCTATTCACAGTTTTCTCTGCCCGTCCAGGCATCGTGGGAGCCCGACCTCTGGGGCCGCGTCAGAAACACCGTCAGCGCGAACACTTTTGCGGCCCAGGCCGCCGCCGCCGATCTGGAGAATGTCCGCCTCGCCGCCCAGTCCGAACTCGCAGTCGACTACTATCAGCTCCGCGCCCAGGACAGCATGAAACAGATTCTCGATGCCATCGCGCGCGCCGAAAAGGAATCGCTCGAACTGAGCCGCACGCTCTGCGATGCAGGTCTGGCGGCCGATGAGGCCGTCGCCCAGGCGGAATCGCAATGGCAGACCGCGCAGGCGCAGGCGAACAATCTCGGCATCCTGCGCACGCAGTACGAACACGCCATCGCGATGCTCATCGGCCGTCCCGCGGCCGGGTTCGCCCTGCCTGCCGCGACGCCGAAATCCACGCTCCCCGCCATTCCCGTTGGGCTGCCATCCCGGCTTCTGGAGCGCAGGCCCGACATCGCGGCAGCCGAACGAGCCATGGCGCAGGCCAATGCTCAGATCGGCGCAGCCAAAGCGGCCTACTATCCGAACATCACGCTCTCCGCCTCCGGCGGTTTCCAGAACTTCGGGATGGCGCAGTGGCTGACGTGGCCCAGCCGCGTGTGGTCCGTGGGTCCGGCGCTGGCCGAAACGCTCTTTGACGGCGGACTGCGCAAAGCCACTGTCGAACAGTATCGTGCGTTCTACGACGAGACCGTCGCGAATTACCGCCAGACCGTGCTCACCGCCTTTCAGCAGGTGGAGGACAACCTCGCGGCGATTCGCATTCTGTCGGAAACCATCGAGCGCCAGGACGCCGCCATCCTTTCGGCCCAGCGCACTCTGCGCGATGAGACGGCCCGTTACACCGCCGGCCTCGATCCTTATCTCAACGTGCTTGCGGCCGAAACCGCCCTTTTCGCTGCGGAAGAAGGCGAGGTAACCTTCCGCGCCCAGCAGATGACAGCCGCGGTGCAGCTGATTCAGGCCCTCGGCGGGGGCTGGACATCAACTCAGTGACCAGTCCGGCTTCTGCGCGCCGTCAGTGCGGCTGAAAACGAACAGCAGCCCTGCGCTTAAACACTGATAACCGGACATGCCGATTCGCGAATGATGGCGAACGCGTCTTCGGGTCCGCTCTGGTGGCGTCCTATGACGAGCAGATTGGCGCCGAACTGTTTGGCGGCAACCCCGATGGCGCTCGCCGTGTCGCCCTCTTCAATGAATACGGCAGCGTGAGTCCCGGCAGTGTAGCGGAGTTCGTCGATTTCTCTCCGCGCCTGGGCTTCCGCATTCCCGCTGAGTTCCTCCTCCATCCCGACGGCCAGCACTGGCTGATGCATCGGTTGAAGGGCGTGGACGATTCCGAGCGCCCCGCCGCTCTCCGCCGCCAGCGCCGCCGCCCATTCAAGAACGTATTCGCTGCGTTCGGTGAGATCGAGCGCGCACAGGATGCGGCGGCAGTGGATTTCTTCGAGCGGGACAACCGTTTCCGAGTGGACGCTGGTCCACACCGGGCAGTCGAGTTCAGCCAGAACCTGCGCGGTAACCGAGCCCACCATCAACCGTTGGAACAGACCCATCCCATGGGTAGGCATCATGACCAGATCGGCTTTCCAGTCGCGCGCCACCTGCCGGATGGCGTCAGCCGGGTCGTCGTTGATGACGCAGACGCGGTGCGCCGTGAAGTACTTCAACTCATCAGCCAGATAATCGTTCAGTTCCTTCTGGCGAATCGGGAGCAGCTCTTCAGCGAGCGTATGCGCGCCGGATCCGACCGCGTGCAGCAGCATGATCTCGGCTTCGAACCGCCCGCCCATGAACTCAACATGGCGCGCGGCGGCGCGGCATCCTTCGGAAAAGTCGACCGGGAAGAGAATCCTGTTGATGAGTTTCATCACGCGTCTCCGCCCTCTGACCAGCATCCGGAAGGCCATGCTGACCCATTCCATCTGTGCAGATTGGCACGTGGCTTCTGCGCCTCTTCACGCTGCACTCGCGGCTTCGGCAGCGTTCCTCGCGGTGGCCGGCTCCATGTATTCGTTCTGACACTGGTCGCGCGCATGCGCCTGCATGAGGTATGAAACGCGGTTTACTTTTGCTTGTATTGCCGGTGCTGTTTGTGGCGATTATTGCGGTATCGGGTATCGTGCGCAGCCGCGCGACGCCTTTGGGAATCGGCACGGTGCCGTCAATTATTTCGTTCAGCGCAAATCCTCCGGTAGTCAAACCGGGCGATCCGGTGGTGCTGGCGTGGAACGCCCGCGGGGCATCATGGCTCAACCTCGACTGGGGTACGCCCAGAGGCTCGGAAGCAGGCGAGCCTCAGAAGACAAACCTGCCTGACCGCGGCTCGATAACGGTCCATCCACAGCACAATATGGTTTACACATTGACCTGCGAGACGCCGGACGGGCCGATGTGTACGACCGACGTCAGTGTGCGTGCGGAATAGGCACAACTGCGCGCGGCGACGCATTCAGGCCGCGCTGTCACGCAGACGACGCAGTTAACTCGTTGAAAATGCGTCGGCCTGCAGTTTGCAAAACAGGAAAGCATGAAAACGAACTTCCTGTTGCTGCTCGCGCTTATTCTCGCCATTTCCGCAGGACTGGGGATCATGCGAACGCAGGCTCAGCCGCAAGGGCTGGGATTCTCCCCCGAAGTCGTCACTTTCAGCGCAAGGCCCGCTGTGGTTCACCCGGGCGAGCCCGTCACGCTTAGCTGGCAGGCACGCGGCACCACTTCGATTTCAATTGAATGGGGTCCGGAAAAACCTTCCCGCGCCGGGATGGAACTGCGCGCAGGGCTTCCCTCCTCCGGAACCATGACAGTGACTCCCTCGGCCGACACCGTCTACGAGCTCAGATGCTACACGGTCGCAGGACCGATGTGCCTGCCGGTCAGCGAAACGGTCCACGTCAAATAACTGCGCGAGAAGGCTCAAGCTCTGCGTGAAGGTTCGCAGTTATCCGAGCAGAGGCGCGTTTTTCTGCGACTAGCCAGCGCGCCGGCGAACCCGAAGCGTGGAAAGCCAAGTGCACTACTCCCCGATGAAAGGAGGGAATAGTCATGGCAGAAGTCAGAATCGCCAAGAGGGAGGCTCCGGAATGGGGCGCGTTCCCCTTCATGGGACCTGACCTGTTCAGGACGAACCTGCTTGGTACTCCATTTAATCTTATGAGGCGTTTCGGGGATGAGCTGGAGCGCGTACTGGGTAAAGGAGCTGAACCGGGGACCTGGCGTCCCGCGGTCGAGATCAAACTGGAGAAAGGCAAAATGCTGGTTCATGCCGAACTTCCAGGACTGAAGAAGGAGAACGTGAAAGTAGCGATCACGGGCGACCTTCTCACGATCGAGGGCGAGCGCAAGGCCGAGACAGAGGAGAAGAAAGGAGGCTACATTCACACGGAGCGGAGCTATGGCAGGTTCTACCGTGCGATTGGAGTGCCTGAAGGCGCCGACACGGAGAAGGCCGCGGCAGAGTTTGCCGATGGC
>Ga0335085_10014618_pt1 | contig 11439 bp, 9 predicted proteins | sample Lox_Sample_45_FD_206712 | JGI IMG/M metagenome (GOLD analysis project Ga0335085, IMG submission 206712) | Soil microbial communities from Loxahatchee National Wildlife Refuge, Florida, United States - Lox_Sample_4.5 | ecosystem: Environmental > Terrestrial > Soil > Wetlands | place: USA: Florida... | reverse complement strand
GGGACAGATTCGGGATCGCCTCGCCGCCGAGAGGAGGAAGACGCCGGCGTTTACAGGCGCCGTCCCGACCGGAAAGGACCACATCTGGGTCGAGCCTCGCCTCGTGGCCGAAGTGCGATTCAAGGAGCGCACCGGCGAAGGGCTGCTGCGCCAGCCGGTCTTCCTGCGCCTGCGCGAGGACAAGCGGCCCGAGGAGTGCGTGCGGCAGGACGCCCCGGCGACCGACGCACCGCCCGCACCCGCGCCGGCGCTGGCCGAGCCCGAAAAGACGGTCCCCTTCTCGAATCTCGACAAGGTCTTCTGGCCGAAGGAGGGCTACACCAAGGGCGACATGATCGCGTACTACCGCGAGATCGCGCCGTGGCTGCTGCCGTACCTGACGGACCGTCCGCTGGTCATGGCGCGCTATCCCGACGGCATCGAGGGCAAGTCGTTTTACCAGAAGGACGCGCCCTCGTTTGCCCCGGCCTGGCTGCGCACGGAGCGCATCTGGAGCGAGGGCACCGAGCGCGACATCGATTACTTCGTCTTGGACGACCTCGAGTCGCTGCTCTACGTGGCCAACCTGGGCTCGATCCCCCTCCACATCTGGGCCAGCCGGGTCGAGGCCCTCGAGCGGCCCGACTGGTCCATCCTGGATCTGGACCCGAAGGGAGCTCCGTTCGCCCACGTCGTCGAGGTCGCGCAGGCCATTCGCCGCCTCTGCGAGAAGATCCAGATGCCCGCCTTCATCAAGACCAGCGGCGCCACGGGCCTTCACGTCCTGCTGCCTCTGGGCGGCCAGTGCACGTACCAGGAATCGCGCACGCTGGCCGAGATCCTCGCCAAGGTCGTGGAGCAGGAACTGCCGGACATCGCGACCACGGTCCGCTCGGTCGGGGCCCGGGGAGGTAAGGTCTACATCGACTTCCTGCAGAACGTGCACGGCCAGACGATCGCGGCGCCCTTCTCGGTCCGCCCCATGCCCGGGGCGACCGCCTCGGCGCCCTTGAAGTGGACCGAGGTCAACGAAAAGCTCGACGTGTCGGCCTTCACGATCAAGACGCTGCCCGCCCGCATGAAGCGCCTGAAGAAGGACCCGCTCGCGCCGGTCTTGACCGAGAAGCCCGACCTCGCGCGGGCCCTCGCCCGGCTGACGGCCCGCCTCAAGGGCTAGCTGGATTGTTCGTCGGTGCCGTAGGGGAGGGGGTGAGCGCCGGCGAAGCCGGCACTTGTCGCGCTTTCCAAGCGCTCGGTGCGTCCCCTCCCATCTCCGGTTCTGAAATCGGTAGGCGCGGCTGATGCCTGCCTTGAAGCAGGGCGGGGTCAAGCCCCGCCCCTACGGCACGGAGGCCGACACAGAGGATCAGCCCCCGCCGAACGACTCGAGGAGCTTCAACGCCAGCTTCGGCCCCGCGCCCGCATCCTCGTGCTTGAAGAAGGCGTAGGCCTCGGCCCAGGTGTGGCCGTGGATCTTGTGCGCCCAGGCCGCGACGGCCGCATCGTCGTAGTCCTGCCGGCGCAGACGCAGGTAGCCCCAGCTCGCCGTGGCCACCAGGGGCGTGGCGAGCTCCTCGTCCTCTGCGATACAGAGCGCGGCGCCCCTGTCCCGCAGGGCCTCGAAGACGTCGTCTGTGAACCAGGATTCGTGGCGGAACTCGAAGGCCGCCCGCGACGCCGGCGGCAGCAGAGCCAGGAAGTCCGTCAGGCGCGGCAGGTCCTTCTTGAGGTTCGGCGGGAGCTGAAAGAGCGCCGGCCCGAGGCGGTCGCCGAGCGTCGTCGCGATGTCGAAGAAATAGGCCACGGACTGGGCCGCGTCCTTCAGCCGCAAGCGATGCGTGATCTGCTGCGAGGCCTTCAGGACGAAGCGGAAGCCGTCAGGCACCTGCTCGGCCCACTGGGCGAGCACGGAGGCCTTCGGCATCCGGTAGAAGGTGTTGTTGATCTCGACGGCCGGAAGCTTGGCGGCGTAGTGCCGGAGCATCCCCTCGGCCGGCAGGTCCTCCGGGTAGAAGCTCCCCTTCCACTCCTTGTAGCTGTACCCGCTCGTCCCGGCGTAGAGCTTCATCGGGCCGATTCTAAGAGACGCGAAAGGGTCCTTCGATGGCCCGGCGGGTCCTGGCGATCGCGGCCTTGACGCGGCGGGGGGCGGTGCCGCCGGGCAGATCCCGGCGTCCGACGGACGAGGCGGGTGTGAGCCTGGAGAGAAAGGCCCGGAGCTTCGGCGACTGCGCCGCCGCGATCTCGCGCAGGTCGGCGCGCCGCGCCGCCGCGAGCATCGTCCAGCGGGCCACGGTCTCGTGCGCCGTGCGGAAGGCCCCACCCCGGCGCACGAGCTCTTCGGCGATGTCCGTCGCCAGAGCGCCGGCCTCGATCGGGGGCCTCTCCTCGTCGGGGCGAAGCACCAGCCCTCCCACGACTTCGGTCAGGGCGTCCAGGGCCAGGCCCAGCGACTCCGAGGCGTCGAAGAGTGGCTCCTGCGTTTCCTGCAGATCCCTGTCGTAGGAGAGCGGCAGGCCCTTGAGAACAGTCAGCGTCGCGAGAAGGTCGCCGAAGACGCGCCCCGCCTTTCCCCGCGCAAGCTCCAGGGAGTCCGGGTTCTTCTTCTGCGGCATCATCGAGGAGCCCGTCGTCGAGGCCTCCGAGAGATGGAAGATGCGGTACTCCTCCCCCGTCCAGAGGATCAGGTCCTCCGAGAGCCGGGAAAGGTGCGCCATGGCAAGGGCCGCCGAGAACTCGAACTCGGCCGCGAAGTCGCGGTCGGATACGGCGTCGAGGCTGTTGCCCGTGATCGCGGGGAGAAAGAGCTCCCGCGCCACGCCTTCGCGGTCCAGAGGCAGCGTCGTGCCCGCGCAGGCTCCCGAGCCTAAGGGAGACACGGCCGTGCGCGCTCGGGCGTCGGACAGGCGCGCGAGGTCCCGCGCCAGCATCTCGGCGTAGGCGTGGAAGACGTGGGCCAGCAAGACCGGTTGGGCGCTGCGCAGATGGGTTCGGGCGGCCACGACGACTCTCGCCGCGAGGAACTCCTCGGCCCGAGCCAAAAGAGCGTGGGCCAGCCTCGAGATCCCGACCTGGGCCCGGCCGATGGCCGAGAGCGTCCAAAGCCGCAGGTCGAGAGCGACCTGGTCGTTGCGCGAGCGGCCGGCGTGGATGCGCCTCCCGGCCTCGCCGGCGAGCTCGATCAGCCGGCGCTCGACGTTCAGGTGCACGTCCTCGTCCAGGTCGCGGAAGCGGAACCGCCCGGCGGCGATCTCCTTCTCGATGCGCGCGAGCGCCTTCTCGATCCTGCCGAGGTCGGTCTTCGAAAGGAGCCCCGCGCGGCGCAGGCCGCGGGCGTGGGCCCGCGTGCCGGCCAGGTCCTCGATGGCGAGCCGGCGGTCGAAAGGGTGGGACAGCGAGATTGCGGCGAGGGCCTCTCCCGGTTTCGAGGCGAAGCCGCCGGCCCACAGCGGCCGGCGCCGGCCCTTCACGCCGTACCCTCCAGCCGAAAATAGGCGGCGATCAGGCGCCGGTAGATCTCGGGCGCCTCCGACAGGCTCGCGAGGGAGATCGACTCGTCGGCCTTGTGCGACTCCTCGGGAGTGCCGGGACCGAAGACGATCGCCGGCCTGCCCGTCAGGTGGGCCAGATCCGAGACGCTCGGGAAGCCCGTCACGCGCCGGCCCGGCGCCGCTTCGAGCGCCGCCCGCGCCACGGTCCAGCCGGGGTCGCCTGCCACGGGCTTCAAGCGCGCCGAGAGAACCTCCACGTCGGAGGAGACGGCGGCCTTGACCGCGGCGACCATGCGGTCGTTGTCGAAGGCGTGGATCGTGCGCGCGTCCACCGTCAGCTCGCAGACATCGGGAATGACGTTCGAGCGCAGCCCGCCCTTGATCATCGTGACCGCCACGGTCGGCTCTCCGAGGAACGGGTCCGAGGTGCCGAAGGACATGCCGCCCAGGGCGACCACGTCGCGGGCGGCCTGCTCGATCGCGTTCTGAGCCAGGTGCGGCCGGGCCGCGTGGCCGGAGCGCCCGCGCGCCGTCACCTTGAGCTTGACGAGGCCCTTCTGCGCCACGGCCACGCCGAAGTCGTTGGGCTCTCCGAGCACGGCGGCGTCAAAGGTCAGCTGCGGCGCGAGCTTCTCCAGCCCCTCGCCGCCCGTTTCCTCGTCGCAGGTCGCCGCGAAGAGGATCGTGCCGGCCGGCGGGAGCGGAGCCGTCAGGAACGCCTCGAGCATGGAGGCCACGGACGCCTTGGCGTCGTTGGCGCCGAGGCCGATCAGCCGGTCGCCCTCCACGCGCGGGTTCCAGGGATACGACGTCCAGCCGTCCACCGGGGGCACCGTGTCGATGTGCGAGTTCAAGAGCAGCGAGGGCGGGCCGTCGCCCCGGCGAGCGAAGACGTTTCGCCCGTCCTGCGCCACGGAAACCCCGCCGTCGAGCAGGATCGCGGCCAGGCGCTCGGCCAGCCACTTCTCGTCGCCCGAGACGCTCGGGATCGCGACGAGCTCGGCCAGCCGCGCTCCGACGTCCATCACGAGGCCACGACCATCGTGCCGCTGCCCCGGTCCCCGAAGATCTCGGAGAGCAGGGCGTTGCGCTGATTGCCGTTGACGAGGTGGACGGCGCGGACACCCTTCTCCGCGACCTGCGAGATCTCTTCCAGCTTGGCGACCATGCCGCCCGTGACGTTCGGGCTCCGGGCGAGCTTGCGGGCCTCGACCGCGGTCAGGCGCGAGATCAGGCTCTCCGGATCGTCCGGGCGTGCGAGAACCCCCGGGACGTCCGAGAGCAGGATGAGCTTCTCGGCCGACAGCTCCACGGCCAGCGCCGCCGCAATCGTGTCCGCGTTGACGTTGTAGACCTTGCCCTCCTCGTCGGCCGCCAGCGGCGAGACGACGGGCAGGTAGCCGGCGTCGAGCAGCGTCGTCAGGAGCCGCGGGTCCACGTCCACGACGTCGCCCACGTTGCCGAAGTCCACGAGCTCCCGCTTTCCGGTCTCCGGGTTCAAGAGCCGCTTCTTGCCCCGCCTCTCCGCCAGGACGACGTTGCCGTCGATGCCCGACACGCCCACGGCGTGGACGCCGTGCGCGCGCAGGGCCGAGAGGATCTCGACCGAGATCTTGCCGGCGAAGACCATCTTGACGACCTCGAGCGTCTCGTCGTCCGTGATGCGCCGGCCGTTGACGAGCTTGGTCTCCAGGCCCAGCCGCTGCGAGAGCTCCGTGGCCTGGGCTCCCCCGCCGTGCACGAGCGTCACGCGGATGCCGACCTGGTGCAGGAGCGCGATTTCCTCGGCGAGCGAGGCGAGGCTGCCGGGACGCTCCGTCACCTTGCCCGAGATCTTGAGGACGAAATCCTTGCCCTTGAAGCGGCGAATGTACGGAAGGGCCTCGCGCAGGAGCTCGCCGTCGAGGATCCGGCCCGTGGCCGGCGGCGCAGGCGTCTCGGTGCTCATCGGATCACTCCTTCTCCTCCATCATCCACTCCAGGATCGCCTGCTGGGCGTAAAGACGGTTTTCGGCCTCGTCGAGCACGACCGAGCCCGGCCCGTCCAGGACGGCGTCGTCCACGACGACGTTGCGCCGCACCGGCAGGCAGTGCATGAAGATCGCGTCGGCGCCCCTCGCCATCCGGGCTTGCGTGACGCGCCAGTCCTTGAGCTTCGCCCGCCGGGCCGCCTCGGCCTCCGGCCGGCCGTAATCGGCGAGCGCCCCCCACGACTTCGCGTAGACGGCCGCCACTCCGTCATAGGCCGCGTCCCGGTCGTCCGTGATCCGAAGGGACCCTCCGCTCTCGGAGGCGCGGGCCCGTGCCGAAGCGACGATCTCGGGATCGAGGTCGTAGCCCTCCGGACGCGCGAGCGTGAGCTCCACGCCGAGGCGCGAGGCAGCGAGCAGGAAAGCGTTCGGAACCGCCATGGGGAGCGCCTTGGGATGGTACGCCCAGGTCAGCAGGATCCGCCGGCCTTTCGCGCCGGAGAGCCGGTCCGAGAGCGTCAGGCAATCCGCCATGGCCTGGCAGGGATGGTCGAGCGGCGACTCGAGATTCACGACGGGCACACCCGAGTGCTTCGCGAAGGCCGAGAGCACGGGCTCGGCGCGGTCCACGGCGTAGTCCTTTCCGGCAGGGAACGAGCGGACACCCAGCAGGTCGCAGTAGCGGCCGAGCACGCCCGCGCCCTCCCGCACGTGCTCGGCGGCGGCGCCGTCCATGACCACGCCCTCGGCGTACTCCATGGCCCACGCGTCTCCGCCCACCGACAGCGCCACCGGCGTTCCGCCCAGCTTGGAGACCGCGATCTCCATCGAGACGCGGGTCCGCAGAGACGGGTTGAAGAAGACGAGGCCCGCATGGAGGCCGGCCAAGGCATGGCTCTCGGCTCCCTGTCGGAACTCGGCGCTGCGCGCCAGGAGCGCCTCGAACTGGCTCCGCGACAGATCCTTCGTCGTCAGGAAATGCCTCACCGGGCGACCTCGGCGAAGACAGAGAGGAACCGGTCGATCTCCTCCTCCGTCAGCACGAGCGGGGGCAGGAGGCGCAGCGTGTCGGGAAGGTCGCAGCCGCCCACGAGAATCCCGCGCGCAAGCAGCGCCTCGCGCATCGGTTTTGCCGGACGGTCGAGCGCCACGCCGAGCAGGTACCCCTCCCCGCGGACCTCGCGGACCGCGCCGACCTGCCGCAGGCCGTTCCTCAAACGCGTCGACCCGTCGCGTACGCGGTCGAGCAGGTTCTCCTCCTCGATGACCCGGACCGTGGCCTCCGCCGCGGCACAGGCGAGCGGCCCGCCGCCGAAGGTCGTGCCGTACTCCTCCGCGTGGACGCCCTTCGCGATCTCGGCCGATACCAGCACGGCTCCCATCGGAAAGCCGCTGCCGATCCCCTTGGCGAGGGCCACGAGATCCGGAACGACGCCCTGCTTGCCGGCGTAGAAGAAGGAGCCCGTGCGCCCGAAACCCGTCTGCACCTCGTCGTAGACGAGCCTCGCTCCGCTGCGATAACAGGCCGACTGGACGGCGCGCAGGTAGTCCGGCTCTCCCGCAATGACGCCCGCCATGCTCTGGATCGGCTCGAGCAAGACCGCCGCCACGGTGTCGTCGAGAGCGGCCGTGAGCGCTTCCAGGTCGTTGAACGGCACGATGCGGTGGCCGGGCACGTTGGGCTTCGCCAGCTCCCTGTACTTGGCCAGCCCCGCCCCCGACATCGCGTCGGCCGTCCGGCCGTGAAAGCCGCCCTCGAACGTGACGACGTCGGTGCGGCCCGTCGAGCGCCGCGCCAGGCGCAAGGCGTTTTCGACGGCCTCGGTGCCGGAGTTGGCGAAGAACACCGAGGAGAGCGGCTCCCGGGCATGGGCCAGGATGGCCTCGGCCGCCCGCGTGCGGATCGGCAGGCGCACCACGTTCGAATAGAACATGAGCTCCCTCGCCTGGGCCGCAATGGCCTCGACGACCCTCGGGTGGCAGTGGCCGGTCGCGCACACCGCGTGCCCCCCGTAGAGATCGAGGTAGCTCTTCCCGTCCTCGTCCCACACGGTCGAGCCCTGGCCGCGCACGAGCGCGATCGGCCAGCGCGTGTACGTCGGGAGCTCCGCCGGCACGACGGCGCTCACGGGAACACCCCCGACATCTTGAGCCCCGACGCCTCGGGAAAGCCGAACATGATGTTCATCGCCTGGATGGCCTGGCCGGCCGCGCCCTTGACGAGGTTGTCGATCGCGACGAAGACCTTGGCGACGCGGCCGTGGACCGCCACGCCGAGGTCGACGAAGTTGGTGCCCTTGACGGAGGCCACGTCCGGCGACCCGTCCACGATGCGGACGAAGAACTCGTTGCCGTAAGCCTCGTCGAAGACCTTCCGGAGGGCCGCCTTGTCGAGCTCTCGCTGGAGCGGCACGGCCGCCATCGTGAAGATGCCCCGCACCAGAGGCGCGGAATGCGTCTGGAACACGATCCGCCCGGCGGCCGGCCCGCCGACCGCCGAGAGCGACTCTTCGATCTCCGGCAGGTGACGGTGCCCGTCCACCGAGTAGGCGAAGAAGGCCGAGGCCCGGCGCGGGTGGTGCGTCGTGGGCGTCGGCGTCACGCCGGCGCCCGAGGAGCCCGTAGCCGCAAAGACGGTGACCGGCGCCGTCTCGTCGGCGAGGCCCGCTCTCCAGAGGGGAGCGACCGCCAGGATCGCCGCCGTCGCAAAGCAGCCGGGCGAGGCCACGGCGCGCGTGGCCGCGATCTTGTCCCGGAAGAGCTCCGGCAGGCCGTACACAAACTCCTTCTGGCGGGAGAAGGAGGCCGGCACCGGCCCGTAGAACCGCTCGAACGACTTCGGATCCCGGATGCGAAAGTCCGCTGAAAGGTCCACGACCGGAATGCCCGTGTCGAGGAGCGCCGGGGCGATCTCCGAGGCGTAGCCGTGGGCCCCGGCCAGAAAGATGACCTCCGGCTCGTCCTGCCCCGTCGGCATCTCGCTGGTGAACGTCAGGTCGGTCAGCCGCGAAAGGTGCGGGTGCACGGCGGAGACCGGCTGGCCGGCCTGCGACCGGGAGATGACGGCGGTGGGCTCGGCCTTCGGATGGTCGAGCAGCAGGCGGAGGAGCTCTCCTCCCGCGTAGCCGGCCCCGCCATAGATGGTCGCCCGGATCATGTCCTGCGCAAGCCCTCATAGACGATGCCGAAGAGCGTGCGGCCTTCGGTCTTGGCGTTGGCCGCCGGTAGCTGCAGCTCGCGGCTGATGTAGTCGGTCCCCGTCTGGTTGTCGGTCACCGGCCCGGACACGACCGTGATCGGGATGCCCCACTCCTCCATCAGCTTTTTCGCGCCCCAGGCGGCGACCAGGTCGTTGGCGCACATCACGACGGCCTTCGTCGCGCGCGTCAGGTCCGAATGCTGGAAGAAGCTGCCGACGTGATAGTCGCCGAGGATCCCGTCGCCGAGCTCGAGGACGATGACGTCCGGTTTCTTCTCCGCGAGCTCCGCCAGGATCGCCCGGGCGTACGGCGCGAGATCGGTGACGCGGGCGGTCGAGGGCAGGCCGCAGTCCAGGAAGGACAGCGTCGCGAAGGCGCCGTGGTCCTCCATGTCGAGCGTGTCCCGGAGGGCCGCGACGCCCGATAGCTTGGCCGCCGCCACGCGGCTGCCGGACTGGGCGAAGCGCTTGACGAGCTCGGACGCCGCGCCCGTCTTTCCGGCGCTCATGCAGGTCCCGGCCACGACGACGAGCGGCGGGCAAGCCGGCAGGTCCTGCCGGGGGCGCAGGGCGTTCTGGCAGATGTTGGCGGGCTTGCCGTCGAGCATCACCGTTCCGAGGGCCTCGACCTCGAGAGGCGAGCCCACGTCCGGGTTCTTGCCGATGCACAGGCCGAGCACGCCGCCCAGGTTCAGGACGTGGATCGTGTCCCCGGCGTGAAGAGACTCCGGGATCGTTCCGACGAAGCCCTTCAGCGCGCGCCGGTAGCCGAGCGTGCCGGCGATGACGTCGCCCTTGTTGATCTTCGCCATGCGGCCGGTCGTCAGCTCCAGCCGGTCGTACACGCTCTTCTCCATGAGCGCCTTGACCGCCAGAACGTTGCCTTCCCTGGCCTCGATGTGGGACGAGATCTCCACCTCTCGGGGCAGGTTCAGGCGCGCCGTCGAGGAGCCGATTTTGTCGAGCGTGATCCTCATTCCGACCTCCCCCTGGCGAGCGATGCGAGCATGCCGGGCAGCGCGAGTGTCTTGCCGACGCCCCGGGACTCTTCCGGCGACAGATAGGCGTTGGCTTCGCCGTAGCGCACGACGGAGGAGCGCATCAGCGAGTGAGGGCTCCTCACGCCCACCACGTCGAACCGGCCCGCGGCAAAGCGCACGCGCGCCTGGCCCGACACGCGGGCCTGCGTCGCCCCGAGAAAGGCCGCCGCGTCGGCCGCCGCCGGATCGAACGCGAGGCCCTCGTGGAGCAGCCGGCCGTACGTCTCCGCGATCGGAACCTTGAGCTGCCGCTGCTCCTTCGTCAGCACGAGCTTCTCGAGCTCGGCGTGCGCCGCGATCAGGGCCAGGGCCGCCGGCGCCTCGAAGACGATGCGCCCCTTGGCTCCGAGGATCGTGTCGCCCAGGTGCACGCCCCGCCCCGCGGCGTAGCGCCGGCCCAGAGCGTTCAGCCGGGCGACCAGGTCGAGGCCGGTCATCGCCTGGCCGTTGAGCGAGGAGGGCCGGCCGCGCCGGAAGCCCACGGTCACGGTGCGGGGCTTGCGGGGAGCCCCCTCGAGCGTCGAGCCGGGGAAGAGCTCCTCCGGCGGCATCTGCCACGGGTCGTGCGTCTCTCCCCCGCCGATCGTCGTGCCCCACAGCCCCTCGTTGACCGAGTAGCGCGTGGTCTTCGGAGGAATGGAGACGCCGCGCGCCTTGCAGTACGCGGTCTCTTGCGCGCGCGAGAGCCCCTTGTCGCGGATCGGCGCGAGCACCTCGATCTCGGGCACGAGCACCCGCAGGGCGGCGTCGAAGCGGAACTGGTCGTTGCCGGCCGCCGTCGAGCCGTGCGCGATCGCGACCGCTCCCACCTTCCGCGCGTAGCGCGCCACGGTGGAGGCCTGCACCGCGCGCTCGGCCGCCACGGAGAGCGGGTAGACCCCGCCCCGCAGCACGTTGCCGAAGATGAGCGGCAGAGCGTAGCGCTCGTAGACCTCGCTCTTCCCGTCCAGGAGGACATATCGGGCCCCCGCCGCTTTTGCGCGGGCGCCGATCGCCCGTTTCTGCCCCGCCGGGAAGCCGCCGGTGTCCACCGTCACGGCGTGCACGTCCCATCCTTCTTCACGCAGCAGGAGCGCGCAGTAGGTGGTGTCCAGACCACCCGAAAAAGCGAGGCACACGACCGGCGAGCGGCGTTTCATGGAAGGCGGCGATTTGGGAAGGTGTCTACGGTCTTAACACGCCCGAGCCGCCGCCATGGAGGAGGTCCTCCTGGCGCGGGGGGCACGTCGGGCGATCCTCGCGGGCGAGTCCATCTGCCGGGCGCGGAACGCAGCCATCATGATGCGCATAAATGGGGCAATCGGCCGGAGATGTCAAGAGATTTTTTGAGGTCGGCTACTGCCGGCACGGCAGCAGGCCGAACGTCGTCTTCCAGGAATCCCCTCTCTTGTCGCCGACCGTGAACTGCTTCTTCCAGGGCTCTCCGCCGGCCAGGTCCACCTGGAACTGCGCGAGCTCCTTGATGGCCGCCGGATTGACGACCACGGGAACCTGAGCGTTGCGCACGGGTTGCGTGCCTCCGCGGCTCAAGGACTCGAGGAGGCTCTCGACGAACACCGGATTGTCTCCGCCGTTCTCGAACTTCACGGAGATGAAGGCGGGCTGGTCCTCCGTGGGGTGCTCCGGCGAGACCGTGACGCGGATCACCATCAGTCCGGAGTCGGGCCGCGGAGCCCGAGAAGCCTGGTCTTTGAAGCCGGAGGCAACTTCTTTGGCCACGCCCTGCTTGTAGTCCGTCTCCTCGAGCTGGGAGCAATAGC
>Ga0335085_10014617_pt1 | contig 11439 bp, 8 predicted proteins | sample Lox_Sample_45_FD_206712 | JGI IMG/M metagenome (GOLD analysis project Ga0335085, IMG submission 206712) | Soil microbial communities from Loxahatchee National Wildlife Refuge, Florida, United States - Lox_Sample_4.5 | ecosystem: Environmental > Terrestrial > Soil > Wetlands | place: USA: Florida... | reverse complement strand
CGGCGAAACAATCCCAGGATCGCCTCCGCGGACGACCAATCAACAGATTAGTGTCACTCGCAAATTGTATGTACACTCGGCAACGGTGTACATGACCAGCGAACAGATGAAAGATGCGGTCACGCGCCAGCCTGATTTTTCTGCGCGCGGGCTGGAGTTGGCTGACGACCCGAGTAGGGCGGATCTCAGTCTGGATGTGAATCGTCCTCTGATGACGTTTGATTGGGTCTACACTCTCACGAATCACAGCGAAGGGAAGGCGATTGCGTCAGGAAAGGTGGTGGCTTTTGACGGGTTTGCGGCGAGCTCAAAGATTGCCCTGGAGGTAATGAAAGAACTGGGAAGGGTAGAGCCGGCGTCTGCGGAAGGCATGGCTTCGACAGGGCAGCCGGACGCTGTGAAGGAAGGCCGCCTGCCAGTGATTCAAACCTTCCGTACCTACTTTGTGAAGTCTCGAACGATCTACCTGCAACCGAGAACACTACAGAGTGTGCTCGAATCACGTCCGGAATTCAGGTCGTGGGGCGTGGAGGCCGTGGACAAGGCTGAAAGGGCCGACATCGTCGTTGACGTCACGCTCCCTTTTCTCACCTGGGAATGGACCTATCAGATCGTCGACCAGCCCGGTAACGTTCTGGCAAGCGGGAGGGTAAAGGCGTTGACGGGCGATGTTGCAGCTCCTCAATTGGCAGAGGAAATCACGCGGCAGGTTAGGGCAGTGCGACCGTTGCCGGAGACAGCTTTCCCTTCCGATTTGGGTCACAAGGGCGCTGCTGCCTTGATCGAGAAAAAGTGGCGCGTGGACTATGCTTCGGGCACACCCGTAGGCGGAAGATATAAAGCCACATTGAGAACCAATCAGGAGCAAATTACGTGTGAACTCGAAAATGGGTTTTCATTCAGGATTCCTGCGAAAGATGTGGTGGCCGTAGAGCACAGTACGGAGAAAAGTCATGTGGACTGGAACGGATTCTCGCAAAGTATATGGGAATTCGCGGATCCCTCTGGCGAGATGCTAATGCCAAGCGGAGGCACTTCGCTTGTCGCGATTCCAATCAGCCTCGTGCTCCTTCCGATCGCCGAGGCTTGGCCAGCCGATCAATACGTTCGAATTGATTGGAAAGACAACGGCGTTACGAAGTATGTCGTGCTGCAAACTCGGAAGTACGAAGCGTTGACAAAGGAAATTGCGCTCATCACGAACAAGAAGGCGATTAACGTTCCGGCGGAAATCAGGCGAGTTCGTGAAGCTCTGTTGAACTCCAACGGGCGCTGCTGGTCCATCGTTCTTGATCGCCCCGCCATGGTCGGCTGGACAGAACTTGCGAAGGGAAGTTATGAAGTGGTCTACCTTCGGCGGCAAGATCAGTTCATGGATGTATATTTCATGGCTTCGCCGTCCAGTCCGGCGTCGAAGCCGTTGGCCCAAGCAGTAATCCAGGTACTGAAACGAGAGGCGGGACGCTATCAGGAGCCGGAACCTGCGCTGATTGCAGATGTGCAATACAAGGAGGAGAACGGAATTACGCGGATCGCGGAAATATCCAAAGGTGATCGGAGCTGGCTCTTCACGCTGGTGCCGCTCGAATTTACGGGCGAGAAATGATTGGCTAGATGCAAGAGGCACGGTGAAATCTTAAGTTCGATCGTCGACAGATGAAATCGGGGTCTTCCATGGACATGACGATTTCTCATTACCGGATCGGAAGGAAGGTAGGTGGCGGCGGCATGGGTGTCGTCTACGAGGCTGAGGACAGCAAGTTAGGCCGGCGCGTGGCTCTGAAGTTTCTGGCTGATGAACTGATTCATGATCCCAATGCCGTGCTTCGTCTGCGCCGCGAGGCGCGCACCGCCTCCGCGCTGAATCACCCTAACATCTGTACGATTTATGAAATCGACGAGTCCGACGGCAAGATCTTCATCGCCATGGAGCTGATGGAAGGAGAGACGCTCCGAGAACTAATTTCGAGCAAGCCGCTAGCGCTGGAATCGGTCCTCAGGCTTGGCTCCCAAATCGCGGATGGCCTCGACGCGGCACATTCTCGAGGCATCGTTCATCGCGATATCAAGCCTGCAAATATCTTTGTGACCATCTGCGGGCAAGCGAAAATCATGGACTTCGGACTGGCGAAGCTATTTTGGGAGGAAAGACCCAACAGGCTAACTGCAGTTTCGACACTGCCAACCGCCGGAATCGCAGAGGCGCACCTGACCAGTCCGGGAGCTACTGTGGGCACACTCGCCTACATGTCCACAGAACAGGTGCGCGGCCTGGAGCTAGATGCCCGGACCGATCTGTTTTCGTTCGGCGTCGTCCTGTATGAAATGGCAACGGGCTCGCTTCCGTTTCGTGGCCAAACATCCGGCTTGATTCTTGAAAGCATCCTAAACCGGAATCCCGTGTCAGCAATGTCGCTCAACCCTGCTGTCAGTCTCGACTTGGATCGGGTTATTCAGAAATCCCTCGAGAAAGACCGCGAGTTGCGCTACCAGACTGCGTCCGAACTGCGTGCGGATCTGCGGAGGATCAAACGCGACATCGATGCCGGCACGTCTCAATCGGACTCATCTCAGGCATCGATTTCGCCCAGCGGTTCGAGCCGACACTTGTCCGCCCAGGGACTTCCGATTGTGAACCGCCAACCGCTCCGATTCCTATTAATCGCATTGCAGTTGATGTATCTGGTTTTCTATCTGGTCGCCCTCGATCGCTTTGAGGATATCCACCGGCTCGCTCAGATATTGATTCCCGGGAGCGGGTGGGGTCTCCCGATGGTAGTTCTGGTGACTGCCGGGATTGGAATCGCCGCGCGCCTGTACTTACTCTCGTCGATCACCTTCGACCATCCGCAACTCGGCACGAAATTCAGACAACTGTACTTCTTGCTCCTGCCGCTCGATCAGCTGTGGGCACTATCTTCGCTGCTCCTGGTGACGCGGATTGGGCTGGGTTTGGCCTTTGGGGCAATGGCTGCGCTGCTCTATTGTCCCTTCGCGCAACGGACCCTGGTTCGCATGGCTTATCCGGTGGCGTCCCCTGCCACATTGAAAAGTGGAGGAGGAATATGAAATGGGTGTGTTTGCTTCTGCTTTCAGTTGTTCTCCAGTCTCCGACCATGCAAGCGCAATCGACCCTCCAGCAGCGTAGTCCATCGGACCCTGTCGCTGAAGCCATTGACCACCTCCGCAACCTGGAGTACGAACAGGCAATTCTGCAGCTGGAAACTTGGCTTGAGACTCATCCCGATGATCTTCGCGCACACAACTATCTGGCGATTTCCATCCTCTACCAGGAGATGTTTCATCGTGGCGTGCTCGAATCACGAGTTTATGGACATGGCGGCGACGTCTTCAAAGCAAGCAAGGTCGACCTTACACCGGAGTTCCAGCAAAAGCTGCTTGGGGTTCTTGAGAAAGCGCAGAGTGTAGCGGACCAGCGTACGAAATCCGATCCCAAGGACAAGGAGGCGCTGTATTGGGCCGGCGTCAGCCACGGCACGCGGGCGACCTACCACTTCACGCTTCGCAAGGAGTACATGGCGGCTCTGCACGAGGCGACCGACGCCTACAAGCGACACCGGAGTCTGCTAGATATGGATCCGAACTACGTAGATGCTTATCTCATCGTGGGAATGAACAACTATATCGTCGGCAGTCTGCCCTGGTACGTCAAAGCCCTGGCATCGTTGTCCGGCCGTCACGGCGATAAGACTGAAGGCATCAAGCAGGTGAAGCGCGTGACCGAGGAAGGGAACTACGCACGTGAGGATGCCCGGCTCATGCTGGCAGTCCTCTATCAGCGCGAGAAGATGTATCGAGAAGCGCTCAACCTATATGAGGAAATGGAACGATCCCATCCGCGGAATTACCTGTTGCCGGGGGAGGTCGCAACCCTTCATGGACTACTGAATGAGTGGCCTGCTGCGGCGGCGGTCGAAGATTCGATTCTGCAACGTCATCACGCTGGAGAAGCAGGATATACACAGATTCCTTTGGCGCGAACGCTTTACTACACGGGTGACGCCTACGAACGCTCTGAAAAACTCGAGGTCGCGCTTTCACGCTACTCGGAAGCGGGAGCGTTGAGCAGCAGTGATCGCTATAGATACCGTGCGTTGGTGCGTGCCGGCGACATTCTGATTCAACTACGTCGCCAAGAAGAAGCGATTGCGTGTTACAAAAGAGTCGCGGACGAGACTCCAAACAGCGACGAAGCCCTAGCGGCACGTCAATCACTGAAGCGACTCGTGCCGAATTAACAGCTCTCGTCCCGAAGGCAGTAAGTAATAGAGAAAATTCATCTGCTCCAAATATCAAGGTCAACACTACGGTTTCGCTGACTACCTTCTACGTGCTTCTTATATTGGGGATTGCTGACCGAACCCTGCTCGTTGTTGACGAAAACCTCCATTGCACGCATTGACCCTCTCAGGCCATTCCTGCGAAGCCTATCGGAGTAGCGCCTGGAACTTAGAATCCGTTGGATCAGAGCGCCTGCCGTGAAAACTAGGGTGAGGCACCATCCCAGGATCGCCGAGGGAGTACTTCATCTATGTATTCATGCAGGTTTTTGTCTTTGCTGTCCTTTGGGCGGACATCGGCTCGTTTTTGCATGGGTACCTGCGGCGCTCTCGTGTTACACGGGATGATGAGTCGCAGCAACCACCTTTCATTTCTATTACCTGCGTATTGATTCAGATTTGATCTCGAATGCGTTGACAGTGCCAGACGTTTGGGCAATAGTCGATCGCCGTGTACACGAATTTGGAAATTGTGCAGCCGCGGGCGCCATTCAGAGCTAAGTCAACGCCACCCGGCAAGGAGAATCCAAATGAGAACGCATGGGTTTGGACAAGCCACGAAATTGCTGGTTGTTGCGGGTCTTTGCAGTCTACTTGGAAGTTGTGGAGGAGATGGAAGGGGAAGTGAACCTAAACGCGCGGCTAGTGTAAGTATTGTGGCCGGGAATAACCAGTCCGCGACCGTGGGGACAGCTCTTCCGGCGGCGCTGGTGATCAGGGTAAAGGACCAAGCCGGGCAGCCATTCGCTGGCGCTAGTGTGACCTGGAATGTCGCCGCGGGGGGTGGAGGCCTCAATCTCGCATCCAGCATAACCGGAAGCGACGGAGCGTCGAGTGCGCAGTGGACTCTCGGTACCCAAGCCGGTTCGAACGTCGTGACCGCTGCGGTGGGGAGTATCTCACCGGCTTCGTTTACCGCCACAGGGATAGCGGGGCCGCTCAGCAGCATCGCGATCGTGACGCCGACGCCCGCTACCGAGACTGGTGACATGACCCAGTTGAGTGCTGCGGGCGCGGATTCGTTTGGAAATCCTGTTCCGTTGCCCCCGCTAACCTGGGCGTCGGCGGATCCCACTATTGCTACGGTGACGCCCGGTGGTCTGCTGAGTGCGCTGAATGCCGGTTCGGCCCGGATTTCCGCGGGTAACGGCGGGCTCTCCGGCTCACTCACGTTGCCGGTGAACGCGGGCATCACGTTCACGCTTGGTGCAGAAGAGACTGTGATTACCTACAATACCGATCACTGCTACTTCCTCGACGTCCCTGATGTTCCTGCGCATGCAGTGCGGCTTGCCGATGGCAGTCTGATGCTGGTGGCGGGCAATGATCCCCAGACTTTTGCCATGTTCGGCGCGGATTTTTCCTCACTGCAAAAAGACTGCTCTAAACCGACGTTACTCTCACATCTTGACTCAACGGCAGAGAGTTATCAGAACCGCGAGTGGATTCATTCGGTGTACAGAGAGGGCGGTGTCATCCACGCACTCGTGCACAACGAGTACCATGATCCGATTTCGGGGAGCTGCTCCCCGGGAAACGACGGTGCTGGAAATCCTTGCTGGTATAACTCGATCACCTATGCAGTCTCAACCGATGATGGCCATACCTACAGCCAGGCTGCGTCGCCAGGACATATTCTCGCACCGGCTCCGGAGCGGTGGGACCCGGCAGGAACACCACCGCCGTACGGCTACTTCAATCCGTCGAATATCGTTCATGCCCAAGACAACTACTATTATTCGATTTTCATAGGAGGCAGGCGGTCAGGAGAAGGGGGACTCTGCGTGATGCGGAGCCAGACTCTAGGCGATCCGACGAGTTGGCGCGCTTGGGACGGCACCGGATTCAACCTGAGAATGACCAGTCCCTACGCCGGTCCAGTCCCCGGAATTTGCGCTTTGATAGGAGTCGGCCAACTGCTCGGGCCTTATGGAAGCCTTACTTACAACACTTATCTGAGGAAATACATGTTGGCTGGTGTCACGATTGTGGACGATCCCCAGGGCGGTTACGTGTGCGGGATGGGATACTCGTTGACCTCGGACTTCATCAACTGGACGAGGACACGCCTGATACGGCCGCAATATCTGCCGAGTTTTCCGCCTTGTGCGTCTCCGGACGGAACCGGCGCGGTGGCGTACCCCTCGGTGATTGACCACGCCGATGCGACCGTCAACTTTGAACAGCCGGGACGGACTCCTTACATTTATTACACTCGCTTTAACGATATGTTCTTGAACCGCGACCTGGTTCGGGTGCCGGTTACCATCACGGTGCACTGAAGGCAGGCAATACTTTGGGGGTGGGTGGCCGGCAGCCGGTGCCATGTTCCACAAAGTGAGAACAGAATCGACTTGACTCCGACCGGCCGACCGGCCTTCTCATGGAAGGCGATTACGCGTGTAATGAAGATGTTTCACCAACCATCCATGCGGCAGGGATCGCCCCAATAGCGAATCCCGCCACTACATCGGAAAGATAGTGATAGTGGTCATACACCGCCCCCAAGCACAGCAGAATAACCAGAGGCGTGAGCCAGAATCCCACCTTCGGATCGTGCCACCATGCGAAGATCAGTGCCACTACTGCTCCGGCTACATGCGCGCTCGGAAAAGCATTGCCGTGCACGCCCGCATGCGTCTGGAGCAAAATCACCGCCCAGTGAAAAGGGCCACCACCGGGAGGCGGAAAGTTGTATTGAGGGGCTAAGGCATACGCTGGACCTTCCGTGGGAAACAAGACGAAAGCCGCATAACAAAGCAGGTAGCTGAGTACTGTTGCGTCCGTTAACTGACGAAAAGCACGCTTGTCTTCTCGCCAATACAACCGTCCGCCCACCATCAGGAACAATAGGAAGTAGGAGAAATAGCCAAGTTCCATCAACTCAGTCACCAGCGGCGAACCGAAACGACCCAGCCACACCGTCGGGGGCACCGGGAACAGCCAAGCCTCAAAACGCAGCAGATAATGGTCCTGCCATGCATCCCGCAAGAGGAAGGAGAGATGGGATACCTCCTCGAAGCACACGATGAACATGAGCACGGGGTACCAATCGTGCAGGAACTCCCATGCGGGCGAACGTTGATGGTTGCGTACCAGCAATCCGATTGCAACAAGACAGAAAACATTCACGAATAGCCAAGAAATCCAATTTGAGACGCGGTTGGGACGAAGCAACAGTCCCGCGCTCGCAAGGAAGAAAGTCAAGAAATAAAGGCGATCGGAGAAGTTTGAGAACACCGGTCCTCCGCTTGGGCAGCATATCAGGGTGGTGGGTGTCGAGAACAGGCTGTGGGTGTTGAAGAACCCCGTCATTTGAAAAAACGGTCCCAACCGAGGGATAGAAAATGTCCACCAAAATTGAGAGCGGCGTTTATAGGGCATCGTAGCGCGATGAAATCTCTGCAAACTTCAAGAGTGTGAGTTTCTCAACAGCTGTTATCGACAGTTGACTTTGCTGACTGCAAGATAGAATCAAACCTGCTTCTATGCCTCAATACACAGCGGCGCAATTGCGGAACGCGTGGAAGCCGGCCATGAGTAGACTCGGTTTCCGGACAGATCATTCGCGGTTCGTGACGAGCTACGGTCCCATCGACCATTCAGTAGTCTTTCAAAGACTCCAATCGTCACGCGACTTTCTTGTCAAACTATTCGTGAGTGTCATCGACCCGTTCGAACCTAATGTGGAACTGAAAGATCGTGTCTACCTGCACGCCTACTTCGAACGCGACGGGGTGCATTTCGGAACACGGATGCACTGGGATGAAGGCGAACTCGCAGACAACGCACCACTGTTTGAACGGCTCGGTCCACCCTTCTTTGAACAATTCAAAAGCATCGAAAACCTTCTCGCAATCCTCCATGCTGCGCAGGCAGAGTTCATATTGCCCGAAACCTATCTGAGAGGCCCCCAACCGGTACCGACCGATCACATCGCACGAGAGTTTCTCTCCTGCAAACCGTCAAAGCCGCGCGGTCCGATACCCGCAAACGAAGAACGCCTTTCGTTGCTTTATTGGCACAAGGGGGACATTGCCCGGTCGATGGAACATGCTTGCCGCTATTTGGAGCTGATTCCCAACGATCAGAAGATGAAGGCTCGCGTCAATGCCATGCAACGGCCTATCATCTAGTAAATTCCCGATCACGCGACGATCCGGGTGGTAACTCCTGTCCGCAAATGGCCAGGGAAATATGGATGGAAGATCGTTTCCGCAGCCGCCCTGGTTCTCGCCATCACTACGGCGGTGATCTGGCACTACCAGCATCGCCGAGAGGACAGCAGCCTGAGCGATAAAGACATGATCGTCTTGGCTGATTTCGCCAATTCCACTGGCGATCCCATGTTTGACGACACGCTCCGGCAAGCCACCACCATCGCGCTTCGGCAATCGCCGTTTCTTAGCTTTGTGTCTGACCAGGACGTGCGTTCGGCACTCAAGCTGATGAGCCGCCCACCCGACACTGCGCTGACTCTCGAAATTGCCCGCGAGCTCTGTCAGCGGGCAGGCAGCAAAGCCTATGTCGCCGGCGCGATCGGTACCCTGGGCAGCGAGTATGTGCTGGGCCTGAAGGCGGTCGACTGTCAGAATGGAGAAACCCTGGCGCAAGAGCAGGTCACCGCCGCGAGCCGGGAAAAAGTTCTTGAGGCACTCAGCCAGGCCGCCACCAAACTCCGCGTCGAACTGGGCGAGTCGCTGCTCACCGTAGGCAAGTTCGATCTCCCACTCAATCAGACGACCGCGTCCCTGGAAGCTCTAAAGGAATACAACCTGTCGATGAAATTGATCAACCAGGGACCTGCCGCGATGTTGCCCCATGACCTGCGTGCCATCCAACTCGATCCCAACTTCGCCATGGCCTATGTGTCAGCGGCCACGGACTATTACCAATTGAATCAGCCCAGCCGCGCGACGGAATACTTTACCAGGGCATTCCAGTTGCGGGACCACGCCGATGAGCTTGAAAGGCTGGAAATTGCCGGCATGTACTACATGGGGGTTACCGGGGAGCTGGACAAGGCGGAACAAACTCTTCAGAAGCTCGTCGCGAGCTATCCTCGAGTCGGCAAAGCATACCTCAACCTGAGCGGAGTCTACGAAAGACGAGGCCAGTATGAGCAGGCGTTGAAGGCCGCGAGCGAGGGCCTCCGCCTAATGAAGGCTCCCAGCTGGGAGGCATACGTGGGTCGTGCGAGGTTAGAGTTGTCCCTTCAGCTTTTTGAGGAAGCAAGGCAGACCCTGAAGACGGCGCAGGATCGAAAGTTCGATAGCGACGGGATTCACACTACGCTTTACGCCTTGGCCTTGGCGACCGGGGACTCGAAGGGTATTCACGAACAGTCGGCGTGGTTTGCAAGTCAGCCAGAATATCAAGCGGTGGGGATGTCGCTAGATGCGAGCAGCGAAGCGTCTGCAGGCCGTTTGGGCAGGGCGCGGGAGTTGAACCGGAAAGCTGCCGATGCGGCGCTGAAGAACGATGACAAAGAGGCCGCAGCTGTGTGGTGGAGCGACGCCGCCATAGGTGAAGCGTTGTTCGGCAACGTGGCGCAGGCGCGTGGGGCCGCTGTCCGGGCCCTCGGGTTGGTGCCAGTGAGCCAGGAGGTCGAAATGCAGGTCGCGCTCGCCTTTGCCATGGTAGGAGATCGAGTGCGTGCCCAATCTCTGCGGCAGCAGTTGGATAGGCGCTTCCCGCTGAATACCGAGATACAGTCTCTTTGGCTGCCAACGATTGATGCGCAGATGGAACTGGCCGGAAAAAGACCCGCCGCCGCGATCGTTCGCCTGCAAGCAGCCACACCGATGGAATTGGCTGTCGGGGACTGTCTGTACCCCGCCTACGTGCGCGGGCAAGCCTATTTAGCGGCTGGACAAGCCAATGCGGCCGCGGGTGAGTTCCAGAAAATCCTCGATCACAGCGGAATCGTGTGGCCCTGTTCGACAGGAGCCTTGGCACGTCTTGGTTTAGCGCGCGCCAATGCGCTTGAGTCTCGAACCGATCAAGGGCCTGCAGCCGATGCCGCCCGCGCCCGGGCTCTCTCTGCCTACCGCGACTTCTTCGCACTGTGGAAAGATGCCGATTCAGACATCCCGATACTTAAGCAAGCCAAAACCGAAGCCGCAAACTTGAACTAAGCATTGCGGCTCCGTGGTGGTCCGCCTATCGCTCACTCTGTGGTGGAAAATCCCAGCTTGCGCGGCGTACACTCCGGGGTCTAAAAAGGCACGCTTTCGCGGGCCCACTTCTGCAGTCTTACTTCTCACTCTTGACTCAATCCCTTACCCCGTCCACAAACGCCCTTAGCCTGCGCGAGCGGCTTGGATGACGGAGTCTCCGCAGCGCTTTGGCTTCGATCTGGCGGACGCGTTCGCGAGTTACGGCGACGTGGCTTCCCAGGGCCGGCCCACTAGCCCCGCGCCCCCGTAGCGTCAGCGTCGAAGCCCCGTTATCCTGGGCAAGGCAGGGGGTGCACTTTTGAAGAGCGCTGTCTCCTATCCCAGCAAATGAAATAACCCCTGTCGGGTCCGCGCTTAGACTTGTCAGTTTTCGAGATCGATAAGAGGCTAAGCCGTTCGGAGGAGGAACCGCACCGTAGTAGAAAATTCCGGGTGATAAAATTCCATGACGCCAAAAACCCTGATGCAGTCCGTAGTCAGCCAACTCCAGAAGGAACGCACGCGACTCGAAGATGAACTGCACCGCGTAACCGCGGCCCTCACAGTATTCGGGAAAGCCTATATGCGTGGGAGCAAGCCTACTCGGAAAAAAAGAACTATTTCGGCCGCCGGACGCAAGAGAATTGCAGCCGCGCAGAGGGCACGATGGGCGAAAGTCAGAGCAACTAAGAAGAAGTGATACCGGTGATACCGTTTTCGTGGGAAATGCAGCGAATTGGGGAAACTACAGAAACTGTAGCCGACGATCAGGATCACTTGTAACCCGCTGAAACACAGGGTATTATCACGGAAGTGTAGTGTTCATCAGGACTTGCAGGTAGCGGCGGTACTAGAATCCCTCTCCCTCCGCCATTCTTCTTTCAGTGCTAGTCGGCCCGCTTGCTGCTCGCTCGCTTGAGCTTCGGCTTGTTCTTGCCCTTGAGATTGAGCGCCACGGCGGCGCGGATGAGATCCTTCAA
>Ga0335085_10014616_pt1 | contig 11439 bp, 6 predicted proteins | sample Lox_Sample_45_FD_206712 | JGI IMG/M metagenome (GOLD analysis project Ga0335085, IMG submission 206712) | Soil microbial communities from Loxahatchee National Wildlife Refuge, Florida, United States - Lox_Sample_4.5 | ecosystem: Environmental > Terrestrial > Soil > Wetlands | place: USA: Florida... | reverse complement strand
TGCCGAACACGCCGTGCCCGCCGCGGACCATCAGGCCGCGCAGGGCGTCCACGAGGTAGGTGAGCGGGTTGGCGCGGGCCACGGCCTGGAGCCAGGGCGGCATGATGGACAGCGGGTAGATCGCGTTACTGGCGAAGAACAGCGGCATGGTGAGCACCTGCCCGATGCCCATGAACCGCTCCCGGGTCTTCACGATGCAGGCCACGATCAGGGAGAAGGTGGCGAACAGCGCGGAGCCCAGCATCACGATGGCGGCGACGCCCAGCAGCGCCGGCGGCGAGAGCCGCAGGTGCACGCCCATCACCACGGCGAGCAGGTACACGATCACGGCCTGGGTGAGGCCGCGGAGCCCCGCCGAGAGCGCCTTGCCCATCACCAGCGCCCCGCGGTAGGCCGGGCTCACCAGGAGCTTGTGGATGATGCCGAGGTCGCGCTCCCAGATGGCCGCGATGCCGAAGAAGATGGCGCTGAACAGGACGCTCTGGGCGAGCACACCCGGGGCCATGAACTCGATGTAGCTCAGCTCGCCGGTCGGGATGGCGCGGACCCGGGTGAACACCTGGCCGAAGACCACCAGCCACAGCGCCGGCTGGACGGCGCGGGTGAGCAGCTCGGTCGGGTCGCGCGAGAGCTTGCGGACCTCGACCTCGGCGATCGCCAGGCTCTGGCGAACGAAGTCGAGGCCGAAGCCAAGGTCAGTTGAGGCGGCGGGCGGTGCTGCGGGTGCGGCGGACGTCACGATAGCTGCCTCCGGCCTCGATGGTACCCCCGGCGATGTGCGCGAAGACGTCGTCGAGCGTCGCCTCCGGGCCGATGCGGCCCTTCAGCTCCTCGGGCGTGCCCAGGGCCGCGACCCGGCCCTGGTGCATGATCCCCAACTCGTCGCACAGCGTGTCGGCCTCCTCCATGTCGTGGGTGGTGAGCAGGATGGCCGTGCCCCGCCGGCTTCGCAGCTCCTCGAGCCGCTCCCACACGGCCCGGCGGGCCAGCGGGTCGAGTCCGACGGTGGGCTCGTCGAGGAACAGCACCGCCGGCTGGTGCAGCATCGCCTGGGCCAGCTCCAGCCGCCGGATCATCCCGCCCGAGTACGTGCGCACGAGCTGGTCCGCCGCGGCCGCCAGCCCCATGAAGTCGAGCGCCGCGCCGATCCGCTCCCGGCGCTCCGCGCGCGGAATGCCGTACAGCTTCGCCGACAGGGTGAGGTTCTCGCGGCCGGTGAGCCCGCCGTCGGCGGAGACGAGCTGCGGCACGTAGCCGATGTGGCGCCGCACCTCGCGCGGGCGCGCCGCCACGTCGTACCCGGCGACCCGGGCCGAGCCCGAGGTCGGGGGAAGCAGCGTGGTGAGCATCTTGATGGTGGTGGTCTTGCCGGCGCCGTTGGGCCCCAGCAGGCCGAAGATCACCCCGCGACGCACCTCGAGGTCGAGGCGGTCCACGGCGACCAGGGCCTCGAAGCGACGGGTGAGCGCGGCGGTCGCGATGACCACCTCCGGATCCATCCGCGACACGTTAGCGCCGGCGGGCGGCCTCACGCCACCCGCACCCGCGGAGGTATATCTTTGACCGATGAGCGGCGGCGCCCTGGTGCCCGACGCGCGGGAGCGCGTGGTGGACGCGCTGTCGCGCGCCTTCGCGGACGACCGCATCTCGGCCGAGGAGCTGGAGGCCCGGCTGGAGCGCGTGTACCGCGCGCAGACCGGCGCCGAGCTGGAGGCGATCGTCGCCGACCTGCCGTCCCTGGCCGCGGCGCAGGACGAGGGGGCGCTCGAGGTCGCGACCGGCTCGCCGCGGCGCATCGCGGCCCTGCTCGCCGGGCAGGAGCAGCGGCTGATGGGTGTGGTGCCCCGCGCGCTGGAGGTGCGCGCCCGCCTCGGCTACGTCGAGCTGAACCTCACCAAGGCGACCTTCGAGCCCGGCGAGACGGTCATCGACGTCCGCGCCTTCATGGGGTACGTGCAGATCCGCTTCCCCGACGGCGTCCGGGTGGAGTGCGACGGCAGCGCCCTGTTCGGGTTCTTCGCCCTCGCGGGCGGCGCCACCGCGGATACCGGGCCGGGCACGCCCGTGGTGCGGGTGGTCGGGCGCGCGATGTTCGGCTTCGCCGAGTGCTTCGCCCTGCGGCGCGAGCCGCCGAAGCTCCCGGGCGGCGGCGCCCCGCGGCTGCCGGTCGCGGGACGCTGACCGCGCGCCGCCTCAGGTCACCACGACCGAGTTGTCGCTGCCGAACGGGTTGGCGACGTACTTGTCCGCCTTGGGATCGTTCACCCACCGCTGGCCGTCGACCAGGTACCGGAAGCCGTATTCACGTCCCGTCGGGAGGTCCACCGCCACGCGCCAGGTTCCGTCCGCGGCGCGGCGCATGGCGCGCGGCCGGCGCCACTCGGTGAAGTCGCCGAGCAGCTGGACGCCCGCGGCGTCCCGCTGCGGCAGGATGAACGTCACGCGCACGTGACCGTTGTCGGTGAGCACCTTCTTGCTGAGCATGACGACCTCCGGAGCGACGCCGACGGCGAATTGACCGGTCTTACACCGGCGCACGGGCCGGTGTGCCCGACGCCCCGGGTGCGGCGTCCGCAGCGTGCGGTCGCCCGGGCCGTGACGAGCCGCTGCGGAACCCCCCGGGCCGCCGGCGAGTATCAGGGCTGAACCCCGTCACGCCCTCTCCACCCCCCTCGGGCGCGGTCCGGCGGAGCCGGTGCGTTCCCGTCGTCTCCACGGCCCCGGGACGCTATCTTCACGGCACCTCGCGAACCCGGGGAATCGCATGCTCGCCACGCAGGTGCGGCAGAAGGACAGCGTCTTCTACATCGTGGCTTATCCGGCGCAGGCCCTGCTCGACCGGGTGCGGTTCATCAGCCGCTACTACGGCGAAGGCGAGCAGATCGCGCCGGAGGAGGCGCCGGACGAAGACGACATCGGCAAGTTCATCGAGCGGATCGAGCGCTCGGAGCGGGCGTTCCAGCGCCCGCTGTCGCGCGCCAAGGTGCGCGCCATCAAGAACTTCTACGAGACGGCCGTGAGCCAGCCGCCCATCCCGGGGACGGTGCTGCTGTTCACCGCGGAGCGGCTGCGGTTCACGCCCCACGGCATGGCGGGCACGACCGGCGTCCTGACCGAGCCGGAGGGCAAGTACCTGGTGATCGACGGGCAGCACCGGCTGGCGGCGCTGCAGTTCTACCGCAACGAGCGTCCGGCCGAGGCCGCGACGGTGCACGTCCCGTGCGTGATCTTCGACGGCAAGTCGGAGGACTTCGCGACCGAGATGTTCGTGATCATCAACTCGACGCCCACGCGCATCAACAAGAGCCACCTGGTGGACCTGTACGAGCGCGTGTCGTGGGCGTCGCCGGACAAGAAGTTCGCGGCCAAGGTGGTGGAGCTGCTGTACTCGGAGGGCGACAGCCCGCTGCGCTACCGGATCAACCGCCTCGGCGGCCGGAGCAAGCAGGAGAAGTGGATCCTGCAGGCGGAGCTGTTCAACGAGATCCACCGCTGGGTGAGCGCGCGGTGGCGGCGGATCGAGCGCCAGGGGACCGACGCGCGGCACGCGGAGCGGTTCTACCGGGTGGTGCGCGACTTCCTCAAGGCCGCCGAGCGCGCGTGGGGGGACGCCTGGGGCAACGCCTCCTCCGTGGTCACCGCGTCGGTGACGCTCAAGGCGATGATCCGGGTGTGCGCCGCGCTGGCCGACGCCGACGCGGAGCCGGAGGACGGGCGCCAGGCCCGCTGGGCGGAGCGGCTCGAGCCGTGGACCGCGATGAAGCGCGACTTCCGGGGCGACGGCTTCTACGAGCGCTTCCCGGCCAAGGGCCAGGTCGAGCGGGTCGCGCGCGTGCAGCGCGAGCTGGCGCGGGCGGCGGGCATCGCGCCGCCGGCGGCGCAGGCGGGCCAGGGCACCTGAGCGGCGCGGCGACGCGCGGAGGTGAGCGATGAACGACGAGCGGGGACGGGCCAGGATCGCGGGCAGCGGGCGGGCGCCGCTGGCGGGGGCGAGCCCCGTCGGCCCGGTGGACGCGCGGGAGACGATCGACGTCACGGTCCGGCTCCGTCCCGGCACGGCGGCGAAGGCGCGCCGGGTCTACGGCGGCGCCAGGCGGAAGGCCGCCGCGCCGCGGCCGTTGACGCGCGAGGCGCTCGGGGCGCTGGTCGGCGCCAGCGCCGCCGACGCGCGCAAGGTCGAGCGGTACGCGCACGAGGCGGGCCTGACGGTCGTGGAGGTGAGCCTGCCGCGGCGCACCATCGTGCTGCGCGGCGCGGCCGCCGCCATGGAACGGGCCTTCGGCGTGTCGCTCGAAACGGTGCGCGTCGGGCCGCGCACGTTCCGGCACCGCACCGGCGACGTGACCCTCCCGGACGAGGTGGCCGCGATCGTCACCGGCGTGTTCGGCCTGGACGACCGGCCCCAGGCGAAACCGCACTTCCGGCGCCGGGCCCTCGACGGCGCGGCGACGCCGCACGCGGGGCCCACGCCCGTCGCCTACCCGCCGACCCAGGTCGCCAGGGCGTACGACTTCCCCGCCGCGGCCACCGGGCAGGGGCAGTGCGTCGCGATCATCGAGCTGGGCGGCGGCTTCAAGGCCGCCGAGATCACCACCTACCTGAAGGGGCTGGGGCTGGGCCCGGCCGAGGTGGTGGCGGTGAGCGTGGACGGCGCCCACAACGCGCCGACCGGCGACCCGGACAGCGCCGACGGCGAGGTGGTGCTCGACATCGAGGTGGTCGCGGCGGTCGCGCCCAAGGCCAGCATCGCGGTGTACTTCGCGCCGAACACCGACCGCGGCTTCCTCGACGCGCTCACGACCGCGGTGCACGACACCCACCGCAACCCGAGCGTGATCTCCATCAGCTGGGGCGGACCCGAGCCGTCGTGGACCGCGCAGGCGACCACCGCGTTCGACGAGGCGCTGCAGGAAGCGGCCGCCGCGGGGATCCCGGTGTGCGTGGCGGCCGGCGACGACGGGGCCTCGGACGGGGTCCCGGACGGCAGGAAGCACGTGGACTTCCCGGCCTCGAGCCCGCACGCGCTGGCGTGCGGGGGCACGCGCCTGGTGTTCTCGGGCTCCAAGGTGACCGAGACCGTGTGGAACGACCTCCCCAACGGCGGCGCCACCGGCGGCGGGTTCTCGGCGGTCTTCCCCGCCCCGTCCTGGCAGGCGCCGGCGCTCAAGGCCAGCGGGCAGAAGCACCGCGGCGTGCCGGACGTCAGCGGCAACGCCGATCCCGAGACGGGCTACAAGATCCTCGTGGACGGGTCGTGGGGCGCGATCGGCGGCACCAGCGCCGTGGCGCCGCTGTGGGCGGGGCTCATCGCGCTGTGCAACCAGGCGACCGGGCGCCGGCCCGCCGGCCTCGCCCAGAAGCTGTACGCCGCGGCGCCGAAGGGATTCCGCGACATCACCCAGGGCAACAACGGCGGCTTCACCGCGGGCTCGGGTTGGGATGCGTGCACGGGCCTGGGCGTGCCGGTGGGCAGCGGGCTCGTGACCGGCGTGTGGAGCGCCGCCAAGAAGAAGAAGAAGAAGAAAAAGAAGGCGGGCAAGCGCTAGAGGAGTCGGTGCGTCCGGAGGTTCACGGTCACGCGGTCCCTGAACTTCGGGCCCTTCCTCGGTGACCGGAACACGACGCTGAGCCGGGTCGGGGTCACCGTCACCACTAGGTACCCGTAGGCGAGAATGGGCGGCCTCTCGAGCGTGAGGTCGCCCAGTTTCGTCTTCGTCGTGATCGTCACGCCCGACGCTTTCACGTTGTAGCCCCCGCTCCCCGCCACGACGTAGGGGATCTCGCGGCCGTCGACCCGGCGCGTGAACCGCTGGTAGAGATGCGCGTGGCCGGAAAGGACCGCGTCCGGCCACAGGCCGGCCGTGGTGAAGCAGGCGTCGAGATCCCGGCTGAGGCCGGTGGCCCCGCCGTGCTTGGCGTCCACCGAGAGCGGCGGGTGGTGCACGGCCACGATCACGGCGCGCCGGCCCGCGTCGCGCGCGGGCTTGAGGCGCGCCAGCTCGGCGGTGAGGAACGCCAGCTGCTCGTCGCCGATCGGGAAGTGGCCGCCCTGCGACGAGATGATCCCCGGCCCGCCGTCCAGCACGTTGCTGTAGAGGCCCACGATGGAGACGAACGGCGCGTCGAGCGTGAAATAAACGCCCGGCTGGGTCATCACGCTCCGCACCAGGCCGGCGCCGTCGGGCGACGGACCGACGGCGGGCGCGCAGAAGTTCCTGAGGAACGCCTCGAGGGTGGCGGGCGCCGCCGGCGGGGTGCCGAACACCATCCCGTCGTGGTTGCCCGGGATGGCGAAGATCGGGCGGTCGTAGCCGCGGTACGGGTCGTAGAACTGGTCGAAGTAGTACTTGCCCTCCCCGAAGGCGTAGACGACGTCGCCGAGGTGGAAGAAGAACGCGGGCGCCGACTTCCCGCCCCGGCTGACGTCGGCGGCCATCATGTCGGCCACCGCCAGCTCGTTCGGCAGGTGGCTCTCCTTGGAGGCGCCGGTGTCGCCGACGGCGTGGAACGCGATCGCCCCGGCGGCGGCGATCCGCCGGACCTCCGCCGGTCCGGCGACGTCGGCGAGGTCCATCCGCTGCGGCGTCGCGCGCGGCTTGGGGATCGGTCGCACCTCGTTCCGGTGCGCCAGGTAGTACGGCGAGTCGTAGTACGCCGCGTCGTCCGTCTTCACCTGGAACGACGTGGGGTCGGCGCCGGGGTGCGCTTCGGCGAACAGGCGCGGCGGCGGATTGGGCATGGTGGCTCCGGGTCCGCTGGGTCGGTGGTCGCGATCGTCGGGATCGGAGGAGAGTAGCGGGGTTGCCCGGCGCGGGAAAGGCGACCTGGACCCGAGGCGTCCGATGCGGCGCGCGCTCCGCCCGCGTCCCCGAACGCACAGCGCCCGGCACGGGGCCGGGCGCTGGTCGAGGGAGAGGGGGGCGCCGCCCCGGCTACGGCAGGACGGTCGGTGCGGAGGCCGCGACCGGAGGCCGGTTGTTCGCCGCCCAGTTGAACTGGAGCGTGTTGCTGCCGGTGCCGGTCAGCGCGAGCCCGCTGAAGGTGGCCGCGCCAGACGCGTTGGTGTTCGCCGTCCCGTTGGTGATCGTCGCGGTGCCGCTGGCGAGCGACGCGACCATCGGGATGCCGGTCACCGCCACGTTGCTGTTGTTCACGTCCACCAGCTGGACCACCGGCTGCTGGGCGAGCGGCACGCCGCTCGTGCCCGAGGTGGACGGCTGGGTGTTGAGCTTCACGGTGATGGCCAGCGCCACCGAGGTCGGCGCGAAGATGGCCGCCGGCGCGTAGTCGGTCGAGAACCGCAGCTGGTAGGCCGGCTCCGGGGTCGCGACCGTCGGTGCGATGAGCGTGAGCGCCGTGTACGTGGCGACGCCGTTGGCGTCCGTGAACAGCTGCTCGCCCGAGAACGTGATCGACCCGGTCGGCGTGGTGGCGATGATCCCGACGTTCGCCACCGGGACCTGCGCGCCCACCGAGTCCACCAGCCAGATTTCCGGCTGGGTCGCGAACGGGACGCCGCTCGCCGCCGTCGTGGACGGCAGCGTGTGCAGCACCATCTTGGTCGCCATCCGGATCGGCGCCGAGGTCGCGGAGGTCAGACCGGGCACGCTGAACACCAGGCGGTAGGCCGGCGAGTTCCCGGTGATCGCCAGGTTGATGAAGCTCGCGAACCCGCCCGACGGCGTCGCCGTGTTGCCGCTGACCGACGCCCCGCCGCTGGTGGAGGAGGTCGAGGCGGTGACCGTGACGCCGGTGCTGTCGACGGGGTTGCCGCTGGCGTCCTGGACCGCGACCTGGATGCCGCTCAGCGGCCGGCCGGAGACCGCGGCCACGGCCGGATCGATCGTGATGACCAGCTTGGTGGCCAGCGTCGTGGCGCTGCCCGCGACCGCCGCCGTCATCGAGCCGGACGTGAACCGCAGCTGCGGACTGCCGGTGCCGGTGATCGCGAGGCCGCTGAAGGTCGCGACGCCGGAGGCGTTGGTGACCGCCGTGCCGTTGGTGATCGTCCCGCTGCCGCTCTGGAAGCCCGCGGTCACCGTGACGCCCGCCACCGCCACGTTCGCGTTGTTGGCGTCCTGCAGCTGCACGACCGGCTGGCTCACCAGCGGATTGGCGCTGGCGGCCTTGCCGGACGGCTGGGTCGTGAGCGCCAGCCGGCTCGCCAGCGAGGTCGCCGCGGCCGCGGTCACGGACGTGAGAGGGGCCGCCGCGAACGACAGCGTGTAGCTCGCCGCCGTCCCGGTGATGGTCAGGTTCGTGAACGTGGCCGCGCCGGAGGCGTTGGTGACCGCCGTGGCGTTGGTGACCGAGCCGCCGCCGCCGACCGAAGCCGTGACGGTCACGCCGGCCGACGCCACCGGGTTGCTGCTCGCGTCCTGGATCTGCACGACCGGCTGGACCGGGAGCGGCGAGCCGCTCGCCGCGACCGTGGACGGCTGGGTCGTCAGAGCCAGCTTGGTCCCCGTCGCGGTCAGCACGGTGATGTTCTGCGTCGCCGCCGTCCAGGTCTGGCCGGTGGGAGTGAAGGTCAAGGAGTACTGCGTGCCCGCGGTGCCGGTGATCCCGACGCCGCTGAAGGTCGCCACCCCGCTCGCGGTCGTGGCCGTGGCCGTGGCCGGTACCGTCCCCGTGGCGCTCGTCGTCATGGTGATGACGGTGGCGGGGGCGCCCGTCACCGTGTTGCCGCCCACGTCCTGGACCGCGACCCGCGGCTGCTGCGTGAACGCCGCGCCGCTGACCGAGCCCGCCGCCAGCCGGGTGAGGCCGAGCTGCGTGGCCGCGCCCACCGTCGGCGTGATGGACTGCGTCACCTGGGTGAGCGAGCCGCTGCTGTAGGTCAGCGTGTAGGCGGTGCCCGACGTGCCGATGATCCCGGTGCCGGCGAACGTCGCGACACCGGCCGCCGCCGTCGCCGTGGCGGGCCCGAACACGGTGCCGCCGGCGCTCACCGTCATGGTGACCACGGTGGCGTTGTCACCGGTCTCCGTGTTCCCGTTCACGTCCTGGATCGTCACCTGCGGCTGGGTGCCGAAGGCCGCGCCGACCGCCGCGGTCGCCGCCGCGCGAGTCAGCGCCAGCTTGTTCGCCGGCCCGACCGCCGCGGTGATCGACTGCGTGGCCGAGGTGAGCGTTCCGCTGGCGAAGGTCAGCGTGTACGCCGTGCCGGGCGAGCCGCTGATCCCGACGCCGGCGAACGTGGCCACGCCGGCCGAGGCCGCGGCCGTCGCCGTCCCGACGATCGTCGCCCCCGCGCTCACGGTCATCGTGACCACGGTGGAGAAGTCGGTCGTGCGGGTGTTGCCCTGGGCGTCCCGGACCGCCACCTGCGGCTGGGTCGTGAACGCCTGCCCGTTGGCCGCCCCGGCGGCCTGGCGCGTCAGCACCAGCTGGGTCGCCGCACCCGCGATCGGCGTGATGGACTGCGTCGTCTGCGTCAGCGCCGGCACGCTGGTGAAGGTCAGGGTGTAGGGTGTGCCCGCGGTGCCGCTGATGCCGACGTTGGTGAACGTGGCGAGGCCGGCGACGGCCGTGGCCGTCACGGTCCCCACCGGTGTCGCGCCGACACTGGCGGCCATCGTCACCACGGTGCTGTTGTCGCTCGTCACCGTGCGGCTGCCGGCATCCTGGATCGCCACCACCGGCTGGGTCGTGAACGCCGCACCGCTTTGCGCGCCCGCGGCCTGAATGGAGAGAGCGAGCTTGGTCGCCGTCCCCGTCGGCGTGATGGTCTGCGTGGCCGAGGTGAGCCCCGAGAACGAACCCGTGCCCGCGTAGGTCAGGGTGTACTGGGTGCCCGCGGTCCCGGTAATCCCGACGTTGGCCCAGGTCGCCACGCCACTCGAGGCCGTGGCGGTGCCCGTCCCGACCACCGTCGCGCCCGTGCTCGCCGTCATCTGCATGGTGGCGGCGCTGCTGGTCACCGTGTTGCCGCCCGCGTCCTGTACGGTCACCTGCGGCTGCGTCGTGAACGCGAGGCCGGTCACGGCACCCGCGGCCGCCCGCGTCAGCACGAGCTTGGTCGCCGCGCCGACCGTCGGCGTGATGGACTGCGTCGCCTGCGTCAGCGCCGGCACGTTGGGGCTGGCGAAGGTCAGCGTGTAGGGAGTGCCCGAAGTGCCGGTGATCCCGACGCCGGTGAAGGTCACCACGCCGTTCACGGCCGTCCGGGTGGTCGTGCCCACGGTGGTCGCGCCCGCGCTCACCGTCATCTGCACCTGGGTGGTGACGTCGGTCGCGATCGTGTTCCCCTGCGCATCCTGCACCGCGACCACCGGCTGGATCGTGAAGGCCGCTCCGGCCGCCGCCCCCGCCGCCTGCGTGGTCAGCGTCAGCTTGCTGGCCGTGCCGGCCGTCGCCGTCGCACTGAAGGTCAGCGGCGAGCCCGGGATCCCCGCCGACGTCGCCGTCAGGGTGTTGGCCCCCGCCGACGCGCCCAGGGTCCAGCTGGTGACCTGCGCGATCCCGTTCGCGCCGGTCGTCACCGCGGTCGTCGGGACGACCGTCCCGCCGCCCGAGGCCACGGCGAACGTCACGCTCACCCCGCTCACCGGGTTGTTGTTCACGTCCTTCACGACCACCGACGGCGGCACCGTCACCGCCGCGCCCGCCGCCGCGGTCTGGTTGTTCCCCGCGTTGATGGCGATCTGCGTCGCCGCGCCCGCGGTCCCCGTCGCCGTGAACGTCAGCGGGGAGCCGGTGAGCCCCGCCGACGTCGCCGTCAGCGTGTTGGCTCCCGCCGTCGTCCCCAGCGTCCAGCTGGTGACCTGCGCGATCCCGTTCGCATCGGTCGTCAGCGCGGTCGTCGGCACCACCGTGCCGCCGCCCGTCGCCACCGCGAAGGTGACGCTCACCCCGCTCACCGGGTTGTTGTTCGCGTCCTTCACGATCACCGACGGGGCCACCGCCACGGCCGCCCCCGCAACCGCGCTCTGGTTGTTGCCCGCGTTCACCGCGATCTGCGTCGCCGCGCCCGCGGTTCCGGTCGCCGTGAACGTCAGCGGGGAGCCGGTGAGGCCCGCCGACGTCGCCGTCAGCGTGTTGGCCCCCGCCGCCGTGCCCAGCGTCCAGCTGGTGACCTGCGCGATCCCGCTCGCGTTGGTCGTGACGGCCGTCGTCGGCACCACCGTGCCGCCGCCCGACGCGACCGCGAAGGTCACACCGACCCCGCTCACCGGGTTGTTGTTCACGTCCTTGACGATCACCGACGGCGGCACGGGCACCGCCGAGCCTGCCGTCACGCTCTGGTTGTTCCCCGCGTTGACCGCGATCTGCGTCGCCGCGCCCGCGGTGCCGGTCGCCGTGAACGTCAGCGGCGAGCCGGTGAGCCCCGCCGACGTGGCCGTCAGCGTGTTGGCGCCCGCCACCGTCCCCAGCGTCCAGCTGGTGACCTGGGCGATCCCGCTCGCGTTGGTCGACACCGCCGTGGTGGGATCCACC
>Ga0335085_10014615_pt1 | contig 11440 bp, 11 predicted proteins | sample Lox_Sample_45_FD_206712 | JGI IMG/M metagenome (GOLD analysis project Ga0335085, IMG submission 206712) | Soil microbial communities from Loxahatchee National Wildlife Refuge, Florida, United States - Lox_Sample_4.5 | ecosystem: Environmental > Terrestrial > Soil > Wetlands | place: USA... | reverse complement strand
GTCCTGCCGCGAGTACCCGAACCAGGGCGTCACGGCGATCACGCGGTGCGCCGAGGCGCCAACGGCGGCCTCGATCATGAGCAAGAGCTCCATCAGGGAGTCGTTGGCGGTCACGCCCTCCTCGGGGTTGCCGCAGGTGGACTGCACGATGAAGACGTCGGCCCCCCGGATCGACTCCTCGTAGCGGCAGTAGACCTCCCCGTTGGAGAAGGTCTTCGTGATCACGGGGCCCAGGTCGACGCCAAGCTTCTCGGCGATCCCGGCCGCCAGCTTGCGGTTGGCCCGGCCAGCGAACAGCATGAGCCGCTTGTTGTAGTCGATCGGCAGGCTCGTGGGTGCAGGCTGCGGGCGCGCCTCGATCGCGCTCATCGTCCCTTGAAGTGTAGTGCTCAAGCCTTCTTCCCTCTCTGCGGATCACGCACGTTGCGGCGCTCTCCGTAGCCGGCGATGTTGACCTGCCTGGCTCGCGCCATCGCCAGTGCGCCCGCGGGAACGTCCTCGTCCACGACCGAGCCGGCGCCCGTGTAGGCGTCGTCGCCGACCGTCACCGGCGCCACGAGCGTGGTGTCCACGCCCGCGCGCACGCGGCGGCCGACCGTGGTGCGGTGCTTCTCGTGCCCGTCGTAGTTGGCGGTGATGGTGGCGGCGCCCAGGTTCGACTCCTCGCCGACGTCGGCGTCGCCGATGTAGGAGAGGTGGGGCACCTTCGCCCGGCGCCCGAGCGTCGAGTTCTTGATCTCGACGAAGGTCCCCGCCTTCGACTCCTCGCCGAGCGTGGCGCCGGGGCGCAGGTAGGCGAACGGGCCGACCGTGGCACCGGCGTGGACCGTGGCTTCCTTGAGCCAGGCCACGCGCACCTCGGCGCCGTCGCCGATCCGCGAGTCGATCACCGTGGTGTTCGGCCCGACCGTGGCGCCGGCCCCCACCGCGGTTGCTCCGAGCAGCCGCGTGGCCGGCTCGACCGTGGTGTCCTGGCCGATCGTCACGTCCACGTCGATGAAGGCGCTGGCGGGGTCCACGACCCCGACGCCGGCGAGCATGTGCCGTTCGTTGATACGTCGCTGCGCAACGGCGCGCAGCTGCGCCAGCTGGACGCGGTCGTTGACGCCGAGCACCGCGTAGGGGTCACTCGCCTCGTGCGCGCCCACCTTGCCGCCGTCGGCGCGCAGCAGTTCGAGCGCCTGGGGCAGGTACAGCTCCTGCTGCGCGTTGCCCGTGGACAGGCGCGGGAGGACCTCCAGCAGGGCCCCGGCCTCGAACACGTACACGCCGGTGTTGATCTCGCGGATCTCGAGCTCCTGCGCGCTGGCATCGCCCGGCGCCTTGGTCTCGACCACGCGCGCCACGTGCCCCGCCTCGTCACGCACCACGCGGCCGTAGGACCCGGGGTCCTCGAGCACCGTGGTGAGCATCGTGGCGAGCGTCCCGCCGGCCGCGTGGGCGGCGAGCAGACCGCTGATCGTCTCCGGGCTCACCAGCGGGACGTCGCCGCTCAGAACCACCACGGGCCGCTCCGGTGCGATCGCCGAGGCGGCCGCGAGCACGGCGCCCCCGGTGCCGTTGGGCACCGGCTGCACGACCAGCTCGACTCCCTCGGGGAGCACACCGACGAGCGGCTTGGCGGGCGCGTCCACCACGACAACCTGTGCCGCCCCGGCCTCCTGCGCGGCATGGACCGGCCACAGCGCGAGCGGCCGGCCGCAGAGGTCGTGCAGCACCTTGGGGACGCTCGATCGCATCCTCGTCCCCTGGCCCGCCGCGAGGACCAGGGCTGTGAAGAGGTTGCTCATCTGGGCCATCCAATCATCTACGCCTCCGAGACGCCATCAGGCTGGGGAGCCTGGATTCGAACCAGGACTTGAAGATCCAAAGTCTTCCGGGCTACCTTTACCCCACTCCCCAACGACCTCGGCCCAGCTGCGCCATCATCTTGGCAGGCTCGCGCGCGGAACGGGGACGGCCGGCTCCAGCCATCCCGGCCGGGAACGTGGGTGCTCACTAGGGCTGCGCACCGCCTGGCGGCCGCCCGCGGGGACGACCGCTCACCTCCGCCGAGCGCACCCCGCCGAGGCCTCCGCCGGAGGGCCGCGCCGACATCCCCCCCACCTCGGCCGCCGGGCCGCTCGCCGTGGAGATGCCGAGCACGCGCATGGCCTTGAGGCCCAGGCTCAGCTTCTCGCGGCCGTCGCTCGAGCTCACGTCGAGGCCGGACAGCTCGCGGACGCGCTCGAGGCGGTAGTAGATGGTGTGCCTGTGCGTGAAGAGCCGCTGCGCGGTCCCGGCCACGTTGCCGTCGGCCTCGAGGAAGGTGCTGAGCGTGCGCACCAGCTCCGTCTCGTACTGCTCGTCGTAAGCCGCCACCGGCTCGACCGTCTCCTCGTAGAAGCGGCGCAGCTCGGCCGGGTTCTCGCTCATCGCGGAGAGCAGGAGCCGGTACGCGCCCGTCTGCTCGAAGGCGAGCGCCACCCCGTCCTCGCCGCCGCCCTCGGCCACGTTCGCGGCCAGGAGTGCCTCGCTGGCCGCTCGCGGCAGCTCGCCGTGGTCGCGCGTGACGCGGCTGCGCCCGAGCGCGAAGCTGCACCCGGGCAAGCCCGATTCGAGCTCTCGCAGCACCGCCTCCGCGGCGCGGGCTGCGGGTGCCTCCTCGGCGCCTGGCACGAGCAGCAGGACCTCTACGCCGACCGCCTCGGGGCGCTCGGAGAGCGAGGCGATCGAGTGGCCGGCGGCCGAGCGCGCACCGCGCTCCGCCAGGAGCCGCACGCGCTCGCGCCAGCCATCCTCGGTCGGCGACTGCGGGTGTGCACGCGCCACGATCAGGCTCACGCCGGCCTCCACGTCGAGCGCGAGCTCGCGTCCGTGCTGGCGCGAGCGCTCGAGGTCGAACGGCTCGCCGCCGAGGAGGCCGCCGAGGAATGCCGCGGCGGCGGCCTCGGCCGCGCGGTCCGGCAGGCGCAGGCGCTGGACCTCGGCCGCGATCACGGCCGCGATCAGCCGCTTCAGCGACTCGCTCGTGCTCTTGCGCACGCGGATGCGCAGCGTGCCGACGGCCGTCCCGTCGATGCGCAGGGGGATGACGTTCGCCTCGGAGTCCTCGCCCAGGAGCGAGCGCTCGTCGGCGGGGGAGCGCGCCGCCACGGCCACGGTCACGCCCCGCGCGTCGCTGACCGCCAGGCTGGCGTCGAGCGCCCTCGCCACCGCCCTGACCACCTCCGGCAGGCCGGCACCCTCCTCGACGGCCTCCGTGATGGCGTCGAGCGCCTCCGACTCGATGCCGCCGGGCAGCTCCGGCGGCTGGGGCTCGGCCGGGCGCGCCTCGGCGGACCTAGGTCGTGACGTAGATGGCAACGAGTGCCCCGACAGCTCCGATGCCGACCAGCGCGGCGAGCACGTAGAGGGATAGGAACGCTGCGGCCACCCGCTCCCACGCGCGGGAGTAGGCCCCCCAGGCGGGGGCCACTATGAGACCGACGAATGCGGCCAGGCCGAACACCGCCGCGCAGACGATCAGCAGGTCGTTGAGCTCGCTATGGGTCATGCCTCGCTCGCGCAATTGTGACATCCCGTAACGCCGGCAAGCGCTCAGCGACGGGGCGGCCGAACGAGTCGTCCACGGGCACCGCCGCCAGAGGCGGCATCGGCGCGCTCTCCTGACCGTCCTTCACCCGCTCGCGCGCGAGCTCCGCGGCGGCCAGCTCGGCGCGCCGCGCGCCGTCCTCACCACCGAAGAGGCCGAGCACGGTGGGGCCGGAGCCGCTCACCAGCGCGGTGTCGGCTCCCGTCCGGCGCACCTCCCCAAGCGCCCCGTCGATCGCCGGGCAGAGCGAGCGCGCCGCCCCTTCGAGATCGTTGCCGAGCAGCTCCGCCGGCGGCAGGCCGGCGCCCGTGGCGCTCGCCTCGGCGAGCCTCTGATGGAGCCCTTCGAGCTCCGCTGCTGAGCGCGGGGGGCGCAGCCTGTCGGCCTCCCCGTACACCGTGGCCGTCGAGAGCGCCGCCGGCACCGCCACGACGAGCACGCCGAACGGCGGCCGGGGAGCCGGCAGAGGCTCGAGCCGCTCGCCGGCGCCGGACACGAGCCAGCATCCCGGTCGCACCTGCGCCGGGACGTCGGAGCCGAGGCGCGCCGCCAGATCGAGTAGGGCGGGGGTGTGCGCCTCCAGCCCGGCGACCTCGGCCAGCAGCCTCAGCGTGGCGGCGGCATCGGCCGATCCTCCGCCGAGGCCGGCGGCGACGGGGATGCGCTTGTCGACCGTCAGGCGCAGGGGCGGCCCGTCCCAGCCGGTCAGCGCGCGGAAGCCGCGCAGCGCGCGGGCGGCGAGGTTCTCGCCGGCGTCGCCGGGCACCCCGGGGCAGATCACCGCGTCCTCGCCGCTCCCGTGCGGGCCCGGCTCGAGCGTGAGCTGGTCGGCGAGCGAGATCGACTGCATCACGCTCACCAGCTCGTGCCTGCCCGAGGCGCCATGCGGCCCGATGAACAGCCCGAGGTTGATCTTCGCCGGAGCCCGCGCCCGCAGGGGTAGGCCGGCGGTAGCGCTCGGCGGGCTCATGCCGGCAGGCCCAACGCACGTGCCAGGGCCGTGAACTCCGCCGGCCCCAGCCGCTCCGCGCGGACGTCCGCCGGGTGGCCGAGTGCCGCCAGCGCCGCCAGCACGGCGTCGCGCTCGAGCGCCGGCGCGATCGTGTCGGCCTCGGCCGCCAGCGCGAGCGAGCGCACCAACGACTTGCGCCGGTGCGCAAAGGCGCCGTGGACGAGCTGACGGAGCTCTCCGGAGGGCGGCTCGCCGACGCGCCGCAGCGACACCAGCACCGAGTCGACGTTCGGGACCGGCTGGAACACCGTGCGCGGAATCGCCCGCACGATCTCCACGCGACAGGCCAGCTGCACGAGCACCGACGTGGCTCCGTAGGCACGGCCGCCCGTGCGGCGGGCGTGACCGCCGCCCTCGCCGGGTGCGGCGGCGAGGCGCTCACCCACCTCGCGCTGGACCATCACGAGCCAGCGCGCGAGCGCCGGCAGCTCGTCGATCGTGCGCACGATCAGCGCGGTGGCGATGCCATAGGGGAGGTTCGCCACCAACGCGCCCGGCGACGGCCGCAGCGCCGCGAGGTCGAGCCGCAGCGCGTCCCCCCAGTGCAGCGACACGTTCCGCCGCCCCGCCAGGGCCTCCTCGAGCGGACGCTCGAGCCGCCGGTCGATCTCCACGACGTGCAGATGCGCCACGCGATCGGCGAGGTACTCGGAGAGCACACCGAGTCCCCCGCCCACCTCGAGCACCACGTCCTCTGACTCGAGCCCCGCCGCCTCGCCGATCACCCCGAGGATGTTCGAGTCCACGAGGAAGTTCTGCCCGAGGTCCCTGTCGGGCCGCACCCCGAACTCGCGCATGCGCCGGCGGCTGGGCTGGCCGCCCCCCGCTCCGGGAGGCCCCGCCGATCCGCGCCTTCCCGGGGCCTCAACCGTGGCGCTCACCGGCCGAACAGCCGCGACCAGTTCTGCTCCAGCTGCGCGTCGAGCTGCTCCAGCTCGACGCCGCGCACGCTCGCCACGAAGGCCGCCGTGTGCGCCACGTATGCCGGCCGGTTGCGCTGGCCCCGCACCACCTGGGGAGCGAGATACGGGGCGTCGGTCTCGACCAGCAGCCTGTCCTCGGGCACCTCGGCCGCGGCGGCGGCCAGCGCGCCGGCGCTCGGGTAGCTGACGTTCCCGGCGAACGAGATCCACCAACCGGCCTCCAGGCACTCCGCGAGGCGCTCCGGCATGGAGAAGCAATGCAGGACCACCTCGACGCCGTCGGCCTCGGCTCGCAGCATCTCGATCGTGCGGTCCTCGGCCGCCCGCGTGTGAATCACCAGCGGCTTGTCCAGCTCCCGCGCCAGCGCGATCTGGGCACGGAAGGCGCGCTCCTGATCGGCCTCCGGGGCGCCCTCGCGATAGAAGTCGAGGCCGGTCTCGCCGATCGCGAGGCAGCGCGCGTGGCTCGCCAACGCGCGCAGCTCGGCGAGGTCGGAGTCGTCGAAGCCCTTCGCCGCGTTGGGGTGGCGGCCGATCGCCGCGTAGACCTGGGGAAAGGCCTCGGCCGCGGCGAGCGCCGCGCGACAGGAGGCGCCGTCGATCCCGACCGTGAGGATGCGGTTGACTCCAGCCGCCCCGGCCTCGGCCACCAGCTCGGTGTCCTCCGCCTCGCAGAGGTCCAGATGCGTGTGCGAGTCGATCACGCTCCCGTCGCCTCGATGTCCTTGGGGAAGAGCGACCCGATCCGCTCCACCTGCCAGGCGGCGTCGCCGCCGAGCTCCCAGCGCGCCGCCGCCAGCGACCGATCCTCGACATGGAGCGCCTCGAGCAGCGACTCCATCGTGACCGGCAGAAACGGGAGCAGCACCGTCGCCACCACGCGCAGGCCGACGAGCAGGGAGCACAGGACACAGTCCAGCGCATCGGCGCCAGCCTCGCTCTTGGCGAGCTCCCATGGTGCGCGCTCCTCGACGTAGCGATTGAGGCGCCGCACCCGCTGCCACACGGCGTCGAGCGCCTGGGTCAGCTCGGCCCGGTCCATCAGCTCTTCGATCTGCTCCGCCAGGCCGCCCAGCTCCTCGCCCAGCGCCGCGTCGAGCTCTGCCGCCGGCGCGACGCCGGCGCGGTAACGGTGCACCATCCCGATCGTCCTGCTCGCCAGGTTGCCGAGGTCGTTGGCGAGCTCGCTCTCGTAGCGGAGTTCGAAGGAGCTGGTCGACACCGAGCCGTCCTGGCCGAACGGGACCTCGCGCAGGAGATAGAAGCGCAGGGCGTCGGCACCGAAGCGTTCGATGACCGCGATCGGGTCGAGCACGTTGCCGAGCGACTTGCTCATCTTCTCGCCCTCCATGAGGAGATAGCCGTGTACGAAGATGCGCCGCGGGAGCTCGATCTCCGCCGCCATCAGCAGCGCCGGCCAGTAGACCGCGTGGAAGCGCAGGATGTCCTTTGCGATCAGGTGGTGGCTCGGCGGCCAGAAGCGCCCCGTGAGGTCCTCGCCGGGACGGGCGTAGGAGAGCGCCGAGTAGTAGTTGAGGAGGGCGTCGAACCAGACATAGAACACGTGCTCCGGGTCCCAGGGCACCGGCACGCCCCAGGTGAGCCGCCTGCGCGTGAGCGGCACGTCCCGCAGGCCGGAGCGGATGAACGAGAGCGCCTCGTTGTAACGGACCCGCGGGGCCACGAAGTCCTCCCTTTCGGCGTAGAGGCGTTCGAGGCGTTCCTGGAAGTCCGACAGCGCAAAGAAGTAGTTCTCCTCCTGCTCGCGCGTGAGCTCGATGTGGTGGATCGGGCAGAGGTTGCCCTCGTCGATCTCGTTCTCCGCCTTGAAGTCAGCGCAGCGTGGGCAGTACCAGCCTTCGTAGGTGCCCTTGTGCACGAACCCGTTCTCGCGCACGCGCGTGAGCACCTCCTGGACCTTCGCCTCGTGCGGGCCGTCGGTGGTGCGGATGAAGAAGTCGTTGGTGGCGCCGAGCAGCGGGAGCAGCGTCTTGAAGCGCTCCGCGTTGCGGTCCGCCAGCTCCTGCGGGGAGATGCCCAGCGCGTGCGCGGCGTCGGCCACGGGCTCCCCGTGCTCGTCGGTGCCAGTGAGGAAGAACACCTCCTCGCCACGCTGGCGGTGGTGGCGGGCGAGGGCGTCGGCAGCCACGGTCGTGTAGGCGTGTCCGAGATGAGGCGCCGCGTTGACGTAGTAGATGGGTGTCGTGACGTAGAAGCTCACCGGCGCTGAAGGCTATCCTCCGCCACGGAGCGCCCCCGGCCCGCGCCCCCTGCGGTTCGACCGGGGTCGGCTTTGGCGTCCCCCGTTGCGCGGTCGTCCCCGGCCCGCACGCGCCGGCGCGCCGCCGGTGCCACCACGATCACGAGCTCGCCGCGGGCCGTGTGGGCGCGGAAGTGCTCGGCGAGCTCGGCGGCGGTGCCCCGCCGGACCTCTTCGTGGAGCTTGGTCAGCTCGCGGCACACCGCCACCTCGCGATCAGGGTCGGCCCCCGCGAGCAGGTCGAGCGTGGCCGACAGGCGAGCCGGCGACTCGAACGCCACGAGGGTCTCCGGGGTCTCCGCGAGCACCCGCGCGCGCTCGCCCCGCTTGCGCGGCAGGAAGCCCGCGAAGCAGTAGCGCGCCGGGGGCAGGCCCGAGGCGACCAGCGCCACCGTGGGCGCACTCGCTCCGGGAAGCACCTCCACATCCTCGCCCGCCTCGAGGCAGGCTCGCATCAGCAGGAACCCGGGGTCCGACACCACGGGCATGCCGGCATCGCTGACCAGCGCCACCACCTCTCCGCCGCGGATGCGCGCGAGCAGCTCCGGCGCTCGCCGGCGTTCGTTGTGCTCGTGATAGGACACCAGCGCCCCGGCGCGCACACCGTGACGCTCGAGCAGGACCCGCGTCCGGCGCGTGTCCTCGCAGGCGACCACGTCGGCGCTCCCCAGCACCCTCAGCACGCGCAGCGTCACGTCCTCCAGATTGCCGATCGGCGTGGGACAGACGACCAGCTTCCCCCGGCGAGCGCCCGCGACCTCCTCGTTCACGGCTCCCACGAGCCGGCCACCCCGAGCGAGTCCAAGGCGAGCACCGCCGCACCGAGCATGCCCGACTCGACCCCGAAATGCGTGCGCACGATGGTCACGAGATCGCGTCCCGGCGGGAGTGCCCGTGAGCGGACCACCTCGCGCGCCGGCGCCAGCAGCAGCTCGCCGGCGGCTATCACGCCGCCGCCGACCACGAGCACTTCCGGGCAGAGCATGTTCACGAGGTTCGCCAGGCCCACGCCGAGCCGCGTCCCGATCAGTGCCACCACGTCGCGCGCGGCCCGGTCGCCGTCGTGGGCGAGCTCGGTGACCAGCGCCCCGGTGATCGTGCGCCCGGCCTCGAGTGCGCGGCCGAGCTCGCAGTCCGGCGTGCCGCGCGCCACGCGGAGCGCTTCGCGCGCAAGCGCCGTGCCCGAGGCCACGCTCTCCAGGCAGCCGTGATTGGGGCAGTTCCCCTGGCAGGGCGGGCCATCCTCGTCGACCACCATGTGGCCGAGCTCCCCAGCTGCCCCGATCGACCCGCGATAGAGGGCGCCGTCGATCAGGAGGGCGCCGCCGATGCCCGTCCCGACCGTGAGCATGGCGGCGTGGTTGGCGCCGCGGGCGGCGCCAGCGCGGTGCTCCGCCAGCATCGCCACGTTGGCGTCGTTGTCGACGAACACGGGCATCCCCAGCCGCTCGCTCATCACGGCCTCGAAGTCCAGGTCCTGCAGCGGCAGGTTGACCGCCATCACCGCCACCCCGCGCGTGCGGTCGATCAGGCAGGGAATGCCGAACCCGACCGCGAATGCCTCCACGCCGGATGCCACACGGACCTCCTCAACGACCTCAACCACCGCGTCCAGGACGTTCTCCTGGGCATCATGTGGGACGGGGCGCTGGGCGCGGGCGTGCACTCGGAGCTCGGTGTCGACGACACCAGCCATCATCTTGGTGCCGCCGAGATCGACCCCGATCACGCACTCGCCGCTCACCGGCCAACTATACGGACCCGACGTGACCCGCCCGAGCACACTCCGAGACCAGGACAACGACCCCCGGTCCGCGCCTCCCCGTTACAAGCGGTATCGCGCCGGTGGCGCGCTCACGCGCAAACGCGGTGGCGAGGGCTCCGCGCTCGAAGAGCTCGTCCCGGGGCGCGGCGGCGGGGGAAACTGGCCGCGGCGTCCGCGCCGTCCAGGGTCACCCGCCCCGGGGGCTCCCGGCCTTGTGCGCTCTCCCTGGTGGCAGCGTCTCACCCTCAAGCGCGTGGTGCTGGGCGCTCTGGCACTCCTGGCCGGCTGGCTTGTGCTCTCCGTGGTCCTGTTCCTGGTGAGCTCGCACTTCGAGCGCATCGCGCCGCCGGCCTCCGTCCACGGCGTGCTCGACCCGGGCGGCTTCATGCTCACGGAACCGGCCAACATCCTCGTGCTCGGCTCCGACAGGAGGCCGCATGGAAGTCGCGAACCGGGGGCCAACACGAGCGGACCCAGTCGCTCGGACACGATGCTCCTGCTGCGCGTCGGCGGCGGCGACTCGGCGAGGCTCTCGATCCCGCGCGACACGATCGTCGAAATCCCGGGCCACGGGCTGCAGAAGATCAACGCCGCCTATGCGATCGGAGGCCCCGCGCTCTCGATCTCTGTTGTCAAGAGCCTGCTCGGCGTCCCCATCAACCACGTGGTGGAAGTCAACTTCGAAAGCTTTCCCGACCTGATCAACGCGATGGGCGGAGTGCAATACACGGGCCCCTGCGTCCTGTCGTACCTGGACGGAGGCTCCGCCCGCGGCGGGTTCACCTTGCGCCTCAGCGGCGGCACCCATCACCTCGACGGTCGCGAAGCGCTCGCCCTGGCGCGCACGCGCGAGAACCACTGCGGGCCGGAAGCGCCCTATCCGGACATCGCCCGCGTCGAACGTCAGCAGGCGCTGTTCGCGTCGATGAAGAGCCGCCTGCTCTCGTTCTCGAGCCTGTTGCGCGCCCCGCTGATCGCCTGGAACGCCCCGCCGACGATCATCTCGGACATGAGCGGACCGGAACTCATGACGCTGTTCGCGGCGCTCGCGATCGGGGGCACACCCCCGACCCACGTGCTCGAGCCCTCCGGCACCGAGACACTTCCGGACGGCTCCATCGGGCTGACGGTCTCAGAAGCCGAGCGTCACAGCGCCGTGGCGCAGTTCCTGCACGAATGATCGGGCCCCGCCGAGGCGGCTGAGGCGCTACTTGGCGGTCGACGCGGCCTTGCTCTTCTTGGCCGAGGACCCGGTGTCGCCCTTCGCCGCCTTGGCCGGCGCCGAGGAGCTGTCCCCGCCGGACTTCGATGCCGGCTTCGCGTCGCCCTCGGTGGCCTTCGAGTCGCCCTTGCTCGACTCGGAGCTCGGCTTGGAGCCGTTCTCCTGCGTGGCCAGCTCCCGCTGACGCTTGCGGGTGCCGTAGTCGGTGTTGTAGAAGCCCTTGCCCTTGAAGTGAACCGCCGGAGCGTGGAACACGCGCCTCACGCTCACCCCCGTGTCGGGGTCCTTCGCGAGCGCCTCGTCTTCAAAACCCTGATAGATCTCGAAGGTGGTGCCGTCCGGTCGTTCGTACTCATAGATTGGCATGGCCACTCCCATTATATGAGTGAGCCATCACCGTCCCGGCGATCCGCCACCGCGCGAGGCGGTCACATACAGGCGCGCCTGCTTGCCGACACGCGAGCGGGGCACGAGGGGCGGCGACCCGCAGGCGCAGGCGACGGAACCGGCTCTGGGCCCGCGGAGCGCGATCAGCTCGTGTTGCTGCCGGCCGCTAGACTGTCCTATTCCCAGGTCGTGGTGACAGCCGCTCATCGGACGGCTCCCATCTTCTTGGCACCGTAGACGATCTCTGAGGGGGTGCATCCACGGTTGTGCCGGCCCGTGTGGGCACGGTCGGCGTTG